>Ga0075718_110_pt1 | contig 18560 bp, 26 predicted proteins | sample RifGroB1_FD_67779 | JGI IMG/M metagenome (GOLD analysis project Ga0075718, IMG submission 67779) | Microgenomates (Woesebacteria) bacterium GW2011_GWB1_38_5b | reverse complement strand
CCAACTATTAAAGCACCGACACCGACAAGATATGAAATTCTTCCTGCTGTAAGAATATGTATTGATTCCCGTTCATCAGATGATTTCTCTCTGAAAAGATATGCCGCAAATGTAAGGAATGAGATGATGAGTCCCACGATGAGCATAGACTGCATACTGTCAGGCATAGTCAGATGTCCAGGATTTAGGAAAAGAATTGCGATTCCGAGTATTGCGATAGCACTAATGGTTTCAATAATCATAATTACTTCTCTATTGTAAACAAAGTCTGCAACAAGCTACTTGCTTATTGTAAACAATTTTTCAACTGTCGTGTCAAAATATTTCGCAATCTTAAGTGCAAGTAACACAGAAGGCGTATAGTTGCCTTTTTCTATAGCAATGATTGTTTGACGGGTTACACCAATTGACTTTGCTAATATTTCCTGCGTAACCTTCTTTTTAGCCCTAAATTCTTGTAAGTAATTAACAACTTTTTCAGACATAATTGCGTCTATTATATCAATCTTCCAGGTTTAGAGTGTACAATTCGACCAAACTCGTCTCTTTCGATAATAATTCTCTCTTTTCTAGGATTGGGCGGATGGAAACTGAAGTTATATTCTAAATATTGGTTTTTTCGTTGATAGTGCCTACAGAAAGTGACATGAGGCTATTATATCTTTTTGGAAAAATTTTTCATACTTAAGCTTGATTTTGTGGTAAAAATTTGCTATTATAGGTTTAATCTGAAACGCTCATTTGCGCCCAATTAATCTGTACGGGTAATCAGGATTACTTGGAAGTAGGATTTCAGCCCTTCACCCTTCCGATGTATATCGGAAAAAGCGGGTAGGTTACCTGGTACGAGTTGCACCATTTCGGCGCAACAAGTTAAAGGAGAACCTTTAAATGAACAGGATAGCCAAGTCGGTGCATTTGTACATCAAACTCTTGTATGCTCTGTTTGGTCATCGTATTCCAGTGCTAAGGAACATTGCATGGTATCAACGTCATTTGTCAAAACAACTCAGATCCTACATATTGCTGACAATTGAGTTAAGGATTACTTGGGATCTAAACATAGTACTCTCAAACCCAAGTCTGCGGGCTGAAGTGTACAAATATAACACAGAATTGTGTTGCAGATGTAAACATCCCAGAATGCACCATAACGCAGGTATAGAAAAATGTTCAGATTGCCATGAGCGTAGATGTGATGCTTTTATCACAAAATCACAATTTACTGAAGAGATGTGGCAAAGCTGGATCTTTTCCAAATATGTTCAGGATCTTGATTTGCAAGTTGACGATGATTGGATATTGTGAGTAACAGCTTTGGGCTGAATCAGAATTTTTGGTTCAGCCCTATTTTTTTGTATATATTGCTTGAGAAATTTAGAGTCCATTATTCTCCCCTTTTCATCTCTTTTCAAAATCATTGGATAATATCTTGGAGGAGGCATTTTAACAGTAAATTGGAAAGGTATTATGCTTCGGCCTTGCTCAGCACTTTCAGCTTTCTCTTCTGAAAATGTTGGTTCTGGTTCTAACTGACTCTCTGAAGCTGGAGTTGTAGTCTCGTTCTGATTATTCCTACAGATAAACTCATAATGAAGCTATTTTAACACAAGTTCTGTAAGGGTTAACCACCCATGAATCCTAGCATCCATATATCCTATAATTGAAATAATAGCTATTTATTGCTATAATCCAGGACATAGGCACTTTCAAATATTCACGGAGGTAATTTCAATGTCCGGCTGGTTATATCCACGTTTCAGTCCTGTCATAAAGGTGGTATCAGCAGGATGCAATATCCGCTGTAGCTATTGCTTTTATTCAGGTCGACAACCTGAGATAAGAATCATGGACGAGCCAACCCTGCGAGAGGTTGTCAATAAATGTTTGGCAGTGGCACCCAATGTCAGATTTATCTGGCATGGTGGTGAACCAATGATTCCGGGTGTTGGATATTATGAAAACATTCTGTCGATTTGCGAAGAGTTTCGCCGATCGAACCAGAAAATTTCTCATTCTATTCAGACAAACGGTACTCTCATAAATCAAAGCTGGATACAATTCCTAAGCAAAAACAAATTTGGTGTTGGCGTCAGCATTGATGGCCCTGCACACATACACAACTTTGCGCGTATTGATTCGGCAGGACAAGGGACGTTTGAGAGAGTAATGCGAGGTATTAATTTGTTGAGAGAGAACGAACTCAAGTTTGGGACAGTTGCTGTAGTCAATAGCTATTCTGTCAACTACCCAGATGAGATTTTTGATTTCTTCTACAACGAGGGCATTTCTTTCAACGCGAACCCTTGCACTGCTAATCCCTATGACGACGAAGAGATGAAAACACTGGCTATCAACCCCTTTGATTACACCAAGTTTATCGTTCATCTCGCTAACAGATGGCTTGAAACGGACAATCCGCACTTTCGGGTAGGTCCAATCGACGATATCATCAAAGGAGTGATGGGCCATCAACCTCGCCTTTGTAGATTCAGAGGGCAATGTTTTCTCTATGTGACCATAGACTCAAACGGAGATGTTTACCCTTGCGATGCTTTTCTAAACAAGGATTACTTGTTTGGAAATCTATGGAGCTCAGAAATGACTGAGATACAAGCCATTCAACAGAGTGGGTACTATTCGGGAAGAGCTGAAGTAGAGGAGGCTTGTCGCGTTTGCGAATGGTATCAGGTTTGCAAAAGTGGCTGTATGCGAACGTGGGAAGGTAACAAAAACATAGAAAATCCAAACGGAATGGATTTCTGTGAGGCCAGAAAGTTGTTGTTCAGCCAAATTCATGCTAGAATTGCCCCAATCGGTAACGTTCAGAGTTAGGAGGAGTATTGTGGGAACGATTATCGAGTCTAAGATTGTTAAGGCATTGTTGGTTGAGTCTGCTGCGGTTGGCGCCACCTACAGTGACGACAGTTACAGTGACCATACGGTTCACTCAGACGGTCCTGGATGGAGCGACAACTGGAATGATGGCAATACTCACAACGACACCTGGGGAGACAACAGCGAAGAGTAGCACCAAAGTGCCGATACAATCAAGAAGCTGAGTGCCCTAAGGCATAAAAAACCAAAGGACACTCAGCCATTAATACCCCTAGGAAATGAAAAACACTATAAATCACTATCTGAGAGAAAGTGAACAAATAAAGATTACCGAATTAGTGCGTGAGCATGCTGAAAAGGCGCTAGCTATAGAGACAAACGAAGGAAAAAACTTACATCCCAATCTCCAAACTGCGCTGAAGGTAGTCAAATATATTCTAACAAAGCTTCATAAAATTGAAGGTTATCATAAGCCTAATTCTAAGGACGAACTAGATCAACAAAAGAAACTTAAAGACAGCATCTTCAGAAAAAGAAAACTCCAGGAAATATTAAAAGATGGATACTATCCTACCTGTTCTGATATAGGAATTGTTTTCCGTGGATTGATGGTTGCACTAGGCATACCCACAGCTTACGTCGAAGCTTTTCACGAGGACTATCTGCTAGGAACATCGTTTCGTGGTCATGTTCTGGCTAAAGTAAATGCAGGTAGTAAGTGGTATTATATCGATCCAGAAAATAATGCTAGGCGTGTTCTAAACTCAAAAAAAGAACTTTATCCATTGATTGTTTTCAAAGAGGGCCTTGATAGTTGGGATATTGAGATTAGGAGTTACAATGACATGCATAAACTTAAGGCAGAAAATATAAAATCACTACTAACTGATTACAAATCGATCCTTCAACAAATTTATAGCGAAAAAATTAAATTGGTAGATAAATTGCTTCAAGATAGATAGTTGTGCTAGAATAGCTTCAGTAGATAACGTTCAAGGCAAGGAAGTTCCCTAATGAACGAGATTGTTCAATCAAGGATTGTAGAAAAGTTGTTACAGGAATCCGCTGTAATCGATCAGAAGACCACCCAAACTTATCAAATAAACCGGGATGTTATTAAAAGTATAGTGAGCAATGAAGATCGAGGCAGTTTGAGTATTTTGAGTAGCAAAAAGGGCGGCCGCTATTCCCGAAACAATCAGAACTAAAAGTGTAGCCATATTCTATTATAGCAGTATAAAATTACAGACATGAAGGCCTGCCCGACAGTACCCCCGCCAGCAACGCTATATGTAGCAATGCGGGCTGGAGTCATATGCAGGCGGGCCAGGGGGAAACACCTCTTTTTGATAATAAATAAGCAGCTGTACGGATTGATTCCTCTATATTTGTACGCAAAACAGGATTCGCATCAAAGCCCATTTGTTGGCGATTGGTTACCCAGGTATTTGTTGAAAACTGAAACATTCCCAAGTAGTCGCGGTTTACCGCCTGCGGGTTAAAATGTGATTCACAATTGGCAAGCCGCTCTAAAATATTTTGATCTACACTGTAAACATTTGCATATCTGACAAACATAGACGTAATGTCTGGAGGTGACCAGACGTCAGGAGTAGGAGTTGGCTTGCCCGCCGTAGCGGAAGGCATAGACCGGGGCGATGGCGTCTGAGTTTCTACTGATGTTGGCTGTGGTGTTACCTCAATCTGCTCGGCCAGAACAACTGCTTTTGGTTCTTCAAAAATATTGGATGCTCCAATAAAGCCTATAAAAGTAGGTACAAATCCTATTAAAAAAGCGCTTACTATTCTCATAATTAGTATTATAATACTGCTATTGCAAAATAATTTTTTCACCCAGTTCAAAGAATACAAGATTGCCAAAGATGATATTTTTTTGTATGCGCAAAATGTGCCGACGGGTGTTTTTTATCTTAAACGTGGGTTTGTGCGCCAGTACAGTATTTCCAAAGAAGGCAAGGAACTTACAATCCATATTTATATGCCGGGCAGCTTTTTCCCGCTTTTTTGGGCCATCAACAACGAAAAGCCTGATTACAATTTACAAGCATTAACTTTTTGCACTGTTTGTGTTTCCCCCAAAGAGCAATTCCTGGATTGGATTAAAAATAATCCAAAAATGCTTTACTCTCTTTCCTCAAGACTGCTTTACGGATTATCGGGCCTAAAAAAACGAGTTGAAGTAATAAGCCTTGATAACTCTTCCCAAAGGGTTATATCAATACTTAAATATTTATCAGATCACTTCGGCAAAAAATCTTCAAACGGACATATAAAAATTACGCCATATTTTACTCACGAAAGCATAGCAGCGTTGACAGGGCTTACGCGTGAACGGGTTAGTATTGAAATGAAAACCTTAAAAAATAAAAATAAAATTAATTATAAAAGAGGCACACTTATAATTTTAGACCGAACGAAATTATAATATAATACTTCTGTAACAAATATCACCGCATTGTAACCCTAATTACTGTAAAATTCCCTGTTTTATATTAAAGTTTAAATATGCAAACCTTTGATCGTGTAACTATGAACAGAGGTTCTCCGTTAACCTATGTTCAAGAGAGTTTGGGAGATTTAATTAAAAAATCCCAATCAGTACTTCTTAAAATTTCTTCTACTTTCCCCTTTGATCTTTTCCCCGACAGTCTGGTAGTAGATGAAAATAAAGTAAGCATCATTCACCGCGATTTTATGACCGAGCACGTTCACAGTATTTTGATTGAAGATATAACGGATATTACGGTTAACACCAGTATTTTTTTCGCAACTCTTCATTTAACAGACAGCAACAATCCCCGCTTCCCCACAATTTACACTCTTGATTATTTGAAAAAGAGTGAGGCCTTATGCGCGCGAAGGATACTCCAAGGGGTTCTTGAAGCAAAAAGAGAAGGGGTGCAAACACCGGACAACTGCAAAAAATTTGCCCTAGATATTGAGAAACTCGGTCGAACCATTGGAGAATAAAATGTTCTTTTCTAACTAAACATTGTAAGCTCCACAATTAAGGTTATTAAAATTACAAACAAAGTTTCGTTTAGGTGATCAAACTGTTTTTGCTTTGCCATTTGAGATAATTTTAGCACAAGTAAACCACGTCAATCAAAATTCCTCATCTTCCTTAAGCGGCCACCCATTGGCCTTTATATTCTTCAAATAACTTTATCCAACTTACTGGTTTCATAAGTTCATTATACAGCCTCCATATAGTAATAATATCTTTTCTTTACTGGGTCGTATCTATCAAATTTGTAGCCTAATTTTTCGGTAATATGTCGCGAGCGATGATTATCAGCTTCAACATATAATTCAATTCTCTTCAAACCCATATCTTTAAAAACATATTCATTTGACTTAAGTATTGCAGCTTTACCAAAACCCTGATTTTGAAATTCTGGATCAATTAATGTGCCACGACTTGCTGTTTGTTTTTCCTTATTCCAATCATAAAAATTAACGAGGCCAATAATCTTTCCATTAACTTTATCTTTAACCATTTCGAGGCTTATTCACAAACAATTTTAGCACAAATCTGGGCTTGATTTTTAAGCGGCTTTGCCGTATAATCTGTTTACTAAACATGAAGCGGATATCTCGTATGTCCGCTTCTTTTTTTTGTCAAGGCTTTCGTTTGAACTTAATATAGTTTTCTAATCTCACAAAATCTCTGAAGTCTGAGCCAGCAAATTGACGAATTTCTCTAGCAGTTCTAGGACCTCTAGCCAAAATCACAACTTTTTTACCCTTCTCCTTAAGATATTTTAGAACTGGTAAAAAATCCCCGTCTCCAGAAAGCACAATTACACGGCTAAAATTTCTTTTTTCTTTCATCAAATAAAAGGCCATTTCGACATCACAATTAGCTTTTTTCTGAACAGGTCCGTGATTCTGACGATAGATTTTAACGGGTTTTAAATAAAGCATATAACCGAAACTCTGAAGCTTTTTATAAAAGGCAACTCTGCCAAGATATTTAGCAACAATATTTTTTTGTTTTTGACCCAATTTGTTGCGTTTCAAAAACTTCTGAATATGCTTTTCCACTTCATCCAACGGGATACTATCATTTTTAAGATAGTCGTATCGATAGCCCGCTAAATCAATACCGCCAAAGTAAAAAATTTTAGAAACTCGATATTTTTTCTTTAGATATTTGGCAAGCTGTTGATAGTCAATACTCCAACCCAGGCTTTTCTCTCCGCCGTAAAATAGATTAGAAGCGTCAATAAAAGCATAAGTTTTCATTTTGATACCTCCCCGGAAGCATTTTTTTGTATAATCTGATCCTCTTGATTAGCTGGCAGGTCGTGTTCAACAAACGATTCCCCTCTTGATGTAAGCTTGTAATAACCTGTTTGTGACCCTGAATCAAACCAAATCTTTTTAGATCTTGCATCTCGTAATACCTGAACGAGCACCTGAGGTGGCCTCTTGCCCAGCATCTTGTAAGATGTCCACATCTCATCTATTCCGACTTCATCTTTCTGCAGATTATACTTTAGCCAATATGCAATAACAGCAAAAGTCTCTTGGTGATTTTGTGGTATTTTTGATTTGACAAATTGTTCAAAACTTGAAAGTTTATCCTTTGAAATGAAATCTTGTAATATTTTTGGTTGTTCATAGAAACTCTTTCTAGGGAGACTTTTGGAGGGAAGGTTGGTGCTTTTTGTGGGTGACGATTCCTGTCTTAATAAAGATTCACTCGACAAGCTTAAATGAGAGCCATTCAAAGAAGACAGTTTGTTTATAACCTTATCAATTTGCTCTTTAACGAAATCAGACTCACCTTCAAACTCGAAGGGTCCCCATGGTGTTGATAACTTTGCTTTTGAAGTAATCATAATTATTTATATATCCTCTATGTAAGATTGTCAAGACGCAAGCGGAAGCTGTCTCTATGTAGTCTTTAAAGATTAAATATAATTTGACAAAATCATCGGCCTCAAATAAACTTGATCTCATCATGCAGTCAAATATTTTAACTTCAGTTTTTGGCGGAGGGCCTGCAAGCTATGGGGTTTGCGGGAGTTTCTTTATTTGAGAACACTTCAGACAAGCCTCTGAAAGAGGCTTAGTAACTTCTTCGGAGACTCACCTGATCCTCACAAACCAAAAAGGTTTGAGCAAGTACTGGGATTTACTTGTGAATAAGGATGAGCACATTCACAAAGGATGGAAAAAATGATAGATGAATACTACAACGATAACGGCAACACGGAAATCGATTTGGACAGCATTGTGGATGAGGCGGAATGGAAATCCGATGTAAACTTTTCGTGGGGTTTGCTTCTCACGGTATTCGCATGGTGTTTTGGATTTTCAATTCCTCCATTTTACTTTAATTGGCTGCCTCTCAATGAGTTTGGTTGGCAGGTTTTTATAGGGTGGTCGATAGCATGGACTACAATTTCTATCGTCATTGGGGCAATATATAACCGTCGTATCCCTAAGTAATCTATGTTCCTATCAAAGAGGCTGTTTTTGTCCCAGCATAAACAGCCTCGTTTATTTTCTATATAACTCTTGTTTTAATTTAGCGAGTGCCAGTTTTAGCAATTTTTTGTTCTCTTTTTTATGCCTCCAAGTGCTTGCGCCTGACGGGTGTGGCAGCGGAATTACTATCAATTTTTTATTTAGTGCCTGATAAGGATTAACCAAATAAGATTTGCCGATAAAATCTTCCAAAAGATTCACTTCCCTATTTAAACAATAAGATAAAGATAATTTACCTATCGGAACAACTATTTCGGGAGAAAAGTTGGTAATATTATTTACAAGCCTTGGTCTTTCGTTGACAATTTCTTCTTTGGTAGGTACTATGTGAGTTCCGTTTTTGGCTCCCGGGAAATAATCAACTAACGCTGAATAAAAAAAGTGTTCCCGTATTTGTTTGTCAGATATTTCAAGAGAGTAAAGCCAAGCGTTGAGAGTCGGCCAGTCATGAGGATCTTTTTTGGCTCGGGGCATAGCCTGGCCGATAAAAATCGCTCGTTTCATCTTAATTATTGAGGGAATAATTTTGAAAGATAGTGCTGTACATTAGTGCGTCTTCGGCTAATTTCTTTTCATCTTTCTGCTTTAATATTTTTGGTAGCTTTTGCAAAAACTTCAAAAGATATGGCTTTAAATCTTGCTTACTTATCTCACTTTTTCTTTTTAATGCTTCTTGGCTAAAACGTCTGGCCATTTTATTAGACCCGCTATAAAAGCCAAGGGCAACTCTTTTGAGATCCATCGCCAGTGACGCAATTTCAGTATTATTTTTAGTCACAATACCTCCTTAAAAAAATATTTAGTTAGTTTTGTATATTTTCCCCTAATTTTTTCGCTTTGAATTTCGTTGCTCGTATTGTTATCGTTTGGGCGGATATTGATAAATGAATTAAAATCAATTATTTTTGTTTCTAAGTCTATACCCCCTCCCCAAATATCTGATTGTTTAGAGCCTTGACTTAAAAGTATTTGCTCAGATTCAAAATGTCTATCGCACCCCGCAGAACAAATTTTACTTTCAATGTCTATTACAGTTTTTATATAAACTTCAAATCTCACTCTTAACTTTTTGATTTCTGCTTTTGTATATGGAGTTTTCTTGGTGACGATCATGAAGCAATTCTAACATAAAAAGTTTTCGGTAAAAGGGAAAAGGTTATAACTCGTCAATCTTAGAAGCCAGAATAAAATCATTTTGGTGCAGGCCGTTGATTTTGTGAGTCCAAAGCTCCACTCTTACTTGCTTATAATTGTACAAATAAATATTGGGGTGATGACCTTCAGCTTCGGCAATTTGAGCAATTTTATTAATAAACTCTATCGCTTTCATAAAATTTTCAAAAGTGAATTCTTTTCTGATTTTTGAATGACTATCATAAAGCTCCCAGCCGGAAACCGAAGTCAAATATTTTTGTAGCTCTTCACCTTTAAGCGTAGGCGCTCCCACTTGGCACGGTACACATTTCAACGAATTTAAATCCATTAGTAAGTATAACATCTTACAGTTTCTGGCAATATCTGGCAACATCAGGTAACATTGGGCAAAGTATGCTTATCCCTCCAAAATATAATTTAATTCCTAAAATTTCCGAATTACTTTCCTCTATAGAAGCTAGTCGTGAGGTTATCGACTCTATATCAATCCTGCCTGAAATAGAACAAAATATTAGACGTACCTCTTCGCTTAAGTCATCCCTTTTTTCAGCTCGTATTGAAGGCAACGAGCTGACTTTAGATGATTTAGGTGGCCCTTCAAAAACCCAGGCCAAGGCCGAGGTGTTCAATACCTTAAAAGCCTTAAATTATGTTGCCATCAAAAGTAAAAAAGATATAAATATCGATGAGTTGTTGCAAATTCATAGGCTTACAATGCAGGGCTTGACTGATATTTCAAGCCTGGGAACATTCCGCTCTGAGATGAGTGCGACTTTTAATAAAGCTGGGGTAGCAATTTACATGCATCCACCCCCAAGATATATTCCAGTACTAGTAAAACGCATGATTAAATTTATTAATTCCCCCCGTGAGCGCTTCGTTCCAATTAAAGCCGCTCTCGCCCATTACTCTTTTGAAAAGATACATCCATTTTTAGACGGTAATGGCAGAGTTGGCAGATTGCTTACTCAAAAAATTCTCATACAAGGCGGGTACGGCATGAAAGGGTTACTAGCAATTGAGGAGTATATAGATAACAATCGCACGGATTATTACCGAGCGTTGGAAGAGCCGGAAAAAGATGTTACCGACTACTTAATATTTATATTGGAAAGTATAGAAACAACGGCAAAGAAGGCAAAACAAGAAATTTTGGCTAAACAAAACGTTGACCGAGCAGATTTTCTCCTCCCACGCCGCGCCGAGATTTACAGAATCATAAAAGACCAAAAAATGGTCAACTTTGACCAAATCAGAAGAAGATTTTTGAAAGTGAACCAACGAACTTTGCGTTATGATCTCAAAAAGCTCCAGGATGACAGGTTTGTCAAAAAGCTTGGAAGTACAAGGGGTGTGTACTATACTATAGCCAGGACATGAAAGTAATCAAACGCAACGGAGAACTTGAAGATTTTGAAGAAGGTAAAGTTGCACGCGTGGTCCACGCAGCCGGTCTTTCAGAAGAACAAGCACAACAATTAGGTCAAAATGTATCCCAACGCATTAAAGCATTAAACGCCCAACAAGTTACGACCATCCAAATCAGAGATGTTGTCATTGAAGAAATGAATAAAATAGATAAATACGCTACTGATATGTTTATCTGGTATCAAAAAGGCAAAGACGAGCGGCAAAAAAAGACTTAATTGACCAAATATAAACAGACAGTTCAGCAGATGTTGGAGCAAAACAAGTCTATTTTTGATGAGTTCAAAAAACTTCATGATGAATATGCTCTAAATCCAGATACTTTGCAAAAAAAATATAACGAAAAAGGCAAAAAGGTGATGGAAATAGTGAGACTTTATGAAGACAGACTTTGCGGTCATGCGGAAGGGTCAGGTTATGCGGCATATTCCGGAAATTTGGCTGAAAAATTTCAACAAGAAGTCAGGCGTGTTTTCCCCAAAATCGATTGGATTGGTGTAAAAGTCACCAAAACTCCAAATTTTGAAATTAAAAAAATAAATTTGTGAAACAAACGCTAAGTTCCCGGCAAGCAATATCAGTTATATTTTTAGCTTTAATATTATTGCTCATTGGCGGAGTTATTGGCTGGCAATTAAAAGCTCGCGGCAATATAAATCCCCAAATCTTAGAAGTTTATAATTTACTACAAAGCGAGTATAACAACGATATTGATGAAACCAAAATGATCAAGGCACTTATCGCATCTTTGGATAATCCTTACTCCTATTATTTAGATCAGGAAACTTATGAGCGCATTCAAGAAGAAAACAAAGGTAATTACAAGGGTATCGGAATTTTGTACAGTTTCCAAAATTCAAAGCTCATTGTAACTGAAGTATTTCCCGACTCTCCTGCACAAAAAGCAGGACTTAAAAGTGGTTATGAGATTTTCACTATAAACGGCCAACCAGTATCAAAAATGGAAAATGTATTCGAGATTAGTAAAATATTACGAGGAAACTCCCAAGGGGGTGTAAGACTAAACGATATTACTATTACAAAAGGCTCATTTTATATTCCAAATATAACTTTTAGAGAGCTTGAAAACAATATCGGGTACTTAAAAATTTACCGTTTTGGGTCAAATTTAGAAAAAGAACTTCAAGCTATTACCACTAAAAAGTTAGTTATTGATCTTAGAAATAATACCGGGGGCAACACTGAAAAATCCCTTTGGTTTACTGATCAATTCTTGCCCGAGGGAGTTATTTCAAAAGAAAAATTGTGGGATGATCCTTTAAAGGAGAATAAATCAAAATCTGGGGATCAATTTGAAAATATTGAGCTAGTTGTATTAATAAACAAAGAAACTTCAAGCGCTGCTGAAACTGTAGCTGCCGCACTTAGAGACAATAATAGAGCCAAACTCATTGGAGAGAAAACATATGGCAAGAGTACTGTCGGAAGCACATATGAGCTTTCTGATGGATCAGCGATACACTTGAGCATTGGAGAATGGTTTCGCTCAAATGGTGAGTCAATAAATGGCAATGGCGTCAAGCCTGATATTGAAGTTGAAGATAAAGACGATCAAATTCTTCAAGCAGCTTTAAATCTGCTGAGTTCTTAGCTGGCGGAGACGCAAAAACAATATACTTTGGGTAAATATAACGGCAGACAAATAAAACCCAAGACCTGCACAAAACCCAAGAATTGATTTATTTTCTGAAGTAATAAATAATCCAATTCCGCTGCCAATTTGAAAAATTCCAACTCCTACCAAAGATATAAACAATTTTTTGTAAACCTGGGAAATACTTTTTAGTATTGAATATATACTTACAAATATTAAACCTGCTGTAACTAACGCCCCGAAAATATGTACGACCAATAACCCTTGCATATATTTAATTCTTAATATAACATATTTTGTATGACAGATCAGATTACAGGGATAGACAACCCCACACCTGTTGAGACTCTCACACCTTCCGTGGACACATCCAAACTTCCTGCGGAACCCGCGCCACCCCCTATTCCAGAAGCAACACCTTTGAGTATACCTCCTAATCCAGATATTCCATCTAAGAACGAACCAGTAATACCACAAACTCCTGAAGTCGTACAACAACCAGCGGCTTCCGCTGCACAAGAGGATAACAGTTTTCTAAATAAATTAAAACGCTTATTTAGATAAAATACCTCTTAATGCAAAGAGAATTTTTCGAAATGGATTTGCTCCTCTTTTACCCCCAACTCTTTTAACATGTCAATTACAGCATCCATAAATGGCACTGGTCCGCAGACATATGCATCGCGGTCTTTGACGTCATCCACAAGTCTTGCAATTCTTTCCTTGTTAATTCTGCCCCGCTCGCCATTCGCTACGCTCAATGCGTTAGCGGGCGAGTCTTCCGTCAATATGTGATGAATTTTTAAATTATATTTTTTACTTAAACCCTCTAATTCTGTTTTGAAAATTATATCTTTAACTAGTTTATTAGAATAAAGTAGCACTGTGTCAATTCCCTTTTTACCAAACTCTTCAGCTAAGGATCTAATTGGTGTTATTCCCACTCCCCCTGCAATCAAAACTACTTTTTTTGATTGAAGTACCCGGCTTGTAAATATCCCATGAAATCCATCCAATAATATTTTTGTTCCAGGTTTCACTTTGTGGATCTGAGAAGTAAAATCTCCTGAATTTTTAATTGTTGCCCTGATATAATCTTCATCTGGTAGAGAGGATAAAGAAAATGGGTGCGCTTGCCAAAAACGGTTTGAATCCAAAAATCTCAATATCATGAACTGCCCCGCTTCGCGGGGTAAATTATCCAAATTTTTACCTTTTATATAAAAAGAATTGGCTTCATAAGTTTCGCGTACTATTTTTTCAACATAAAACCCATGGCGGAAAAATAAAAAAATAGGCCTTACAAATCTCCACATAACAAAATTTCCCAGCACAAAAATGTATAACCCGTACCAGTAATAAACATTAAATCTACTTACAAAATCCGCCCCAAGCTTAAGCTGATGCCCAAATGCAAGTAAAACTGCCCCGTAAAGCATTAAATGTATAAAATACCAAGTTTCATATTTCAATTTAAGGCGAGAAATAAAAATTGAAATTGGAACTATAAATATAAATAATAAAAATGCAATAAAAGCTTTGGGGATATCCGGATACGAATTAAACAAAATCAAAAACTGCTCGATTAGTCCTATACGTCCAATGCGGGCGTAAGAAATTATTATTAAACAAAAATGCAAAATTATAAAATAAAAAGCATATTTGCCCACACGGTGGTGAATCCTCGCCAGCTTATCATGGCCAAAATAGGCTTCGATCCAGCCAATCCTTCCTATTAATAAAAACTGGGTTAATACTAAATTGACGGACATTAGTCCACATAATCGAGCCAACGACAAGATTATATTAGAAGCCGTAAAACCTCTTAACCAAATAAAAATAATAAATACTACATTGGCCCAAAATAATGCCTTTAAAAGCCTTCTTTTGTCTTTCATTTACTTTTTGAAGTTTATAGTCCAATCTAAAGGGCGAGGTTGAATATTTGACTCTTCAATATCAATATTGTTTAGTTCGTTTTCCAAAATATTTGTATTCTCCTCGATTTTTAAAACATCCGCGTCATTAAAATATTTGGGGACTGGTGTTGGGCTTGGAATTGGAGTAACAAACGGCGTTGGAGTAGGCTGTTCAAACCCTGGAATGGGGAGCTTAATTTTAAATACCACTGCTAATAAAGCCAGTATAATAATTGCCAAAAGCATTACTACTAAAATAACTATTTCTTTTTTGTTGATTTTGCCAAAAAAAGAAACCTTCGGCTCTACTTCTAGTGTGGGTGGCGGTACTTCAACATTTGCCACCTGTGGCGTCATAACTAGAGGTGTTGAAATTTGAGGCTTTTTTTTCAAAAGTCCGGCTAATTTAGCTGGAATTGAGTTTAGTAAATTGGTTAATTTATTCATTTTTAATTTAACTATTTCTGATTGTTTTTATAGTTTCTAACAAAAAATCGTTTGCGTCTTTTAGATACTGAATTGACTCATTCACTCTAAATTGAATCTGGTTAAAAAGACTGCTTCTATTCTTACTTTTTGCATTTTCGGTTTGAAGCTTTAAAGCGTCCTGCTCCTTGCCCTCACTCCTAATAACTAAATTTTTGGTTTCAAGTAGCCACCTTTCAATTTGCCCTGTGTCAATCTGCCCGTCTGATCGTATCTGATCAAGCTTAGATTCCAAATCTGAAATTATTGTAATTTGTTTTTGTCTTAAAAAATATTGCTTACCTAGTGCAATCTCCGTTAAAACGTCATAAATCAAAACTTCTGTTGCTTTGTCATATTGTGCTTTGGCCTCGTTTGAGTCTGAAACCTGGTCTTCCAAACTAGAAGCCGATGAAAGACGGCTTTGATGTGAGGTAAACCAATTAACTTCCGTAGCAATCTTGGTAAATAAAAAGTCACGGCGGTCAACCGATACCCCTACGGCCTCACCTAACCGCGTCCTAAGCATCGTTAAATAGCTGCGGACTGCTTCGTCACGGGCAAAAAGCATGTTGTACGTAGCTTCCTGTGCTTTGGCCTGTGCAGCAAGTGTTTGGGATTGCAGATATTGCGAACGCGCAAGCTCATATTCGTCGTGGTTGGAGCGGTATTTATCAAAATTAAAAACAAAATCCTGATATGCTTTTTGAAAATCAAAGACGGGAGTTGGTGTGGAGCTCTGAGCATAAGCACTTGCTACCAACAAAAATTGTGCAATTCCCAAAAAAATAATAAAAGCGAGACATTTACGCTTCATAAAATTATTGTACTACAGTTGAAGGCCTAACTAAATCAAGAACTCTTCTAGTTGATCTTTTGAAGACATAAACGGACCAATTAGTGTCATAACCATTCCTCCTAAATTGCCCATATTATTTTTAATATAATCTTTTCTTTTTTCTACTGCTAGATCTTGGTAATAAGAAAGTTTTGTCAAAAGAGTTTGGCGAACTACTTCGGGATCATAAACACCAACATTATATCCTAACAGTTGATATTCTTTATTTAAAATTTCACGGATTTCTCGCAAATTCTGGTCATCCATTTCAGATTGCCTTCTGAAAATAGTGTCAAATAATAAATGCCTCTCTGTGTTCGTCAAAGGTTGGGTTACATCAACTGTCTCTACAGGATCAGATCCTGGATTTGGTGGAGCATCAGCCTTTTTTTCTCTGACTTTAACTGCGGTTTGAGGATGCGTGTATTCTAGAAGTGCTTCCAAATTCATGTCATCATAACCTGACATTTTACTTAATTCCGTAGCAGCCTGTTTCAGAAAAGGAAATCCTTCCAAACTCTCAAGCTGTTCCCTGGTAAACGGTAGAACTGCTGCTTCGCCTCCTGCAAGTTTAAATGCCTGTTCAAGCTTCCCTACAACACCTTTAAAGTTATTTCTACTTAAAGTTAGAATATCACCTATGGGCTTGCCTAACTCAATTAAATTTTGATAATAAATATTTGCTACATCTCTTTGACTTACTTCTTCTCTTGTGTCCTCCGAAATAATACGAAACATTGTAGAAACGGCTTTCATTTGTTTTTCGGTCAAATCAGTAGGATCAGCTTCTTTTCTCTCTTTGGTTTTCTTTACAGTTGCATCAACTTCTGACATAGTTGGGGTTGGTCCTTCATCAAAAATTTCTGCCGGAGGATTTTCGTTAATCCCAAATTCTTCAAGAAGCGCTAAAAATCTGTCAGGAAATTCTTGCTTTATCTTTGATACACCATTTAACTTCGCATTTGAGCCCAGCAACAGATCATGAGCATCACCAGTAACAGTCTCTGCTGAAGTAATATCCTGATTCCCTATTAAAGTTTGTGCTTCTTCAAGTTTCTGGGCAGCATCACCTGACAACCTCCTAGCTGAGTCTATAACAAAACGGGCCAATCCACCTGTTACTCTTTCTGTAGCCATTACTTAAAACTTATAACTTTTGACTATCGGTTTGTCAACAGTCATTTCATTCTATATAGTCTCGTAAAACGTTTGCACGCCTTGGGTGTCTCATCCTACGATAACCCTTATGCTCGATTTGTCGAATTCTTTCTCGAGTTAATCCGTATTTTTTGGCTATCTCTTCCAAAGTGTAGGACTTTCCATCAACTAAACCATTTCGGAGCCTTAATATCCGAGCTTCACGCGGTAGTAACTGATCCAAGCACATATCTATTTTATCTCTCAATTCCCTCCTCTTACTTTCTTCATAAGGAGAAGGAGAACTTTCATCCTCAATAAAATCTTCCAATGTACTATCCCCATCCTCGCCCATCGGCATATCTAAAGCCAAGGGGCTTTCAAAAACCTTCATTATCCAAGCCACTTTTTTGGGATCAGCCTCTAATTCTTCTGCTAATTCTTCTATAGTTGGTTTTCTACCATAATCCAGTTCCAAATCCCTTGCAACACGATACACATTGCGTATCCTATCAGTCATATGTACAGGAACCCGAATAGTTCTACCCTGATCAGCAATAGCTCGAGTAACTGTTTGCCTAATCCACCATGTAGCATAAGTGCTAAAACGAAAGCCTTTTTTGTACTCATACTTCTCGACGGCCTTCATAAGACCTAAGTTTCCCTCCTGAATTAAATCCAAAAATGGGACGTCCTTGCTCATATACTTTTTTGCGATGGATATTACTAGACGGGTATTGGCTGTAATTAAATTTTCCTTTGCCACCTCACCATCTAGCACGGTTTCTTGCCAACTTCCAGCGTCAGGATGATTGGGATATCTTTTAATTTTCTTGGTTGCATGCTCACCACTTTCCATCCGTATTGCAAGAGCTATTTCTTTATCTTTTGTCAAAAGTGCAACTTTTGACATCTCTTTTAAATACAGTCCGACTGTGTCAACATACGCTCTTGAAATCAGAGCATCTGATTCTGACCCTAAATTTTGATCATCTTCATATTGGTCAAAATCTTCAGGATCAGATTCCCTGTCATCAGGCTCTTGATTCTCTGAAAAGCCATTTCTTCTGTGCCCATTTTGCTCATAGAGTTCCAATGGCTCTCCGTCATATTCATCGTCTAATTCAAAGTCTACTTCTAGTTCATCAGCTAACAACTCTTCAACCTCTAGTTCAACTTTTTTGAGATCTTTGTCTGTGGGTTCAATAATAGTTGGCGATGGATCAACACCAATATCGTTTGTTAGCTCTTCTAAATTGATTGATACTACTTGAGTCTGTGGAAGATCAGCAAGGGCGGCATTTATGTCTCCGTTGTATCGTGCAGCAAGATCATCCAAAAGGTCGTGACTATGGAGCCAAAAAATAGTTATTTTGTCTCGAAATGTTTGCAGGTCTGCTTCACCAAAATCATTTTTAATAGCAGAGTGAAGATCACTGCAAAAAGTATTTTCACCCTGTTCTACTGCCATTCTGGCCTGATTGTAACATAAGGTGATTTAATAGGTGACCTTAATCCTACCGCTTCCAAATGTGGCCACCTCAGAGGTCTGGGATTTGATTTGAACCACATACTTATTATTCCCCGCCCATAAATTAAGTTTTGCAGATGACGCAGATGAGTAATTAGCAGAGGACACTGAAAC
>Ga0075718_127_pt1 | contig 18822 bp, 20 predicted proteins | sample RifGroB1_FD_67779 | JGI IMG/M metagenome (GOLD analysis project Ga0075718, IMG submission 67779) | Microgenomates (Woesebacteria) bacterium GW2011_GWB1_38_5b | reverse complement strand
CAATTCTATTCGAATACGGTTCTCTTCAGAGGCGGGCAGGCACGGTGTGATTATTGGCGGGTTTTCGTCGCAAGGTACCGTCTGGCACCTTCCTCCTTGACACTTTTTAATTTTTGGTGTATAAATTAGCAGACAAAATATCTGACTGATACCCGCCTGCAATGCAAGCCCGCTTTGCGGGCAGGCCCGCCTGCCGGCCCGCTTCGCCGAATCGAGGCGAGCAGGCAGGTTTTTTAAATCAATTTTGACTTATGGCAAAAAAAGGAAATTTAAATCTAAAACCAATATTTGACAACGTTCTAATTAAACCACTTGAAGCAGATGTAAAGACTGTTTCAGGTATAATTCTTCCAGACACCGCACAGGAAAAACCTCAAATAGGGCAAGTAATGGCAGTTGGACCGGGACGTGAAAAAGACGGAAAAAAATCCCCAATGTATGTCAAAAAAGGACAGAAAGTTATGTACAAAAAATGGGGAGGAAATGAAGTCAAAGTAGGAAGTGAGGAATGGACGCTCGTTAGCCAGGAAGAAATATTAGCGATTGTAGAATAATATGGCAAAAAAACTTATTTACGCTGAAGAAGCTAGACAAAAATTACAAAGTGGAGTTGATCAACTTGCTAAAGCAGTTTCAACCACCCTTGGTCCCAAGGGTAGAAATGTAGCTCTTGATAAAAAATGGGGAGCTCCAAGCATAGTTCATGACGGAGTAGCAGTCGCAAAGGAAATCGAGCTTGAGGATGAATTTGAGAATATGGGAGCACAACTTGTAAAAGAAGCAGCCTCAAAAACAGCAGACGTTGCAGGAGATGGAACAACAACCGCAACGGTTCTTGCACAAGCTATAGTCGACGATGGAATCAAAAATATTACTGCAGGCGCTAATCCCATGCTTCTTAAAAAGGGATTAGAAGAGGCAAGTAAAGCAGTGGTTGAATTTATCAGAAGTAGGGCAAAAACAGTAAGCATAAAAAATGATGCAGAGATATCACAAATAGCTACTATTTCTGCTGGTGATGAGGAAATCGGTAAACTTGTTGCAGAGGCTCTCCAAAAAGTAGGAAAAGATGGGGTAGTTTCGGTTGAAGAAGGAAGAGGTCTGACAACCGAGATCGAATACAAGGAAGGAATGGAATTTGATAAGGGTTATGCCTCCTCATATTTTGTAACCAATGCGGATAAAATGGAGGCAGAAATTGAAAACCCCTATATTTTGATAACTGATAAGAAAATTTCAAACTTACAGGAACTTTTACCATTCTTGGAAAATTTGGTAAAAATCTCAAAAGATTTGGTAATAATAGCTGATGAAATAGAAGGCGAGGCACTCGCTACTCTTGTTGTTAATAAGCTTAGGGGTACATTCAATACTTTGGCAGTTAAGGCTCCAGGATTCGGCGACAGAAGACATGAAATGCTTGAAGATATAGCAATTTTAACTGGCGGAACAGTAATTTCAGAAGACACGGGAATGAAATTTGAAAATGTACAAATTGAACATCTGGGACAGGCGGATAAAGTCTGGGCGGATAATGAGAACACAAGAATAATAGGAGGAAAAGGAAGTAAAAAAGAACTTGATGCCCGAATCGCACAGATAAGACGCGCAATTGAAACAACAACATCAGAGTTTGACCGAGAGAAATTCCAGGAGCGCTTAGCAAAGCTAACAGGCGGAGTTGCGGTTATTAATGTAGGTGCAGCAACAGAGATTGAGCTTAAAGAGAGAAAAGAAAGAGTAAATGACGCAGTTTCGGCAACAAAAGCAGCGCTTGAAGAAGGTGTAGTTATTGGAGGAGGGGTAGTTTTATTGGAGGCTATAAAAGTTCTTGATCCTAAATTGTTAAAACATATCTCAGGCGATAGCGATCAGACTACAGGTGTAAAACTACTAATGAAAGCGTTGGAAGCACCTATAAGAAAATTAGTAGAGAATGCGGGACTAAACGGTGACGTAGTAATAGATAATATTAGTAAAAAGGAAGCCGGATTTGGTTTTAATGTTTTAACTGGGGAATATGTAGACATGGTTAAAGAAGGAATTATTGATCCGGCAAAAGTAACAAGATCTGCTGTTGAAAACGCTGTTTCAGTTGCCACCATGATCTTAACAACTGAAGCTTTGGTTACAGATATTCCTGAAAAAAATCCTCCTGCACCTGCGATGCCCCCTGGCGGAATGGATTATTAAAATAAACCCCAATTCTTCTTTTTGTTGAACTGACAAAGCAGGCTGTGTTATATTTAATTCCTAAGCGTTTATGCGGAAATTAATTCTGTTTTTATTGCTTCTTCTTATTATTACGATCATATTTCTTCTATCTGTTTTGGTTTTGGGAAGAGATTCTGGAAAAGGAGCTCTTCAAGTCACAACTGTGCCCGAAAGCCAGGTGTTTTTAGACAATAAATTCGTAGGCAAAACCCCACTTTGCCTATGTGAACTTCCTCAGCTTCTTGAAGGCGGAGACTATACAATAAAGCTAATACCTCTTAATAAAGATTTAAAAACAAGTCAGCAGAAAATAACAATATATCCGGGAATTCTCACTGTTGTTGATAGGACTTTTGATGCAAATAGCGCTGCCTCATCAGGGAGTTTGATAACGCTTTCGCCTTCAAGCAAAGGCAAGGCTGAGCTTATGGTCATATCGTTTCCGGGAAATGCAGATGTAGTTTTGGATAGTGAAATTGTAGGTAAAACACCGCTACTTACTGAGGATATAACTGCATCCGATCACGAAATTAAAATACTCAAAGACGGATATAAGGAGAAAATTTTAAAAGTTAAAACAATTGAGGGAAAAAGACTTGAAGCAAATGTGGTACTTGGGATAAAAACTACTGAGGATAGTGAAGAAGATGAGAAAGCTCAGACAGAATCTTCAAAAGTGATAATACTTGCAACACCTGTTGGGTTTTTGAGAGTAAGAGAGGAAAATTCTGTTAATTCCGCACAAATTGCGACTGTAAATCCCGGAGACGAGCTTAAGTTATTATCAGAAGTTAAAGGATGGTATGAAGTTAAACTTGAAAATGGTACAACAGGATGGATAAGCGCTGAGTTTGCAAGAAAAAACTAGGGACTAATAAAATAAATTATTAAAACAACAAGTGCTGCCCATACAACAACTGTTGCAAGAAGAGGTTTGTCTGAAAAAAGAACTTTTTCAGGACTTTCGCCTTCATGCTTTTCATAAATATCCTGAAGATAACGCATCAGCCCATATACAACAGGGATGATTGTTATCATCAGCCATTTTCTCTGGAAAAATCCCGGAAGAAGCTCAGGCGGAATTACCCCCCAAAAAGATATTAAAATTCCCTTAGGGTTCTCCAGAAAAGTAAAAAGTGAATATGAAATAAATGTAGCGGTTGCAAATATCGCAATATAAACATTTAAAAGATTGTCCGAGTAATGCGATAGGCTGGCTCTTATTGATGAGATATTCTCCCCTTTTGTTTTAGATAATAGAGTAAGCTCAGACCTGCGTTTACCAAGAGCAAGGAAAAGCGAAATTGAGATTGTAGTAAGAATTAGCCAAACCGGGAGATGATATCCACTTGCTACCTCACCTGCTATTACTCTTAAAATATATCCCAGTGCAATTGTTAAAATGTCAATTACTGCAATTCCTTTAAGAAGTTTTGAATAGAAAAATTGGATGAATAAATAAATTAAAATTAGAAAAACAAAAGAAATATTGATAAGAAATGATAGCCATAAGGATACAAAAATCAGTGACAGGGCCAGAATAAGCGCAAGCCTTATATCCAAATCGCCGTGAGCAAGGGGTCTGTATTTTTTTGTTGGGTGAAGTCTATCTTTTTTTACATCAAAAAAGTCATTAATTATATAGCTTGCGGATGAGGCTGCACAAAATGCAAAAAACCAATAATAACAGGATTTACAGCCAACGGATTGAAAAGCTCCCCGGTGAATACAACGGATGCGAAAATTGCAAAGTTTTTAATCCACTGACGAGGCCTGAGAAGTCTTATAATGCTATAAGTTTTTTTCATTTTTTCTTCTTAGCAATAAATTCAAAAAAAGAATTGTACCCCCTACTATTATTACAAGCATTACGATTGTAAATAATTTACCTTTACTTGATAAGAAGAGGGAAATTAAACCGAATATAGCAGAAATTACCCAGTAAAACAATGCAATTCCCCTCTGTTTAAAACCCATGGACAAAAGAAGATGATGAAGGTGTTTTTTATCATGCCAGAAAGGCGAGTTACCCGTTAGAATCCTTCTTGCGATTGTAAATGCGCCGTCAATTAAAGGAACGCCTAAAACTAGAATTGCAGTTGCCAGCTTTGCGCTAGATAGAATTGATGCAACAGCGAGAAGCAGATAAATTGCGGTTGCCCCATATCCCGGAAATATTTTTGCGGGGTGGAAATTATAAAAAAGGAATCCTATGGCCGACCCTGCAATTATAAAAGAAAGTGTGGCTGTTGATTTTGTCAGCTCCTCCGAAAGTCCGAATCTTAGACTTAAAATTCCAATAAAAATTGCGGCAATTGCAACAATTCCTGGCATTTGTCCATCAACGCCCTTGCTCCAATTAAGCATATTCATTACCCAAACTATCCAGAGAATTGTTACAATATCAGACAAAAGAACATGAACTTGAAATCCTAAAATTGCAAATGCAAAACCTATTTCATTAAGATATAAAATTCCACCAAAAGGGTTTGTTATAAAATTAACGCTCACCCCAGCACCAACTATAATAAGTGCACAAAAAATATTTGCCGCAAATCTTTTGTATGGAGATATGTCATAAATATCATCAAGCACTCCGACGAGAAGCGCAATGGAGGCTGAGAGAAAAATCGCGGCAAAAGTTTGGTTTATGGGAAGAAATATAAGACCTGCCAACAGTGCCCCCAAAAACATAGGAATTCCGCCGCCGCGGGGTACGGGTTTTGTGTGAATTACTCCCGGATGTTTTCGGACACTGGGATCATCTACTATTTTGTATTTTTTAAGAAGAACAATTGCGATAGGAGTTGCAATCGCAGTTGCAATAAGCGATATAAAAAATGGCATTATTATCACACTTGATAGTACTTCTTCCATTAAATAATTACAGTGACAGTTCTAATAACAAAAAGAAGTGTTAAAAGAGCTGAAATAAAACTTGTTATTGCAAGAAGTCGGGACAGAAGAGGAGAGAAGGAATACGAAAAATTTGAAATAAAAATATTTATTATGAGTATTGCAAGAACCACAATTGAGGGAATAAAAATTGCCCACGTTTCACCAAGTCTTGTCTCTCCCCATGCAAGCTGATTAAAAACAGGAAGAAGCGGAGGAAGCTTGGTATAGAATACGGCAATGTAAACTATTGTAATAATTATAAGTAAAAATGATCCGATAAATAGCCTCAAAAGTAGTTTGTCTTCTTTTAAATTTCTAAAGTACTTTCTCATATATCATTGCTCCACCTATATCCATTATCTCAGTGTAATTTTCCAGACCAAAAGGGAACTGGGGTACGTTTGGCATAACGACTATTAATTTCGGTTTCTCATTTTCTATTGCTTCTTCCATTTCACTAAATCCTTTAGGGAAATTAATTATATGATACGTAACTGTATAGCGGATAAGAGGAGTTTTACCCGTAAGCTTATAAACTTGTGCGTTGTTTCCCCAGATAAATACCTTGTCGTCTGAGGAGGTATTTATTTTTATATACCTCGCAATCTCATAGTCTCTGGGAGTGTTGGGATCAAAATAGGATTGATACTCAGCGACACTTTTCTGTCCTGCAAAAAAAGATATTACATTTGTATAATATGATAAAACTTCAAACTTAAGATTAAATGTGAAATATATAAGCATGCTTCCCACAACTAGAGCCGAAACCGTCGGAATTCTTATTTTTCTCTCCTCAATTGCGAGTCCTATCATAAGACAAAAGCTTGGAAGAAGGGTAATTAAATAGTGAGTGTAGGCCCTCCCCGAGAAAAAAACATTAAATAAGGAAAACCCGAACCACAAGAAAATAAATAAAACATTCATGCTTAATTTTTTTCTGTATAAATACAAGGCGATAATAAAAAAAAGTAGCAATACGCCTTTTATAAAAAGAAGGCCTTGCGGAAAAAGAAATTCATTTGCATATCCGACATACGCTAGATTTTGAAGCAGAAGTGCATCCATGAAATCCTTGAAATTTTGAGTTGTCAGAAAATAAAACATTATTAAAAATATAGGAATTGAAAAACCCAGCGTTAAGGGGATAATTCTTTCTTTTATTTTTTCTTTAAGACTAAGATCTTTATAGATTAAAAGAGCTGTAAAAAACGCAAGGAAATCAAAGACAGCAACTGTTTTTATTAAAAAAGAGATGCTAAGAAGAAATCCAGCTAAAAGATAAATTTTATAATTTAGTGTTTTTTTGAAGTTCTCGTTTGAAATTATAAGAAATGCTGAAGCCATGATTGGGAGAATCATAAAATTCTCAGCATTTGCAATGTTCCCTTCAATTAAGCGAGTTCCAAATAAAAATACATAGATAGACGTTGCTATAATTGTGGCATATTTTGATTTTGGGAAAAGTTTCATTGCGGCAAGAAGGAAAAACCAAACAGAGACAAGACCCGATATTAGTGAGAGACCTCTTAAAATAAACTGATCAGAATTAAAAAGCGCGTATAGAACTGGTAAGAGCGGCGGCTTATTTTCCCATGCGCCTGAGTATAGTTTTTCTCCGCTATTTATAAGAATCCCAACAGCCTGATAAACTCCTTCGTCTCCGTACCAGTAAGGTTCATATAGAGAAGGCCATCTCAAAAGAAAAAAAATAAAAGAGGCTAGAACAAGGAACCAGAAATATTTACTTTTCTCAAGTTTTGAGATGGTTTTCATAACTTCTCGGTGACTTTGTACTCCATTTTTTTACCTAGCATAAGCTGGGTATGTGAAATGATTGCGGGTAAAGAATTTAGAAAGAATCCCGCAATGGGCATTAAAATGAATTCAAGGGGGAAAACAAGTTCTCTTATTTTTGATTTACTTAGGTGTTTGGGTCTATTTCTATAATCAATGACCACCATAATAATAAGTGCAATAAGAGTTGATGAGAGAATAAACCTCGCAAGAATAGGAAGATTGTATCCTATTGTTGTTTTTGCAAAAACAGGGTTAATAAGAGTTATTATATTTGCCGATATTGTTAAAATAAACCAGTTAACAGGCCAGAGAAAATGATCAAGGAGGACATGGAAAAGTATTTTTGTTTTCCTTATAAAAGGAACTCCAGGCACTGTAAACCACCATTTTATAAACAAAGGGTCATCAGATGCGCCGTAAGACCAGCGCCTGATTTGTGAGTATTTATTTTTAAGAGATCCTATGTAGGTTGGAGAAAGAGGGGAGTCCATTGAGGTCTTAAGAAAAATTGGGTTTGTCGCAATATCTCCTTTCATAGCAAAGAATGCCTTGAAGAAAACTCTATAGTCTTCAGGAATTACATCAGTGTCCCAGTAACCTATCCGTTTTAGGAGAAGATACGACAAAGAATATGTTGATGTTGGAATAAGTCTGTCTCCTTGAACAAGAAGTCCTGTTCTCCACAAACTTGAAAAGAAGGAAAATATTCTGGTTGCTGCAGGAACACTCCAGAAATTATTATGGTCAACATTCGCCGACTGCCAGAACCTGTTATATCTTTTAGCGTCTTTTAAAAATCCAAAAGTAAGATATGAAAAATACTGTCTGTCAAACATTGAATCGGCATCAGCGGTTGTAATTGTTGAAAAGTTTTCATCAATAAGACCTCCTTCTACCAACAACTTGTTTGCTTCTTTTGCGGCAAACGATTGGTTCGAAGATTTTCCTTTAACCTCATCTTGGATATCCGGGTGGTAAGTTGCGTAAATCCCTCCAAATATATTCTCAAACTCCTTTATTATCTTAGCGGATTTTTGACGTGCATTTTTCTCCCGTTTTTCCATAGCCAGGAATATATAGATTCTGCCTAGGGGAAAAGTCTGCGCAGCAATAGTTCCTACAATTCGTCTCAGTTTTTCATCAGTTTCCTTATAATTTGGGATAACTATAATATGAGTTACTTTTTCAAACCCTGTTAATTTACTTGCTTTTTCAAGCCAGTTTTCAGATTCTGCATCTTTGATTTTTTTTGATGAAATGTATGCTGTTATAACAAGAGAGAAAGATCTATAGAACCAGAAAACATCAAAAAACAGTACAAAATATGCAACCGCATAAGGAATAAAAAGCGATCCCCAGATTGGAAAAAGAATTAGAAACCATGAAACAAACCCTGGAAGAACGGACAAAGATCTTTGAGTTTTAACAGGATAACGGGTAAAAATTGTATTGAAAAAATTAGTCATAGAAATTAGCCATTAGCATTTAGCCACTAGCGTTTAGTTTGAATAAATTCTTAGCGTTTTCGGTGGTTTGTGCTTCTACGACAGACAAATCCAATCCCTTAATTTTGGCTATTTCGGTTGCTGTAATTATAACATAGGAAGGAATGTTGCGACTACCGCGGTAAGGCTGGGGAGTTAGAAAAGGCGCATCAGTTTCTGTAACAATTCGATCAATTGGCGCATTTTTAACAAGTTCAGGAAGGGGAGTATTTTCTCCCTTGGGAATACCTTCGTATGTAATATTCCCGTCAAAACCAACATAAAACCCTAAATCCAGTACTTTTTTAAGAAAATTAACATCTCCTGACATGCAGTGAAACATGCCGGGGGGCTGACAATTGACATTTGACCATTGACTATTGAGGATGTTGAGAATGTCCTCTCCTGCATGTCGGTTGTGGATTTGCAGGGGAAGTTTTAATTTGTTCGCGATTTCAATCTGTTTAATGAACACTTCTTTCTGAATTTTTGGTTCGACAATTCCATTCGACTTATATGAATAGTAATCGAGGCCAATTTCTCCAATTCCCACAATTTTTTTTGAGGACTTTGCAATTCTCTCAATCTCTTTTTCCCAGCCTCTGATAAGTTTGTCAGCGTGGTGAGGATGCACACCTACGATTGCATATAAATTTTCGTATTTTTCAGCAAGCTCAACAGCACTCAGACTTGTTTCAATAGATGTTCCTACGTTTATAATCTTATTGACTCCATTATCTTTGGCATTTTTTATCACTTCATTAAAGTCCTTTCTAAATGCATGAAAGTTTAAATGGCAGTGAACATCGATCATAGCTTTAATTATATATTTTTCTCTTGACCCAAGCCATATCTTACCGTTCGCCTATTCCATTCTATTCGAATACGGCTCACGGAGCGATTATCGGCGGGTCTTCGTCGGAAAGTACCGTCTGGTACCTTCCTCCTTGACAAATTTCCAAGTTTGAGTCATATAAATATATTGATGGCTAAAAAACATAAAAGTTTCAAACTTCATACAAAGCAAAATGAAATGGGAGTAGTTATGTTTTCACTTCTCGCAGGAGTAATCGGAGTTATAATCGGCGGATTCTTAATGTTCTCAGAAACAGGCCAGCAAGTTTTAGGAGCAGTTGCCCCATAAAAACTAATTAATTGGCAGTTCTTCTTTGAAGTAAAAAGGAAACAGGTTTATAAAAATTTGCTTCTTCAAATTTTATTAATTTCCAGTTAAGATTGAGAATTTTTGTGATTATATTTTTCCACTCATGTGATGTATATATTGAGATATGGGAGGAATCTACATAGGCATGAAAGTTTTCTTTTGCAGGATGCTCAATTATTATATATTTACTACTTACTCTTCCTAACTCTTTTATTGAATTTTGAACCTGATCGGGCATAACATGTTCAAGCACATGATAAGCTGAAATTAAATCGAAAGACTTACTCTTAAACGGAAGATTGTCTGTGCTTCCAAGATAAAAATTATTCGGATATTGCAATTTTAATTTATTAATTTGATAAGTACTTATATCCAGTCCATAGGCATCAACCCCGTTCGATAATAATTTTTTGACCAATGATCCGTCAGCAGTACCTATATCAAGACTAGAAGAAATTTTCAGATTCTTCAAAATCCACCTCGATCTTCTTTTTGCATACTCTCTTTCTTTAATTTTAATCAAGTTAATTATTTGTTTTTTTGCAAAATTACTTTTTTTAGTAATAGGGTGTAAATATGAAAAAGGTGCATATCTTTCAATATTTAGAAAATAATTTTCGTCGTATATCATAAATTAAAAAATAATTATAGCAAAAAAATTTATTTTATTCGCGGGAAAAGCGGAGATAGTAATTTAATTTTTGGACCTTTAAATTGTTTTTCTATCATCTCTGCAGTTTTGGGCATGAACGGTCGTAATAATACAGAAATTTCTAAGATACTTCTAATACACTCAGATAATAGACTATCCAATTCATTTGTTTGGTCTGATTTTATTAATTCCCAAGGTTTATGCTGATCAAATATCTGATTTATTCTGTTAATTAAGTTTTGTATATATTCAATTCCTTCAAGTAATGTGAAGTTCTCTATTTTATCACTCAAAGATTTATCTTCATCAGTAAGCAGAAAAACATTACTTAGTTCTTTAAAATCTTGAATTTTAACCTCGTTTCCGAAATTACTTGATTCAGCAATTTTCGCAATACGCGAAACTAAATTCCCCAGTCCGTTTGCCAGATTTGCATTGTAGCTTTGGGTAAGCTTTTCAATTGAAAAATCTCCGTCACTTCCAAAAGGAAATTGGGAAAGTAAAAGATAACGAGTTGCATCTGCCCCGAATTTGTCCACTAATTCCTTTGGCGCAATCACATTACCTGCGGACTTTGACATTTTTTCGCCGTTTATCGTAAAAAATCCGTGAGCAAATACTTTTTTTGGCAAATCAAGTTCGGCAGCTTTTAAAAGCGCATACCATATTACTGTGTGAAACCACAAAATATCTTTACCCATAAGGTGAATATCCGCCGGCCAGAATTTTTGTTTGCCTTCTAAAAATTGAGTAGCCGTGTAATAGTTAAACAATGCTTCTACCCAAACATAAATGGTTTGCGTGTTATCCCATGGAATAGGAATTCCCCAGCTGACTTCCTCACGGGAGATTGCAATGTCTTTCAGGTCCTCAGATTTTAGCTTTCCAAGTATTTCATTTTTACGGCTTTCTGGCAGAATTTTGACTTCTTCTGTTTCAAACAAGCGAATTAAATCTTGCCTAAACTGTGATAATTTGAAAAAATAGTTTTTTTCTTTCTGGCGGACTGGGGTTTTGTTCGGATGAAGGGGACACTTTCCACTTTCAAGATCTTCTTCTGTCAGAAATTTTTCGCATCCTTCGCAGTAAAGTCCTTCATAAATTCCTTCATAAATAAAACCTTTATCATAAATTTTTTGCAGTATTACGCCTACAATTTTTTCATGTCGCGGATCAGTAGTTCTGAAAAAATAAGAATAGTTAATGTTTAATAATTCCCAAGCGGATTCGAACTGGGGAACAATGGAATTTGCAAATTCAAGAGGTTCTTTTCCAGCCTCCTTTGCCGCAGATGATACTTTTGCGCCATGCTCATCCGTTCCGGTTAAGAAAAATATATTTTCATCCCCCAACTTTTCTTTGAAATATCTTGCAATAACATCCGCCGCAACAGTAGTGTACGCATGTCCAATATGCGGAACATCATTTATATAATAAATTGGTGTTGAAATATAAAATTTGTTCATAACAGCTTCCTCCGGCATTTACCTTTCGCCTTTTCAGTTCTGTTCGAACACGGCTCAAGGAGCATTGCCTCTGAGGACACGGTAATTATAACAGAATCGAGGCTGCTTTTTCTGATATCCGAATTGTATAAATGGATTTAATAGTTTGACTTATAAATTGATCAAGAATAAACTTTAATTATGACTCCAGAGGATAAAAATTCGAGTAAAGAAAACGCTCCAGATAATGCATCGCGAGATTTGAATCAAAATGCAAATATAAAAAATATAAATACAAAATCTAAGATATTATATTTCGTTACTTACTTACTTTTATTATGTTTAATTGCTGGGATAGTTTTTATAATTCTAGAGAAAGTAGGTTACTTAATAAATCATTATTATCCTAATGATTATTCTATTGACTCCTTGTCAAAGGATAAAATATTTTTGACCCTTCTCACACCAGTCCTACTTCTAATAAATTTTCTTTTATTACCATTAGGACTTGGAGAGGGCGGTCCTTATGGACATGAAGGACAGCAAAGCGGTGACAGCACAGCATTAGTAATTCTGTTTACTATTTTTTCGTTTTTGTATTTATATACTCGTAAAAAGGCAAGGGACTACCTTGAAATTAAGAAGGATAAATTTAGAAAATTTATTGCTGGGTCAGTATTATTGTATCTAATTTTAATTTTTATAGTTGGAATTTTTACAGGAATTCAACTATTAAATGTATCCGGAATTGTTATTAGTGTTTTGCCATTTGTTATTACTCTAATTTTAATTTTTGTCTTTTATCTTTTTGATTTTCTGGAAATTACGTAATGCTTAAACATATTATTATCACTTGTTTTCTAGCAGTTTTACTATTTATTTTAATCATTTGGGATAATAAGCTTAGTACCGAAAATCAAAATCGTTCAGATGATAATTTTACGCTTGAAGAATTGGAATATGCATCAAAAGCTATAGAATTATACTATAAATATAATAGAAAACTCCCCAACTCCCTCTCAGATTTAAAAGAAGAACATGACCGCGAAAATCATATTAATATGGATAATATTAATTACTATGTTATTAGTAATCAGGAATATAAACTTTGTACTGATTTTAGTAAGGGGATCGATTGTTCAGAATATTCTCTGGAAAATTTACCCGATACAACAAACAGACCATTAACAGATAGAGAAGCTAAAGTATTAGGTATTGATGAAGAATTTATAAGCAAAATATACAATAATTATGGATTTCGTTTAAAGACAGCATATCTTGCACCAGGTTTTTATTACCGTCCCCCCAATGAAGCGCAATTCACTTATTATAAGAAACAAAATAAAAACTATTTAGGTATAGCATTAACTGAAAACACGCATAATAATAATAATGAAAGTTTAGTAATAGATGATATTAGAAAAGTTTTAACCTTAAAAAATAATGAAGGAAAGATTATTGAACCATTTGTATATATAAAAACAAGAGTCTATAAAGGCCGAGATGGTGATCTTGGAGCAGTTTACGAGGTAGATAAGAATAATAATAAATTTATTATTTTATTTAACAATGAAGGAAAGCAAGATACAGTTAATTTAGATTTTAGCAATGCAGCTATTTTGAATGGTACTCTTTATGAAGAAGCTAGATTTTGGGATTTTGATACCCATTAGTTTTCACAATAATAAAAATAGTTCTTGTACGTTAATTTGAGGTAGAAAAATTCTTTATTAAGTTATTATTTTTTCTTAAGTATAAAAAGTTCTACAGTTACAAAGAGTGCAATTACCAAAACCAAAAATATCCAGTGAGTTAGACCTGCAAGCCTCATTATGATATATGAATCAATAAAAGCAATAAAAATTACCCCTTGAGTTTTTCTGAAAAATAGAAAAGTAGTTAAAGAGTAGATAAAGATTGAGAAGGAAAATAGAAAAATTAAAATTAAAGGAATCTTAATCGTAAAATTTCCGAGTTCCGAAATTTCAAACGCTGATTGGGGAGAAAAGTTAAATAAAATATAGCCAGACAATATCAAAGTTAATATTGCTGTAAGAAGATAAAAATAGTTATGTCTTTTTCTTGAGATAGGGCGAAGTCTTGTTCTTTTCTTCTCCATGAAAATTAGTATAGCATTGTTTTGAGCTTGACCCCATATAAACTTCCTTGCTCCCGAGGTTTACATCCTCGCGTCGCAAGAGCGTTTATACGGGGTCATCGTCGGAAGATACCAGACGGTATCTTCCTCCTTGACATGAATTAGCAGACGTGATATATTACTGCTAATCCCGCACAGAGCTTACTTTGTGCCGGAGGCTTACAGCCTCGCGCTCCCAAAGGGCGCTTATGCGGGACAAGGTCTGTTTGAAGATATTCAAGCGACAACTGCTAACAACTAACTACTAACTTCTAAAGTTTAAATAAGAGAAGTTATTAGTAGTTAGAAGTCAGAAGTTATTAATTGGAACCATGCAAGATTTAACTCAAAGGCAAATTGAAATTCTAAAATCTCTGATTGAAGAATATATTGAGACAGCAAATCCAGTGGGATCTGAAACTCTTGAGAAAAAGCATAACTTGTCGGCAAGCCCCGCAACCATAAGAAATGAAATGGTGCGCCTTACTGAGGCTGGATATCTTAAAAAACCCCACACATCATCCGGTAGAATTCCTACACCCCAGGCAATGAGATTTTATGTTAATCAGCTTATGAAGGAGAAAGAACTCTCAGTTGCTGAGGAAGTTGCGGTTAAGGAAAAAGTCTGGGATTCAAGAAAAAAAGAAAGAGAGTTTTTGCAGGAAATTACAAAAGAGCTGGCACAGAAGACGCGAGCACTTGCGATATCATCAACAGATAATGGAGACTACTATTTTGCGGGTTATGCAAATATTCTGGATATGCCCGAATTTTATGATATTGATATTACCAAAACATTTCTTTCGGCAATTGATGATTTTGAGTATTTCAGAAAGCTTTTTGAAACAGTAGCAAAGGATGAGGATATCCATATTCTTTTAGGAGATGATTTGGGGCCAAAACTATCGGGCCCATATGGGATTGTTTTCAGAAGATTTATAACCCCATCACACACTGGAGGAGAGATAGGAGTGATCGGACCAACTCGGCTCAACTATACTTACATTGTCCCAACTGTTAGATATTTCGGCAATTTAGTTGAAGAAGTAGCGCGCGATTGGTAGTTTAACTAGAAGTTAGATTATAGAAGATAGACAATAGAAAAGATGAAGAAGAAACATGCCACTGGCTCAGAGAGCCCTTTGGCTCGGAGAGAGAAGAAACTTGAAATACAAGAAAATGAACTTGAAAACCTGTTAAAAAGGGCACTTGCTGACTATCAGAACCTTGAAAAAAGAACTGAAGAAGAGAGGCAGGAATGGATAAAGTCCGGAAACAGAAATCTAATTTTAAATCTTCTGCCGGTTTTAGATACTCTTTTTCTTGCACAAAAACATATTCAGGACGAAGGATTAAATCTTTCAATTCAAAAATTTTTGGATGTACTTTCGGAAGAAGGAGTTTCAAGAATCAAAACTGAAAATGAGGTGTTTAATCCAAACACTATGGAATGTGTTTCTGTAAAGGCTGGGGAAGAAAATAAGGTCTTGGAAGAAGTGCGGTCCGGCTTTATAATGAATGATAGGGTGTTAAGGCCAGCACAGGTTGTCGTAGGACGACAACAAGTTGAAAGTTTAAAGTGAAAAGTTCAAAGTTAATTTTTTACTTTTAATTTTAAATTTTTAATTTGACTGAAAGGAATATATGGGAAAAATAATTGGAATAGATTTAGGTATGCGTTGCCGTAATGGAAGGTGGATCTCCAAAAGTCATCCACTCCAGGGAGGGCAGAAACGTTATACCCTCTGTGGTTGATCCCGTGAGTCATGTTGTCGGAGACGTTGCCAAAAGGCAACTTGTACTTAAACCCAAAACAACTGTATTTTCAATAAAAAGACTCATGGGAAGAAAATATAAAGATGAGTCGGTTCAATACGACATTAAGTGGCTTCCTTATACAGTTAAAGCCGGACGCGACGGAATGGCTGATGTTGAGGTGGAAGGCCGAACTTTCACTCCGCAGGAAATATCCGCAAAAATTCTTCAGAAAATAAAATCAGATGCCGAAAATTATTTAGGTGACAAAGTAACCCAGGCTGTTATAACAGTTCCCGCATACTTTGATGATTCGCAGCGCCAAGCTACCAAACAAGCAGGAGAAATTGCAGGCTTGGAGGTTCTCCGAATTATAAATGAGCCAACAGCTGCAGCTTTAGCATACGGACTCGATAAGAAAAACGCACATACAATTGCAGTTTATGATCTTGGTGGAGGAACATTTGATATATCAATTCTAGAACTCGGAGAAGGAGTTTATGAAGTTAAATCAACAAATGGAGACACACACTTAGGAGGAGACGATTTTGATCAGGCAATTATTGACTACATTGCAGAAGAATTCAAAAAAGAGAATCAGGTAGATCTTAAAAAAGATCCTCAAGCCCTTCAAAGACTCAGAGAATCTGCTGAAAAAGCAAAAATTGAACTTTCAACATCACAGGAAACACAAATAAATCAGCCTTTTATAACTCAAGGAGAGGGGGGACCGCTTCATCTTACAATGACTTTATCTCGTTCAAAACTTGAGCAGATTGTAGACCCTCTTATTCAAAAAACGATAAAACCAGCAGAACAAGCTCTTAAAGATGCAAAAGTAAAAGTAGGAGACATAAATGAGATAGTCTTGGTTGGCGGTATGACTCGAATGCCAAAAGTTGTTGAGACTGTTACTAAATTCTTTGGAAAAGAGCCTAATAAATCCGTAAATCCGGATGAAGTGGTAGCAGTAGGAGCAGCAATACAAGCAGGAGTACTGGGAGGAGAAGTAAAAGACGTTTTGTTACTTGATATAACCCCTCTTACTTTGGGAATTGAAACACTGGGCGCAGTTTCAACTCCTTTAATTTCCAAAAATACAACAATTCCTGCATCAAAATCTCAGGTGTTTTCAACTGCTGCCGATAACCAGACACAGGTTGAAATAAATGTTTTGCAGGGAGAGAGGGCAATGGCGGCTGACAACAAATCTTTAGGACGTTTCATACTTGACGGTATCCCACCAGCTCCTCGTGGAGTTCCCCAGATTGAGGTCACATTTGATATTGATGCAAACGGAATCTTAAATGTAAAAGCGCAAGACAAGGCAACAGGCAAAGAACAGAGCATAAAAATAACAGGATCAACCGGGCTAACAGATGAGGAGATCGATAAAATGACTAAGGATGCCGAACAACACGCAAAAGACGATGAAGAAGCAAGAGCAAAAGTTGAAACAAAAAACCAAGCTGATTCACTTGTATTTACTGCTGAGAAAACCTTAAAAGAAGCAGAAGGAAAAATTCAGGAAGATCTCAAAAAAGAAATTGAGGACAAAACAAAAGCACTTAAAGACATATTAGACACCGGTTCAAAAGAAGATCTTGAAGAAAAAACAAAAGATCTCTCAGACACACTTTCGAAAGTAGGACAGCAAATGTATAACCAGAGTTCGGAAGCAGGAGGAGAGGCAAGCGAAGCGCAAACCTCGGAGGGTTCGGATTCTGAAGCAAATAATGAGTCTAAAGAAAAAGAAAAAAAGAATAAAGATTCAGACGAACCAGTTGAGGGCGAAGTCGTAAACTAAATTTTAAATAATAAATTAAATCTAATATCTGAAAAGACCGCACATGCGGTTTTTATTGTATAATTACGAGGCTAAAGATTTTAGATATCATTTTTAATTTTTAATTTATTAACAATGGCAGACAAAGACTATTATCAAGTTTTGGGAGTAACAAAAGGAGCAAGTGATGCGGAAATTAAAAAAGCGTACAGAAAACTTGCTCTAGAGTATCATCCTGACAGAAATAAGGATAAACAAGCTCACGAAAAATTTAAAGAAATAAATAAAGCCTATGAAGTTTTGTCAGACCCCCAAAAAAAACAGGCTTATGATCAATTCGGTCATGCTGCATTTGAACAAGGTGCGGGACCCTTCGGACAAGGTTTTGGAGGAGCTCAAAGCGGCAGATATGGCCCTTTCACCTATACTTATACAACCTCAGGAAATATGGGGGGATTTGATTTCGGAGGTTTCTCAGACCCATTTGAAATTTTTGAACAGTTTTTTGGTGGAGCAAATCCTTTCGGAAGGGCCCAGAGGCGACCTGTTTACTCGATTGAAATAGATTTTATGGAGGCAGTAAAAGGAGTTACCAAAAGAATATCAATTGAGGGAAAAAACCAAACAGTAAAAATTCCAGCAGGTGTTGATAATGGCTCGCGTGTTCGTTTTGGCAATTACGACGTCCTAATTGAGGTTCTCCCACATTCACAATTCCGACGTGAAGGTTACGATATTGTAACCGATGAGGAAATTACCTTCCCTCAGGCTGCACTTGGAACAGAAATTAATGTTGAAACAATTGAGGGCAATGTTAAGCTTAGAATTCCTGCTGGAACACAACCAAATACAGTGATTCGTTTAAGCAAAAAAGGAGTCTCTCATGTTAGAGGATCAGGTCGCGGCGATCATTACGTAAGAATAAAAGTAACAGTTCCTAAAAATTTGTCCGGAAAGCAAAAAGATCTTCTTCGTGAATTTGGGGACACGCCCCTGAAAAAAGGCTGGTTCTAAAGTAGCTTCCCACATGAAAAGTGGGAAGGTAGTGGGAAGGTAAAAAAATCTAGCTGGTTTTGATTATTGACAAAGGGTATCAAAAAAGAATATCCTAAGAAAAAATTATATGGACAACAAGATCAGATCAATTCTGTTTGCAGTCCTCTTTTTTGTATTACTATTTCCTTTTAAATCTTATGCAACAGATGATACGTTTACAGTAACCGGTTTGACGATGGATCACACCACAGGTTATTACTCATTTTATTATTCCGGATATACTGGTGGAGATATATCCAGAGAAAGCGTAGCGATTTTTGGTACGGGGTGGGGTTATAATGACGAGCCTGCTTCTTGCACAGGAGGAAGTTCAGGTGCAGGTACTTGTTCGGGAATATTTAATTATTCAAATGGTACTTTCAGTTGCACGCCGACTTTGAATGTTTCGATATATGGTTATAATCCTTCATCCCCGACGTTTAATTATGCATTT
>Ga0075718_109_pt1 | contig 19041 bp, 18 predicted proteins | sample RifGroB1_FD_67779 | JGI IMG/M metagenome (GOLD analysis project Ga0075718, IMG submission 67779) | Microgenomates (Woesebacteria) bacterium GW2011_GWB1_38_5b | reverse complement strand
TTGAAAACTGGAAATTAAAAGGAAAACAGCAAAAATCTAAAGACGTAGATATTGTAATTGAGTTAACTGGCGTTAGATCCGCAGCTTCTGAGTATGCAGATAGAGCGTTTGCATCTGAGAAAGATTTTATTACCGCAAACAAAGAATTAATGGCATACGAGGCTAAAACCAAGTTTGCCTCAGCAAGAAAAATGGGACGGAATATGGGATTTGAAGCAACAGTGGGTGGAAAAATTCCAATCATGGCAGCATTAAGATACTTCGACGGAGAGGATATATTAAGCATAGACGGAATTCCCAATGGCAGCACAAATTATGTCTTCACAAGAATGTTTGAAGATGGACTGACGTATGATGAAGCACTCCAGCTAGCTGAGGATAGAAAATTAGTAGAGCCAAATCCGGATAGAGATGTGCAAGGCTTAGATGCAAGAGATAAAATTATATTTTTAGCATCACTTGCATGGAATACTCAGTTTAACCCTGAAGAAATTACTCCGCAGGGAATAACAGGCGTAACCTTAGATGATATGGATATTGCTAGCTGGATAGGGACTATGCGTAGGAGAAAGAATAGAAAAAGAGGTCCTGGATATTCAATTAAGCCAATGGTGGTTGCTAGAAAACAAGATAACGAAGAAATTGAGGTTTGGGTAAGTCCTGCACTGGTTAGTAATGATAATCCTCTCTCAAAAGTAAAAAATGAACAGAACAGTTTAAGAATAAATACCCGCAATGGAACACCTATTACAATAGAAGGTCCAGGGGCAGGTAGAGAAGCAACAACAAGTGCTGTAATGGCTGATCTAAGACGACTTGCTGATTACAGAAGAAGAGGAATAATTGAACCATTACCTACATTAGATGGTGGGTATAGATTACTAGATCCTAATAAATCCAAAGGGAAATGGTATCTTAGATTTAGCTTGAAAGACGTAACAGGGAGTATTAGAAGATTTGGAGAAGTCTTAGAGCGACATGATTTGAGCATTCAACATTCAATTCAAGATGAGGATCCTCAGTCGGAGGATTATAAATCAGACTTTGTTACATTTCATCCAGCCACTCGAGAACAGGTAATTTTTGCCTCAGAAGAACTAGATGAAACAGGTAGAGTTACAGGCCCTCGGATTGTTCTACCGATAGTTAATTAATTTTTTTACTATGAATGAACCTTTAAGACCTCCTTTTCAGATTACTCATGAGCATGTTTTAAAATTAGACGAAAAACCTGTTTCTACATATGGAGCTGATAGTTATACATATGGAACAGATAGACCTTTGCCTGAGTTAAATCTTATTGAATTCGATTTTTTTGCCCATCTTTGGGAACTTGTTGATAGGTATCCAAATAGAAGAATAGAGGTTTTGGATGGCGGATGCGGTATTGGAAGAGCGCTTGTACAATTTAAAAAGGTGGAAGAATCGAATCAAAACATGCGTATGAAGGACTTGGTAACAGAATAAGAACAACCGGTATTACACTCCATCCCAAACACGCAGAACAAGCAGCGCTATATGATGAAAGGTTCAGGGTGGATGAGATGATAGTTGGTCCAATAGAGACACATATATTTGACAGACAATTCGATTTTATACTTGATAGTAACGGAGCAGCTTACTATTTTCCGGAGCAGGTGATACCAAAATACGGACAGATATTAAAACCCGGAAGATTTGCGTTTGTAAGACTTCTCGCAGGCGCAATGAGAGAAGGACGACCCGAAGAATTATTCGGCGAAGCAGGTTTTATTATTGAGAAACAGGAGGGTAACCCCAAAGCCGAAATGGATTTTCTGGTAAGAAGAGCTAATTTGTAATTTGTTCTCGCTAATTTTATACTTGTATTAATGCCCAGCATTTTACTTTCCTTACCAGTTCTATTTATAAAATTTTGGTATATTGAAACCCCAATTAGACTATTCAAGTTATTTGCTGACATTAACCATTCTGTAATTCAAATATTATCACTCCCGCTTCTTATTAGAACCTTCTTTAAGCCCATTAAAAATGAATACAGAAAAGGGCTGGTTGCATTTTCAATCGGAATGGGAATAGTTGTAAAAACAGCCCTTATCTTTGTTGACCTTATAATTTTTGGATTTATTATTTTCCTTGAGTTTTTGGTTTTTATACTATTTATCTGGTGGCCTTTTATAACAATTACAATTTTATTCCTTTAAGATTATGAGAGATGTAAAAATAAGAATAATGCTTTTTTACCATTCAATTCCGGTATTTATAGTTAGAGTGGCAGTTATAAATGTTCTGATACTTTTGAGCCTTTTCATGTATATATCAGGGAATAGTCCGAACTTTTTTCTTTTTTTACTCTCAGTTTTTATAATTATTGAAGTATTCGTTAAATTTTCACTTGAAGTTGTACGACCATCTGCTTCATTAAACGATAATCCCCAGGACATTTTTGATGCATTTACAAAAGAAGCACTCATTGCAGTTTTTAAAAAAGACAACACACCCGCCTTTTTAACAGCAGTCAATAAATTAAAACAGACAAAGTTTCTTTTAGATAAAGCAGTAATCTCAGAGAATGAAATTGTTTCACTTGACGTGCCGACAAAAGAACTTACAGATAAAGCTGCAGAAATCGCAAAAAAACTCAAAGGAAAATATATCACATCAACTGATCTTTTAACTTCCTATTTAGTTTTGACCGAAGCCACAACCAAGCTCCTTTTTAATAAAAAATTAAAAGAGGAAGACATTATAAACATTGACCACTGGGCAAGAATAATATTTGAAGAGGAGGAACCCAGGCAGTTTAAGCCGCGGTACGCTGGGGTTGGAATTGGAGAGCTTTTGGTTTGGGGCTGGACGCCTGAAACCATGAAATATACAAGAGATCATACCTATTCAAATATTAAAAGGAAAACCATGGTGGATGGCAGAGAAACGGAGTACAAAACACTCATAGATGCAATGCAGAAAGAGACTAACAATAATGTGCTTCTTGTTGGAGACATCGGAACTGGAAAATCAAATCTTGTTGAGAATTTTATTTACCAAAGTTATGAAGGCCAGCTTCCTAAAAAACTTAATCACAAAAGATTTCTTGAGCTTATGATTGGTCCTCTTGTTGCAGGAGCAGGTAACAGATCTGAGCTTGAGACAAGGCTTCAGGCTGTAATTGAGGAAGTAAAACATTCTGTAAATGTAGTTTTATATATACCTGAATTTCAAAATTTATTGGGAGGCGCATCATTCAATATTGATCTTTCGGGAGCAATGCTTCCGTATCTTAAGGACGGAAAAATGCCGATAATTGCAACTATGACAAAAGGGGAGTATAAAAAATATTTTGAAAATAACGCGCTTCGTGAAGTATTTGAAATAATCGTACTTGATGAACCGGGACTCTCGGATGCTCTTAGAATGCTTTTTGAAAAAACTGAGGAAATTGAGAATGAGAACGGTGTTATCCTTTCATATAAGGCTGTAGTTTCCGCTGCAAAATTTGCCAAGAAATACAAAATGGACGGTGTTCTTCCGGGAATTGCAGTTGATCTTCTTATGGACAGCGCAAACTCTGCCTACACATCGAAAGGAAGAGATTCAACAGTCTTAGAAGATGATGTTCTCTCAAAAATTGAGGTGACGAGCAAAATCCCGATGGGTGCTCCGAAAGAAAAAGAAAAGAACCTACTTCTAAATTTAGAAAGTGAAATGCATAAATTCGTGATAGGACAGGATGAGGCAATAAAATCAATTTCTGAGGCGATGAGGCGAATAAGAGCAGGAATTACCCGCGAAAAACCTATTTCATTTTTATTTCTTGGTCCAACAGGGGTCGGTAAAACAGAGACTGCCAAGACTCTTGCCAGACTATACTTCGGCGGAGAAGCAAATATTGTAAGACTTGATATGAGTGAATATGGAACTGAGGACGGACTCACACGTCTTATTGAATCGGGAAGCGGCAAGTTTTTGGACCAGATTCACGCCCATCCTTTTTCTTTAGTTCTTCTTGATGAGTTTGAAAAAGCGGATTCCAAAATTTTAAATCTTTTTCTCCAAGTTCTTGATGACGGAAGAATGACTGACAGCGCTGGCAAAACCTTTTCTTTCTCAAACGCGATTATTATTGCAACTTCAAACGCCGGGTCTGAGTTTATCAGGGAAAGTTTAGTAAAAGATAATTCATTGAACACAACACTTAATAATAAAGCACTTCTTGAATATATTCAGGAACAAGGAATATTCAGGCCTGAGCTTTTGAATAGGTTTGACGAGGTCGTTATGTTTAAGCCTCTTATGCAGGCAGAAATAAGCCAAATTACTGGCATTATGCTTAAGGATCTTTCGGCAAAACTGTCAGAACAGGATATATACTTATCTTTTGATCAGACTGCTTTGGATATGATTTCAAAAAATGGTTATAACGAAGAGTTCGGCGCCAGGCCTCTGAGGAGATTTATTCAGGATAATGTAGATGATGTTCTTGCCAAAAAGATATTATCAGGCGAAATGGTAAGGGGAGATAAAATTGTTATATCCGCAGATCAAAGTTCAAATCTTCAGATTACCAAACAGGCGTAAGTTTTATATTTAACACAGTTATACTAGTATACCTGCAACGGTCCCGTAGACTAGTCTACTGATACAGAATTGAATTACTAAACAAAAATTGAAAAGTCAAACGAAATAATTCCACTTTGCCTTGAAGCTAGCCTCATTTTCTGGTATACTTCATAAACAAGATTTAAGATTTTATGTTTAATCTTTAATCTTTTTATTATGCCGGCAATTCAAAGGAGCGAATTTGCACTCGCTTTAAATCAGGTAGCAAATGAGAGGGGAATAGACCCCAAAATAGTCTTAGAGACAGTTGAAAATGCAATTGTTGCAGCTTATCGAAAAGACCATCCAGACGTCGAACTTGAAGAATATTCTGCGACGCTAGACCCGAATTCGGGGGAGGCGAGGATATTTCATAAGGGTGAGGATGTTACGCCACCTGGTTTTGGAAGAATTGCAGCCCAAACTGCAAAACAAGTGATACTTCAGAAAATCCGTGAAAAAGAAAAAGAAGCAATAATCACAGATTATAAAGTCAGAATTGGAACAATTGTAAACGGCATGATATTGCGATTTGCAGGCCCAAATATCATAGTTGATATTGGAAAAGCAGAAGGAATTATGCCTCCACAAGAGCAGATTGCAAATGAAAAGTACTTCCTAAACCAGAAACTTGCAGTATATCTTAAAGAAATTCACGAAGGGCCAAGAGGCGAAGAGGTTGTTGTTTCACGAGCCGACAATGGTTTACTTGAGGGTCTTCTGAGACGTGAAGTTCCTGAGGTTGCCCAGGGATCGGTTGAGATAAAGCAAATAGAAAGAGAAGCTGGAAACAGGGCAAAAATTGCTGTTGCATCAACTCAATCAGGAATTGATCCAGTAGGATCATGCGTCGGACAAAAAGGAGTTAGAGTGCAGGCAATTATAAATGAATTCAATGGAATTGAAAAAATAGACATAATCCAATGGCAGGAAGATCCAAAGGAATTTATAACCCAAGCTCTCTCCCCTGCTAAAAATCTGGTTGTTGATATAGATGAAAAAGAAAAAACAGCACACATAAGAGTTCCCCAAGAAGAACTTTCTCTTGCAATTGGAAAAGATGGCCAGAATGTAAGGCTCGCATCAAAATTATCAGGATACAGAATTGAGATTGAAGGAGATGAAACTCTAGTTTCAGAAAGAGCACAAAAAGAGGCAAAACAAAAGGAGCTGGAAGCAGTGGAAGAAAAAGCATCTGAAAAAAAAGAAAAGGCTGAAGCAGTAGAAAAACCCGCAGAAAAGCCTAAGGCTGAACCAGAGGCAGTTTCAACAGAAAGTGCTGAAGTGACAAAAGCAGAAAAACAGCCACCTGAAGTAGTCGAGGAAGTATCTGAAAATCAACCAATGGAGTCTGAAAATCCTGACACAGACGCAAAAAATGAATAAATCCGAAATACGAAGCACGAAATACGAAACCTATGTTTAGAAAATTTGAACATTTGAATTTTGATATTGTTTCGAGCTTCGATATTCGAGTTTCGAAATTTAATTTATGGATACCAAAGACACAAATATTCAAAAGTTCCCTCCCGTTGTAGCCGTACTTGGTCACGTTGATCATGGCAAAACCACGCTTCTTGATGTGATTCGAAAAACCTCTATATCTGAGAGGGAGAGCGGAGGAATAACTCAGCGAATCGGCGCATCAAGCGTTGAAATCGATCACGAGGGTAAAAAAAGATGGATTACTTTTATTGATACACCGGGACATCAGGCGTTTGTAAAGATGAGAAGCCGCGGCGCACTGGCTTCGGACGTTGGGCTTTTGATAGTATCCGCTGACGACTCTGTTATGCCACAGACCAAGGAAAGCATAGCACTTCTTAAAGCGTCAAAAATACCATACATTGTTGTTATTACAAAAATCGATTCCCCTGGGAAAAATCCTGAAAAAGTTAAAAAGGATCTTGCAAAAGAAAAAGTTATGGTTGAAGGGTACGGCGGAAACGTTCCAGTGATTGAGGTTTCTGCAAAGCAGAATACGAACATTAAAGAGTTATTGGATTTAATTTTGTTGGTTTATGATCTTCACCCAAAAGAGCCTCAGCCTTCCCCCCTCTCCCCTTTTGAGGCAGTTGTTATTGAATCAAAACAAGATCCAAAAGCAGGCGCAAAAGCAACAATTGTTGTTAAAAACGGAACAATTAATGTCAGGGATGAGGTTTGGGCAAATGACATTACCTGCAAAGTAAGAAATCTTTTGTCTGATATTGGTAAACCGGTAACCCAAGCAACTGTGGGTGACGCAGTTGAAATATTAGGATTTGAAAAAACTCCTGATGTCGGGTCAGTTATAACAAAAGAAAAACTAGGAAGTAAAAGTGAAATAAAAAAAGAAGAGTCACAAAATGCAAAAAATAAAGACAGTATTATTTCCCTTATTCTTGTTGCAGACTATGTTGGTTCACTTGAAGCAATTCTTGCATCAGTACCGCCGAAAGCAGACGTAATCCTAAAAAAAACAGGAGAGGTCACAGAATCTGATATTTTGCTTGCAAAATCAACAGGAGCGCTAATTCTTTCATTTAATACCAAAATCAAGCCGGATATAGCGAGTTTTGCTTCAAACGAGAAAGTGCCTCTTAAAAACTACACTGTTATATATGAGATGCTTGATGAGTTAAATGATGTAGTTGAAGGGAAAGAACTTTCATTCAAAGAACAGGTATTCGGAATTGCCAAAGTTCAGGCCAGCTTCCCTTTCAATAAATCCAAAGTCATGGGCATTAAGATTCTTGAGGGAAGAGTTGCAAAAGGAGACAGGGTAAGAGTTGAAAGGGAGGACAAGGTAATAGGTGAAGCGCGAATTGTTTCAGTCAGACAAGGAAAAGATCCTATATCAAAAGTTGATGAGGGGCAGGAAGCTGGAATAATACTGGGTCCTGAGCTTGACTTTGATATAGGCGATATGGTAATATGCCATAGCTAAATTTAAGCCTATAGAATGCAAATTAAAAATAATAAATAATATCTAAAATCTTTTAGATATAACTTTAATTTTTTATTTTGAGCTTAAGCGATTAATATGGATAATCAAAGACTTAGGGAAGTTTTCGAAAGACAGGGAACAGTGGCAATCGTGGTTGGTTCTTCGTACACACTTGATGAAATGGCTGCGTCACTGTCCCTCTATCTTGCACTCACAGCTCGGGGAAAAGACGTATCAATTGTTTCAGTTAAAGAGCCTCTAGTAGAGGTGTCTAATCTTGTCGGAATAGATAAGGTAAAATCTCAGATTGAATCAAAAAGCGGAGATTTAGTTGTATCATTCCCCTACCAGGAAAATGAAATAGATAAAGTTTCCTATACTCTTGAGGGGAAATTTTTAAATATTATAGTAAAACCTAAAGAAAACCAGCTTTCATTCGGAGAAAAAGATGTAATTTTCAAAAAATCAGGCGAAACCCCAGCAGTTGTGGTTGCAATTGGTGTAAAAAGACTCTCAGAGCTCCAAACATTTTTCAATGTTGAGGGATTAAAAGATACGGCAATTGTAAATATTGATAAACCCGGCAATAATGAAGGATACGGAGACTTTGTTGTAATTGGACAGAACTCTTCTTCTGTTTCAGAACAGGTTGCAGACCTGCTTTTAACATTATCCTATCCAATAGATCAAGATATGGCACAGAATCTGATGTCAGGAATTGTTTCCGCAACAGGTAATTTCCAATCTCCTAGAACAAGCTCACTTGCTTTTGAAATCGCAGGGGTACTTCTTCGAAACGGCGCAAGGCGGGAAGTACCAAGACAAGTAAGACTGAATCAGCCAAGACTTCAGAACCAGCCAAGAACAAGAGATTTTCAAGGCGGAAGAAAGGATAATTTCCAAAATATTAATCAACAAACATCCCAAAAACAGCAAAACAGAGGAGAAGCGCCTCCTGATTGGCTTGCGCCTAAAATATATAAAGGCTCAACAAATGTTGAGTAGCCCAAATAGTTTGCACGGTTGAATGGTTGGAATAGTAAAATGAATAAAAACAAGATTGTTAAACATAAAGATTCTTGGTATAATACCCCAATCAATATAAATTTTAATTTTTAATATTTTATTTTTAATATTAGTTTATGCCACTTAACTCATCTCAGAAAAAAGAAATAATTGACAAATTCGCAACAGTAAAAGGAGATACAGGAAGTCCTGAAGTGCAAATCGCACTTCTTTCAACTAGAATTGAAAGGTTAACAGATCATCTTAAAATTCACGGTCATGATGTCCATTCCAGACGCGGACTTTTATCTATGATTGCAAAAAGAAGAAGACTTATTAACTTTTTGATAAAAGTTGATAAAATAAGAGCAGGTGAAATTACTAAAAAAGTAGGATTGAAAGTAAAGAATTAAAAACTTCTATACAGCCTTAAATATTGGTATATCCCCTATTTTTTAGTAAGTAAAAAATTATAGTACAAAATGAATAAAGCCTCAGTTGAAATTGAACTGGCAAACAACAAATTAATCTTTGAGACTGGAGAGTTTGCTCCGCAAGCAACATCAAGTGTTTTAGGAAGACTCGGTGAAACCGCAGTCTTAGTTACTGTGGTTGAAGGCGGAAAGACAGATCTTGATTATTTTCCTCTATCAGTTGAGTTTGTGGAGCGGCTTTACGCCGGTGGAAAAATAAAAGGATCCCGCTGGGTAAAAAGAGAAGGAAGACCTTCAGATGATGCAATTCTGGCAGGACGCGTTATTGACAGATCAATAAGACCTCTTTTCCCCAAAGAATTCAAAAATGAAGTTCAAGTTGTCGTAACGGTACTATCAGTTGATGGAGAAAACGATCCTGATATTGTTGCTTTAAATACAGTGTCCGCTGCTATTGCAATTTCCCGAATTCCTTGGAATGGGCCGATTGGTGCCGTAAAAGTGGGATGCGTAAGAGAGGGCGGAAATGGAGAAATTGCGTGCATAATAAATCCCGGCAAAGAGCAGGAATATTCGGAACTTGATTTGGTAGTCTCACAAACCAAGGACAAGACAGTAATGATTGAGGCAGGAGCAAATCAAATTCCCGAGGATACAATAGTTGAAGCAATTGAAAAAGGTCATCAGGAGACCACAAAAATAATAGCTGCAATTGAGGAACTCACAAAAAAAGCAGGACAGGAAAAGCTGAAAGTTGAAAAAGATGCAGAAATTTATGAGCTTATTAAACTTATTGAGAAATCCTACAAAGATGAGGTAGACGGACTTATTGAATCAAGAGTTAATAAAGAAAGCGGAGACGGGGGAGAAACACTTATTGATAAGATTTTTGACGAGCTAAAACTCAAAGATCCGTCTATGGAAATAGATAAAGGCAATATTGCAAAGGGAGTTGAGGCCATAATGTTTCAGACGATAAGATCAAATATTCTAAAAAAGAAAAAAAGACCGGATCAGCGGAAAATGGATGAAATACGGGAAGTTACTACTAAAGTCGGCATCCTTCCAAGAACTCACGGATCAGCTCTTTTTCAAAGAGGTATTACTCAAGCACTCACTGTTGTAACACTCGGCTCTCCCAGAATGGAACAGCTGATTGAATCTGCGGAAGGAGAAGAAAGTAAAAGATATATTCATCATTATTCAGGACTTCCCTTCTCATTCGGACAAACTGGAAGGATAGGTACGCCATCTCGCCGGGAAATTGGACATGGTGCTTTGGCTGAGCGAGCACTGGAACCCGTTATTCCCTCACAGGATAAATTTCCTTATACGATAAGAGTGGTTTCTGAGGTACTTTCTCAAAACGGATCAAGCTCTATGGCATCCACTTGCGGATCAACACTTGCACTGATGGATGCAGGAGTCCCGATTACAAAGCCGGTTGCAGGAATATCAATCGGAATGATGTCCCATTCGGCTGACTCAGGGCAAGCAGACGAGTATGAGTTATTAACCGATATCATTGGTCTTGAGGATTTTTCAGGAGATATGGATTTTAAAGTTGCAGGAACAGACACAGGCGTTACGGCAATCCAGCTTGATGTAAAAATTCCGGGACTAACAGTAGAGCAGATTAAAAATATACTTGAGAGAGCAAAAACAGCAAGGCTTGAAATTCTAAAGTCCATGCGCTCCACTATTGATAAACCGCGTGAAGGCCTTTCAGCATATGCACCGAAGATTGAGCTTATTACCATCCCAACCGATAAAATCGGAGAGCTAATCGGACCCGGCGGAAAAACAATAAAATCAATTATTGCCCAAACCGGAGCAACAGTTGACGTTGAGGATGACGGAACAGTATCTATCTCAGCAACAGATGATGAAACTCTCAAAAAAGCAGTCGAATGGGTAAAAGGCCTCACAAAAGAGATAAAAGTAGGCGAAATATACGAAGACGGAGAGGTAAAGCGAATTCTTCCTTTCGGAGCATTTGTTGAATTTACTCCCGGAAAAGAAGGAATGGTCCATGTTTCGCAGATGTCAGATCAATTTGTTAAAAACCCCGGTGATGTTGTTGCAATCGGAGATAAGGTAAAAGTAAAAGTAATTGAAATTGATGAACAAGGCAGAGTGAATCTTACAATGAAATTTGGAGAAGGATCGGAAGTTCCGCCAAAAGGGGGAGAGCGAAGGCCTTCAGATAGAAATAGATTTGATAATCGCGGACAAAGAGGCGGAGGCAGGCCAATGAGAGGTCGCTTCAATAGCCCGGATTTGGGGAGAGAAAAGTCGGCCCATCCCCTGACTCTTCAATTCAGACGTGAAAGAGAAGAAAAGTTCAGGCGCGAAAGACAATCCCGTCCTCGCCCTTACAAAAAAACCCACTACTAGATTGATAATAAATTATAAATCAATTTCTAATTGTTAATTCCTAATTTCTAAACAAATTCAAAATTCTAAATTCCAATTTAGTCAAGTATAATTAATTTATGGAAGCTTCAATAATAATTCGAGTTAAAAACGAGAGGGAAAACTTGCAGAAACTGTTCGAAATCTTAAAAAATCAAACATATCAAAAGTTCGAAATTATAATAGTTGATAATAATTCAATTGACGGATCAGATAGGGCATTTTTTGATTTTTTTCCAAAAGATAGGGTTCGAATTCTCAAAATTAATAAATTTTCATATCCAAGTGCATGTAATTTAGGTGCAGAAAAAGCCCAAGGAAAATATTTGGTTTATCTTTCTGCACATTCGTTTCCCGTTTTAAATACATGGCTTGAGGACGGTTTGTCTAATTTTGGAAATGAAAAAGTTGCCGGTGTTTTTGCTTTTCCGAAACCAGGCCCCGGTTCAACAATTTGGGAGAAAATATCCTACAGAGTAACTGTAATTAATGTTTTTAAAGAAGGACACTTAGGAAACACAAATTCAATTATCCGAAAGGATCTTTGGGAGAAACATAAGTTTGATGAGAGCTTGGTAGAGGGGTCAGAAGATTATGAATGGTCAAAGTACTATAAAAGAAAAGGTTATTTAATCATTAATGATCCAAGCTTCAGTGTTTATCACTCCCATAACCTAGATTTTAGAGGGAGGTTGAACCAGCAGAAAAAATGGAACAGATTAAGAAGAGAGATAGATGAAAAGTTTAAACACTAGATACAATATTCAATATACAATATACTATTTTTATGGATACTACTGCCCAGGCGCTGGATCTTGAGATCCAAAAACTTGAAACAAAAATAAAAAACACAAAACTTCCTCCGGAACTTTTGGAAAAAACGCAGGGAATGATTGATATTATTAATCTTTCTATCAAACAAGGAGGAAGCGTCACCAACTTAGAAAGTATTGCAAACTATATTGATGTAATAACAAAAATTCCGTTTGAGGGGGAAACGCAGTCAAATCTTGATCTTAATATAGCACGCCAGGCTCTTAATAAAAATCATTACGGCCTTATTAGCGTAAAGGACAGAATTTTGGAATATTTGTCATCGCTTATTCTTAATATTAAAAAAGGACAGAAAAGGAATCGCGCTCCAATTATTTGTTTGGTTGGGCTCGTCGGAACCGGAAAAACCACACTTTCTATCTCTCTTGCTGAAACTATGGGAAGAAAATTTGAAAGAATTCCACTGGGAGGGATGGGAGACGTTAGAATGCTTCGGGGACAATCGCGTGTTTTTCCAGACGCTGAACCAGGACTTATTGTTAAAAAACTTATTCATGCAGGAGTTAAAAATCCTGTCATACTTTTAGATGAGCTGGACCGTGTAACAGATGCGGCGCGTGCTGATATTATGGGAGTTTTAATTGAGCTTTTAGATCCTGAGCAGAATATGGAATTTATGGATCATTACGTAGATTATCCGATTGATTTATCGCAGGTTTTATTTATTGCAACCGCGAATAATACAACCAATATATCAACAGCTGTATTGGATAGACTTGAGATTATTCAGATGCCTGCATATTCTGATGAAGAAAAAATAGTAATTGGAAAGAGTTTTTTATTTCCTAAAATATCCTATAACTGCGGACTCCCTCAGGATATCATAAGGATTGATGACTCTGTCTGGCCGCTTATAATTCGTCCTTTAGGATACGACTCAGGAATAAGAAGTCTGGAACGAACAATTGAGGGAATCTGCAGAAAAACAGCAAGACTTTTGGTTGAAGGGAAGATTAAACAAAATGTTATACTAACTTTGACTTCGCAGAACATCAAAGAGTTCCTACCGGCATAAATATTATGGAAAAATCATTAAAATACATACCTTTGGGAGGCGTTACAGGTGTTACTAAAAATATGCATCTGTACGAATATGAGAATCAGGTTTTGATTGTTGACTGCGGACTTGGCTTTGCGGATGAAACAATGATCGGAATCGATCTTATGCTTCCCGATATTTCCTATCTTACTAAAAACAATAAAAAAATAGTCGGTATTGCAATAACACATGGGCATGAAGATCATTTTGGTGCACTTCCCTACGTACTTCCGGATCTTCCCGGAAAATTCGATATTTACGCGACTCCCCTGACCGCTGCATTTATTAATGAAAAACTTAAGGAGTTTTCAGTTAACAGAAAAGCAATATCTGTAAATTTTGACAGAGATATAGTTTTAGGAAATTTCCTTCTGTCTTTTATTAGAGTTACCCACTCGGTTCCTGATACAGCAAACATTTTTATAAAAACTCCTGTTGGAAATATATTCCACGGAAGCGATTTCAAGTTTGACCAAACGCCTTACGACGGCAAAAAAACAGACTTTGCAAAGATTGTAAAAAGATCGGATGAAGGGATTATGTGTTTATTATCAGATTCTTTGGGATCCGAGCGGCCCGGATTTACAGCAAGTGAGCGGGAAGTAGCCGAAAAGATCTATACGGAAATGAAATCAACACGCGGCAAGTTTATATTTACTACTTATTCATCCAATATTTCACGTCTTAATCAGGTTTTGGATGCTGCAAGATTGTTAGGTAGAAAAGTAGGCTTTGTAGGAAGATCACTTCTTAAAGCAAAAGACATAGGAACAAGTTTGGGCTATATGAAAATGGACAAAAGCTGGGAAATTGATCCAAAAGATATTAGGCAGTTTAACGATAAACAAATCGTTGTAATAGTTGCAGGAAGCCAAGGCCAGGAAAATTCTGCACTTTCAAGAATTGCAAACGGAGATCACAAAGATATAACCATTAATCCCAACGACTGCGTTGTTTTCTCGTCCGATCCAATTCCCGGGAATGAAGTTGCCGTTAATGCGGTTATAGATGATATATCAAAAGCCGGCGCAAGAGTTTTATATTCTGACATCACAGAAAGACTTCATGTTTCAGGGCACGGAAGCCAGGGGGATTTATCTCTTATGCTAAATCTTGTAAGACCCGCGAAAGTAATCCCAATAGGTGGCACTTACAAACACATGGTTGCATATAAAAATCTTGCTAAAAGAAACGGGATGAGGGATGAAGATATAATTCTTCCCGATGACGGACAGGAAGTAATATTTACAAAAAATCAGGCAAAGCTCGGAAGAAAAATTCCGCTTCAGAATGTTTATGTTGATCAGGTTTCAGGGGAAGAGGTAGAAACATTTGTATTACGTGATCGGGAAAGAATTTCAAAAGACGGAGTAGTTGTTATTATGGCTGAGATTGACAGTTATGGAAACTTAATAGACAGACCCAATATTGTCGTCCGAGGTCTTTCGACAACAGAAACCCAGGAAGTTGTAGTGGGTTTAAGCAGCGAAATTAAGAATAATCTTAAAAGCAAAAAAAATAAAGTATCTGACTGGAATTATATGAGAAGATCGGTTGGAACAATTGCAGAACATTACCTTGTTAAAAAACTTAAAAAGCGTCCTCTTGTAATCCCTGTTGTTATTGAGGTTTGATTTTGATATTTTAATGTCCCACCTGTATAATTATATCCTTGCATGAAGGCATATTTAAAAGAATTAAGGTTTCCTTCAATTGATCATACATATATAAAAAATATTACAAAAAAGGTTAATGACGTTGTTGGAAAATCAAAAATTAATAACGGGTTTATCTTAATAAACTCAAAACACACAACGCTGGGAATTATTGTTAATGAAATAGCGGAGCCTAATCTTCTTCAGGACTTTATAGACCACAGTCTCTCCTCTGTTTATGAAGACAAAAGATCAACAAAAGTGCATAAAGACTATAAACATGGGGTCAAAGATTACCTCCACAGGTGTCAAGATAATCCTTATTGTGATGAGATAGATGAAGATTACAACGCAGCGGCACACATAAGAGCGATTACATATTCTCACTCAAGCATAACAATCCCAGTTCGTAACGGTAAACCGGAGCTGGGAAAATATCAAGAAGTTGCAATTTTTGAATTTGACGGAAGGGACGGAAAAGGCAAAAACCCAATAAGACAAAGAGTAGTTCAGGTTTGGGTATATCCGGTTGAGGAAATTGAGGAAATAAAATAATTTACTGACAGTTAAGATTTGCCCGGCACGCAGTTTGAGCCTCCCCAGTGAGTGAGTCACAAACACTGCAGGCTGAATCTCCTAATTCTTCTTTGATTGCCTCGCCTACCATTCCGGGAAGATCATTAAACTCAACATCTGTTGGAGGATTGAAAGCGGATTCATCTACTGTCCACGATCCGCAGCTGTAATCGATTTTTTTCTCTGAGTCAAAATACTGCCTGTATTGTTCATTTGTTTCAATATCTTCAACTTTTGACTCAAACATAAGCCCGCTATTATCAGGAAATGCTGAGCCCCAGATATAATTTATGTTTTCTTTTCTTATTATATTTATTTCCTGTTCCGTCTCATCAACAACAGTTGTTATATCTCCCCTCATTCGGTCCTGATCAATATATACAACTCCAGCGGTTGACCCCCCTTCATCGGTATAATTAAAATTGCATTGAGTGGATTCTCCACTTTTGAGAAGATCTGAAATAGTTTTTCCAGCAGTCATATTTTCAGATCCTGAAGTATTGGTTGTTTCTGTTTGGTCCGTTTGGCTGCTCTGATTATTATTTAGTAAATACAGTCCAAAGCCTCCAACAATAAGAACTGCAGCAATTGCTATTCCCACAACTGCAAATTTATTCTGCATGGTGTGTATTCTATCTTAAATAATTAAAAAGTCAAGAAATCTGGTAAAATATTAAATCCATGGAGGATGATCAGTTTGAAAAATTGGTGCAGGAGGCAATTAACTCACTGCCTTCGGAATTTGCCAAGAAACTTGATAACGTTTCAATTGTTGTTCAGGAGGCACCGTCCTATTATCAGCTTACAAAAACAAATCTTCCACAAAACAGTCTTCTGTTTGGACTTTATGAAGGGGTGCCCAAAACAAAAAGAGCAAATTACTCGGGTGTTCTTCCTGATAAAATTACAATATTTAAAAACTCAATACTTCAAGTTTCATATTCGCTGGATGATGTCCGCGAAAAAGTAAGAAGCGTTGTAATGCATGAAATTGGACATCACTTTGGACTAACAGACGCACAGCTTTATAAGACAAGGCCTAGACGCACTTGATTCATATCCCGTTTTAGTTTAAATTGTAAGAAGAATACCATATGACTATAAAAAGTCCTGCATTTGAACAAAATCAATCTATCCCCGTACTCTATACGTGTGAGGGAGATGATATAAATCCATCTTTGGTTTTTTCAGATATTCCTGAAAATACGAAAAGCCTCGCACTTATTATGTCAGATCCTGATGCACCGAGGGGAACATTCACCCACTGGCTGATATGGAATATCTCACCTGAATTGACTGAAATCGAAGAAAACGAGTGGCCGGAAGGCGCAGAACAAGGACTAAATGACGGAGGGTCACTCGGTTATATGGGACCGTGTCCCGGTCAAGGCATTCATCATTACCACTTCACTCTTTATGCATTAAGCAAAAAACTTGATGTCAATTCAAATATTAAAAAAGAGGGGCTTGAGAGAGAAATTGAGACTTGTCTTATTGAAAAAGCCGAACTCATGGGATTGTATAGAAGACAAAATTAAATGGATCTTGAGAATAAGGTTATATTGATAACAGGCGCAAGCAAAGGAATAGGAGAAGCAATTGCCTATGCTATGGCACGCGAAAAAGCAAAAGTAATTATCACCTATAATTCGGATGGGCAGAGTGCGCAAAAAGTTGAGCAAAAATGCAAAGAGCTTGGTTCGCCTGACGCTTTTATAGTTTCTCTTAATGTAAAAGATAACGAGAAGATTCGCGAAACGGCAAAGCAGGTTGAAGAAAAATTCGGACATGTTGATTTTCTCATAAATAATGCAGGAGTTATTTCATGGGAAAAATTTGAGCATGAAACTTTTGAGGAAATTGAAAATCAGCTGCGGACTAATCTTGAAGGAGTAATTAAAACAACCTCAGCATTTTTGCCGATTATAAAAGAGGGAATAATAAATATTGCAAGTAGAGCAGGCCATCATCCGTTTGTTGGAAGAAGTGTTTACACCGCAAGTAAATTCGGTGTAATCGGGTTTACACAAAGTTTGAGCCTTGACTATCCGGATCTTAAAATTTTTTCTGTTTCTCCGGGAGCTGTTAAAACGCAGATGTGGAGTTATGGCAATGGAGTTGAGCCAAGTATAGTCGCGGATTACATAATAAAAGCTTTAAAAGGAGAGATTCCTCTTAAAGACGGAGATTTAAATCTTTACGAAATACTCCGCTAAATTATTTTAAATCCAAACTTCTCCATAAGATTCTTGAAGCAGTTGTTCTATAAGGCGACCACTTGATCGAGATTTCCAAAAGTCTCTCGCGTGTTGGCTTTTGTTTAATTTTGTAAAGTTTCACAATTGCATTTTGAAGTCCCAAGTCTCCGGCTGAGAAAACATCAGGACGCGCAAGGGTGAACATAAGATACATTTCAGCTGTCCATGCGCCAATCCCCTTAAGTTTCACCAGTTCGTTTATAACATCCTCGTCGCTTAAGTTTTCGAGATTTTTGAGATTTAATTTTTTATTTTTAATTTGTTGCGCGATTCCTTTTATATATTTTATTTTGCTGTATGAAATTCCAGCTTCTCTTATTTTTTCATCGGGAATTTTTAAGAGTTTTTCCGCAGTTATTTTTTCTTCAGGAAATAATTTTTTAAATCTTCCAAAAATTGTTGCAGCAGCTTTGTCGGATAGCTGCTGATTTATTATTGTTTCAACCAAATCAATAAACGGGTCCTCAGGTTTGACAAGTCCGGTTATATTTACCATGAGCGCAACTTTGTAAAGAATGGGGTCGTTTTTTTTGAAATGATTTAGAGCTTTGGTCAAGATGGATGAATTATATATCACAGGTTTGAATAAAGTAACAAGGCTTACTATAATAGTCTAGTATGGCAAAGCGTGGGTCCTATGGAAAAAGACTAAAGTTCAGAGTAAAACTTAAGAAAAAAACAATTTATACCATCTTCGGATTCGGTTCAATTCTTCTTAGTGTTTTTATATTTCTCTCGTTTATTGCAAGCGGTCCGTCATTTGAATATATAAACAGTCTTATTAGAGGGTATTTCGGCCCTTTTTCATTTTTTTTGCCTATTGTATTTATTCTTTTCGGTTTCTTATTCTTCAGGCTCAAATTCAGCCTTTCAAGGCCCAATGTTGCCGTGGGATTTATGCTTGTTTATGTATCTGTTGTAATGCTTTTCAGATCAGGTTATGTGGGAGCAGCGCTTTTCCAAAACATCTCAGATGTTATAAGGCCTGTTGGTACACTTCTTGTAAGTCTTACAGGAATAGTAATTGGTCTTATTGTGCTTTTTGACACATCGCTTGATGAGATTTTAAAAGGAATCAGATCAACAAATGAGATTCTTAAAAAACTTATTCCCGTATCACTTTTTAAGAAAAAAAAGGATTTTCTCTCAAATAAGCCAATGATTGTAAAAGGAGAAGGAAAAGGACCTATTGTTATATCAAACAATATTAAAAAAGATGACGCACTGATTTCTGAAAAACTTGTCAGCAACAAACTTTCCTCAGGGCTTATCTGGGAATATCCGCCTCTTGATTTACTGTCAGAAGACGAGGGACACA
>Ga0075718_117_pt1 | contig 20338 bp, 21 predicted proteins | sample RifGroB1_FD_67779 | JGI IMG/M metagenome (GOLD analysis project Ga0075718, IMG submission 67779) | Microgenomates (Woesebacteria) bacterium GW2011_GWB1_38_5b | reverse complement strand
ATTTATTATTCCTTTTTTCAAGTTCTAGGTCAGCATTAACCATCATTTCAACCAACTGTTTAAAACTTGTTTTGGGGGCCCACCCTAACTCTTTCCGGGCTTTTCCTGCATCTCCAATCAGGTAGTCAACCTCTGCTGGGCGCATATGTGCTTCAACATTTGAGACAACATGCTTTTTCCAATCAGTTATTCCGACTGTTTCAAAAGCGATTGTTACGAATTCTTCAACGCTGTGGTTCTCCCCAGTTGCTATTACAAAATCTTCTGCTTTTTCCTGCTGGAGCATAAGCCACATTGCCTCAACGTAATCTCCTGCAAAACCCCAATCCCTTTTTGGACGAAGGTCTCCCAACTCCACTTTGTCCTGTTTTCCGAGCTTTATACGTGCTACAGCATGGCTTATTTTTCTTGTCACAAATTCAAGTCCACGTCTTGGGCTTTCGTGGTTGAACAAAATTCCGGAACACGCAAATATATCATAACTTTCCCTGTAATTTTGTGTAAGGTAGTGACCATATACTTTTGCAACTCCGTATGGACTTCTTGGATGAAATCTGGTGGTTTCTTTCTGGGGAGTTTCGGTAACTTTGCCAAACATCTCAGAGGAAGACGCCTGATAAAATTTTATTTTAGGATTAACACTTCGTATTGCCTCAAGGATTCGTGTAACGCCAAGCGCGGTATACTCGCCGGTCAGAACTGGCTGATTCCAGGAAGTTTTTACAAAAGACTGTGCAGCTAAATTATAAACTTCGTCAGGTTTTGTGTAATTTATTGCTTCAACCAAAGAGCTTTGGTCAAGAAGATCTCCCTGGATAAGTTCAATCTTGTCCTCGATATGTTTTATTCTTTCATTATTAACCGTGCTTGTTCTTCTAGTGAGTCCGAAGACACTATAGTTTTTCTTAAGTAAAAACTCGGCAAGATATGAGCCGTCTTGACCTGTGATTCCTGTGATTAAAACTTTTGGCATAATTATAAATTATTTCTCCAATAGTTTAGCGTATTCTCAAGTGTTTTTTCAATCGGTATTTGAGCTTTCCAGCCCGTAAGTTTTTCAAATTTTCTCGCGTCACAAACAAGATCAGGATTGTCCGAAGGCCGCATTAGGCTCTGGTCTTCCTCTGTTTTAATTTTCACTTTGGAAAAACTCAAAAGCTTATCTAAAATCTCTGAAATTTCAAACGATTTCCCCGACCCCAGATTATAAACCTGCCCCGCTTCTCCTTTTTCAAGAGCCAGCCTGTACGCTTCAACCATGTCCGAAACATCTGTAAAGTCTCTTTTTGACGTGAGGTTTCCTACTTTCATAACATTTTCTCGTCCTTTCTCAATTTCAGCAATTCGCTTGGCAAGGGCGGAAACAACAAAATCCGGAGATTGCCTGGGACCTACATGATTAAAAGGTCTTACCCTTACAATGTTCAACTTGTATGAATGGAAATACTGAAGACCCAAAAAATCCTGAGCCAGTTTTGAAACAGCATATGGATTTGCCGGATTAAATTTAGTATCCTCATCAATTGGAAGATCGTCTTTTGGAACAAGACCATAAACTTCAGCTGATGAAACAATTAATATTCTTGAATCAGTTAGCTTGTTTTTGCAAACAGACTCCAGAAGATTAATTTGTGCAGATACGTTATTTACAAACGTATTCTTTGGATCATCAAAACTGTTCTTGGGAGAAGTGAGCGCAGCAAGATGGAAAATATATTCAGGTTTCTCTTTACCAAGCAGTTCTTCAACTGCCCCCTCATCCAAAAGATTAACTTTATGAAGGCTAACTTTATCTTTGTTTGGTAAGTTTTTTAAGCTATCATCGGTAAGATAACTTCCTGAAACCTGATATCCGCTACTTACCAAGTTTTCAGATAGGTATGAACCTGCAAATCCTGAGATACCAGTAATTAAAGCCTTTTTCATATGTTTTTTCTTGCCTTCGTGCAAACGTTTGATTGGCAAAAAAGGGTTATCTGCCTACGCCAACATAATTGAAGCCAAGTTTTTTAAGGTTTTCGGGGTCATAAATATTCCTGCTGTCAATTATATTTGGTTTTTTCATGAGCGTTTTTATTTTCTTAAAATCTATCTTTTTAAATTCATTCCAGTCAGTTACAAGAATCAGAAGATCTGCGTCTTTTGCGCAATCATATTCGTCCTTGGCGTAATTTATTGAAAGCGGAATTTTTTTTGCATTTTCAATCGCAATCGGATCATATGCAACAATTTCCGCGCCATCATTGATTAAAAGATTTATAATATCAATTGCTGGAGAATCTCTCATATCATCTGTATTTGGTTTAAAAGAAAGTCCTAGAATTCCTATACGTTTTCCCGAAAGATCTCCCAAAATATTTCTTGATTTAATTACAATTTCTCTTCTCATCTGATAATTTATGTTTTCAACATCCTCAAAGAGTGTAAAAGTATATCCTTTATCTTTGCCAAGAGAGATTAAAGCTCTAACATCTTTTGGAAAACAGCTGCCTCCATATCCAGGCCCTGGTGAGAGAAAAAGATTTCCTATCCTTTTGTCCATACCAACACCATCTAAGACTTTTACTCCATCCGCTCCCAAAAGTTCAGATAATTTTGCGATTGCATTTGCATATGATATCTTAAGTGCCAGGAAAGAGTTTGCTGAATATTTTATAAGCTCGGCTGTTTCAAAAGTGGTAATTACAACAGGAGCCTTAATCGGTTCATGAAGTTTTATTAAAATCTCCTGCGCCCTTTTGTCATTTGTTCCAATTACAATTCTATCTGGATGAAGCGTGTCATCAATTGCGGTTCCTTCTCTCAAAAATTCTGGAACAGATGCATAGCTGAAATCAGCGTTTTTCGGTTTCACGCTCTCTAAAATCTTTTGGACTTTTTTATTAGTTCCTGTCGGAACAGTACTTTTTGTGGCAACAATTGTATAGTTTTTAAGATTTTTGCCTATTTTCTCAGCAACAGATAAAACAGTTGAAAGATCAGCGTCTCCAGTTGATATAGGAGGAGTTCCAACTGCTATAAATACAACATCTGACTCCGCAACTCCGGGAGAATAATCAAGAGTAAAGTTAAGCCTTCCAGCACCAAGATTTTTTTTAACGAGTTCTGACAGTCCAGGCTCATAGATGGGCAGTATCCCCTTTTTTAGGTTATCTATTTTTTCTTTAGTGTGCCCGATAACGTAAACATTATTTCCAAAATCCGCAAAAACGGTTGCTGTGACAAGTCCAACATAACCGTGTCCGATAAAAGTAACTGTCATAGTAATATTAAATATTAAATTTTAAATAGCAAATATTTTGTGACATTCAAGTGATTTTTGATTTTAATTTGAATTTTTAATTTTTGATATTTGATTTTTTATTTCTTTTAAACCTTCTTCAAACCCCTTCATTCTTATTTCTAATTTTTCAATTTTATCATTTCTAAGAGCTAAATTAAAAGGACGGGCTGCTTTGTTTTTGAAAAAATCTTTCCTTGAGACTTTTCGGATTAAGCCTTTATTTAATCCGAACTCCTCGGTGATCTTGATCGAAACTTCATACGGTGACAAAACATCGCTTCCGACTACGTGGTAAATTCCAAATGCGCCGTATTCGATTAACTTTTTAAAAGCTTGCGCAATATCATCAATAAATGTTGGGCAGAAATACTGATCCCAAACAGCATCTATTACTTCTCCACCCTCAAGTCTCTCCTTTATACTTCTTAAAAGGTCCTTTTTTTTATCAAACTCAGCTCTATATGGAAATGCTGTTCTTAAAATTAGATAATCTGCTCCGCTTTTTTCAACCTCAAGCTCTCCTTCATATTTTGTAACAGCATACCAATTGATTGGGTTGGGCAGGTCTTCTTCAGAATAACTCTCGCCTCTTGGTTTCTTTCCGTCAAATACAAAATCTGTTGAAAAATAGATGATTTTTTTACCGGTTTCGTTGCAAATTTGAGCAATGTTTTTTGTTCCCACAACATTTGTTTTCCAACTTTCACTTTCTTCCGCCAGCTCTTTTTCTTTTTCGCATCCATCAACATCTGTTCTTGCTGCTAAATGCAGTACATAGTCTGCCTGCCCATATTCTTTTATTTTTGCAAGTGTAGATGGATCTGTTATGTCAATCCCCTCATTTATGCCCAAACTTACAAAATTTATTTCATTTTCGAGGAGTTGCCTAATTCTGCTTCCAATCAGTCCTTCAAGTCCAATTCCAATGATTTGAGGTTTATCCATCCCGTTAGATTTCCTTTCAATCTCCCATTAGACTGATAATAAACAAAATCTAACGGGATCCATCTTCGTACTGAGTCTTATAATATTTCTTATATTCTCCGCTTTTTACTTTTTTCCACCAGCTCTCATTCTCTTTGTACCATTCGACGGTTTTTTTAAGCCAGTCGTCAAAATTATGTTGAGGCTCCCAGCCGAGTTCCTCTTTTGTTTTTGACCAGTCAACATCGTAGCGTCTGTCATGACCTAGCCTATCTTTTACAAATTCGATAAAGCTTTCATCTTTTCCCAAAAGCCTGACAATTTTTTTTGCAATTTCAATATTCGGGTAAAGCTCTGTCATTCCTCCGATCAGATAAGTTTTCCCGACTTTTCCGCGTTCTAAAACCTTTTCAATAGCTCTAACATGGTCTTCAACATAAAGCCAATCACGAATATATAACCCGTCGCCATAGACTGGAATTTTTTTGCCTTCAATTACGTTTGTTATAGCAAGAGGGATAAATTTCTCCGGAAATTGATAAGGGCCATAGTTATTCGAACAATTAGTTATCGTAATTGGTAAACCATAGGTAAAGTGGTATGCGCGAACTAAATGATCTGAGCCGGCTTTTGTCGCTGAATATGGACTTCTGGGGTTATAGTTTGTTCGCTCATTAAATTTGTTCGTATCATTCAAATCAAGCTCTCCGAAAACCTCATCCGTTGATATGTGATGAAATCTCTTTACATTGTTTTTTAATGCTGCATCGAGCAAAACCTGTGTTCCGACTATGTTAGTTAAAATAAAGCTTGACGGCTCAAGTATTGATCTGTCAACATGACTCTCTGCTGCAAAATGTACCACTATATCAACCCCTGACATAACAGGGCCTACTTCATTGGACTGTGCGATGTTCCCTTTGACAAATTTATAATTAGGGTTGTCTTCGATACTTTTTAAGTTTTCTAGATTTCCAGCATAAGTTAAAGCATCAAAATTAATAATCTCATCTTCCGGATGATTTTTAATCCAATAGAGGATAAAATTTGAGCCTATAAATCCAGCTCCTCCTGTTACCAAAATCTTCATTTATTTTTTTTCCAGTAGTTGCTTGCTTCCAGAAGGCTGTCAAAAGTTCCTGCGTCACCCCAAAAACCATCAAGCTCAGCCCAGTGAAGTTTTCCTTTTTCTATGTAGATGTTATTCAAATCCGAAACTTCCAGCTGACCCCTATCTGACGGTTTCAGTTCCCTTATGTAATCAAACGCCTTTCCATCATAAATATAAAGACCTGTTACTGCGTAGTCGCTTTTTGGTTTTTGGGGTTTTAAATTCCTTCGGTTTTTCTACAATTTTCACTGCCCGCATTGACGAATCAAATTTGACTACACCGGATCGCTCGGGATCAGGTACTTTTTTGAGAAATACTGTCGCACCTTCTTTAAAACTGCTGACCGCCGAAGAGATATCTGCATCTGTTGTGTTGTCACCCAAAATTACACAAATTGGCTTTTCATCTGCAAAACTTTCTGCAAGCGAAAGAGCATCAGAAATACCTCCATCAGGTTTTTCTTGATATGCGTATTCAAGATGCTTTACACCTAGTTCCTCTCCGTTTTTTAGAATTCCTAAGAAATGACCGACATGTGGTCCACTTACGACAATTAAAATTTCATTAATCCCCGCATTAACCAGAGTTGCAATTGGATAGTGAATCATTGGCTTGTTATATACGGGAAGCAGATGTTTATTGGTTACATGAGTTAAGGGATAAAGCCTGCTACCAAGTCCCCCTGCTAAAATTACGCCTTTCATTTTAAAATCCAAATCCTCCTTTAAAAATAAAATATGAAGCTGCAATGCCCAAGCACGCAATAAGAACATATTCTACCACAATCTTAGCTACTAAATCATGAAGAAGGGCATGATGCAGTATTCCCACTATTGCATATGCAATGCTAAGACCAATTAAAGTAATCATCTGAAGGTCTCTTTGCGGAGAAAAATAAAGAACCAGAAAAAGTCCTAGAATAAAAATTCCGGATAAACTTATGTAATAAAATATGTGTGTATCTCTCATTACAAAACAGCTCCTGTGTTAAAAATAATAATTATGAAAATAATAACACCCAAAAACAGTATATGATCTACATTATGTCCTGCAAAACGTATAATTTTTTTTCTTTTTATATAGAAAACGTCAATTATAAATATGGCGATAAATCCAAGGATTAAAAATATTATGATCTCCGATGATACTGAGAGTTTTGGAATGCTTTGAACAGATCCTGACATATTAAGTCCTCCCAAAGAACTCGTTTCGGGAGCGGTAACTGCAGGTGGACTGCCTGATGTTGTATCAGAAAGAACGCTTGTTGAGCCAAACTCCTGAACAACAAGGATTGTCTCTTCGCCATTTAAAGTTCCTGACTTTACAGCAAAACCGACTTCTTTGTACTTAGAAGAAAGAACATTTGCGCGGTGGGTCGGGCTTGCCATCCAAGCATCAACTATATCATCAGAGTTTTTAAATCCTCTTGCTAAATTTTCTCCTGCAAATACATAGTTATAACCTGCATCTTTTATGAATGTCCAGGGTGTGATCCCGTCGGGAGCGTTGTGCGCCCAGTAATTTTTTTCAAACATGTCCGCTGCTTTGTTCTCAGCAGCAGTTGCGAGCTGATCGTTAAAAGTTAAGATTGAAAGGTTATTTTCTGTTCTTTTTTGATTTGTGAAGAGTAATAGCTCTTGAATTGACACATCCGCCGCAGCTTTAATTCTTGTTCCCAGTGGATTAAGATTTGAGGAAAAAAATAAAGAAGAAAAAATAAGAAGGCCAATTACAAGAATTATTGATTTTGGGTGCAATACGTGCGCCCTGTGATTGTTTGAGGGATGAGGAAAAATTAAGCAGTATAGAAAATTGAGTCCAAAGCCAAACGCGTTTGCAATTGATACTCCCACTCTTGTGCCTGTATAAGAGCCGGGGCCAGTGTTAACCTCAATTTCGTCAATATCTTTTGGTTTGAGGTTGTTTTTCTTAAAAAGCTTATCGATTAAAATAAGCGTTATTTGGGATTTAGGTTTGTTTGACTCGGTGAGCTCTTCCGTTTTCCCGTCAATTTCAAGCTTAACTGTGGTTTTCTTGCTGTCTGTTGTATCCAGTATCAACTTTTTCATAAATCAAGCGAGATTTCTCCCTGCCTGATTATTTTCCAAGGGATCACCGTACAATCAACTACAGTTGATGCAATCATCCTTTCGTTGGTTTTACCCTCTAAAACATAGTCTACTAACTTTATGAGCCGTTTGTCCAGATCTGAAAATAAATACGGAGTTTTGCCTCCGTGAAAGTTTGCCGATGTGCCAATTATGGGTTTATCTACGTGTTTAATAAGTTCAAGCGGAGTCTCGTGATTCGGAATCCTAACGCCTAATGTTTCTCTTCCCCCCCGAACAGATCTTAATACCTTTACTTTATTACAGCGCAGTATTAGAGTAAGAGCTCCTGGCCAATATTTGTTTGCTACATCACTGGTTTTTGAATCAAGCTCAACATATTGCTCGACTCGTTCTATGGTGTCAAACAAAACCGGAGATGCCATATCCTTGGGCCTTTTTAGCATTTTATTAAGTTTTACTACGGCTTTTCCATCATCAATTCTGCAACCTACGCCATATGCGGTGTCTGTAGGAAAGATTATAATCCCACCATCATTCAAGATTTCAACAGCCTTCTCAAAATTAATCTTTTTATCCATGCTAAGCAAATATTAAATATTAAATAGCAAACAGTAAATATGTATTGTAAATTTCAAATATTTTATCTTTAATATGTATTTTTGAGATTTTATTTTTAACTTTTAATATCTATTGTGATTTCTCTTTTATTCTCACCTAAATATTTAAAATATATCTTATATCCCTTTTTAACCTTAAAACTTTTTAGCCTGTCCGCCCATTCTACAGCTGTAATAGATGAGATGTCAGCAAAAATTTCATCAAGACCAAGTGTTTTTAAATCCTCAGGTTTTTCAATCCTGTATAAATCGATGTGGTTGAGAAGGTTAAAATCCCGCTTTGCAACATCGTGTCTTCGGTGAAGAATAAATGTTGGAGATAAAATCCTGTCTTTTACTCCAAGCCCTTTGGCCAAACCCTGAACAAAAGTAGTTTTTCCACTACCCAAGTCTCCGTATAACAAAAGTACATCGCCCTTTTTTAAGTCTTTGGAGAAGTTTTTCCCCAAGTTATATGTCTGCTTACTTTCGTAAGTTTTGTATTTTTTCATAAAAACTCAGCTTTTTTGAATATTTAACAAGGAGCATAACTGCGGCAATTACAATAAATACTATTCCTCCCAAAATAGTAAAATAAGAAACACTTGATTTTTCAGTACCTAAAACCGCAACCTTATCAGTTGACGTTTCTTTTTGGGAACTTGTATTTAATCTTGCAAACTCGCTTCCTGTCTTATTCTGCGCTATTTTAGCAGAAACAGAAGGCTTTGGAGATACCTTTGGAGATACGTTATTCGAACTGTTATTCACCGATATTATGGCTTTCGTGGGAGATGAAGTTTTACTGCTTGTTGTTGATTTTACAGGAGTCGGGGTTTTTGTTGGTTTTGGAGTATTTGTAGGAGCTGATGTAGGAGTAGGACCGCTTATAGCAATAATCACGTCCTCCGACCAAGCTGCAGACCCACAGCTTGAAGTATACCTACCAACTTTAAAAAAATACTCACTGGGCCCTTTATAATATGAACTGTCTTTATCTGGCTTTATTTTTAGAGTTCCGCTCCAGCTCCCTTCTGTAAAATCTGCTTGCTCAACTTTAAAGAAAGTTGTACAGCCACTTGCCGGAGCATTACTCCAAGCTCCGGCATTATCTTGAGTGTAACCAAAATAGCTTGTGCCGGTGGGGTAAAACACACCGCGCAAGTATGAGTCTTTACAGCCTGAACAAAGAAGAGTGACGCCAACCTCTGCCTCTTCTGATTGATCGATAGAACTCGGAAAACTATCTACTGACAAAGAGACTGCAAAAGACGGGGTTGTATATGAAGCAAACAAAAACGAACATAAAGCCAAAGCAAATACTTGCTTTTTCATTTACTATTTATTACTGTTTTTCGATTTTTAATTTTTAACTTTTAATTTTTAATTTTTTTAAGGTATGTGCCAGTAAAGGGTAACCAGTCCGTTTTTGTGGTCAACTATAACTCCTTTTCCAAGAGAGGAGCCGCCCGAAATATTGTACGAGCACGGAGCAGAAGTGAAATACACGTCTCCTCCGTCCATGGCTCTTATTGGAGTACCATATGGATTTGCAATATCAATTCCAGTGTGTGTTCCTAAAAAGTAAACTTCTCCATACCATGTTGTAACGCTGCCGGAATAACCTGGGACTGGTTGTTGATAGCTTGAATTTTCAAGATATGGCTTTGGGTCCACTCTGTTTCCTATCACACGCCCGCTCTCAACTTTTGCATCAGTGTAAACTTCAAAATGAAGATGGGGACCTGTTGAGCATCCGCTTGATCCAACTGATGCTATAACATCACCCTTATTTACAGTTCCCAGAAAATCTCCAACGTTTCCAATAGCTGCGTTAATTGACGCAGCATCAGCTCGGAATCTTGCTAGCTCTTCCTGATATTTCTTTTCATCATTTTCAGTAACTGCCAGAAGCTGCTCCTTCCCTCCTTTGTCTTGGTCAAGCTGCGAGGTATATGTGACTAGTTCTCTTTTAAGCTTTTCTATCTGCAGCTTTTTGTCTTCAAATATTTCCCTTTGATTTTCATAGTCATTTTTTGCCTGCGTTGTGTCAAAAATAAGTCTTTTATCGTGAGCTTGCGCTATTCTTAAATAATTTGCTCGCGTTATAAAATCCGAGACATCACTTGATGAAAGAAGCAAATGAAAAGGAGACGCAGAACCTATCATATATGTCGCTTTAATTCTATTAACAAGAACCTGGGTCAGTTTATCCAAAGAGGCCTCAATCTCATCAATTTTTTTATCCGCAGTGTCAATATCAAGTGTGAGATCTGAAATTTGTACCTCAGTTGAATCAATTTTAAGCTCAGTCAGCTGAATCTGGTTATCAATTACGGCAATTTGGGAGGAGAGTGTTTTCTTTTCGCTCTCAAGCTCTTCTATTTTTTTCTCGGTATCTTCAATTTTTTTAAGAATCTCCTCATAATTTTTGGAAGAGGTTGGTGTAGGTGTGGGTGTCTGAGTTTGTGCTTGAATCAAGCCAATATTGGTAGTAACCGCAAAAAGCAGAATGAAAAGTAAAACAAAAATTTTTATCTTGTTTTTTCTTAAAGACAGCATACCACTGTATAATTAAATATATTTAAGAATACCACAAATATGGGGATTAATGCATCAAATCAGGGTTTTCTAAGATATCTTAGTACTGCAACATAACTTGAGAAAGCACCAAGAAGTATTGCGAGTATCACTTCAAGCATAAAAAGAATGCCGATAAAAATAAAAGAGAGAGGAAGAACTGGAATTCCTCTTAAAAATGATGAAAGATAAGGCGTTGTCCAGAATAAAATTCCCAAAGATAGCAAAAATCCTATAATTGCTCCTAATACTCCGTAAAATACTCCTTCTATTATAAAAGGCCATCTTATATACCAGTTCCCGGCTCCAATCAGCCTCATTGTTTCTATATCCTGCTTTTTCTGAGACACTTTAATTCCTATTATTGTCACCATTATAAATATTGAGATTGTTGCAAGAATAGAAACTGTAAATATGCCAATTGCTCTAACGGCCGTAGTCCAAGAAGTAAGCGTTGCTATAACGTCTCTTTGGAATACTACCTCCTCAACAATTGCTGATTTATTAAGAGTTTCTGATACCAGATTAAGATCTTCTATATTGAATGTTGAGATCTCAAGCGATGCCGGGAGTATTTCGGCTGTCACAAGATCCAAAAGAAGCGGGTCGTCTTTATTCTGCTGTCTGTATATTTCAAGCGCCTGCTCTTTTGAGACAAATTTCACTTCTGATATGAACTCTGACTGCTCAAAGGAAGATTTCAGTTTATCAATATCACCCTTCGCTGCTTCATCTCTGAAAAACGCTGTTACCTGGGGCTTTGATTCAAAATAGTCAACAATACGGGATGAACCGAAAATAATGAAGGCAAATATTGAAAAAGCAAGAAATGTCAAGGTCATAATAAAAACTGCGGCAATTGCCTGATACGGCGACCTCCTTATATTCCTTCTCGCAGTTCTTAATGTTTTCATTGAAAATTACCTATTCTTCTTCAAGCGCTTTTTCAAACTCATCCGTTATCGGCTTTTTTCCTTTGTCTTCCCCTTTTTCACTCTCTTTTTTATCGTCTTTTCTCGCCTCCTCGTGAACTTCCTTTTTTTCTTTTGGTTTTTCGTCTTTTTCTTCTTCTTTCTTCTTATGTTTTGGCTTCGTTTTTTTATCATTAACTATTGATCCTAAGCTCAGTTCAATTATTCTTTTGTCCATTTTTTTAACAATATCCGCATTATGCGTTGCCATAATAACAGTTGTTCCTCCTTCGTTAATTTCAGACAACAGCTTAACTATGTCCCAGGCAGTTGCTTCGTCTAGGTCTCCTGTTGGCTCATCTGCAAGAATTATATCGGGCGAGAGAATAAGTGCTCGAGCGATTGCTGTTCTTTGAAGTTCTCCTCCTGAGAGCTGGATAGGAAACTTATCTCTGTGTTCTATTATTCCAACACGCTCCAAAACCTCCTCTACTCGCCTTCCTGATTCTTCTTCATTAACGCCTGCTATATCTAAAGGAAGAATTATGTTTTCAAATATGGTTCTGTCGGTAAGAAGTTTTAAATCCTGAAATACAACACCTATTTTTTTTCTGAGTTCCGGAACTTGTTTGCTTGGAAGCTTCACAAGATCCCAGCTGTCAACAACAATTGTTCCCTGAGTAGGATACATCTCTCGTATAAGAAGTTTAAAAATTGTAGTTTTGCCTGACCCTGTAGGACCAACTAAAAAAACAAATTCTCCTTTTTCTACCGCAAAAGTAATGTCAGAGAGACCAAAAACGCCTGTGCCGAATTTTTTTGAAACATTTTCAAGATTTATCATCGCAAATTTTAATTATTAATAAAAGCAAGGGGTTATTCCAAAACTTCTACTCTTCCAACATCCATAAGCCATCCGGCTTTCTCAGAAGCAAATGTTTCTCCCCAAACTTTAATCTGTCTATCTATTAGTACTGATAAATCAACAACTGAGGATGTGAGATAAACATTCTGGGAATCCCCGCCAGGACGGACAAGGTGATATTGTCCTTCAGAATCGACTCCGCCTTCTTTTAAAACTCCTTCTGCAATATCCTTAAAAGTTGAGGTGTCATTTGACCCGAATGTCATCCCTTTTTCTATTTCAGATGGATTTTCGATATCTTCTGAACTAAGCGTTGGGGTTGCAGTTCCTTTTGCAATAAGAAGTCCTGAGGAAATTCCCAAAAAACCTATAAACAAAATAAAAAGTGAAGTTTTAAGAAAAGGTCCTTTACTTTTTTTATCAGAATTAAATTCTTTAACTAAATCCGCTTCTGTATTTTTTGTTTTTAGATTTTTATCCATTATTTACTAACTCTAAGTAAAACATATTTAGGAATTTTTATCAAGGAAGGCCCCATACATTTTTAAAGCTTAAGTTCTTCTTCAATAAGCGTATCAAGTTCACCGCCCAGGACTCCTTCAGCATCCGATGTTTCAAATCCGGTTCGAAGGTCTTTTACCATTTTGTATGGGTGTAAAACATAGGATCGAATTTGATTTCCCCAGCCCGGAGTTTTATAATCACCTTTAAGCTCTTCTTCATGTTTTTTTCTTTCCTCATCTTTTATGAGCCAAAGTTTTCCTCGCAAGATATTTAGCGCGTACTCTCTGTTTCTTCCCTGATATCTTTCAGAATGCGCAGTAACAATAATGCCTGTTGGGATATGTGTGAGTCTCACTGCAGTTGAGACTTTATTTACATTCTGGCCGCCATGACCACCAGATCTAAAAAAATCCCATTTTAAATCTTCTTCTTTAATTTCAATGTTTTGGTCTTCTTCAATCTGGGGCACAACCTCAACCAAAGCAAATGAGGTTTGTCGGAGATTATCTGCATTGAAGGGAGACTGACGAACCAATCGATGAACTCCTGCTTCTTTTTTTAAAAAACCATAAGCGAAGTCTCCATCCACTAAAAAGGTGATGCTTTTTATTCCGGCTTCCTCCCCCGGAGTTTGGTCTATAACCTCAATTGAAAAACTTTTTTTCTCAGCCCACCTTGAATACATTCTGAAAAGCATACTAGCCCAGTCCATTGCCTCAACCCCTCCCTGGCCAGAATGAATTGAAACAAGCGCCGATTTATTATCATAGTCTCCTGAAAAATAGAGAAAAATCTCCATTTCGCTTATTAGCTTTTCAGCTTCAGTCTTATTGTTCTCGGAAATAAGTCTTTGCAAAAGCCCCACCTTTTCTATCTCTTTCTGAAGATCTGTAAGCCTTTTCATCTTATCCGCTGCAACTTTTTGATCTTTCCAGAAATCCGGAGAGGTTGCCTCTTCTTCAATTTTTTTTATTTGAACTTTTTTTTCTGAGACATTAATCTTTTCTAAAATGCTTGTTGCTTTTTTTCTTAATTCATCCATTTTGTATTTTTTAGAGTGCGGAACAAAGCTTAAGACACGCGTCTTTTGCCTGACTTATGGGTAAATTTTTGATTTGCTGGATATCATTTAATAGTTTCTGTATCTGAGGAGATGATGAGGCAATTTCTTCAGGAGAAAGGTTTGTAACCGACTCTTTAACATCTTCGATCTTTGCTCCCACATCCGATGAAAAATTGATATCAGGGCTTTTTATATTGGGCTTCTCGGCTTTTTTAATTTCTGATTTCTCACCAAGTATACTTTGCCCTTGTGGAAAAATACTATCTTTAAACTCATATGCTAAAATAGCTGCAGCCAAAATAATGATTCCGGCCAGAAGAAGTCTTTTTCTATCCCAGGCGAGCTCATCCTCTTCTTTTTTAGGCTTTTTAACTGGTCTTTCTTCTTCCTCAGATTTTCCAAAAATCATATAACAATTCTAGAGATTCAATTTTGTTTTTGCAAACCCTTTTAAATATAAAATATTAGAGATGAATTAAAATCTACTTAACATTTACTATGTATATTTGCTATTTGCTATTTAATATTGCTTCAAACCTTGTAAAGGCGATTTGTATCTACTAAACTCGAATTATGGATAAAAATATAGATGTTGTCTGTGTTGGCTCAGCAACAATTGATGTTTTTTTAATGCTGCACAAGCTTAAAAATTTTACTTATGATAAGTTTTCAAATCAGATCTCGTTCACGCTTGGCGCAAAAGTGCCGCTTGATGAGTACACAATTACTCTTGGGGGAAATGCATGCAATGTTTCGGTTGGGTTGTCAAGGCTAGGAATTTCAACGTCTTTAGCAGCTGAGGTTGGAAGTGATGAGTTATCTAAGATGATTCCAAATACCTTGACATATGAAGGCGTTGATCAGACTTATCTTAAAAGGGAAGTGACAAATGAGCCGTATTTTAATGTAATTTTAAGCTATGACGGCGAGAGGACAATTCTAGAAGAAAAAAATCCGCTGGGAATTGATCTTGATGTAGGAAGAATGTCAGCAAAACTAGTGTACCTTACAAGTCTTCGGGGAAACTGGCATGAAACATATGATAAAGTTTTTAGGCTGTACCATGACTGCAAATTTGCATTTAATCCGGGGTCCCGCCAGCTTGCCGATTCAAAAGAAGACATAATAAAAATTCTTCAAAGTATTCACTTTCTGTTTGTAAATCTGCAGGAGGCACAGGCCTTAACTGGCGAGGAAAACACGGATATTAAGTTTTTGATGAGAAAATTAAAATCATATGGTGCAAAAACAATTGTAATAACAGACGGAATAAACGGTTCATATGCCGCTGACAAAGATGATATTATTTATCAGATCGGTGTATGCAGCATAAAAAAACCGGTTGAGAGAACAGGAGCAGGAGACGCATATGCAACAGGTTTTTTGTATGGAGTGCTATCAAACTATCCAATTGCAGACGCGATGAAATATGGTGCAATAAGCTCTGAAAGCGTAATTCGTGAGATCGGCGCCCAAAAAGGTCTTTTAACAAAAGAGGAGATTGAGGAAAAATTTGAAAGTTACGATAACTTAAAAGCAGTTAAAATATAATCTTACAAGACGGTAGAGGATAGATAATTGAAGATAGTGTTTTGAAGATTGATGTTAGAGGGTTGTTTCTAACTCCTAGTTTCCATCTTCTAATACCACATTCAATCTTCCATCATCCATCGTCAGAAAATTAATACATGGTTGGTTTATCAAAAATTACAAAAGGCGGGAAAACCTTATTTTTAGCATACGATCAGGGAATGGAACACGGTCCGACTGATTTTGATGATGAAAATGTTGATCCTAATAATATACTAAAAATTGCAGATGAGGGAAACGTTAACTCTGTAATCCTTCAGAAGGGTACTGCAGAAAAATATTACTCAGACACTTATTATGTTCAAAAGGTGCCGTTAATCCTTAAACTTAATGGAAAAACTAATCTTGTTGATGATCCTGACCCTTATTCTCCACAAATCTGCACCGTTTCGGAAGCAATAGAGCTTGGCGCGTCTGCCGTTGGATATACTATTTACGTTGGAAGTAAACATGAAAGCGAAATGTTTAGAGAGTTTAGTAAGATTGAAGAAGAGGCTCACAACAAAAATATTCCGGTTATTGGTTGGATGTATATAAGAGGATCTGGTGCTTTGCATAAAGACATCGGACAGCTTACTGCTTATGCTGCAAGACTCGGACTTGAGCTCGGCGCAGATATTATAAAAATAAAATATCCGGGGGATCCCAGAAGTCTTTCCTGGGCAGTTGAGTCCGCGGGAAGAACCAAAGTTGTTGTTTCAGGCGGTGCTAAAGAAAGTGAAGAGGAGTTTTTAGAAATGGTCCAAACTTGCATGAAAGTAGGCTGTATTGGTATGGCAGTGGGCAGAAATATCTGGCAGTCTGATGACCCGATTGGTATGACAGGAAAAATTAAAAAAATAATTTGGACATAGATACTCTATTACTAGACCGTAATGGAGTAAAACAACCATGAAGATCTATATAGGGGCGGATCATAAAGGTTATAACTTAAAAGAAGAAATTAAACAGTGGCTGATTTCAAATAATCATCAGGTGGAAGATTGTGGTGCTTCCGAACTAACCCCAATGGATGATTATGTAGACTATGCAAAAAACGTCGGAAATAAAGTTTCTGAAGAAAAGGCCCGCCTCGCCGAAGACTCGTCTCAAAACGAAGTGGGCGAGCCGAGGCGGGGAAGCAGGGGAATTGTAATTTGTGGTAGTGGCGCCGGCGTTGATATTACTGCGAACAAAATAAATGGAATTCGCGCTTGTCTTGGATTTAATATTGAACAGGTAAAAGCTGCAAGAGCGGATGATGACGTAAATGTTTTAGCTCTCTCATCAGACTTTACAATTTTTGATGATGCCAAACTATTGATTGATGCATTTCTTAAGACCCCATTTGACCCAACCGACAACCACGTAAGAAGAATTGAAAAGATCAAGAGCCTTGAGAGTTAGATCTAACCATTAAGACTTCCTCAACAAGTCTATTTGCATAACCGTATTCGTTGTCATACCAAGCAATTACTTTTACCATATTTCCGCCCACAACTTGAGTTAAGCTTAGATCCACAATTGCTGAGTGGGGATTGCCAATAATATCTGAGGATACAATTGGATCCTCTGTTACTTCAAGGATGTTTTTGTAAACAGCGGATTTGGCCGCCTCCGCAAACGCTTCATTCACTTCCTCTTTTGTCACATCTTTTTTGAGAACAAATGTGAAATCGGAAAGAGATCCAACTTGCACTGGAACTCGAATTGCCAAGCCTTCAAATATTCCTTCAAGCGAAGGCAATGCCTTTGCAGCTGCTATTGTTGCGCCTGTTGATGTGGGAACTATGTTTTCAGCCGCCGCCCGAGCCCGCCTATAGTCTTTATGTCCGCCATCTTGAAGTCTCTGATCCTGAGTATATCCATGAATTGTTGTCATCATTGCTTTTTCAATGCCGAATTTGTCCGAAATCACTTTTGCAACAGGCGCAATACAATTGGTGGTACAAGAGGCGTTGCTTATTATGTTTTCCCGCGAATAATCAGTATCATTAACAGACAAAACATAAGTTTCAACGTTTCCGCCCTTTGCCGGAGCAGAAAGTATTACGTTTTTTGCCCCAGCCTTAAGGTGAAGATTAAGTTTTTCAAGAGTTTCAAAATGCCCCGTGGACTCAATTACAACATCTATCTTCAGGTCTGCCCATGGAAGAAGCGAGGGGTCTTTCTGAGAATAAACCTGTGTTTTTCTTCTTTTATTTATTACGAGTTTTCCCAGATAATCTTCCTTTGATTCTTTTGAGTGTTCTGTCGAAACATCGTCTTTAAGTTTTCCGTAAGACGTATCGTACTTGAGAAGATAAGCCCATCCCGCAAGGTCAGTGGATGAACCTGCGTTTATGGCAACAACGTCAATTTTAGTTTTATACTTCTCAAGAATTACCCTGTGGGCAATTCTTCCTATTCTGCCGTAACCATTTATTGCAACTCTTACCATAATTTTATCTTAACAGTTCGCGAACCCGATTAACAATTGCCCCAGCATCAATTTCCTCGTATGCAAGCAGTTCTTGAGGTTTTCCGCTTCTTGGCATTTTGGTCACCGAAAGACTATATACAGGAGTTTTCGAGTTTTTCAAACTCGACCTCACAGCATCAACTATTCCGCCCTCAGGATAGTGATCTTCTGCAACAATTATAGCTTTTGTTTCCTCTGCTGCCCTAGTTAGCGTCGCAGAATCTACTGGCTTTATAGAGTAAAGGTCAATCACCCTTATTTTGATATTATCTCTCTTAAGCTCTTCGTATGCTTTAAGCGCTTCATGAAGTGTAACTCCCGCACCAATCACTGTTACTTCGTCTTTTCTTGTACTTTTAACTATTTTTGATCCGCCGATTTTGAACTCTTCATCTCCATGGTAAATAACCGGTGTTTCCATACGCGTAGTTCTCAAATATACTATTCCGGGCTTTTTTGCCGCCAGCTCAACTAGTTTTTTAGTGCTTACTGCATCTGAAGGATAAAGAACTGTACTTCCAAATATTGACCGGAACATTGCGATATCTTCAAGTCCCATCTGAGACTGCCCGTCCTCGCCTATTGATACGCCCGCGTGAGATCCTACAAATTTAATATCAGAGAGAGCGTATCCAGCCATTCTAACTTGATCATGTGCCCTTGACCAAAATGCTGAGAAGGTTGAAACAAAGGGTAGAAATCCTCTTTTCGAAAAGCCTACTGCCACACCCACCATATTTTGCTCAGCTATATACATTTCAAAAAATCGCCCGGGATATTTTTCCGCAAAAATTTCAGAGTAAGTTGAATTGGAAACTTCTCCGTCAAGAACGAGAAGGGAAGGATACTCGGATGCAAGAGAGGCAAGTGCTTCGCCGTAAGCTCGTCGAGTAGAAATCAAATTCCCGACTTGAGATTCTGCGACGTCAGAATTGACGTTGTAAAATCTCGATTGTGCGACGTAAGGACTTTTTCTCCCGGAGAAGTTGTTATTTTCGTATTTTTTGTTTTCAGGTTTGGCAATAGATCCTGTTAGTCCCAAATCTATTTCACCTAGCGACTTTTTTGCCTCCCCTATTTCCTCCTGGGGAAGTGCTTTTCCGTGAAAATTATCTTCATTTTCTAAGAAACTGATGCCTTTCCCTTTGATTGTTTTCGCAATTATCATCGTGGGCGTTCTCGCGTTATGAACTTGGGAAAATGCGTGTGAGATTTCGTGAAAATTGTGTCCGTCAATTAGAACTCCCTCCCATCCGAATGATTCAATCCTTCTTTTATATTCCTTTAAATCCCAACCCAGCATGGTCTCTTTTGTTTGTCCCAGCCTGTTTACATCAATAATTCCAATTAGATTTCCAAGTTTATAATGCGCGGCAAGTTGCACTGCTTCCCATACCGATCCTTCAGCTGTCTCTCCGTCCCCCATCAAAACATATACTTTATTCATATAATTCTTCAAACGTCCTGCAAGCGCCATTCCAAGCCCTATTGAAAGCCCTTGGCCAAGCGAGCCTGTTGGTGCTTCAGTCAGTGGAAATTCCATGCTTGGATGCCCTTCAAGTCTTGATCCGAATTTCCGATATGTCAAAAGCTCATCCTCCGTAATCACTCCAGCTACAGTCCAGAGAGAATAAAAAAGAGGCGATGCGTGTCCTTTTGAAAATATTATTCTATCATTTGCGGGATTGTCAGGGTTTTTAGGATCGAATTTTAGAAATCCTCCGAAAAAAAGAGTCGTCATGATATCCACTGCTGAGAGTGAGGATGTCAGGTGTCCTGAACCTGCGGTTGTTGTTGATAGCAAACAGTAATAGCGAACTAGACGTGCTAATTTCTCTAAATTTTCCATACATTTATAATATCAGAAAACTCGGAAAACTCAGTAATCCAGATATCCTCGGAGAAATCAGAGTTTCAGACTATCAGAATTACGGATCTCTGATATTGTAATTATCTGATTTTCTGGAAATCTGAGTAATCATCTGAGTTTTCTGAAAGTTTGCTATAATTTAATAATGGATCTAATCCAGGCTCTGATTCTCTCCTTTGTTGAGGGTGTAACAGAGTTTCTCCCCATCTCATCAACCGGTCATCTTATTTTAGTTTCATACATATTAAATATAACCAATACCGAATTTGTAAAAAGCTTTCTAATTATAATTCAGCTGGGCGCAATTCTTTCAGTTGTTGTTCTCTACTTTAAAATGCTGACAAATATTAAAATATGGCCTAAAATTCTGGTCGGTTTTATTCCTAGTGCCGCAGTTGGCCTCATTTTTTATGAATTTATAAAAAATACGCTTATCGGAAACAGCTTTGTCACTGTTATCGCGCTTTTTATAGGAGGAGCTATATTTATATTGGTTGAAATGTGGAATAAAAAAAGAGAAAAAACCTT
>Ga0075718_114_pt1 | contig 22867 bp, 27 predicted proteins | sample RifGroB1_FD_67779 | JGI IMG/M metagenome (GOLD analysis project Ga0075718, IMG submission 67779) | Microgenomates (Woesebacteria) bacterium GW2011_GWB1_38_5b | reverse complement strand
AAGGGCTGAATTTATAGAGTATGTGAATAATACAAAATCTGTAAATGAACTTAATTATAAATTAGAGTATGACAAAAGTGCGATTTCCGAAGGCAGACTAGAGCAATATGCCAATGAAGAAGTGGCTGCTGCAACAACATTGGTAGGGCCACACAGAGATGACTTCATGTTCAAGTCCGACACCCGTGAACTTGCACGATTTGGAAGTCGTGGAGAACAAAGGATGAGTGTGCTGTGGTTAAAGTTGGCAGAAATGTCTTACATTGAAGAAAAATCCGGGGATAAGCCGACTTTATTACTCGATGATATATTTTCAGAGCTTGATCACCCTCACCGCGATCAGGTAATGAAAGTGGCCAAGTTGCAGCAAACTATTATCACAACAGCTGATCCTCATTTCATAGTTGACAAAAAGCACACCCGAAGGATAGAATTATAGGGTATGGAGAGACCAAAACGTGGTGTACACACCGAAACAGTAATTCAGCCACCTCTTCCCCCGGAAGTGGGTACGGGAATTCCGACTAAAGTAAAAAAGATTTCAGTGGAATCCGAACCTACTCCTTTAGAAGTGCCCCAATATACAGAAGAGCAAATACGGGAGTTTGACGAGGGAGTGGAATGGTGGAAAAGATAAATCTATTTCTATAGAATAATGTAAGCGATGAAAGTCTTTGAAGCAAGTGAGCTTAAAAAATTATATAAACCTCACCCTGGCAGCAATGGGGAAGAAAATGGCCAGGTAACCATAATTGGAGGATCATCACTTTTCCATGGTGCACCGCTTTTTGGTGTAAAAATTGCTTCACAAATCGTTGATATGGTATTTTTTAGTTCACCCGAAGCCTCAGTCGGAGAAGTAGCGGCAAAAATCAAATCCCAGCTTTTATCTTTTATCTGGGTTCCTTGGGAAGAGATTAAGCAATATATTGCAAAATCAGACAGCGTTCTAATAGGGCCGGGTTTTAAGCGTTATAATAGCGAGCAGTCTCCGCATGGAAAAGAGTATCATTATTGCGATGAAGCCTGCCAATTTACCAGAAAGATAACCCGACATTTGCTTGAGGAATTCCCAGAAAAAAAGTGGGTAATAGACGCCGGAAGTTTGCAAGTAATGGACGCCTCTTGGCTTCCCAAAAATGCAATTGTTACACCTAATAAAAAAGAGTATAAGGCACTGTTTGGGGAAATAGATCCTGTCCAGGCTGCAAAGGATCACAATTGCATTATAGTTTTGAAAGGACAGGTATCATATGTTTATTCCTCCGAATCTCAAGTTGAAGTTCACGGCGGGAATGCGGGAATGACTAAAGGGGGAACTGGGGATGTGATGGCAGGGCTGACTGTAGGTTTATTAGCCAAAAATGATCCCTTTTTGGCTGCATGCTCGGGGGCTTATGTTGTCAAAGCAGCCGCAGACAATTTGTTTAAAAAGCGTGGCGTTTATTATAATTCTGATGATCTGGCTTCAGAGATACCTTTTATTTTGGCCCAGCTTACTAAATAAGCTTGTTTTATCCGCATAATATGCAATAATTAGTGCATGTATTCACCAAAATATATTATCAACAATAAGATACTTCGTAACGTCGGATCTATCGAAGCCTCCAAAGAAGTAATAGAAAACGCGCCCATTGTCCCATCTTTTGAAAAGCAGTTCCAAACCGATGCAATCGTGCGAAGTGTTTACCACGGCACTCATATTGAAGGAAATGATCTAACTATGGTTCAGACAAAAAGGGTACTTGAAGGTCAAGACGTGATGGGCCGGCCAAGGGATGTGCAGGAAGTAATTAATTTTAGGAACGTTGTAAAACTAATCGCTGAGCTAAGCCAAAAAAGAGAGGGCTACACCCTTGAAATGTTAAAAGAAATCCATGGTTTAACAGTTTACAAAGTAGTAGCTGAAGAAAAAACGGGCGTGCTTCGCACAACTCAAGTAGTCATTAAAGAAGAAAGTACGGGTAACGTGATATTTAGACCGCCTTCTTTTATAGAAGTTCCATATTTACTTGAAGATTTTTTTGAGTGGCTTAATTCTGATGAAGGAAAAGAAGTGCATCCGGTGATAAGGGCAGGTATCGCGCATTATGTATTAGTTACAATCCACCCTTTTGTGGAAGGAAATGGCCGTACTGTAAGGGCTTTTACGACCTTGATTTTATTAAAAGAAGGATATGACACCAAGAAATTTTTTGCCCTTGAGGAGCATTTTGATAATGATTTAAGCGCTTATTACAATGCTTTTTTTGCCGTAGACCAGCAGGGTGATAATATAGCAGACCGGGATTTAACCCCCTGGCTTGAGTATTTTACCCAAGTAGTAGGGGTTGAGTTAATAAAAATCAAAGAAAAAATTAGGAAGCTTTCAATTGATTCTCGTCTTAAAGTAAGAATTGGGGAACAAGTGGCCCTTTCAGAGCGCCAAATGAGAATGGTGGAGTATTTATCAGATCAAGGACCATCAATTATGAAAGATCTTAAAAGTGTCGTACCAATGGTTTCAGAAGATACAATACTGCGGGACCTGAAAGATTTAATGGGACGAGGTATAATAAAAAAGGAGGGAGCGACCAAGGCTGCGCGTTATACTTTGAGTCGCGAAAGATGAATCTGCCAACTGACCCACAATTTTTATATATGATATTAGTTTTGCCAAGTTTGTTTGGTTTAACTTTACTTGGGGAGGGAATAAACAAAGTGGCCCATGAAGAATTGGGCAGCGGAGCTATAAGCATATTTTTTGGGCTGGCTTTTATGGGGATAGTGGTATTTACTTTCTTGTTCTTCTCCTCATACCTAAGTGCCAAGCCCTAGAGTATAATAGATTATGAAATTTTCGAGCCTTAGCCAATATTTATTAAAGCTTGAAAATACTTCATCCCGGATCGAAATTACAAAAATTCTAGCTGAATTATTTAAGCTAAGCCAGCCCGAGGAGATAGACAAAATTGTCTACTTGGTCTTGGGCAAACTAGCCCCTACATATAAAAGTATTGTTTTTAACTTGGCTGATAAGTTAGTGCTTCAAGCTATAGCAAAAGCATACGAAAAAAAATTAGAGGAGGTCAAAAAAATATATAAACAAAAAGGTGACTTGGGTAATACCGCTGAAAGTTTATCAAAAAATTCAACTAGTACAGATTCAGTTGAAAAAGTTTACGAAATGTTAATGGATATAGCCAAAGTGGGAGGCGAGGGAAGTGTAGAATCAAAAATTGATGGACTCGCAAGTATTTTACAAAACGCTGACACCTTGAGTGCCAGATTTATTGCCAGAATCCCGGTCGGGAAACTGCGTCTTGGGTTTTCAGACAAAACCATAATCGATGCATTGTCTTGGATGGAAAATAATGACAAAAGTGGGTCCAAAGCTTTAGTTAGAGCATATGAAGTATTACCAGATATTGGGCTTTTAAGTAGTGTTGTGAGGACAAAAGGTGTTCAAAAAGCTGCTACGTCTATAGGGCCGGTATTGGGGGTTCCGGTTATGCCGATGCTCGCTTCCCGCATTAAATCTGCTCAAGAAATGATTGAGAAAATGGGTGAAGTCACTGTTGAGCCAAAGTATGATGGATTGCGAGTTTTAATTCATTATAAAAAATGTAAATGGGTTAAAGCTTTTACTCGGAATTTAAATGATATCTCCCAAATGTTTCCGGAGTTAGATAAATTAAACCTTGCGGTTAATGCTCAAGAATTAATTTTGGATTCTGAAGCGGTTGGGCTTGATGAAACAACTAAAAAATTAGCCGATTTTCAAACCACAATGCAACGGCGCAGGAAACATGACATTGAAGGCTCTGCTTTAAAAATTCCGTTAATTTTTAATATTTTTGATGTTTTGTACGTTGACGGTAAAAATTTGATGGATGAGGCTTATTTAAACAGACGAAAAATTTTACAAAAAATAGTTAGTGAAACAAAAATATTTAAAATTACCCCGTTTGTTGTAACTTCTGACCCCAAAATTATTGAGGGCGAATATAAGAAACATATTAATCAAGGACTTGAAGGAATAATGGTAAAGAAAGCAAATACAGCTTACGTTCCTGGAAGAACCGGCTATCGCTGGGTAAAGATGAAAGAAACTGAAAAAGCCATGGGTAAATTATCAGATACTTTGGACTGTGTAGTTTTGGGTTTTTCAAGCGGGCAAGGAAAAAGGACCGCATTTGGAGTAGGGCAATTTTTGGCAGCAGTGAGGGACGGGGATACATACAAGTCTGTGACTAAAGTGGGTACGGGCTTAACAGATGAGCAATTTAGGGAATTAAAAACAAGACTTACTAAAATTATTACTAAGGAAAAACCAAAAGAATATGATGTGCATAAAGACTTATTCCCTGATTTTTGGGTCAGTCCTAAAGTTGTAGTTGAATTGGCGGCGGACGACATTACTGTTTCTCCAAAACATACAGTCGGTTATGCTCTTAGGTTTCCCCGCCTTGTTAACTTTCGCGATGATAAATCACCAGAGCAGGCCACAACAGTAAAAGAAGTCAAAAATCTCTATAAACTTCAGAAGAAGTAAACTATTTCAGTTCTATTGATTGCTGAATTTTATTACTTTCTATAAGTTTATCCAATCCTTCAAATTTACCGCTTGTATCAATTCTTAGATAAGTTTTTTTATCATTTAAATGTCCATACACAGAAATTGGATTATCAGAGGAGTAGACAATAGAGCTATCTACTAAATCATATATTTTGATGGGAATAGGTGAATCGTCTGGCACGGTCTCATTGCAAGCAATCACAAATTTTATTGCAGGAGATTGATTCGTGCCCGCCCACTCATTATAAACATTTATTGTGTGTGAAACGTTTTGGCCATTCCCAAACTCCCAACCTCTTTGTCCTTTTCTGACGTGAGCCAATACCACGTTTACATTGTTTAGAGTCTGCTTGGAATGATTTGCATCAGAAACTTCTAAATCATCGACCAAAAAGATATGAGGACTATCTGGAACGAAAATTGAATTATCATCTGCAAGCGGAACGCCCCGAGTAATCCAGATTTGTTTATTGGGATCTACTAAGACATCTACAGGTTTGTTTGCACCTTCATTTAGAGTTACCTCTGTCATGGGGAAATTATAGCATTAATTTTTTAAGACCAATCATGTTTTGACTTCTTGTACGTCATGTACTAGTATTAACTCATGACCACAATCGTTTCTTATTCTGAATTCAGGGAAAATCTTTCTAAGTATTTTAGCCTTTTGAAAAAGAAGGGTTCTGAGATTGTGATTAAAGATGCTAGAAACGGCAAAGAATTGATCAGACTTGTGGCTACAGAAAAGAAAAAGATAGAGTTTGACTGGGATGAGCATATAAAATTTGTGGAGAGTATTGGCGGGAAACTGTTTACAGATGAAGACGTCAAAGCAATTAAAGAGTTGAGAAAAAGAAGCAAAGAAAGAGCGAAAAGACTAAATTGGTAAAAATAGTTATAGATTCTTCAGTATTTATTGACCATATTCGAGCTGATAAGGGCAACTTGCGTGAGCTACTCTCAATAGCCAAATCTGAAAAGGCTAAATTATACATTCCAACCATTGTTATTACAGAATTATGGAGAGGATATAGTATGGATAAAATTGAGGTTCATGACTCTGTGGTGAAGATGCTAAGAAATATTAAAGTAATAGAATTAACAAAACAGTTAGCAAAAGAATCGGGTAAATTACTAAGAAAAGGAAAAGTTTTGGATATTGAGGATGCAGTTATTGCCGCAACAACCATGTATCTTGATGCTGAATTGGCAACTTCAAATATTAAACATTTCAAAAAAGTTAAAGGGCTAAAAATTTTTAAGGCGAAGAAATAGCTTCATATGGTACGATAAAGTCATGCCTTTTGAGGATAGGGGATTAACCCAACATCAAGTAAAAGAGCTATTATCTAAATTCGGTCTAAATAAATTACCTGAAACCCTGCCGCCTTCGGCTTTTAAAATATTGCTCTCTCAGCTTAAAAGCCCTTTGGTATATGTTTTAGTAGCTGCAGGGATAGTCACTATTTTTTTAAAAGATTATAATGATGCTTTAATTATTTTTCTTGCTGTTTTAATAAATACAGTTTTTGGTTTTGTCCAGGAGTTTCGTGCCAATAAAGCATTGGAAGCCTTAAAAAGGCTTATCCAACCGCACACTGAGGTTGTCCGCAACGGTAAACTACAAACCATACAGGTAATTCATTTGGTGCCGGGCGATATAGTGATCTTAAATTCCGGAGACAAAATCCCCGCTGATGGCAAACTGATTTTCGCAAACCGGTTTTTTGTAAACGAAAGCATTTTAACCGGAGAATCAGTCCCTGTTACTAAACAAAAAGCTGAACAAGTTTATATGGGAACGATCGTAATTTCAGGTGCTGCAAGGCTTGAAGTGCTAAATACCGGATCAGATACTCAAATCGGTAAAATTGCCCAAAGTGTAGGAGAAATAAGTCTTGACACCCCTCTTCGTAGACAATTGTCACAATTCAGCAAATATCTGGTTTTTTTGGTGCTTGGTTTAATGGTTTTTGTAATCCTGCTTGGACTTATAAGGGGAAGCAGCTTTTTAGAAATATTTACAACATCAGTTGCCCTGTCAGTGTCCGCAATTCCTGAAGGCTTGCTGGTGTCGCTCACCGTGGTTTTGGCAATCGGGATGCAGAGAATTTTAAAACGGCAGGGTTTAGTCCGCAATTTAGTTTCCGCAGAAACTTTGGGAGGCGTGACAACAATTTGTGTGGACAAGACAGGGACTTTGACACAAGGCAAAATGGTAGCAGTAAAGTTAGCAGGCGATAAAAAATTACTTGCCGAGCAGGCATATTTGGCAAATGATTTGGATGACCCCATGGTAGTGGCGGCTTATGAATGGGCTAAACGGGAGCTTGATAATGAAAAGTATTTAATTTCTAATCACTCCAGAATCGATAGTATTCCGTTCTCATCGGAAGATCGTTATTTTGCTTCTTTGAATCACAATCTGAAATCTAACATATTGTTTGTAAATGGTGCTCCTGAATTTTTAATCGGTTGGTCGGAATTAACCGAAAAACAAAAAAAGGTACATCTTGATCTGGTTAAAGAATTGACTAATAAGGGATATCGATTAGTCGGTTTTGCAAGAAAAAATGTAGATTTAAATGTGAAAAAAATTAAACCAGGTGAAGTCAAACACGGTCTTGAGTGGGTAGGATTGTTGGCATTTTCTGATCCAGTCCGGGAGGGGGTTAGGGGGGCATTGGAGAAAGCAAAAACGGCAGGAATCAAAATTGTAGTAATTACAGGGGATTACCCACAAACCGCAACGCATGTAATGCAGCAGCTTGGGCTTGAAGTTGATATGGAAAGCACAATACTTGGATCCGAACTTGAAAAATTATCAACCTTTGAGCTGAAAGAAAGACTTAAAGGGAAAAAAAGAATCACCCTTTTTGCTCGCACTACTCCAGCTCAAAAATTAAAAATTGTTGAAAGCTTAAAGAAAAATGGAGAAGTTGTTGCAATGATGGGAGATGGAGTTAATGATGCTCCTGCGCTGGCTAGGGCTGATATTGGTATTGTGGTGGGGGAAGCAACTGATGTAGCCAAAGAATCGGCTGACTTGGTGTTGCTTGACTCCAGTTTTGAAACGATTGTTTCTTCGGTTGAAGAAGGCAGGGGTATTTTTGACAATATTAGAAAAATTATTTTGTACTTGATGAGTGATGCTTTCGGCGAGATTATAGCTGTGGTTATCGGGCTTTTGGCGGGTTTGCCGTTACCGGTTACCGCGGCCCAAATCCTTTGGATCAACATAGTATCCGATGGTTTTCCCAATATTGCTTTAACAGTCGACCCTAAAAGGGAAAATGCAATGTTTGAAAAGCCGCGCAACCCAAAAGAACTGTTGGTCACACGCTGGATGATGGTTTTGATGGGCAGTATTTCGTTTATTGCCGGTCTGACGGCAATTTTACTGTTCGTGGTCTTTTATAACGGGGAGAATCTAATACTTGCCAGGTCCATAGCCTTCGCAGTTTTGGGGGTAAATTCTCTGGTTTATGTATTTTCAATCAGAAATTTACAAGAGCCGGTATGGGCTGGAAAGTTTTTAAAAAATAAATGGCTTTTATTAGCAGTAGCCGCCGGGTTTATCTTGCAAGCTATGCCTTTTTATATAACGCCGCTACAAAATTATTTCGAGGTTGTGCCTCTTTCTTTGTTTCATTGGGGTATGATTGTGGGAGCTTCAATCATAATGTTTGTATTGATTGAGATAAGTAAAGTAGTATTTAGAAAGAAGTTTGTGTGAAGTCTTTAATACTGTAGAATTAATAGTAAGAATATAAAGGAGGTGATGGGGAATGGCTAATCAAACAGGACTTAAAAAAGAAACAGCTGCGGCGCTGTCTTACGTTTTAGGCCCACTATCGGGTTTAGCATTTTTACTCCTTGAAAAAGATCCATTTGTCAGGTTCCATGCCATGCAGTCAATAGTCGTGCTAGGCATCATTTTTGCACTTGGTATGATTTTGGCTTTTATTCCATTTGTCGGAGGAATTATGTGGTTGCTTTATTTCGTGGTTTTGCTCATGGGAGCATACCAGGCAAGTCAAGGCAAGAAATGGGAAGCGCCTATTTTGGGTAAAATCGCACGCTCACTTTTGAAGAGTTAAGAAGTGATATACAATTGGGGAGTGAAACTAATAGTGGGTTTAGGTAACCCTGAAAAAAATTACTTCAACCATCGCCACAATGTCGGCTTTATGGTAATAGATTATTTGCAAAAAAATTTGCATTCTGCTGATTTTTTTTTAAAAAAATCCGATCAGTTTATGAACAAATCTGGCTTGGCGGTTTCTAAATTTGCAAAATACTATATACAAAATACTAAATACTTATACGTTGCTCACGATGATCTCGATATTCCTCTGGGGGAATTTAAAATCCAATTTGCAAAAGGACCAAAACTTCACAACGGTATTGAATCTGTCGAAAAAGCACTTAGCACCAAAGACTTTTGGAGAATAAGAATTGGTGTTGACAACAGAGATTCCGATAATAGAATTCCAGGGGAGAAGTATGTTCTTGAAGATTTTACTCAAGAAGAGAAAAAAATATTAAACACAGTTTTTGAGCAAATAAGTAAAAATTTATGACAAAAGTTTTTACTAAAATAGATGATGTTTTGAAGAGATTTGATGTTAATAAGGATAAGTATATTTCAGCTGAATTTCAAAAATATGGATATGATTTGGCAGTAGAGCTCGGGGATTTGAAACATAAAGCTCTTTATATTAAGTTAGCCAAAACTACTCCAAGATCTCATTTGGAATCTGCAAAAACATTTGTCAAGGACGCCTTAAACGCTAAATCAAAAGCAAGACTATTTATGTGGAAGTTAAAACAAATAAGTATTAAAAAAAATGCAGGGAAATTGGGTTGACCTAATTATTATTGTAATTTTAATTTATTTTGCTTCAGAAGCCTGGAGAATTGGGCTTTGGGTAATACTTGCTGATTTTTTTTCATTTTTGCTCTCTCTTTTATTTTCTCTAAGAATTTATCAATCAGTCTCTGAGCTTTTAAGGACTAATTTTAATCTTTCACATTCTGTCTCAAACGCTTTGGGGTTTTTGTTAACTGCAGTTTTGACCGAAGTTATTTTGGGATATCTTTTTGCAAGAGCACTATCTCGTCTTCCGCATAAATATAAAAATAAACCCTTCTTGCGATTTTTAGCTATTTTTCCCGCTTTTGGCGAGGGCTTGGTCATAATTGCTTTTGTATTAATGCTGGTTTTAGCGCTACCTTTATCGCCCAGAGTCAAGACAGATGCGGCAAAATCAAAAATTGGCTCGGTAATTATTAGTCAAACCTCAGGACTTGAAAAATCTTTAAGCGAAATTTTCGGGGGAGTAATTGAAGATTCTTTAACTTATTTTACTGTAAAGCCTGAAAGCCGCGAAACAGTTCCGCTTCATACAGACAAACACGAGTTAACTGTTGATCAAATTTCTGAAACACAGATGTTTGAGCTGGTTAATCAAGAACGAAAAAAAGCAGGAGTAGGCCAGTTGGTTTGGGCACCCCAGATTGTACCAATTGCTAGAGCACACGCTAAAGACATGTGGGAAAGGCAATACTTTGGCCATGTTTCGCCTGATGGAAAAGATGTGGGGGATAGACTGCAAAAAGCCAAGATCGATTATCAACTGGCCGGAGAAAATTTAGCCATGGCTCCAACTCTTGCTACGGCAAACACAGGACTAATGAATTCCCAGGGACATCGTGAAAATATCTTGGAACCAAAGTTTAAAAAAATAGGAATAGGCGTGATTGAAAATGGTTACTACGGCAAAATGTTTGTGCAAGTCTTTACTGATTAGCCGAATTCTGTAATAATGATCTAATTTGGGGTTATGAAACGAGAACTTGCGATACATCTATTTTCTTTTTTTATATTTTTTCTTGTTTTGTCTTTTCTTCGAGGATGGTTTACTCTTCCTTACGCGGTTTTTTGGATAGGAGGACTAATTGGTACCATTTTGCCGGATTTGGACCACCTTCTTTATGCGCTTTATCTGCGTCCTTATGAGCTAACTTCGCAGCGGACAAAGTCGTTATTAGCTCGTGGACAGATTGCAAGCACTCTTAGTTTATTGGCAACAACTAGGCGCGAGCGAAAGAACTTAATATTCCACACAGCCTGGTTTCAAATTCTTTTTTTAGTTTTAACATTTTGGACTTTAAGTTCATCTGGAAGTTTAGTAGGCCGCGGGCTTGTCATTGCATTTAGCCTTCACCTGATAATTGATCAAATAGTTGATATGATGGAAATAAATACATTGGAAAATTGGTTTTGGTCAATTCCCGTTAACCTCAAAAAAGAGCACCATGTTTTTTATCTAATTGGTGGGGGAATCATACTTCTGATTTTAGCCATTTTTCTATAGACAATACACATTCAAACTATAGTAAGGCAGAGCAATCAATGAAGTCGGAAACTAAGGAATATACACGGTGTGCGGAGCTTTCCAGTGGTTTGTAAATTCTTCTGAAGTTAAAAGATTTACTACTTTACCCTCGAGATCTTTGGAGAGTGGTTCTATTTTTGAAATAGTCCCTTCAGATATACCTTGAGTATTTTGTTCAAGATTAAATACACGCTCCGCCTGAGTAGGATCAACAGAAAATCTGTATTTAAGTTCGCCATTATTTTCAAGATATATTAACGCATTAGGAGTATTACTTCCTGAATGAGGTTTACGCATTCGGATTATTTCGTTAGGTTTCATCTGTTGTATTGGTGATTGAGGATAACTTGTATCATGATTCGCTTTAAGGTTTTCATCTGAAAATTCTTTTATAGTTATAAAAATATCTGATATGTATTTCTTTAATAATTCCTTATCTGCATCCGTTAATGCGTTGACGTTAGCAAATAGTTCATCAAAGGAACTGAGAAGTCTTTGAGAAGTAGGACGATACATCATTCCGCTTGTTAATTCTTTATCTCTTTCTAACCGATAAACAGTTTTAAATAATGAAGCAGTTATTAGATCAGATCTTTTGACTGTTTCTGGTACCTTGTAGGGTTCCTCTTTTTCTTCGTCAAGATATAATTTAATTCCGTAGAACTTAGGCTCTATGCCAGTAACATCAGCTTCTAACATCTGTAAAACTATTAATTCAACATTTGCTTCTTCAGCCCATTCTTGGTTGTGATATCGTTTATTATGTTCAACACGCCTTTTTAGTTCTTCTTCTTGTTCCCTTAGGAGAGCAAGAGCTTCAGTATTATCCCCGTGAACTAGTTGATTTTTAGCTTCAACAACCCTGGTATATCTACTGTTTTCTCTATCAACTATTGCTTGGGTACCTTGCCTATTTCCAAAAGCTTTTCCTTGTTGTATTAAGTTTAAATGAAGCTGATACGAGATCACGCTTTCTTTGAATACATCACCTCTATGATCTAGGTATTCTTCTAAAGTTGCTGGACCAGAGATAAATTCCTTTACTTGAGGCTGTTCTGGCATACTTTGATTATAGTTTAAGACTTAAACTTATGCAAAAAGGGTTTTGGATAAATTAATCGTCTTGACAAGTGTACGTGGTGTACGCTAAGATTACTTCATGCAAATAATACAAATTGACGCCACCAAGCTTAGGAAAAATCTTTTTGAACTTATTGATCGAGTTTCAAAAGGTGAATTGGAAGTTCTTATAAACAAAAAAGGGCTCGCAGAACCCGTTGTTTTAAAAAAGGGTGAATATTTAAAAGACACTTCTATTGAAAATGATTTAAAATTAGTACGCGAACTATATGGTTCCATAAAAACTAGTGGATATAAAAAGAATGAGGAAGAACTTGTAAGAAAAGCCTTTGTTAAGGAATATAAAAGGCGGACGAAAACGATAGTCAAATGAATTATTTTCTGGACGCCAATATTTTTCTTCGATATATTACTAACGATAGCAAATACCTCTCTCCTAAAGCCGAAAAAGTTTTCCAAGCCATAGGAAAAAGAGAAATTAATGGCTTCGCCAATATATTAGTTCTTCATGAGGTTATTTATACTTTAGAGCACGCATATAATACAAAAAGAAATATTATTGTTGAAAAAATATCTAAATTAATTAAATTATCAAATTTAGATTTTCTTGACATTGACAAAATTCAATTTTTAGAATCCTTAAGAGATTATGAGAGGATAAAAGTGGATTTTCCAGATTGTATATATAAACAAATTGCTAAAAAGGATAAACTGAAAATATTATCCTTTGATAAAGATTTCCAAAGAATAAATATACAAACAACGACAGATTTGTAAATAATACTTCTATTTACTTCTTCTAAATGTTAATCTGAATTAAGGCCTAGTCACAAGGTCTATATTCTAATGGAATGAATGTACTAATGTTTGGATGGGAATTTCCACCGCACAATAGCGGAGGGTTGGGAGTGGCTTGCCAAGGGTTGGCTTTTGGCTTGGCCAAAAGCGGGGTGGAACTTGAATTTGTATTACCCCATCAGATGAATCTGGACTCGTTGAGTATTAAATTTTTATTTGCAGATATTAAAAACGTTAAATTAAGAGGAGTAAACAGTCTTCTTTGCCCTTATGTAACCTCTTCCGGTTACAGCGATATCTTGGCAAAAATCCGCTCGAAATTTTACGGATCAACACTGATAGAAGAGGTGCTCCGATACGGCGAGGAAGGGGGCAGGATTGCCAAAGGGGTTTATGCCGATTTAAATCATGCACATGACTGGCTTTCGTTTGGAGCAGGTGTTGCAGCCAAACGCACAAATGGTAAGCCTCTGGTGGTTCATGTTCATGCAACAGAATTTGATCGTACAGGAGGCAATGGGATTGATCAGCGGGTATATGACATTGAAAGAGAGGGAATGCAAAAAGCCGACAGAGTGATAGCCGTCAGCGGCTACACTAAAAATATGATCATAAATCATTATGGAATAAATCCCAATAAAATTTCTGTAGTTCACAACGGCATTGATCCTTCGCAATACAATTTGCAGGTTTTGCAGGATGGAGGACTTTGGCAGCTGAAGTCTTTAGGCTATAAAATAGTTTTATTTGTAGGCCGTATTACCCTTCAAAAGGGGGTTGACTATTTATTGGCGGCCGCACACAAAGTAATTCAGTACAATCCAAAAGTGATTTTTGTGATCGCCGGATCCGGAGATATGCAAAACCAAATTATTCAGCAGGCAGCCACAATGGGACTTGGAGGAAATGTATTATTCGCCGGATTTTTAAGGGGAAAGGCACTGTCGGAAGTTTATAAAGCATCGGATTTATTTGTTATGCCTTCAGTCTCCGAGCCTTTTGGATTAACGGCTTTGGAGTCGGCAATTCACGGCTCTCCTGTTTTAGTTTCAAAACAATCAGGTGTATCGGAGGTGCTCACTCATGCACTAAAATGTGATTTCTGGGACGCGGATGAAATGGCAAATAAAATTTTGGGAGTAGTATCGCATGAATCTTTACAAAAAACTCTAACCCAAAACGTTCAAAGACAAGCATATGAGTGCAGCTGGGACAAAGCTGCAGGAAAAGTAATTCAAATTTATCAACAATTATAATGGCTAGCATTTGTTTATATTTCCACGTTCATCAGCCCTACCGCATTAAGCGCTACAGAGTTTATGATATTGGCCGAGACTCTAATTATTTTTCGACTTTTGACGAAAGCAATCTTAATAATAAAAAGATTTTGCAAAAAGTCGCCGAAAAGTGTTATATTCCCACAAATAAATTATTGCTTCATTTGTTAGATAAGCATCCTGAGTTTAAAATCAGTTTTTCAATTACGGGACTTTTACTTGAACAGCTCGAGGAATATTCCCCTGAAAGCCTAAAGCTGTTTCAGGATTTGGTTGAGACAGGCAAGGTAGAGATTGTGGGGGAAACTTATTATCATTCACTTTCATTTTTGTATTCTAAATCGGAATTTAAAAGACAAATTGCGATGCACAAAAAAAAGATCGCCAAAGTATTTGGCAAAAAAGCTGTCCCCACTAAAGTTTTTAGAAATACTGAATTGATATATAACAATAGTCTGGCACATTTTTTGGAGAAGTTAGGATACAGCGCTGTTTTAGCTGAGGGAGCAGACCACATTTTGTGCTGGAGAAGTCCTAATTTTTTATATAAAGCAAAGGGGGCCAATATCAAACTATTACTTAAAAATTACCGCTTAAGCGATGATATTGCATTCCGTTTTTCATCCCGTGATTGGGCCGATTGGCCTTTGACAGCACCCAAATTTGCTTCTTGGGTAAATGCAATTAATGGTAATGGAAACGTGGTCAACCTTTTTATGGATTATGAAACTTTTGGAGAACATCAGTGGATTGACACTGGAATATTTAATTTTTTGGCAAAATTGCCCCAGGAGCTTCTCAAACACCCTGATAACGATTTTGTAACCCCTTCCGAGGCAGTAGAAAGATATAATGCAGTTTCGGAACTTGACGTGCCGCACTTTGTGTCATGGGCGGACGTTGAAAGGGATTTGTCGGCCTGGCTTTCAAATGCAATGCAGCATGACGCTGTGAGTAAAATTTATGCATTGGAAGATAAAGTACTGTCGAGTAAAAATAAAAAACTAATAGATGACTGGAGGCGTTTGCAGGCATCGGATCATTTTTATTATATGTGCACTAAGTGGTTTGCAGATGGAGATGTGCATAAATATTTTAACCCCTACGATACACCGTATGACGCATTTATCTCATATATGAATGCAGTCGCTGACTTGAAGTTGAGACTTGAGAAACGCCTGAAAGGAGGAAGCGCCCATGCCCCGCTCTCTAGTTTTAGGTAATGGAAACATCTTAGTATGTCTTGACCAGTATGGCCAACTTCGCGATTTTTATTTTCATTATGTAGGGCTTGAAAACCAAATGTATAAAGGCTGTGTCGGAAGAATTGGGGTCTGGATTGAAAATCAATTTAGTGCAATTACAGACCCGGATTGGCAAATATTGGTCGATTATAAGTACGAAACATTAATAGGAAATATAGTTGCGGTGAACCCCAGACTTGAATTGGAACTTAAATTTTCAGACTGTGTTTATAATGAAAAAAATATATTTATCCGCGAGGTCAGTGTACGAAATAAAGCCCAAAGAGAGCGGGAGATTAGAGTATTTTTTAATCATCAGTTTCATTTGTTTGAAAGTAAAGTAAGCGACACGGGGTATTTTGATCCCCAGGATAACACAATAGTACATTATAAAGGACGACGTTTAATGGTAATCGGTGGGGAGCACAACGGCAAAAGCTTTTCGGATTATACAATCGGAGTATTTGGAATAGAAGGAAAACAAGGTACGTGGTTTGATTGTTTTGATGGACTTCTTTCCAAAAATCCGGTTGAGCATGGCCCAGTTGATTCATCCATTGCTTTTGAACAAAAAGTGGACGCTAATGGAGAATTTAATTTTCACTATTGGCTTTGCATTGACAAAACTCTCCATGACGTAAAGGCGCTTCATAAATTAGTTTTACAAAAAGGCCCTTCACATATTGAAAAAACAACTTCTGATTTTTGGAAAGCCTGGGTAAACAAAAATGATATTGACCTGACAGGGTTACCAAGGCCAGTTTCGGATTTATTCAAAAAATCGTTGCTAATAATGCGTACACATCTTGACAATACAGGGGGCATTATTGCCTCGGGAGATTCTGACATGCTTCAGTTTGGTAAGGACACATATAGTTACGTCTGGCCACGCGACGCCGCCTTTGTCGCAACGGCACTGGATAATGCCGGATATCATGAAGTCGTCAGGCGTTTTTTTGATTTTGCGAATTCTGTAATTTCTGACGACGGTTATTTTTATCATAAATACAGGCCCGATAAATCATTGGGAAGCTCTTGGCACCCTTGGACTTGAGTTTATTGAGAGTATTTATAATTCTTTAATTAAAAAAGCGGGTAACTTTATGCTTGGGTTTAGAGATGGGATAACTAAGCTCCCCCTTCCGACTTACGATCTTTGGGAAATGAAAAATGGTATTTCAACATTTACTTGCTGTAGCGTTTTTGCAGCGCTAAATGTCGTTAGTGAATTTGCCAAATTATTAGGCAAAGAAAAGGAGGGGGGGGATTACAAAAAAGGCGCCGAAGAAATAGCCAAAGGTATTATAGATTATCTATGGAACGAAGAAGACAAATATTTTTACAAACATATAAATGTAAAAAATGGACAAATTTTACATGACAAAACAATAGATGCCAGTAGTTTTTACGGGATATTTAAATTTGGAGTACTGCCCATAGATGACCCCAAGGTTATCGCTGCAGCCAAGACCTTTGAAGAAAAATTAATTTGTAAAACTCAAGTCGGAGGAGTAGCCAGATTTGAAAATGATGGCTTTTTCAAAGAGGCTGATGACGTTCCCGGCAACCCTTGGTTTAACACCACACTGTGGTTTGCGCAGTACCATATTAAAAAAGCGCAAAGTAATAAAGATTTAGAAAAAGTAACCCAGATTTTAGATTGGGTTATAAAGCACTCTCTTGGTTCAGGAGTGTTATCAGAACAGCTACATCCACACAGCGGGTTTCAATTATCAGCTAGCCCTTTAGTGTGGAGTCATGCTGAATTCATAACTACGGTTATTGAATATACCCGTAAAGTAAAACAATTTATAAAATAATGATTTTTTGGAAAGAAGATTCACCAACTGTTTTGACCAGACCGCCATATTTATTGTTTGATATCGGAGGAACCAAGATACGAATGGCTGTTTCGCTTGATGGAAAAAATTTGGAAAATCCCGTGGTAGTGGGTACTCCGAGAGATTTTAATCAAGGCATGCAAGTGTTTGCGGAAACTGCAAAAAAAATCATTGGTCAAAATACCATAAATTTTGTGACGGGAGGAATGGCGGGCAGCATGGATGGCTCAAAAGCGCAAATTTTCAACTCTCCCCATTTACCCGATTGGTCTGGAAAAAATATCAAAAAAGCAATTGGAGAGGCCATACGCGCGCCGGTTTTGGTGGAAAACGACGCTGCCATGGTAGGTCTTGGGGAAGCAATGTTTGGCGCAGGCAAAGGGTTTAGAATTGTAGTTTATATTACTTTAAGCACGGGAGTGAACGGTTCCCGAATCATCGACGGCAAACTTGACCGCAGTTCTTATGGATTTGAAATAGGCCACCAGATTATTAATTTTGACGCGGGAGTAACAGGAGGAGATTGGGGCAGGGGCGAGCTAGAAGACTATGTATCAGGAGCTGCGATAAATCAAAGATTTGGCAAGCTCCCTGAAGAGATAGAAGATGAATCGGTTTGGGAGAATGTAACAAAGTATTTAGCGTATGGAATTCATAATGTAGTTGTTTATTGGTCACCTGAGGTGATAGTGCTAGGAGGAGGAGTTTCCAAAAGAATTTCTCTTGAAAGACTATTGAACTATTCGGATGAAATACTGACTATCTTTCCATCCGTTCCCATACTCAAAAAAGCGACTCTAGGAGAAATGGGAGGGCTTTATGGCGCACTGTTTTATATACAAAATTTTGGCTTGAACTGAAATAGTTATTGACTAATGCAATAAAAGCTAGCTATAGTGCAATAGCATATTATGGCTACACTAAATATTGTACAGAGTGAATTTGAAGAAAAGGTTAAAAAATCAAACATACCCGTACTTGTTGATTTTTGGGCAAGTTGGTGTGGACCTTGCAAAATGGCAGACCCGGTTTTAGAAGAGCTTTCGGATCAATATACTGGTAAATTATTAATTGCTAAAATAAACGTTGATGAAAATCCAGCTTTGACTCAACAATACGGAGTAATGTCGATTCCAACAACTGTTCTTTTTAAGGCAGGGAACGAAGTCGGAAGACAAATAGGTTTTGCAGGGAAAAAAGCATTTGAAGATTTAATTAGCAAGGGACTACAGTCCTGAGCGAAGTCGAAGGAGGTGATATGTAATGGACAATACAAACCCAAACCAACCAGGAGTGCCACCAGTAGTTGATCCAATGGCATCAACACCGCCAGCAGTACCAACAGGAATGCCACCAGTTCAACCACCAACAGGATTGCCAGTTGAACCAGTGATGCCAGTGGAGCCAGTTACACCAGTTGTACCACCTGTAGTAGGAGAGACTCCGCCTGCGGTTTAATTTATATGAACGAAAATTTTACACAACATCCTAAGGACGGAGATCCTTGGGATGTTGCTATTATCGGAAGCGGACCAGCTTCTTTAACAGCCGCGATATATACTACTCGTGGCGCTGCTTCGACTCTAATTTTGGGAGGAGCTAAATGGGGAGGGCAATTGATGTTAACAACCCTTGTTGATAATTATCCTGGATTCCCCCAAGGCATCCAAGGACCGGAACTTATGGAGAATATGAAAAGACAAGCCGAGCGTTTTGGTGCAAAGTTTTTGGCGAGTGATGTTGAATCGGTAGATTTTTTATCCTCACCCTTCAAACTTCATACTTCAAACGGTGATTTTTTAAGTAAAGCAGTCATTATAGCAACTGGTGCCGAGACAGTTTGGCTTGAAGTACAGGGTTTGGATCAATTAATAGGCAGAGGAGTATCATCTTGTGCTCCTTGTGACGCACCCTTTTTTAAAGACAAAAAGGTTGCTGTGGTTGGGGGAGGAGATTCGGCAATGGAGGAAGCGTTGGTATTGTCAAAATATGCAACCGAAGTAACTGTAATCCACAGGCGTGACCAACTTCGCGCTTCAAGCGCGATGCAGCAAAAAGTTAAAAGTAATCAAAAGATTAAAATTTTATTTAATACTGAGGTGATTGAAGTAAAAGGAACACAAAAATTGGAAAAGATAATATTAAAAAACAGTAAGCAAAGCTTGCCCTTTCAGGGTAAAGATAATAACCAAAGCGAGTTGGTATTAGATGGGCTTTTTGTTGCAATAGGACATTCGCCTTCAACAAAATTGTTTGCAGGAAAAATAGATATAGATGAAAGAGGTTTTGTAAAAGTAAACGATCAAACAAAGACAAACATTGAAGGAATATTTACAGCGGGTGACGTACACGACAACCATTACAAGCAAGCGGTAACTGCAGCAGGATTTGGTTGTATGGCAGCGCTTGATGTGCTAAAGTATCTGGACAATTATGCCACGAACAACTAAAGCTCTAGAGCCAGTTAAACAATCAATCTTTGAGCGTTTTGCTCCAATAATGCTTATTGCAATTATAGTCTTAACCTTTTTTGTGGGAACGCTGTGGCAGAAGGTTCAGGATTTAGAAAAGGGTGATAAAACTCTGGCAGCTGCCAATAACCAGCCAACTCAAGCAGCTCCAACCCCGCCAGCAGTTGATATTTCTCAAATAAAATCATTATTTACCAACGACAAACTGATAAAGTTTGGGGATGAGAATAAAAAAGCGCTTTTTGTCGCTGTTGAGGACCCAAGTTGTCCTTATTGTAGTATTGCCTCAGGCCTCAATCCTGAGCTTAATAAATCCGCAGGCAGCCAGTTTTTGCTAGTTAAAGATGGCGGAACATATGTAGCACCTGTAATTGAGATGAAGAAGCTAGTGGATCAAGGTAAGGCATCATTTGCATATATATACACCCCTGGCCACGGAAATGGAGAAATGGGCACAAAAGCCCTTTATTGTGCCCAGGAAAAGGGAAAATTTTGGGAAGCGCACGATACGTTAATGACAAATAAGGGCTATGACCTTCTGAATAATACCGTTAAAAATGATAAGGCCAAATCCGGAGAACTTTCTTCCTTTCTAGCTTCAGCAATTGATTCATCTTTTTTAAAAAGCTGTCTTGACAGTGGTAAATACGACGGTAGGCTTCAAAGTGACATTGCATTAGCTCAAGAGTTGGGAGTACGCGGTACTCCCGGATTTTTTGTGAACGATAAAAATTTCGCAGGTGCATATAACTACAAAGATATGGAACCTGCGGTAAACGAAGCGTTAAAATAAGCTAATTACATGACTGCCCGAACTCATGATGCTTTTGCCTTCGCTTGCCTGGTAACAGTAGCTGCTTTTTTCCCTCCCCAAAATCTCAATCTGGCAACGTTAGTTGTTTCCGTAATCGGAGCGGATATTGGTGCACTAATTCCCGATATGGATGGTGCCGGCAATAGACTTTGGGATCTATTACCTGCTGGGCATAACATGGGGAAAATATTAAGAAGAATTTTTTATAAACACAGAACTTTGACCCATTCTATAATTGGAATTGTAGCTATCTATAAAATACTTGAGTGGGTATTATTTAAATACTTAAATTCAACATTCCTAGATCCGGGTATAATTTTGGCCAGCATTATGATTGGATACCTTTCCCATATTTTGGCAGACGCATTGACCGAAGAAGGAGTACCTCTTCTTTTTCCATTAAGTATTAACTTCGGATTACCTCCAATCAAGAAATGGAGAATAAAAACAGGCAAGTGGTTTGAAAATTTTGTTGTCTACCCGGGGGTTTGGATATATCTAATCTGGTTCGTTCAAATTCATCAATCAGAGTTAATTCAAATATTTCGGCTTACGGGGGTTTAATTTTATTAGATGAAAATTGGTTTTGTGGGTTTAGGAAAGATGGGAAAGGGGATAGTGACCCATTTGTTAAAAGAGGGGGTAGAAGTGGTTTGTTGGAATAGGTCAAGAGATGATATAGATGAGGTAGTTACAAAAGGTGCAGTAGGAACGCAGTCGCATAAGGAACTTATAAGTAAACTTACCTCTCCAAGAATTGTTTGGTTAATGGTACCGCAAGGCACTCCTGTAGATGAGATGATTGATTTATTGACCCCCCACTTGTCTTCGGGAGATTTAATAGTAGATGGGGGAAATTCATTTTATAAAGATACCATCAGAAGGCATGTTGAACTAATAAAGAAAGGGATACGTTTTATGGACGTGGGTGTATCGGGTGGTCCGAGTGGCGCACTAAACGGGGCTTGTTTAATGGTGGGAGGAAGTAAAAAAGATTACAAACTTATTGCGCCTATATTAAAGTTAATAGCAGCGCCTGGCGCATTAGCACATTTAGGAGATGTCGGGGCCGGACACTTTGCTAAAATGGTTCATAATGGAATCGAATACGGAATGATGGAAGCAATCGCAGAGGGTGCAGCGGTTTTGAAAGAATCCAGATTTAATTTTAATCTTTCAAAAGTTTTTGATTTATATAACCAAAGATCAGTTATCGAATCAAGGTTTAGTGATGGTGAAAATTTGGGCGATATTTCATCGATAATTGAAGCTACCGGCGAAGGAGAATGGACAGTAAAAACCGCAACCGAGCTCGGGGTAGATGTTCCGGTTATTAAAAAATCACTACAAATAAGAAAAGATTCTACAAACATGCCGGACAATTTTCGTAATAGAGTAGTATCAGCATTACGGGGAAAATTTGGAGGACATTCTGTAAAAAAACCAAATTAGACTGAAAAGTTACATAAAGCAAGGGATGGTTCAATCCACTCACGCTTATCGGCTTTTATTAATTTATCGGCAGCTTCAGGTCCCCAACTGCCGGGATCGTAAATATGTAATTTATTATTACGTTTCAAGTACTGATCTATGAAAGCCCAAGAGGCTTCAACTTCGGGAGAGTCATTGAAAAAAGTAGGGTCGCCACTTATGGCATCATAAATAAGCTTTTCATAAGCATCGGCTTGAGTATTTTTTTTGGTGCTGTAACAAAACTGCATAAGATCATTATCTATTTGAAGTTTATGGCCGGGTCTTTTAGTAAGTATTTCCAGGGCGATTCCCTCATTAGGTTGAATTCGATACGTTAAAGTATTAGGGCGATTAGCCAAACTATGGTGGGGAAACATTCGATTGGCGGGAATTTTGAAAACTATAGAAATTTCGGTTACTGACATAGCCAGTTTTTTTCCTGCCCGCATATATATAGGAACACCACGCCAACGCTCGGAGTTTATTTGAGTTTTGAGAGCAAAGAAAGTATCGGTCTGAGAGTCCGCTTTTATATTGTCTTCGTATCTGTATCCATTATATTGTCCAAAAATTATATTTTTGGGGTCAGGTTCTAGTTGCTTAAGAATTTTAATACGCCCATCGGTTACAGCACGATTGGAAAATTCGGCCGGAGGATCCATTGTCGCAACAACAAGCATTTGCAAAAGATGGTTCTGTCCTACATCTTTCAGGCAACCTACGGAGTTATAATATCCTCCCCTTTTACCAATTCCAAAGTCTTCAGAGGATGTTATTTGGATATGATCCACATACTCCCGATTCATTAATGGTTGCAGTAAACCATTTCCGAAGGAAAAGACTAGTATATTTTGAATAGTGTCCTTTCCCAGATAATGATCTAGTCTATAAATTTGTTCTTCGGAAAAAT
>Ga0075718_106_pt2 | contig 27756 bp, 25 predicted proteins | sample RifGroB1_FD_67779 | JGI IMG/M metagenome (GOLD analysis project Ga0075718, IMG submission 67779) | Microgenomates (Woesebacteria) bacterium GW2011_GWB1_38_5b | reverse complement strand
AACATCCAAAAAATTATTTTACTACATTTTAGGATACCTAATTTTCGCAAAACCACGGCAATATACGCCGGAAGAAAGTGTTGAGCAAAGAAAATATCGCAGATAAAATTGATGCTTTTCAAAGCCCGCAAATGATCGCGGACTACAATTAAAAGAGACTTTGGGATGTAATAGAAATAGAGTGGGAGGCCGCCTTTGTTTAAATTATTCTTCGCATAAACTTGTTCGTTTACTAACTTACCATCTTTGTAAGTCCGCAGTCTGTTGGGCGGGATATTGGTCATTTGCCCAAGGCTCATGATAAAACTGTCTACTTGCTTGAAGTTGTCTTTAAGAAAGAGGGTGACTACTTGATCTTTCTCGTAAGGCAGCTCTGAGGAGAATACACACTTTGCATACTTGGCCATAATCTAGGAAAGATTGTACCACACTATCCCCTGTAGTCTATTTCAAATTTTTTTCCTTTGTAGATGAAATATGGCCGGGGGAATGGGGGAAAGGTCAAGGCACGAACATATTTGTCTATTTTATCTTTCCTCCAGGATAAGGAAATCTTGTGTGAAGGAAAATCGGAGCGCTTATGGTGCACTGGTATAGATTTTCCAACGGGTTTGCGTGGTTTTAATTTGCCGGACTTAATATTTTTCCATCTTTTTCTGAACAGAAACGCTCCCGCTTCGGCACATTTGATATATAAACTTTTTCCCGTTTCAGTAGAATCCACATATACTTTGGCCCTTGCGTATACATCTCCGGCATCAACCTTGGAAATCATGGAGTGGATGGTGACTCCCGCGTGGTCTTTGCCATCGATAATAGGAAAGGTTGTTGGCCAACATCCTTGATACTCATCCGAAAGAGCCATGTGGATATTTATACAGCCAACTTTGGGAATATCCAAAGTACTTTTTTTAAGAATCTTGTCATAATATGCACAAACAATATAGTCCGGCTGAAGTTTACTGATTTTATTTTCAAGTTGATGTATGGCTCTCGTTGTATAAGTAACACCGTGTTTCTTAGCCAACTCCCTTAGCGAAGGATACCAACGGATTTCGTCCAAGTCGGAGGGGTTAGTTACAATTAATAAAACCCTTTCGGTTTTAAGCAGAGTAGCTAGGATAGAATAGCCGAGAGACTTGCCACCCAAAAAGACTACTTTTGCTTTTGCCATGCTTGCGAGCTGATTTACTACGCTTTGCTACGTATAATACTTCGCATTATAGAGTATAATTTGTGCGTGGGCAAACCAAAAATATCCATCGCCATCCCCACATATAACGAAGAAAAAAACATTAAGGAATGCTTAGACTCTATCTTGAGACAAAAATATCCAGAAAGTAAACTTGAAGTCTTCGTGGTTGATGGTGGCTCGCTGGATAAAACCATTGAAATTGCCAAAGTGTATCCGGTAACAATTATTCCAAATCCAGAGAAAGATGCGCAGAGAGGTAAAATGCTTGCTCTCAAAAAAGCTACCGGGGATTACTACATATACTTAGATGGCGATAGTTTTCTAAAAGGAACCAATTGGTTTACCAAAATGCTTAAGCCGCTACTTGAGGATACTTCTATAATTGCTTCATTTTCTCGATATTATTCAAGAAAAAGTGACCATTGGCTGACCAGGTTTCTGTATTACGATCCTATCGGCCGCGACCCTATATACGAGTTTTTCTCACCGGCTATAGAGAAGTCCTTCAAACAAAAAAGAGCAGGCTATTACCTTTGTGAGTTTAATAAAGATTTAATTCCACCAGAAGGGCGATGTCTATATAGAGTTAGTATTTTGAAAAAATCTTTGATTTATAAACGCCACAAATTCATGGAACTCGACAACTTAGCTATTTTAGTTTCGGAGGGCAAGACGCGCTTTGCGTATGTGCCCAGCGCTGGCTTTTACCACAACTTTATCCTTGGTTTTAAGAGTCTAATTCGCAAAAGGTTTCGAAATATTAATAAAAATTACCTGCACCAGGAAGAGGGTAGATATTACACCTGGTTTAACTTAAGAAGCCCAAGGGGTCTTTTAAAAGTATTAATCTGGATTGTCTACGCGAATACATTAGTGTTTGGCTTCTTGCGAGGAATTTATAAAAGTATTAAATATAAAGATCCAGTTTGTTTGATTGAACCAGTATTAAATATTATTGAAACTGATATTATTATATTTGGGTTTGCCTGGTATTTTTTTGCAAAGCGAAAATGAGTAACGTAAAGTCTTTAATTAATAAACAGGAGTATTTCCATGACCCCAAATATATATCCAGCGATGGCTCAAAAATTAGGAAAAAAATAGTTAAAGATGCAGTGGGAGGAATCATAGATTCGCTTGGCCAGAAAATGAGTAAAAAGCTTCAGAATGCGGTTGTTTTGGATGTGGGATCTGGGACGGGAGAATATACACTTGAGATGGCTAAATACGTTAAGAAGATAACAGGTGTCGAGCCCTACGAATATGCATATTTAAAGTCGTTAAAAAAACTACAGAAAAGCAAGCTTAAACACAAAATTAGCTTTCGGAAAGTTCTTGTTGAAGATTTACCAGGCAGAGACAAGTTTGATTTAATTATTAGTCTAACATCGTTTGAACATACACCAGAGCCCGAAAAATCATACAGCAGAATATTTGATTTGATGAAGCCGGGAGCATTGATGTATCTTACGGCGCCGAACAAACTCTGGCCGCTGGAGCCCCACTACAAATTGCCCTTCTTGTCATATTTGCCCTTACCTTTAGCAAATGGTTATGTAAAGGTTTGCAGCAAAGGAAAAGATTATATAGATTCTGCGTATTCTAAATCGTATTTGGGAATGAGAAGTTTTTTCGACAAATTTGACTGTAACTATGAGTTTATTTTGCCCAATCCAAGGTCGTCATATATTGGCTGTGGAAATAGCAGCAAGATCTACAATCTTACAAAATATCTGGGGATAAATTTGATACGAAGATTTCCAGTACTATGGACTTTTTCTAAAGGTTTTATAATGGTTATTACAAAGAAATGATTAAAAAATATTTTGACTATTTATATAAAAGCTCTGATCTCTTAAATCGTTCGAACGTAGAAAAATCACTAGAAATGTTAGAGAAAAAAGGCGTTCTTCTGGACGTTGGTTGTTGGAACGGGGAACATACTTTGCGTTGGGCGAGCGCTGTGTCGGCGAAACAAATACTTGGAATTGAAACTGTACCGAAGGCAGCTGCACTTGCCGGGAAAAAAGGTATAAAAGTTTATATAAAAGATGTGAATACCGGAAGGTGGCCGATTAAGAATGAATCAGTTGACTATGTTGTGTCTACGTTGGTAGTCGAGCACTTAAGTAACTTAGATCATTTCATCTCCGAGTCTTATCGAGTATTAAAAAAGGGTGGCTATACAATTGTTAGTACCAATAATCTTTCCAGTTGGCACAATGTGGTAAGCATAATTTTAGGTTGGTCGCCGTTTGATATCTCAAATTCTTCCGAGAAACAGTGGTCAGTTGGCAACCCCCTAGCTCTTCATGTTAAAGAAGACTTACCTCTGGGTAAATCTTACACCCATAAGTGCATTTACAACCCGAGATGGTTAAAAGAGTGGTACGAGTTATACGGCTTTAAGCAGACCAGGGTCTTGGGCGCTGGCTATTACCCACTACCTCCGTTTTTGGGAAATATTGATAAAGTTCACTGCGCATTTATAACCTTGACTTTTAAAAAGTAACATGCAAAGGCATTTTAAAAATAGTACTGATAGGCGGGCTTCGTATATGCACAAGTTTAAAGCCGATTATCTGGCAGGTTTTATGTCACTTAGATATCCGAAGATTCTGGATGTCGGTTGTTTTAGCGGCCAGTTTCATAGAGCCTTAAAAATTAGACACCAATACTATGGAGTCGATATAGACAAGGACATTGTCGATTACATGAATGGACGCGATAAAAGCGGTCAGTACAGGGTTGGTTCGGCTGCCAAGGTCCCTTATAGAAGAAGTTTTTTTGATGTGGCAATTTTTTCAGAAGTCATAGAGCATGTTCCAAAACATTCAGAACTAAAATCGCTCAAGGAATTACATCGAGTGTTAAAGAAGAACGGAATTTTATTTTTGTCTACACCTCTTGACAACTGGCTATCAAAGCTTTTGGACCCGGCCTTTTGGCTGATTGGCCATAGACATTATGAAGCCAAAGAGGTAATTTCGATGCTAGAAAAGGCAGGTTTTGAAATATTAATTGTTAGAGAAATCGGGTCGTTCTGGCATTCCCTTGGGCACTTAATTGAGCTAACTTTTAAACATCTTAATTTAGGAAGCCCCACAAGGTTAATCAAATACTTTGAGGGCAATTCCGAGCGATTACTAAGAAGTGCCGATAATGGCTATCTCTCGGTAATTATAATAGCCAAGAAGTTATGAAAAATCCGTTTTACAACTACCCTTTGCAATACCTTGCGATGGTGTTTGAAATGCTGCCTCAGAAAGAGGCAAGGATCTTAGATCTGGGCTGCGGCGGTGGAAGGTTCATTACGAAACTCAATAGGAAGAGCCAGCGTTATGGAGCAGACGTAGATGGTTCAAAAATAAAAAAACTAAGAAAAAAATATAAAAACATTTCTTTTTCAGTTCTCGGGTCGGGTGGCAAACTTCCCTATGAAGATAATTTTTTTGACGCTGTCTGCTTGCTGCATGTGCTTGAGCATGTTCCGTCTGAGCAAAAAACAATAAAAGAAATTCACCGTGTTCTTAAAAAGAGTGGAAAACTATATATGGCTTCGCCATATAACGGACTTTTCACATGGGCCGACACCGCAAACTTAAGGTTTCGGTACCCAAAATTTCATAAGATTCTTTACCAGCAAATAAGCGGTAGAATAAATTATGAAGAAAAATTTGCTGCGCCAAAACAACTGCGGGGAGATTGCCATGAATCCTTAAGTTGGCATAAGCATTACAGCGAAGAGGAGATTCGGGAGCTCCTAAAAAAGGGTTTTGTAATTGAGAAATTTACAAAACATGCTTTCTTTCTACCCTTTTTGTTGGTTTTGCAAAACTTCTCAAAATATTTTCTTGGTGAATTTAGCAGTTTATTAAACTGGGTCATTAGGTTGGACAACAAGCTTCCCACGGGAAGATTTTCATATAACTTTATCGTAGTTGCTAGGAAAAAATGAAATGTGTTCTTTGTGGATTTAATAAATTTGACACTTTGTTCGAGGTGTCGCAAAAGTCGGTTATAAAATGCCGAAACTGCGACTTGGTTAGACTTAAAGGTAATTTTAGCATTTCATATAACCACTACTACAGGGATAGCGACTATCACTCATATGATAGATACTTTAAAAATATATTTTACAAAAGATACAAGTTTATTGCGAAGTACACCCTACCTGGAAAGGTTCTCGACGTAGGGGCATCAACTGGTATTTTTTTAGAAATATTTAAAGACCATGGTTGGGAAGTTCGCGGGGTAGAACCTTCGTCGAGTGCAGAGGTAGCTCAAAGAAAAGGTATAAAAATGTATAGAACACAATTTGAGAAATTGGATTTAGAAAAGAACAACTATGATTTGATAATTCTTAATCATTCCTTGGAGCACGTCCGAAATCCGCTGGCTTTTATGAAAAAAGTTAAAGGACTTCTAAAAAAGAATGGAGTGGTTTATGTTGAAGTACCCAATTTTGCCTCTCTGGAGTCGATGATAGCTAAAAAAGCCTGGAGGTATTTATTGCCTAACGAACATATTTATCAATTTACCCCGGAAACTCTTGGGCGACTAATTGAAGCGGTTGGTTTAAAGGTGGTTTCTAATAAAACTTATGCCGGGTTATTTGCGTTGGAAAGTTTGTTTTTTCATTTCAAGTTTCAGCTGACATCGGGAAGAAAGCATTTTTATAAAAATTTTATAATCGATTTATTAACGCTCCCTATAGATATGCTTTCACTTGCGCTAGATAAAGGAAGCGCGTTGGCGATAATAGCTCAGAGATGAAAAAAACATATCATTTTTTTGCGTTAGCGGCTTTGGGGGACGGGCTTTCCGGCGGGGATAGGATTTTTATTGAACTTGCCAGAAGGTGGGCCAGATGGGGAATAAAGATAAAAATTTACGTTTGGCAGGAGGGCTATGAAATTACTCAGGCGCAGAACTTGAGACATAAAAACATTGAGTTTGTGATTGTGAATATGGGTATCTGGCCGAAGTTTGGCTTTTTAGCCAACTACCTGGCCAGGATAGTTGCAGGAATTAAGCTTGGCCTTACCCTAAGAGTGAAGAAGGATGACTATTTATATTCTGCTTCAGACTTTCTAATGGATATGCTGCCTGCGTATATTTTAAAGCTAAGGTTTGACACGCCAACCTGGTTTGCCGGCTGGTATCAAACTGCCCCAAATCCGCTAAAAGGCTATACTGAGGGAAAGCGCGAACATAGCTATAAATTTACCGCGCTTTTTTATTGGCTATCTCAAAAATTGTCCAAGCCGTTTATTGTTGCTCAAGCCAACTTCGTTTTAGTAAACAATGAAAATGAAAAAAAACAATTCATGACAAAGAGTCGAGAAAAAGCTGTGATTGTAGTTCATGGTGCAGTTTCGGTAAAGGAGATTAGAAACTGGCTGTCGAAGAACAAATTAAAGAAAAAGAAATACGACGCTGTGTTTCAAGGAAGGCTGCATCCTCAAAAAGGGGTGGTAGAAATGATCGAAATCTGGGGGATGGTTGTTAGAAATAGTCCCGCGGCAAAGTTAGCAATTATTGGGGACGGCGAGTTAATGGGCAAGGTAAAGGCAAAAATCAGCAAACTAAAATTGAACAAAAATGTTACGCTGTTTGGTTATGTTTTTGACGGAGCAAAAAAATATAGCATTTTTTTTAAAAGTAAACTGGCCTTACATCCCGCCTTTTTTGATTCCGGCGGCATGGCTGCGGCTGAAGCGATGGCATTTGGAATTCCAGCAATTGGTTTTAATCTAGATTCTTATAAGTATTATTATCCCAAAGGGATGGTAAAAGTGGAAAAGGGAGACTTGGTGGCTTTCTCAGAAGAGATATTGCATTTACTAAAAAACAACAAGAAAAGGGCTAAGTTAGGGCAAGAAGCGAAATTAATGATAGGAAAAACATGGTCGTGGGAAGCTCGAGCGCGCGAGGTTCTTAAGGCAATCGGAAGTTAAGGGAGAAATGCCTGCGTCCATGCAACTTCGAACTCATTCACGTTTTTTGGGTTATTTTTAATATCTGAGGCAATTATTTTCGCCCGGACATAAATTTCTTCTCCGGTAAACTCGTAGCTGGGGTTTAGGCTCGTATCAACTTTTAGTATTCCTCCAATTGTATCCGAGTATTTATATGCAACTATTTTGTTGCCATTATAGACTGGGATTTTATTAAACTCCACGCCTTTTTTGGTTCCTATAAAGATTGTTTTGTAGTTTGAAACCGGCGTTTTTTGTTCAATTTTAATTTCCAGTTTATTGTTTTCTTTTTTAATGTCGAAGAGCTCAACGCCTGTTGAGGAATAAAAATCACCTTTAATCATAGCATCAACAACATTGTTTGTGCTAAGCTTATTTCCGTTTAGTTTAACTCTTACGTAACCCCTACCAGGTATTGCATCCGCTCTGGTTAGGCTGTAATAATGATGGGCATCGTCAGCAGCAATTCCGAACACATTTTCGGCACCCCTTGATAGGCGCTTAAATAGCACCACATCCCACATTCGCTCAAGCGGCTGTTTTGTTGGGCCACCCTCGTTGCTTATGAGTGGGTGGCCGTTATATATTTCCATAAACAAACCGCCGTCAATTTCTCCGATCTCTTCTGGAATTATCAATGGATTGGAGTTAGGATGCGCAACCACAAACATAGACTTTACTTCAGGATCTAAACTTTCATTAAATTGACGATAATTTTCTTTAACCACATTTACCCCATCAAAGCCTTCAAGGATTGCAGGTATTTGTTTATTTATATTTATCGCTAGAGTATGGATTGTTTTTTGGTTGGATATTTCTTCGCCTTGCATCAAAATAAAATCATTATTCTCAACCAGGCCTCGGTACTCATCCATGCCTTTGAGCTTTATTTCGCCCTGTTCTGTGTAGGTGATGGAGTCGGCGCCAAACTTTTGAGTGTTGGCAGAGATAGCCTGCTTGGGGACCTCAGTGGTTTTAATGTATTTATCGCCGGATTGTAATGTATCGTGTTCAGCAAAAGCAACAAAGTTGTAACCAAGTTGTTTATACAAATCTGCAACTGCTTCGGGAAAATAGTTTCCATCGCTCCACAGCGAGTGTACGTGTATTGCACCTTTCACCCAAGCACTCGACGTTTCTGCGTCTATTACGACCGGGATGCTATTATTACTATGCTTTTGGCCAGTTAAAAAAGCCGCCAGCAGAGAAATCAAGTAGAATGTAATAACATATATTTTGATACGCATGCACTATGAAATCTAGAATATCAGTAATTGTACCAACTTGGAATGGGGAGAAAACAATTAAAGCCTGCATAAACTCCCTTCTTGTCCAGACCGTAAAGCCTGCCGAAGTTATCGTAGTAGACAACGCGTCAGTTGACTCAACTTTGAGTATCGTGAATAAAATAAAACAACACAGTCAAAAAGTTAAGATTGTTAGAAATAACAAAAACCTTGGAGTGGCTGGGGGAAGAAATACCGGGATTAAAGCCGCGGCTAAAAGCTCAAATTATATTTTTTTGTTTGATCACGACATGGTAGCAAGCAAAAAGATGCTTGAGGAATTAGTTAACACCGTAAAAAAAACCGGGGCGGGTTTGGTGACACCCAAAATTTATTATCTTAAGCCAGGAAAACTTATTTGGGCAGCCGGGACCGGTGTGAACCTGTGGACAGGGCAAGTTATCTTTAGAGGGGGGAAAGACCGTGGGCAGTTTGATGCCGAAGTTGAGGTTGACGTGGCTCCTGCCGCAATGCTTATCGCCCGCAAGGTGCTAAGGAAAGTAAGGGGCTTTGATGAGCGCATTTTTGCAGTTTGGGAGGATACAGATTTTTCGTTTAAAGTTAGAAAAGCTGGTTTTAAGATATATTATTCACCTAAAGCCGTGGCTAGCCATGATTTACTGTACGAGCCAGAGGCTGAAGCAAAGAGGCTACTTGTTAGATATGGCTATTTCATCGGCCGAAATAGAATTATTTTTATGAAACGCTACGCTAAAAGTTTTCCATTATTTTTAACAATGCTTCCGGTATATGCTTTTTATTATTTGAGGCTTGCACTTCGCTACAACGAACTGGCAGGATACTATAAGTTTCTTAAAGGCAACTACGACGGATTAATGCATGAAAACTAAGGCTCAATCTTTAAGTTTGCTTCTTGACTACAAGCTGGTATTATAATCCTAATCATAGAAATCATTATATATGAAAAAGCAGCAATTTAAATGGGCGGGAATATCGCCTTTCTTTCACCACTCAGTAATTTTTAATTTTATTCCCCACGAGCTTGCCGGAAAGACCATCGTTGATGCAGGGGCCGGAAAGGGAATATATGGATTTTTACTAAGAACTACTCGCGATTTAGGTAAAACAAATCTTATCGCCACAGACGTTGCTAAGGAGTATTTAGACATAGCCAGATTTCATAAAGTTTATGATAAATATCTGGTGGAAGATTTGGCCAAAATGTCCTTCAAAAATAAAAGCGTGGATATTTTTATGTGTATTGAAGTTATCCCGTGTTTACCTAAAAAGGATGGCAGGAAAATGCTAAAGGAAATTGATAGAGTTACTTCCGAGCGGGCAATTATTGTGTGCCCCAATTTACAAAAGCATCGTCAGAATCCTTATTCAAAAACTGATGCCCACAACTCTACCTGGTCCGCAGAAGAGTTTAGAGATGCCGGGTATAAGGTTTACGGCTTCGGGCTCAGACTTCCGCCCCCTAAGGGTTTACTTCTGAACAAAATTTATTTTGCGTTTCAATATATAGCCACCCCCTTCACATACTTCGTGCCGGTGCTGGCAGCGCATTTGGTAGCAGTCAAAGATTATTAGTATGCAAAGGACCGGAAGTTATCAAGATTACTTGGGCAAGAAGGGGTATTATTGGGGAGAAATATCTCAACCAGAAGCAAAGGAGTTTTTGGCCAATGCAAGGAAACGTGGTTACAAAAAGGCAGTGGCCCAGTTAGGAGTCAAAATCCCTGGTTTTTTCGAATATGTCCTAAGTTCCTTGCGCGCAGACTGGGTTTATGATGCCATAAATCTAAAAAATACCAAAAGGGCTCTGGACATCGGGAGCGGTTGGGGAGCGATTGTTTTTTCACTTTCAAACATATTTGATGAGGTTACCTCGTTGGAAGCCGTTAAGGAGCGCTTGGACTTTCAACAAATTAGAGCCAGCCAGGAGAAGCGCAAGAACATCAAGTTCGTTCGTGCAGACTGGCTAAAGCTACCATTTAAGGATAATACCTTTGATTTGGTAAGCTGCAACGGTGTGCTCGAGTGGATAGGACTATCAGACTTTAGCAAGAACCCGAAGGAGCTGCAGATTATCTTTCTTAAAGAGGTTAAGAGGGTTTTAAAGCCAGACGGAGTTTTATATATAGGTATAGAAAATAGGTTTGCAGCGTTTCTCTTCTTAGGAGCGAAGGACCATAGTGGGTTACCGTTTACGAGTTTGTTGCCAAGAAGTATAGCCGACCTGGTAATAAGAAAATTTCGAAAAACCGGGGGTACTTATAGTCCGGAGATTCGGACAGGGGGCGAGTGGCCAGATTATAGAACCTACACTTATTCTAAGAGTGGTTATGGTTTGTTGTTGCAAAGCGCCGGGTTTAAGAATGTCTCCACTTTCTGGACGATTGCCTATAACAGTCCTTCAGACGCAGGCCCCATAGACAGCATGAGCTTTCCATATTTGTTAAGTCTATTTAAAAATCACAATTTTTACTCCACATACTTGAGCCATTTTGTTACCAGCGTGGGTTCTTGGCTTCCGGGAAGGGCAGTGAAAGAGATAGTTAGTTTTTTTTCACCGAATTTTCTTCTTTATGGATCAAACACTAAAAAAACCTCGTTTTCTCGTGAACTGGTTGGTGTTACTGGTGCTGAAAGTTTTTTAAGAAGAAGTGGAACGCACGGCTTAAACTCTAAAATAAATTATTTCTTGTTAAAAAATGGCAAGCCATTCAAGATTGCTAAGTTTTCAAGGTTCGATGAATACTCTACTCATCTTGATTTGGAAGAAAGTTTACTTTCAAAATGGAGTGGTCTAAACGTTGATTTAATAATAATTCAAGGCAAGAAGGTCTATCTCGAACCCTATATTGAGGGTCGGGTATGCCAGACATTCAGCTGGGGTGATAATAAAACCTCGGTTGCGTGGTTGGTCCATTTCCAAAGAAGTACTGTACAAGGGAATTGGACAAAAAGGAATTTTACGAAATTTTTAAAAACTATTCTAAAGTCAATAAAAAGCAATAATCTCCTTGGCAAAAAGGTTTATCGAGAATTGGAAGAAGATATAGTAAAAGTCAGTCGCAGCAGTGAAATAGAAAAAATGCCACGAGTAAGATCCCATGGCGACTTTGTGAAAACGAACATTATCTTTGACAAATTAGAAAGAATATTTGTGATAGATTGGGAGTTTTCCGAGGTTGACGCATTTCCTATTTTTGATTTTCTATTTTTTTTAATAAATAATTCCCTGGTGGGAAAATCCGATTCAGTTTTTAAGAGCAACTGGACAGGGAGCGGCCCTTATTCGGAAATATTGCAAGACTTATTGCAATATTATTCCAGGGAATCTTCAGTAACTACTAATTTTATAATTGAATGTATACCGTGGGTAATGGCTTTCGCGTTGCACAGGAGAGTAGCTGATAAATACATGAGGCATTTGGATCTAGAAACATACATTAAATTAATAGAGAAATGGTATGAGGTGAAAAAAGATGCTAATAGCTGGCTATCGCACAATGATTAACCTTCTGAAAAATCATTATTTTTGGATCTTCTTCATCCCATTCGTCTTGGTGGTTATATGGTTTGCAGACGGGATGATGATGGCAACAGCCGAATCTGGTTTCCCTTTTTACAATCTTAAGTACATGCAGGAGATATCTTCACACTCCTGGACTAGCACAAATCTGGGAAATGCAATGGGCATCAGAGTAGCAAGTTTCCCAACATACACAACCATGGCCTTTGTTGAGCGACTAGGAGTTCCGGGACACGTTATTCAGGCAGGATTTTTTTATTTTATATTTGTAAGTTCTGGGCTTGGCATTAATCTTTTTGCGAAAACTTTGTTTCCATTACTTCAGAAACGCTTCTTTTTGGCGGCTGTGCTTTTTTACTGGTTTAATGCCATATCTATTGTCAGTGTGTGGAATAGATTCTTAAACAATTACATGTTTTTTTGGGCTTTGCTGCCAGTTTGTGTTGCCCTTTTTGTAAAAGGATTCGTGGATAAAAATTATAAGTACGCGGTTTTGTCGTCTCTGTCCACGGTGGTTTTTTCTTATGCATTAACTTCTCCGGTATTCAGCATTTTACTATGGGCACTGCTTACCTATCTTTTAATTTTTTCAGTTTTAACAAAAAGAGAAATTAAGTTTTATTTCCGGTTTTACTTGTTGGCAATTGTTTCTTTTGTTTTATTTAATTTTTGGTGGCTATCAAGTTTCTTCGTGTTTTTGTTTTCTGCAGATTTCGCTGTTTCAGCCACGGACTTTTTATCCTCTAAAGGCAATTTGTTTACACTCCATGCTATTAGCCTTTCTTCAGGAAGTTTCACAAATACGCTTCGCCTAAAAGAGTACACGTTTTTTAACACCGAAGGGCCTCCGTGGGCTAAAATATATTCTCTTTTGCCCATTGAGAGTATAGAATTTTACGTCATTGGAGTACTGCTTTATACAGTATATAAGTTTAGGAGGAAGTTTTCAGTACTACTGCTTGGGTCAGTTTTTGTATTTACATTATTTCTGGTTAAAGGTAACCAAGATCCGTTTGGTGAAGTATTCGAGTTTTTTTTCTCTCGGTCGCTAGTGTTGCAGGGTTTTAGAAATTCGTTTGAAAAGTTTGGATTTGTCTTACCGCTCGCTATCGCTCCATTGATTGCATTTACTTTAAGCATTAAACAAAAGTCTTATTTTAAGCTGGCGGTATTATTTATAGTTTTTTGTTATTCAATACCCTTTTTAAATATGAAAGTTTTTGCATTTTACAGAGAACGTCTTGATAAACTCATTTCATACAGAGTAGAGGTTCCTGGTGAATATCCAATACTAAACGATTGGTTGAAGAAAAACATAGCTGAGCACCGGTTTATTTCTCTGCCTCTGTCGGGTGAGGGTATAACATACGACTGGGGGGAGCATGGCTACACAGGGGTGGAGCTATCCAATACTTTATACGAAGTCCCTAATATTTCCTACAACACCACTATTCCATTTTATGCCGATGTTGTGGGCATGATTAGAAAGTCACAAAACAAAGAAAAATTAGTAAATACGATGCCTTTTCTGAGTGCGAAATATATTAACTTCCGCAAGGATTTGGTATATAAAGAAAGGTCATTGCCTGACCCCGACATCATCGAGGACTTACTTCTAGGGCTGGAAGATAAAAAACTCGTTAAGAATGTCTTTAATAGCAGCTTGCATTCTATTTACGAAGTTGACAGTAAATATGTGTGGCCAAAATTTTATTCTACTAAAAATATTTATTACAGTAATTCAGTTAATTTACCAGAAATCGGTGAAAAATTATCTGGTTTTCCTGAAACAAAGTATGTAGTCATAAGCGACAAGAATATTAAACTGGATAGCAATCTCATCGATAATTATTACTTAGAGCCGATATATCATTTTTTTCCAATCCGAACCAGGCTGAACAGGGACACGTCAGAGATGGACATTTTAGCAAAGTTATTTTATTCTCAACATCTTCCCAACGAAGTACTCTATCCTTTTATTTCACTTAAAGAACTAATAGTAGCTCCGCCAACTGCTGATTACAACGGTAAAGCTTTATATGATGTGGGCATATTGGGCAAAAAAGCAGTGGAGATTTACAACATGCATCAGCAGAATTTTGATAGTAAGTTTATCGATGAGTATGAATATAAATATGTGAACAGGCTCCAAGAATTTGAAGAAGCTTTGAAATATGCTTTGACAAAAGATAAATCAAAAGTGACCGATGTGATTGTTGACTCCCTAATATATCAACTTTTTTTGCTGGAAAAAGTTAACTCAGATGTTGTCTCTGACTTGGTTGAAATGCTTAGTTCCCACGGAATAACTAGCAGATCTGATTTGAAGTTTCAGCTTATGATACCCGAAGGTGGCGAATACAGCATCATAAGCAAAGACCTGAAAGATACTGCAAATGACAACATTTATTTGGTATTTAGGTTTTTGGTGCCAAAAAATGGCCAGTATGAATTTTCAACTTCTACAGGCCAGGATAGTATTCAAGAGCTGTATGTGGACGGTAAGAAGCAGGATGGTTTTAATTTTGATTTAAAGGTGGGTGAGTATGAGGTAGCTTTATTATTTAGCAAAGATCTAATTGAAAAAACAGTCTTAGCCATCGATGAAGTGGTCTTCGATGATACGAAAGAAAAACGGTTGCAGTTTGGCGTTGATGATACTAAACAATATAAAATTTCGTATGACTACTTTTTTGAAGAAGGGAACAAGTTTCGACTAAGTATTGTCCAGAGCATTGACTATGAAGAAAGCCCAATATATAGCAAAGAAATATTCAAGACAGAAAATTACCATGGTTGGAGAGCCTGGGATGACTTATTTGCTCCAGGCGTGGGCGTAACTACTGCAAACGTGGTTCTAAAGCCAAGCTATGTCTATGAGTGTTCACGGTTATTAGTGTTCCGAACCTGTGGAGAAGAGAAAGAAAGTTTTAAGGCAAACCTAAGAAATTTTAAAATTATTGAGATAACTGAACCAACAGCTAGTCTGATGCAAGTTAAATCACCCAAAAGCGCCGAGACTGAAATTGCATTTCCCAAGACTGATAAATTTGAATATACTGTAGGCGTTCAAAAGTATGATAATGAAAATGAGATACTTGTGTTTTCTGAGCTTTATGACTCAGGTTGGAAACTTATATATCAGGATGGTAAAGAGGTTCCTGGCGATAATTTTCTTGTGAACGGTTATGCTAATGGGTGGATATTAAATCGGGAAGGGGGCTACAAACTGCAGCTGACATATACCCCTGAAAGGGTTCTTTCTGTGACTAAAGTGCTTTCTATAATTTTTATTGCAGTTGGGGTTTTGGCGGTTTTACTAATATGAAAAAAATATCTGCTAGTGCAATATTAGCTGGTTTTATTCTGCTTGTTCTAAATTTTGCATTAGCTCAAGTTGTGAACTCGGATTTAATTCATAGTATTTTTTATTGGGGATTGCTGATATTTCTGATCAGCATTTTGTTGGTTTACAAACTTTCGAGCAGGTATTGTTTTGTCTCCGGGCTGGCATCTTTCTTAATTGCGGCCGTTTTGGTAGTTTTGAAAACTGGTCAGATAGCCGAATCCATTATGAAGATTTCGATGACGTTGATTTTGCTAGCAATTGTTCAATCAATTTTAGAATATAAGGCTAAAAATGAGAGCGGCAAATGATTACCCTTACTATTATTTAGAGGCAGCCAAAGACCTCTTAGATATACCCAGAGCCTGGTCGGAGCGAGGTAATAGTGGTCTCGGCGAATTTAAGCTGAATACACTTTGGGCTTGGCCTCAGAATATCTTTGTTGGATTTCTTAGTAACCTCGGCATAAAGTTTAATTTAATTTTGCTTATCATTATTATTTTTATCGTTGCCTTGGCTTTCTTTAGTATTTACAAGCTTTTAAAGTACTTTAAGATCAATAAACACGGGTGTTTGGCTGGATCTCTATTTTATATTTTTAACACTTATATAATTTTGCTTGTCGATGGGGGGCAAATAGGAATTGCCCTGGCTTACGCGATCTTGCCATTAGTGTACCTGGTTTCAATCAAGTCATTTAATGGCAATTCAATAGATAGAATAAAGGCCGGTATTTTAGTGGGTATTTTGGGATATTTTGATTTTAGATTTATTTATTTATTCTTGCTCTTAGTTTTAGCAAAGCTTGTTTATGACTTCATTTTCGGCAGTAGGAATTTCAAACAAATTATTGTTAGCTTTATAGTGTGGGGAGCGGTCGGTTTATTGATGCACTTTTACTGGCTTTTGGCATTTATTGAAGTTCGTGATTTGGGCTTGTCTGCCAGTTATCTAAGTAGCTCCCAGTTGAAGGGCTTCAGCTTTGCAGGGCTTAAACACGCGATACTTTTTTACCAACCACATTGGTATCAAAATATATTTGGCCAGGTAGCTCCCGTCAACAGGTTTTTTTTGATAGTTCCGGCTCTGGCGTTTTTTGTTCCCGCATTAACTGTAAATCGGAAAAAATTATTTTGGATTTTAGTATCCTTATTATCAATAATTTTTATAAAAGGAACTAATCCGCCGTTGGGTTTTCTGTATACTTTTGCTTTTGAAACTATACCCGGCTTTTCTTTATTTCGTGACCCAACTAAATTTTTCGTTCTGCTTGCAATTTCTTACTCAGTTCTGATCGGCTTTACTTTTAGCAAATTAAACAGAAAATTTCTTATTCTCATCTTCATTTATTTGATATTTTTATTAAGACCTGTATACCTCGGAGAGATGACTGGCATTTTAGGGGCTTATCGGAACGGACATACATATGGGGAAGTTCAAGCTAAATTTGAAGAAAGTGGGAGGGTGATGTGGATTCCAACCAGACACCCACTTGGGTTTTCATCGCCCAAAAACCCGGTTGTAGAGTTAAATGATTTGGTTGGTAGGAGGCCATTTGCTGTGGGCGTTGTGGGCAAGTATGAAACTAGCAATTTCCTTCGGGAGGCCGACTACATGGGTGATTTGCTTGATATTTCTGGAATTAAGTATGTGGTCTACCCTTTCCCGGATGAAAGAAGAGAAAAGCTTGGGTCGGATGATTTGGCGTATTATCATTATTTCAGTAAACAGCTTGAAAGGCAGAAGTGGGTTTCCCGGAAAGTAAATAATTATCCGATAAACATATTTGAAGTAAATACTAATCCAGGCAAATTCTTCATTGCCCAAAATTCTATTGCCGTTATTGGTAACGACCGGATATATAGTGAGTTTGCTGAAAGTGAGTTCGATCTTAAAAATAATGCCTTGATATTTTTAGAAGAGCATCCCGGGGTTGGTCTACCGAGCGGTGTTCCTGTTTATTCCAATCCTAATAGTCAATTTGATTTTACGAAGTTACCACAGGATAGATTCATTTTCCCATCAGATGAGCTGAAGCGCGATCCGGACGCTAGCGGTTGGTGGAAGAGGGAAGCATCCGACTTTATATGGATGAGAGATTTTTTGCATGAAAAGTACTTGCTAGATAACCAGGATTTTACTTACGGCGGCGGCTATGCTATTTCTGAAGGCAGCAATGAGCTTCTATTTTCAAGCGAAAAGTTAAGCCAGGGAACCCTTTTTTTGAGAGCCCTGGAAAGCAATAGTGGGGGATTTATCGAGATTTATGCGGGTGGAAGTTTAATTGGCAGGACGAACACACTAACCACAGATGATAATACTATAACCCAAAAGATTACAGGATTCGGGCAAATTGAAGACAGCATCTATGAATATAGAGATTCAGCCTTTAGGTGGCATGAAATTGGTGAGCTTGGCGCTAATAGTATAATTATTAAAACTCAGGGAGAGCTGAATATTATTAATGCCTTTGTGGTTGTCTCCAAAAACGAAATAGTGAAAGTCGCTCTGTCCCGAGAAAACGTTAATCAAAACATCCAAGAACTTTTGAGTCAAGTAAAAACAGAAGCCAGTATTGATATTCTCAGCGAGTCTCCAACCCATTACAAACTGCGTCTGAGTGGACTAAAAAAGCCGTCGATGTTGGTTTTCGCCGAAAACTATGATGCCCGTTGGCTATTAAATGGCGAGAAATCTTATAAAGTCTACAGCTTATTAAATGGCTTTTATGTTAATAAAGATGGTGATTACGACTTATACTATACACCCCAAAGGTATGTTGATATGGGATCTGTGGTGGCAGGTCTGGTAATATTGTTCCTATCTATCCGGACGTACAACCGACTTGGGTATAAGCGAAGCTTGAATCAATAAGATTGTTATAATAAAGAAGTGAACTTTCTTAAAACTACTTTTGGATCTGTAACTTTTCGGCAAAGTACAGTGACCTTTTCAGCGACTTTTCTAAACGGTATTCTCGGGCTGGCTTTCTTCGGCCTTTTGGCTCAAGTTTTGGGAGTTGCAGCTTTCGGTCTTTTCAGTGTGACCATTGAAGTATTGGCTTTGGTCGCAAGCATTGCTGATTTGGGAACTGACACGGGATTGGTAAAATTTATAGGTAAATACAGAAAAAACGACCCAACTGAGGCTCAGAAATATCTAAAAGTTGGCTTATTAATTAAGCTACTTGTTTCATTGGTAATTAGTATAGTCGGCTGGTTTGCGTCACCATTTTTGGCCGAGTTTGTGTTTCAAAAACCCGAACTTACCTTGGGGCTCAGATTAGCGGCGATTGGTGTTGCCACATCTCTATTATTTACTTTTATGACAGCGGCGTTGCAAGGCTTTCAGTATTTTAAGGCTTGGGGAGGGCTTCAAATATCAACTAATTTATTGCGTTTATTGCTACTTATTGTTCTGGGTAGTTTAGCAACCGTCAATTTCTCAGAGCCCGACCTTTTACCTCAGAGTTTAATTATTTATATTTCAGCTCCGGCGTTCGGATTTATACTAGGTTTTTTCTTTATATCTCCCAGTTTTATGAAAGTTAAGGGCGAATACGGTATATGGAAGAAATTTTTACACTACAACAAGTGGGTTGCAGCCTTTACTTTGATTGCAGCTCTTTCATCCCGGCTGGACATTTTTTTAGCTGCAAGGATTTTAGATGTTGAATCGATCGGGTTATATGCTGCGGCCAGTCGATTAGCGCTTGTCGGGCCCCAAATAGCGACCGCAGTTGGAACCGTGATAGCACCGAAGATGGCCGAACAAACAACTTTGAGTTCTTTTCTGCATTATTTCAAGAAAGTTCAATTAATGGTTGCAGGGCTTTGTGTTCTCGGGTTATGTGCATTGCCTGTCTCTGTGGTTTTGCTGCCAATTGTTTTTGGAGTTGAATTTAGCGCGTCCGTTCCGATTTTTTGGGTACTGCTTGTGGCGATGTTAGTTTTTATATTTTCTGTTCCGGTCCACGCTGCAGTACTTTACTACTTTTCCAACTCAAAATTATTTTTTTGGCAGGCTATCGGCCATTTTGCACTAATTGGCGTATTGGGGTGGTATTTATTAAGTGGTTATGGTGCTATCGGCATAGCGTTTGCTGTGCTTTGTGGTGCGACATTTAATTTTATAGTTCCTACAGTCTGGCTTTATAGGAAAGTTAAGGTAAGTAAATGAAAATCTGGGCACACACCATTGTTAAGAACGAAGACAAATATGTTTGGTTTTCAATTATGAGCGTAATTTATTATGTAGACAAAGTGTTGATTTATGACACTGGCAGTAGCGACAAAACCATTCACATTATTAGAGAAATTATGAGGCAACACCCGAAAAAAATTATTTTTCGAGAAGTCGGTGAAAAAAATGTCAATGAATTTACTCGAGTCAGCCAGCAGATGATTATGGAAACAAAGGCAGACTGGGCATTAATTTTGGATGGTGATGAAGTATGGTGGCGTGAATCTATAGAAGAAGTGATATCGCTAATTAATGCTCAACCTCTAGAAACAATAGTAAGTAAATATTACAGTATCGCCGGCGATATTTATCACTACCAGGAGGACTACCTTGGAAAATATAATATTGATAACAAAACTGGTCATTTGAATATCCGAGCAATGAGTCTGAAAATTCCTGGGTTAAATTTTTCAAAACCACACGGCCAGCGAGGAGTTTGTGACGGCGATGGAATACTAATACAAAACAGAAGCGCAAAGCTCAGATATCACCAAAAAGAGGCTTCTTACTTGCACTTTACAAATCTGAAAAGGTCCACAACTGGAGACAAGTTAGTTGCAAAAAGAAGTTTTAAATATAAACATATTCAGGGGCTTCCCTTTCCGGGGGATTTTTATTATCCAGAAGTATTTTTTATTAATCGGCCAGGCATTGTTCCGTCCCCATGGATTAAACGTAATTTGGTTTATGAGCTAAAGGCTAAAATAGAGCAACCCCTTAGGGCGTTTAAAAACATAAGTGGTTTATTTTCCAAAAGTGGCTATTAACCATGAGTAATAAAATGCAAAAATACTGGGAAAAAGACGATTATTATGACAAAGCACACGAGGCAAGCCTGCACGATCACGAAGCCATGAGGCTTCTGTTTAAACTTGCAAAAACCAGGAAGCGAGTAGTGGATTTGGGTTGTGGGGAGGGAACCAGGTTGGAGCTAGTCAGGGCAAAAGGTAATTTTAGCAAAGCTATCGGGGTGGATATAAGCCCACTTGCAATAAAGCGTGCATCTCGTAAACATAAGGCTATCAAGTTTATAAAGGCGGATTTAAGAAAATTACCCATACAATCGTCGTTTGCAGATTTGGTCTTTAGTGCATTTGTGCTTGAACATACAGTCGATACTGAAGAAATTATATCCGAAGCCGTGAGAATTACTAGTAAAAAAGGAGACATTGTCTTCGTTGCGCCCAATTATGGCTCTCCAAATCGCTCCTCCCCGCCGTTTAGCGGATCAAGAATACGCAAGTTTCTGGGTGGAGTTATCAAGGATTTTGCATCGTTATTTTATAAAAGCCAGGAGCTGGGATGGGCTAGGGTAGAGCCGTTGATTCGGGACTATAAAATGGACTTTGATGTGACTATCGAGCCATACTTGAGAACCTTACTTGAATACTTGCGCAGCAGAGAATGCAAGATTGTTTGGTATAGTAGCTGTTGGGCGGAAGAGTTGCTGGGGGCTAGGTTTCATCAGAAAGTATTTAAGTTTTTAGGAAAAAGTGGGGTTTTCCCATTTAAATACTGGGGCCCGCATTTGCTTGTGCACGCAAAAAAAATATGAGCGATGAGATAGGAATCAAGACACTACGGAGAATGGAGAAAGCGGTATTTTATAATCGTTGGCTTGTCTTGCGAGTTAAGAATTACTTGAACGGAGATATTCTGGAGATTGGGTGCGGTATAGGAAACATGACCGAATTATTGGCTAAATATGGTAAGGTAACTGCAACTGATATTGACAAATATTATATAAACAGGACAAAAAAAAGGATGAAAAAGTTAGCATCCGTTGGTTACGGAGACGCGGAAACCGGAAAATTCTTTTTTAGTGATAAAAAGTTTGATACAGTAATTAATTTTAATGTCTTGGAACATATTGAAAACGACGAAAAAGCGATTGTCAATATGAGAAATAGGTTGAGAAAGGGTGGAAGATTGGTTGTAGTAACTCCTGCACACCCAACCCTATTTGGTAGTTTAGATGCGAACTTGGGCCATTATCGTCGATATAGTAAAGCAGAAATTATCAAAAAGTTTGAGAATGCAGGCCTCGTAGTCCGAGAAACGAGATATTTAAACTGGCTCGGAGCGGTTGGCTGGTTTGTTAACGCCAGGGTTTTAAGAAGAAAGATACTTCCGGCGAAGCAGTTGAGTTTGTACGTGATATTTTCCACCCCCTTTTTGTTTTTGGAAAAATTTATTTCACTTCCATTCGGCCTATCCGTTTTAGTAGTGGGGGAAAAGCCATGACGTTGTCTATTATAATTCCTATTTATAACGAAGAGGCCACCGTACTAAAGCTAATTGGTAAAGTTAAAAAAGTTAGGTTGGGTAAAATAAAGAAAGAAATAATTGTTATCAATGATGGTTCAATTGATAGAACCGCGAAGTTATTAAGAGGCGTTAAGAACATTAAGATTATTAACCACTCAAGAAACAAAGGAAAGGGTGCTGCCGTGAGGACGGGACTTGCAAAATCAAGTGGAGGCCTTATTGTTGTTCAAGATGCAGATTTGGAATACGACCCAAATGACTATATAAAGCTATTAAAGCCCATAATACAGGGAAAAGCAGAGGTGGTTTATGGCTCGAGATTAAAGAACTATCCCTTAGTTATACTTGGTGAACAGAAAACTCCGATGCCATTTCATCTAATTGCGAACAAAGTGCTTACTTTTATTACCAATCTTTTATATCACAGCAAATTAACTGACATGGAAACTTGCTATAAAGCATTTACCAGGGATGCAGTTCAATCGATCAAACTAGTCTCAAACGGCTTTGAAATAGAGCCTGAATTAACTGCCAAGTTACTTAGAAAGGGATTTAAGATTCACGAGATATCTATTAAAGTTAGCCCTAGAAGTTACGAAGAAGGCAAGAAAATTAATTGGCAGGACGGCTTTAAAGCAATTTATTATTTAGTCTATTATCGTTTGTTTGATTGATGAAAATAACAATATTAAGCTATTACTCCGGACAGGTAAATAGAGGAGTTGAAACGTGGGCGCAAAACTTAAAGGAAAAATTGCCAGAAAAATTTGATGTTCAAATAATTAGCGGTGAAAAGAGTGCAATTAATGTTTGGAATAAATTATTATATTTTTCTCAAAATTTTTTAAATCATTTGCTCCAAATAATTGCTTCGGACATAGTTATACCTGCAAATGGCTCCATTCAAACTTTGCTTTGCAGAATAGCTACATGGACAACTGGCAGGCCAATGATTGTTTTTGGACATTCCGGGCCCGGAGCTGACGATAAATGGAACCTTTTATGCTCCCCAGATATATTTGTTGTTTTTAGCGAAGCACAAAAAAAATGGGCAGAGAAACATAAGTTTTTTTGGACTAAGATTGTAATAATTCCTCACGCGGTTGATACGAAACGTTTTATCCCCGCTCAGAAAAAACACAAGGCTAAAGTCGTGTTATGCGTTGCAGCCAATCTTCCTCAGAAGAGAATTGGCTTAGTCAAGAAGGCGGTAGCCATGCTAAAAGGGTATAAATTCATTGCAGTAGGCAAAGGTAACCCCGGGGAAGTACCCTTTTCAGACATGCCCAAAATATACCAGGCAGCCGATGTTTTTTGCTTTGTTCCTTGGGAGAGGGAAGCCTTTGGGCTGGTATTTTTAGAGGCAATGGCAGGTAATTTGCCGGTTGTGACAATAGATGATGTTATAAGGCGGGAAATAATAGGCACGGCTGGAATATTTGTTAAGGATCCCTATGATGCAAAGTCTTTGGCTAGTGCAATTGTAAGAGCCTATAAAAAAAACTGGGGAAATATACCTCGCAGACAAGCAGAAAAATTCGCATGGAGTAAAATAATTACAAAGTATGAAAAACTTTTTGTCGGTTATAGTCATCACTAAAAACGAAGAAGAGAACTTGAGTAGATGCCTCAGTTCGGTTGGCGGTTTGGCTGATGAGGTGGTTGTTGTAGATTCGGGAAGTACAGATAAAACTCTAGAGATAGCTACCCGTTTCGGTGCAAAAATATATAAAAGACATTTTGACAATTATTCCAACCAACGAAACTTTGCCATATCAAAAACGACTGGAGAATGGGTATTGTCGATGGATGCCGACGAAGAAATTTCAGATGGCCTCGCCTTAGAAATAAAACAAGTAGTCAAAAGTCAGGGCGCAGATGGTTATCTTATTCCAAGAATAAATATTATTTTTGGGGCTGAAATTAAACATAGTCGCTGGAGTCCGGATAAACATATTTGGTTGTTTAGAAAGAGTAGGGGCAAGTTTAGAAATTTAATCCACGAAGAAGTTGATGTGAATGGCAGAGTTGAGGAGCTAAAGGGCGCAAAGATTCACCACTCGCATAAAAGTGTGTTTGAGTTTGTGGCGATGACAAATAAATATACAGACATTGAGGCTCGGGAAATACTAAAAAACGGATATAATTTCTCGTTTATGAAATTGTTATATTTGCCACTTCGGTCGTTTTTTGGGAGGTTCATTTTGAAACAAGGCTTTCGGGACGGCTGGCGGGGTTTTGTGCTAAGTTACTTAAGGGCAGTTTACCAATTTATAGTATGGGTAAAGGTATGGGAAAAAAGTTAATAATAATAATTGTTGTAGCTTTCGCCTTGCGTCTTATTAATATAAACCAAAGCCTTTGGCTTGACGAGGCGATAGGGGCAATTGCCGCTCGCGATTTTACTTATTCTGAAATAATCACCAGGTTTATAATTGCTGACAACCATAGCCCCGGTTATTATTTACTTCTTAAATCTTGGACAAACATCTTTGGGTTTTCGGAGATGGCCTTAAGAAGTTTATCTGTTGTTTTTGGGGTGTTAACTGTTTATTTGGTTTATAAAACCAATAAAGTTGCGGCACTTCTTTTGGCAACTTCACAACTTCATGTTTATTATTCCCAGGAAGCAAGGATGTATGCGATTGCCGGTTTTTTCGCCACCCTTGCAATGCTATCTTTTGTTGAGGCTCTAAAAAGTAATAAAAATAGCCACTGGTTATATTTTTCATTTTCTGTCCTGGGATTGATGCTTACGGACTATATGCCTATCTTTTTGCTGCCTGTGTTTCCAGTTTATGTTTTCATTAAAAAAAGAAAAGCTTTTACCAGACTGGTAATATCTTTTACACCAATACTCTTGCTTGGAGTATTGTGGCTACCGACCATTGTCACACAAATTGAGAACTACAGCGCGGTTCCAGACAGTTTTCTTTTTGGCGGGGCAACTTTGAAACAGGCTATGCTTCTTGTGATGAAATTTGTGTCAGGCAGAATTTCCTTTGAGCCAAAGTTGGTCTATTATTCTTTGGTAGGACTGGCATCGATTCCAGTTTTTATCGCTTTGCGGCAAAGTCTAAAGAACAAAAAGGCCCTGCTTTTTTGGCTTTGGTTCGCGCTACCTTTGTGCTTAGGGTTTTTAGCCTCATTTATTTTCCCAGCCTTTAGTTATTTCAGATATATTTATGTTTTGCCAGCCTTTTATATTATTATTTCACTTGGACGAAAGATATTATTATATCCAATACTTGCCTTTAGTGTTGTAAGTTTGCTTATTTATTACAACGACGAAGCTCAACAGCGCGAGCAATGGAGGCAAGCAGTAGAATATGTAGAAATGGGAGAAAGTGCCACTTCTATCGCGTTGTTTGAGTTCCCCGATCCGTTTGCATCATACTCATGGTATGCTCAAGGTCGGGTTGACGCTAGGGGGGCGACCAACTCTATTTTAGCAGACAGCCCCGAAACTGAGCTTAAAACTCGCAGTTTAATAAGTAATAAGTATAAAATATTTTATTTTGAGTACTTAAGGGATGTTTCTGATCCGGGCAGACTTGTGGAAAAAGTGATTTTTGAAGAGGGGTTTTTGGAAAGCGCTAAAACAGCCGAGTTTGTCGGGGTAGGTGCCATTACGATTTATGAAAAAACTAACTAGATTTGAACTATCGTTAATAATAATTATTTTGGGGCACGCCTTAGTTTTATTAAAAAGCGTTTTTCTTCCCTATCCAGAGCTTTTTGTTTATCCGTACCTTACCAACATAGGGTTAACTCCTTATGTGCAAATACTAGATCAGCACTTTCCTGGCCTGATGTTTTTTCCTGTTAATTTGGCAAATCTGGGGTTTACTACACCTGATAGCTTCAGGATTTTACAGGTTGGCATAATTACTTTTATTCACGTTATTATTTATAAAACCATTGTCAATATCACGGGTTCTAAAAAGTCGGCTCTTGCCGGAAATATTATTTTTTTTGTCCTCCATCCTTTTTTGGAGGGTCATGTCGTTTGGATAGATAACCTTATACCACTCCTTCTATTGCCTGCCTATTATTTATTACTAAACAAGAATAAAAAAAACATTCTCTTATCCGGGATTTTTATTGGAGCTGCAATTTTATTAAAGCAAGTTGTTGTGCCTTTAAGCGTTCTTTTGCTAATAGTGTTGTGGATTGAAGACAAAACTGTAATTAAATATTTCTTGACTGGCCTTTTAGTCCCTTTATCTTTCCTTCTACTCTTTGTTTTAAATAAGAATATGCTAAACGACTTCATTTTCTGGACTTATACCTTTAACGTCACAAGTTTCGCCGATATGGGTAGAAAGTATGCTACTTGGAGACAGGTGTTGGCAGTTAGTGTGCTTTATGCTCCAGCAATTTTAATTGCCTTTTATGGCTTTATTGTTAAAAATAGAACTCTGATGCTTCTTGCAATATTTTTTTTAGTAAGTCTGTTGTTTGCGTATGCCAGGTTTGATTTTGTGCATCTACAGCCCTCGCTTCCGTTTGCGGTGATTTTGTTAGTTTATTTTTTGTCAAGACTACCAAATCGCTTTTATGAAAGTGCCTTTATTTTATTTTTGATTCCGATTGTTTGGATTGCTTCAAGATTTTTTATTAATGCCGGGAGTGGTGGAATTACTTTCTTCGGGAGCGAAGAATACAAGGTAGCAGATAGAATTAGTGAGTATGTAAAGAGGAGTGATCCGATTTTTATGTATGGCACTCTACCCCACATGTACCAGCTGACCAACACACGGCCTTCTGGCAACATATTTGTATTTCATTTTCCGTGGTTTATGAAAATTGCACAGCCGAGAATATTAGAAGGACTTATGAATGACCCTCCGAAGGTGGTGATAACTCAAAAGTCAGCCACGATCGACGGCGAAAGCCTGTTTGGATACATGGAGGACATAGATGAGTATATTGTCGAAAATTATGAGAAAATAGACGAAGTAGGAGATATTGAGATCTTGATCCCAAAAAAACTATAAGCAAAGCTTGGTAAAATGATATATAAACCAAAGAAAGGTATTTTGTGAAAATCGCAATTGATATCAGCCAGATTATTTATGAAACCGGGGTTTCCGTTTATACACGCGAACTGGTTTCTAATTTGGTGAGTATTTTTCCGGATAATGAATATATTTTACTTGGCGGATCACTTCGCCGCGGTGGTGAGATTTCTGATTTTGCCTCTCAGTTTAAAAATGCCAGAAAAGTAGTCACGCCAATATCGCCAACGCTTGCCGATATTGTATGGAATAGGCTACATGTTTTAAATATTGAAAAGTTAGTGGGAAAAGTAGACATCTTTCACTCGTCTGACTGGGCGGAGCCTCCTGCCAATATTCTGAAAGTGACCACGATTCATGATTTGTCTTTTCTTCATTATCCCAAGTTTGCCGATCCCAAGATACTGGCCACCCATAAAAGGCGCCTTTATTGGGTCAAAAAAGAATCGTCTGCTGTGCTTGTTCCTTCAGAAGCAACAAAAGAAGATGCGCTAATGTTGGGTATTTCGGGCGACAAGATAAAGGTGATTCATGAAGCGCCTGGTAAAATTTACAAGAAACAGTCAAGAGCTGAGGTAAAAAAAGTTAAAAGTAAGCTGCATGTATCCTAAATTCATTTGTTCAGTTTTCCTGTGTAATTGATGCACGTGAGCTTGAAGAGACCAATAAATACAATGTGATCTTCGGCACAAATGACTATTCGATTCGACAACTTGTTTAGAAAATCCTTAAACCGTTTTAAATACCGGGCAGCTTTATCGCATCGTCATGCTAAACATGCTTTTATCCCCCATGAGGGAAATAACCACCAACCACATGCGCTGCGGGCGCCCGCAATCCGCGTCTATTCGATTGGCCTGATTTTAGTAAAAGTATTTGTCAGTGGATTCCTCTTCCTCGTCTACCCATCATCGG
>Ga0075718_113_pt1 | contig 29186 bp, 28 predicted proteins | sample RifGroB1_FD_67779 | JGI IMG/M metagenome (GOLD analysis project Ga0075718, IMG submission 67779) | Microgenomates (Woesebacteria) bacterium GW2011_GWB1_38_5b | reverse complement strand
TATTTATGCTTAATTGCTTTTTCATATAGTCATTCAATTTTTCCTCAGGAACTTTTGAGGAGAGATCCTTTGATATCACAGTTAATTTTGTGACATAAGGACGAGAGGATAAAGCAGAATCCTGAGCCCTTTTTAATTTGCTTGCCGCAATCATCTGCATTGCTTTTGTTGTTTTTGCAACATTTTGCGCTGTTTTTATTCTTCTTTTAAGAATTAGTAAATTTGCCACAGTTTGATAATACTTTCTACAAGTATTTAATTATTTATTTTTTTAAATTCTTTGAGTGCTTTTTCAAGTGTTTCAACAACGGATTCTGATAATTTCTCGCCGTTTTCAAGTGTTGTAATTAACTTCTGATAGTTTCTTCCTATAAACTGATGCAGATCCTTCTCAAACTGGGTAATTTTTTCAATTTCAATATCATCAAGAAAGCCGTTTGTAACTGCCCAGATGCTTATAATCTCAAATGGTTCTGGAAGTGGCACGTATTGGTTTTGCTTTAACATTTCCTGTGTTCTTTTACCTCGCTCCAGTGTTTTTGCAGTTTCAGGATCAAGCTCTGAGCCGAATTGTGAAAATGCTGCAAGTTCGATAAATTGGGCAAGCTCAAGCTTCATTTTTCCCGAAACAGACTTCATTGCGCCAGTTTGAGCTGCTCCTCCGACGCGAGATACGGAGGTGCCAATATTAATTGCTGGTCTTTGCCCGCTGTTAAAAAGATCAGACTGTAGGAATATCTGTCCGTCTGTAATTGATATAACATTAGTCGGAATATATGCAGAAATATCGTTTGCCTGAGTTTCAATTATGGGAAGCGATGTTATTGATCCTCCGCCATTTTTCTCATTTAATTTAACAGATCTTTCAAGAAGACGGGAGTGAAGGTAGAAAATGTCTCCTGGGTATGCTTCTCTTCCCGCAGGACGCTTAAGAACAAGTGATATTTGCCTATATGCCCATGCGTGTTTTGTAAGATCATCATAGATAACAAGGACATCTTTGCCTTTTTCCATAAAGTACTCTGCAACTGCAGTACCTGCGTATGGAGCCAAATACTGCAATGCTGCGGGTTCTGATGCAGACGCTGCAATAACCACCGAATAAGTCATAGCATCATTTTCCTCAAGTTTTCCTATGATTTGTGCAACAGTCGATCGTTTTTGGCCGATCGCTACATAAATGCAGATAACGGGTTTAAGACTGGATCCTTTTTTTGCAAACTGTTCCTGATTAATAATCGTATCAACAGCAATTGCGGTTTTTCCAAGTCCTCGATCTCCAATGATAAGCTCACGCTGACCGCGTCCTATTGGAAACATTGCGTCAATTGCTTTAATCCCTGTTTTAAGGGATGTGTTTACAGGTTCCCTTGCAATAACTCCGGGTGCAATTTTTTCAAGAGGCATAAGAAGCCCTTTTTTAATTTTTGTTTTTCCATCTAGTATTTCTCCAAGCGGATTTAAAACTCTTCCCAAAACATCATCTGAAACATTAATTGAAAGTAATTCTCCTGTTGTTTTAATTTTATCACCTTCTTTGATAGAGTCTCCTTTCCCCAAAAGAATTATTGATAATTCGTCCTCATCTAAATTTAAAACGACACCTGCTGTGCCGTTTTGGAAAACTACCAACTCTCCCATAAAAGCCTTGGTAAGGCCAGTTGCTGTAACAACGCCGTCAGTATTTTTTTCAACAAAACCTACGTTTTGGACTTTGGGATTTTTATCAAAGTCCGCAAGCCTTTCTTCAAGATTTTTTATAATTTGATCTTCACTAATCATTTGTTAATTTAAAAGCATCTTCCATAAAACTTTTAAGAGAGAATTCATATTCGTTATTACTGTCAACAACTCTTACCCCATTGATGAGCTCTGGATCAGTATTCACAACTATTTTTTTATTAGGATAAACTTTCCTAAAGTACGCATTGAGTTCATCAACCCCATCCTCGCTTGCAACAGTAACAGTTACAATTTTTTCAGAATTTATATTTTTTAGGTCTTTTATATACACTTTTAAATCGGATTTATTAAGAAGATTGGATATCATATTTACTTTTTTTTCATCAATTTTATCTTTTGTGAAACTCTTTTTTGCAAGTTTTTTAATTATTTTTCTTTTCATAATAATCTTTTTCTTTCAAGTTCTTTTGTTGCTTTTTTTAAGATTTGGTTCTGCTCGTTTTCTCCGAAGACCCCAACTAGGGATTTTTGAAGAAGAGAAAGAGAAAGTGCACCGATTTTTCGGGTTAAGCGCTCTTCTGCCTCTTTTTCTTCCTGCTCAATTGTTCTTCGCGCCTGATCTAGTATTTTTTCGCTTTCTCTTAGTGCCTGCTCTTCAGCTTTTATACGTATCTTTATTGCTTCGTCATTTGCGTCACTTAGTATTTTTTTTGCTTTTTCGTTGGCACTTTTTAAAATTTGAGTTTCCTTTTCCTGGGTTTTTAAAAGTAATACCTCAGCATCCTCCTTGTCTTTCAGTCCTTTTTTTATTTCATCCTCTCTTTTTTTGAGAAGATCAAGGAGAGGTTTATAAAGAATTTTTTTAAGTATGAAAAGAATAATTAAAAAATTTATAATCTGTGCTACGAAAAGTATAGGATTAAATCCTAACTGCTGTAATACTTCCATATTTTCTAAATTATCCGACGAATGCCAGAATCAGTGAGTAAATTGCGATTGCCTCGGCAAATGCCATAGCAAGAAGCATTGCCGGAAGAATTTTTCCTGATGCGTCCGGATTTCTTCCGATTGATTCCATTGCCTTCATGCCAATAATGCCGATGCCTATTGCAGGCATTGCTCCGCCGATTGCTACTATCAATCCTCCTGAAACACTAAGTTCCACTAATGACTCACCTCCCTTTGGGTCGAAGACCCTTCCGGGTCGGCGACATTAGATTCTTCATGATGTGATGTTGACAAAATAATCATAAATACCATAGTGAGCATTGCAAACACCAATGCCTGAATTACGCCCACAATCAGCTCAAGAATGAGAAATGGGATGGGGAAGATGAACGCGAATATATCATTAACCGTGTATATTACTACTTCTCCCGCATAAATATTACCAAATAACCTAAAAGAAAGCGAGATGGCTTTTACAAGTTCAGAGAGAAGTTCTAAAAACCCTACAAAAATAAGAACCAATGGAGTGAGCAATGAAATGAATAAACTAAGTGGATCTTTATAGTCAATTGTATTTTTCGGTTTTCCTTTAGCAACAGATATAAGAAATGGAATAAATGAGAAAAATTTCGTTAAATAATCGGTAAGTCCAAGCGTTTTTATTGCATATGCGTGAGTTGCAACAAGAGACACTATGGCAAGAGCAAATGTTGCATTAATGTCAGATGTTAATGGCCTGTTTAGCGGAACAAAATGAGTTTCTTGCCCGCTTGCTGTTATAGAAGTTTCATAAAATCCTATTGTTCCCACACCGGGAATTAGCCCACTTAAGTTAGCAACAAGTATAAATATGAAAAAAGTAATGAAAAAGGGGAAAATAACCTTGATTTTGCTGCCTGCAATACTTCCTGCAAAATCGTGCAGTCCACCCACAATAAATTCCATAAAATTCTGAAATTTATCTGGAACTTGCGCTAGATTTCGCCTTGTTAAGAAGGCGACTAGCAGTAAAAAACCATCTACTAGGATGGTATTTATGACAGTGTTTGTAATAGGAAATCTTCCGATGTAGAAAATTACCTCTGGCGCAAACGATGCCATGATCAATTATATTCTAACTCGCAGCTTACTTCGTAGTCAAGGAGAATATTTAAAGAGTTGAAATTTTCTCAGCAATAACAACTGGTCTTTCGTTTTTTGTATCAATTCTCCCTTCCATAATAATTAGAGAGTCTTTGCTAATTAGGTTTTTATATCTTTCATAAATTCTGGGAAACACTATGCATTCAATAATTTTTCCTTTCTCATCCCCCAATGTTATAAATGCCATCTCGCTTCCTGTTTTTTTTGTAAAAATTTTTCGAGTTGCCTCAATTATGCCTCCTATCTTAACAATTTCTCCCTCATTATTTTCATCAAGATGGTCAAGAGTATGGGAAACAACTGCAATAAGTGCTTCCAAATTCTTCTGCTGGGGGTGGGATGTCAGATAAAAACCTAGAAATTCTTTTTCAAATGCCAGTTTTTCAATGTCTGAGAAATCTTCAATGATTGCGGGAGAGTTATGATTCTCTATCTTGTCGGTCTCATTTTCTCCGAAAAGACTTACTTGTCCTTGGCTTTTCTGTTTCTTGGATTTTCCAGTTAGGTCAACAATGTTCTGGTATGATGCGAGAAGTGATGCTCTATTTCCGAATGAATCCATTGCACCCGCTTTTATAAGGCTTTCAATGGTTTTTTTGTTTATTGTTGAAAGGTCACTTTTTTCGCAAAAGTCCTTAAAAGAAATGAAATTGCCTCTTTTTCTATTTTTAAGAATATCACTAATTGCAGCATCGCCGACATTTTTAATAGCAGAAAGACCAAATCTTATCATTTTCTTGTTTTCAATTGTAAAGTCTTTGTCTGAGCGATTTATGTCCGGTGGAAGTATTTTGATACCTAGTCTTCTACACTCAGAGATAGCTTGCGCTATTTTCTCGTTTTTTACAGGTCCGGTTGTTCCCCGAGACTCGGCGGTTAAAAGAGCTGTCATGAATTCTGCCGGATAATTTGCTTTAAGATACGCGGTTCTGTAAGCGATAGTTGCGTAACAAGCAGCATGTGCCTTGTTAAATCCGTATCCTGCAAAAGGAGCGATTAAATTATAAATTTCCTCTGCTTTTTTTGGAGAGAGTCCATTTTCAACGCTTCCTTTTATAAACTTTTCTTTTTGCTTGTTCATTTCAGCTGGAATTTTTTTGCCCATGGCTTTCCTAAATTTGTCTGCGTCCAGCCAGTTGTAGCCTGCAATCGCAATCGTCGTAAGAAGCACATCGTCTTGGTAAACAAGCATTCCGTTTGATTGGACAAGAACATCACTTAGTCTTTCATCGGGAAGATTGATTTTTGATTTTTTATGTTTTCTTGCAATATATTCTGGGATATTTGCCATTGGCCCCGGTCTATAAAGCGCAACCATTGCCATAAGGTCAAATATTGATGTTGGTTTAAGCTCTTTTATGTATCTTCTCATTCCTGATGACTCAAGTTGAAAAATTCCTGTTGTTTCTGCATCAGAAAGCAGGTCATATGTATTTTTGTCATCCAATGGAATTAGTGATATATTGATTTCGCGATCTCTGTTATTTTTTATGAAATTAAGCGCTTCTTCAATAATAGTTAAATTCCGAAGACCTAAAAGGTCCATCTTAAGAAGCCCTACTCCGTCCTCTCCTACTGAATACATGTCGTATTGGGTTATCACTTTATCTCCCTTTGTTTCGCGCTGTAGTGGCGTGTATTCGGTAAGTTCTTTGTCAGAAATTACAATTCCTGCAGCGTGTACTGATGCGTGACGAGCGACACCCTCAAGTTTTTTAGCAAGATCTAAAAGTCTTTTTGTATCAGATTCGGTGTTATAGATAAGCCTGAGCTCTGGAGTTTGTTCAAGAGCATTATCAATTGTCATTGCATGTCCCTGCCAGCCGGGAGGAATCATTTTTGCAATTCTGTCAGGAGCGGAATAGGGCATACCCAAAACTCTTCCAGTATCCCTCACCGAACCTCTTGCTTCCATGGTTCCGAAAGTGATGATCTGGGCAACTTTATCTTTTCCGTACTTGTTTGTCACATACTCAATTACCTCATCCCGTCTAGTGTCTGCAAAATCAAGATCAATATCAGGGGCGGATGGTCTATCCGGATTCAAAAACCTTTCAAAAGGAAGATTAAAATAGAAAGGATCAACGTCTGTTATGCCGAGTGCATAAGATACAACAGAACCTGCAGCAGAACCTCTACCAGGCCCTACACTTATTCCATTATCCTTTGCCCAGTTAACAAAATCAGCAACAATCAGAAAATAAGTTTCGTATTTTTTTCCAATAATTATTGAAAGTTCATAGTCACACCTCTCACGAATTTCTTTTGTAATTTTCTTGTATCGCATACCAAGTCCTTTACTAACCAAACTAGTTAAATACTTGGCTGTTGATAAATAGTTTGGGACTGCAAACTCAGGCATTATCCATTTTCCCAAAGAAATCTCAACACTGCACATATCGGCGATTTTTACTGTATTTTCAATAGCCTGAGGGTACTGAACAAAAAGTCCGGTCATTTCCTCAGGGGACTTTATATAAAAATCAGGAGAGGAGATCATTGTGAGTTTTCTTCCTGGAGTTGATAGAAATGTTTGAGTCTGAATGCAAAGAAGCACTTCTTGCGCCTCAGCATCTAATTTTTGAACATAGTGGTTGTCGTTAGTAGCAACAAGAGGGAGTCCAAGCTTTTCAGAGAGCGCGACCAGTTTTTCATTCAAAACGTCCTGTCCCTCAACATTTAAATGTTTCTGAAGTTCAAGATAAAAATGACCTTTACCGAATATTTGAGAAATTTCAACAGCTCTTTTTTCCGCCTCTTTTTCTCTGTTGTCCAATAGAGGCTCTGAAACATATCCTTTAATGCAGGAAGATAAACAAATTAAACCTTCACTGAGACTTTTTAATGTTTCTATATCAATTCTTGGTTTATAGTAATAGCCTTCAAGATGAGCAATTGAGATAATTTTCATAAGATTTTTGTAGCCAGTATTATTTTTAGCAAGAAGAATTAAATGGTTTGAATCAGAGTCTAGCCCTGCCTCTTTATCTAGGTAGGATCTTTTTGAAATGTAAATCTCTGCGCCTATTATCGGCTTTATCCCGTTTTCTATACACGAACGATAAAACTTAATAGCGCCGTACATATTGCCGTGGTCAGTAATTGCAATAGCTTTCATTCCAAGCTTTTTTGCTTGGAGTACCATGTCATCTATCTTTGACAGACCGTCAAGAAGTGAATATTCGCTATGATTGTGAAGATGAACAAAATCAGCCATATTTATGCAGCCATTAAAAATGAATTCGACTTGTGTCCATTTAGCTCTTTTGTTTGTTTAATATTATTACTTAATCTGGTTCTAACTTCACTCTGATTTTTTCTATCTATAGTCATTGCACTTGCGGTAACTGTATATGGGATAGCTTGCATTCCTGTATAAAACCTCGTCCACCATGCGTTAATATCTTTGACATCTAATCCGGGAAATAATACTGCAAATTCATCTCCTCCGTATCTTGCTGCATAATCCGTTCTTCTGATGCTTGCTAAGATCTTTTCTGCAACTGCTCTTAGTGCTTTATCACCTTCTGGCAACCCTTTTTTATTTATCTTTCTTAATAAATTGAGGTCTATTAAACCCATGGTTAAAGGTTCACCGTTTCTTTCTGATCTATCTAACTCCTCTTGTAGTCTCGTTTCAAACAAACTACGAATAGGTAGAAGTGTAACTTCATCAATGCCTGCCAAATATGCTTCTTTTGTAAATTTTTTTCTGGCTTTTCTGAATTCAGGACCTTCACTTATGCCTGAGTCACGTAAAATTCTATCCGTTCTTTCTCTTAGAGGCTGATATCGTTTTCTTATTTCTCCGAGGTTTATATCTTTTTCTTCACTCATTTTTTTTCGCGGATAAATCCGCCTTATCTTTGTTGCTATTATACGCTATTTTGAGTGATATTTGAACTAAGTTGTTCACGCGTCAGATAGGGGACTGTAACATAAGTTCCTGTTATCGGATGATCCTCAAGGAGTGTTGAGCGGTCTCTTCCTTGTTTTTTTGACCTGAAAACTGCAGCTTCGGCTCTATTTATAAGATTGCTTGGTATTTCTCCGAAATTCATTTTTGTAATTCCCATTGAAACTGAAACCTCCTGCCCCAAAAGCTCTTTTGTTTTATCTTTAAAATTTAGAGAATACTTACTAACTGTTCTTTGTATTTCATCGAGTCCCAAATCTTTTGGAAAAATTTGCGCAAACTCCTCGCCTCCTATTCTTGCAAATGGAAATTCTTCCTGAGCCACCATTTCTCCAAACATCTTAAGGACTTGATTTCCGCTGCTTCTTCCATATTCAATATTTATTGTTTTGAAAAAATCAAAGTCCACGATCAAAAGCCAAAGATTGGTCCCAAGCCTATTTGAGTCAACCATTCTTCTATTAAGTTCTTCTTCAAACCAAATTTCATTATGAAGTCCGGTAAGAGAATCAATATACTCTCCGGTATTTATAGGCTTTCTCTCTAATTTAGTAATATCGATTATAGGATTTTTTGGTTGTCCTCTCCTATTAATCTCAAGAAGCGCTCTGAATATATCATCAATTTTGCTCATAAGAATTTACTTTATTGGTTATCAAGATTTTTACTTTTTGTGCATCAATTTTTTCGGAGAACTCTCGCATTACCTGTCCCAATAAATACATAATAGCAGTTTTTTTACCCTTTTTATAGTCGAGAACTGCTTTTTTATTCTCTGACAGGACTTTATTAATTATTTCATCAAGCTTTTTTTCATCAACATCGACTTTTTTAGAACTTTTGATAATACTTCGGACCAGTTCCGAAGGCAAGTAAGAATCAATATCTGTTTTTTTGTTTATAATGTGGTTTGCAATTTGTTTAGGAGATACACCTTGATTTTTCCCGTCATTTACAGCACTTTCAAAATACTCCGCGAGATTTTTCTCTCTTGAAAGAATAATTGAATCGTATTCGGAAAGACCATATTCTGATTTAAATCTTTTGAGTTTTTTATCAGGAAGTTCGGGCATTTCTAACTTTAAACCTTCTATATAGTTTTTTGTCCATCTAAGAGGGGGAATGTCGGGCTCTGGAAAATATCTGTAGTCAGACGCTTCTTCTTTTGATCTCTGAGAAACGGTTGAACCGGATTTTTCAACAAAACCTCGCGTCTCTTGTTTGGGCGTTTGTCCATTCTTGAGAATTTCACTTTGTCTCTCTATTTCAAAATTAATTGCTTTTTCAACAAATTTAAAAGAGTTAATATTTTTAACCTCCACTTTATATTTGGGCAATTCTTTATTGGAAATTGGTTTATTGTTAGTATTTGTAGTATTGGTATTATTCGAACGTAGTGAGATGTTTGGTTCAAGCCTCATGTCTCCTTTTTCCATATTTGCGTCGGAAACTTTCAAATATCTTACAATTTGCTGGAGTTTTTGAAGATATTCTTTAACGTCCTCTGTGGATTCAAAATCCGGCTCAGTCACAATTTCAACAAGAGGAACTCCTGAACGGTTAAAATCGATGAGAGATACTTTTTCACCCTCAATAGTTTCGTGAATAAGTTTTCCTGTGTCCTCTTCCATGTGGACTCTTCTTATTCCAATTTTTTTGCCGTTTGAAAGTTCAATTTTTCCGTTTATACAAAACGGCATATCATACTGACTGATCTGATATCCTTTTGGAAGATCAGGATAGAAGTAATTTTTTCGATCAAATTTTGAGAGTAGGGGAATATTACAATTTAGCGAAAGACCAATCATAATGCACCACTGAATTGCTTTTTTGTTTGGCACCGGTAAAGCGCCTGGGAGCCCCAGACAAACAGGACACGTATGGGTGTTTGGTTTTTTACCAAAGTAATCAGAAGAACATGAACAAAACATCTTAGATTTTGTTTTTAACTCAACATGTACTTCAAGCCCAATTACCGGTGTATAATTATTCATAATCTATTCTTCGAGCGAGCAAAGTGAATCGAGAAGTTAATTCTCGACAAGCTCGAACAGTACCCTATAACTCTGGCTCCCTTTTTCTCCACTCCTCAGTTTGTGTTCCTTGTTCGTAAAGATAAGCAATTTGCAGAACTTTTTCCTCAGCAAACTGAGGGCCTATTATCTGCATGCCAATTGGTAAGCTTGAATCAGATAATCCAACAGGCAAATTAATTCCTGATAAACCGGCAATAGAGGATGGTTCAACCAAAACATCAGAAAGCTCACCAAACATTGCCTGGTCCTTTGTCGCACCAACCGGAAGCGCAAGAGATGGGGAAGTGGGGGCAATAATTACATCAACTTTTTCAAATGCTTTTTTAAAGTCTTCAATAATAACTGAGCGGACTTTTGATGCTTTGTTGTAGTACTGATCATAGTATCCGGAGGATAAGGCATGAGTTCCAAACATTATGCGACGTTTTGCTTCATCAGCGAAAAAGCTGCGGTCGTTCCCGTAACGAATTCCATCATATCTTGCTAAATTTGATGAGACTTCGGAGCGCTGAATAATAGTATAAACATCAATTGCATATTTTGGATCAAAAAGCTTTATTTTTTTTAATTTTGCACCCATTTTTTCAAGTTTGACAATTGCTTCTTTAACCTTTTCTTCAACCTCTGGATCAATGCCGTCTATGAAATACTCATCAGAAACGCCTATGATAAAATCTGATTTTTTGTAAGTTAGGGCTTGAGTATAGCTTGGAACAACTTTGGGAGTAGTTGTAGCGTCCATTTCATCGTTTCCGGCAAGCACTTCAAGAATAAGAGCAGAATCGTAAACTGTCTTTGTAATAGATCCTGGAGAATCAAAGGAGGAACCCATAGCAACAACGCCGAAGCGACTAACTCTTCCATAAGTAGGTTTTAGTCCTACCACTCCACACCATGATGCAGGCTGTCTTATAGATCCTGCAGTTTCTGAGCCAATTGCCCCGATACACTGATTTGCGGCAATTGAGGCAGCTGATCCACCTGATGAACCGCCCGGCAAATGTTTTATATTCCATGGGTTGCGAGTGGAACCGTAATCTGATGCTTCAGTAGAGGAGCCATGAGCCCAGGCATCCATATTTGTTTTTCCTAAAATTACAGCACCTGCTTCTTTTAACTTTTTAACAACAGTTGAGTCAAATGGGGGAATATAATCATCGAGGACTTTCGCAGAAGCAGTTGTGCGGATTCCAAGTGTAGAAAAATTATCTTTTATGGCAATTGGTATTCCAAGAAGCAATTTAGCTTCCAGGGTCTCTCCTTGTAAAGCTAAATCACTATCGGCTTTTTTTGCTTGCTCAATCGCTTCTTTTTCAGTTAATGTCACAAAAACATTTAATTTTTCATCGGTCTGTTTAATTCGATCCAAACACGCCCTTGTTAGCTCCACAGAGCTAAATTCTTTCTTTCTTAACCCTTCTTTTGCCTGTTTAATATTTAGTTTACTTAACATAATTTACCAAACCCTTATTGCGTTTTTTTGCTTTTCAATATTGTGAGTATCAGTTACAGAAAAATTTTCTCCGTCAGTTTCTAAAATAAAATAACCTGTATTTTTTACAGAGCCTGCCGGGAGTTCGTCATATTTTGAATATCCGAGAAAAGTTAAAATCGAACGCATAAGATTTGTATGAGACACAACCAAAACAGTTTCTCCTAGATATTTTTTCCCGATATCCTGTAAAAAATTTAAAACACGTACTGCACTTTCTTCAGCGCTTTCCATTTCTGGAGTATATTTATATTTCATTTTGTCTTTTTCATCTAGCTTTACTATTTCATTCAACATTTCTTCCTCCAGATCAACTCCCTCTCTTTTTATTTGTTTTGCATAATGATAAAAGCTTCTTTCGTTTATGTCCTTGTTTTCATAAATTTTCAATTTTCTTCCTTGATTTATAATTTCGGCTGTTTCTTTTGTTCTTAAAAGTCCTGATGTAAATATTGCTTTAAAATCTATATCTTTAAATCTTTCCGCAGCTTCGTACGTTTGTCGCCGTCCAAGATCTGTGAGTCGACTGTTTAGATCGTTGTGTGTTTCACCTGTGTTAAAAGTAGATTGGCCATGCCTCATAACATAAATTGTTGTTAATCTGTCATTCACTATCCAAAATCCCTTTCACTTTAAAAAAGCCGTTATAAGTTGATTTTGCGTTTTTGAGAGCATCCTCCTGGGAAAGTGAAGGTTTTACTTCGTCTTCACGTAAAACATTTTCAAGCCCAGTTACCTGTGAGGTTGGTTCAATATCTTTTACGTCGATTTCATCTAACTCCTCTATATATTCAACTGTTTCTTGCAGCTGTTTTTCAAATTTTTTCTTTTCACCTGAGGAAAGCGTTAGATTTGCAAGTTTGGCAACGTGCGTCACATCAAATTTCATAATTAATATTATATTGGAAGAGAGTTTTCTATTCAATTATGAAGAATTTGGAGAATTCTGAATTTTCAGTCTATTCAAAATGGTATCTTTTGCCTTTTTTTCAATTGTATCGTCAAGAGGGTCAAGCGTGAACTCTTTGTATTTTCTAATAAGCGAAAGTTTTATCAGATGATCCGCAAGTTCCGGATTTTTGGGGAGAATAGGTCCGTGAAGATATGTTCCAAAACTATTTTTGTAAACAGCCCCTTCAAACCCATCCTTTCCGTTATTACCAAATCCTTTCAAAACTTTACCAAATGGCTTAATGTTTTTTCCAAGATAAGTTCTACCACCGTGATTTTCAAAACCGATAATGACGTTTTTACTGTTCGAGCTTGTCGAGAACGAACTTCTCGACTCGCTGTCGCTCGCTCGAAGAATATCTATATTGAATTTTATTGCGATGTTTCCGATGAGACGGGGATGATTTTCTCCCGGGTTTTCGGTATAGAGATCAAATATTCCAAGACCATTAACAATAGTTCCATCTGCTTCTTTATAATATTTTCCCAAGAACTGAAATCCACCGCAGACAAAAAGACCGGGAGTTCCGTCATTTATCATTTGCTTAAGGATTTTATTTTTTTTCTTAAGGTCTTCTCCTACGATTTCCTGCTGAATATCCTGTGCTCCTCCCATTACTAGCATATTGCATATTGTTAATTGCTTATGGTTAAAACCTGGATTTAAACGTTTTACTTCAACCTTAATACCTCTCCATTGACATCGTTTAATCAGTGTAATTATGTTTCCGCGGTCTCCGTATGTGTTCATAAGATCAGGATAAAGCCAGCCAATCGTTAGGGAATAGCGATTAGCGTCTAGGGTATAGCTTGACAATTGATTATTTTTCATAATATTTTTTTGCCGGTTAGAATTTTTCGTGCATCAAGCATTGCCGAGTAATTTGGAAGGATAAAAAGTTCCTCTTTTTTTTCAAGACCTTCTACTGTTACATCAATTGCGTTCTCAAGATTAGGCTCTATGTGAGTAAAAATCTCGGCATACTTGAGCCTAAGGCCCATATCATAGCACCTTTCTCCGGACACCATGATATTAAAAGATTTATCCAGGATTCCCTCAAAATTAATATCCCAAATCCATGAGACATCCAATCCGTCAGGAATTCTGTCATTGAGAATTATTAAAAGATTTTTTCCGTGAAGTTTCTTAATTGTCTCTAAGGATTCGTTAAAACTTGTCGGATTTTTTGATAAAAATAAGTGGGCAAATTTACCTCTGTATTTTATTTTCTCCTGTCTTCCAAAAGCCGGAGTGAATGATTTATAAGCTCTTATTACTTTCTTAAAGCTTATGTTTTCAGCTTTAGCGAAAAGTGCTGCTGCGAGCGAGTTGTATTTGTTGTATGTTCCGGGAAGGGGATAGTATATAAGATTTGATAGTTCGGGCTTTGGTCGTTTAAGAGAGCAGTTGCTACAGCTCCATGTCCCAAGATGAGAGAAATGAACCTGAGTAAAATCGAGCATGTGAAGGCAGTGAGGACAATAAATACTATCTGCTCCGTGTTTTAGATTATTTTCACCATTAGTCTCATCGAGTCCGAAAAATAGAATTGTTGCATTTGTCTTTTTTGAAAGAAATGATACCTGCGGATCATCGGAATTAAGAATCAGTGTTGTTTTAGAATTTAATTTTTCAAAAGCTTCCTGCCAATTTTTTGCAATTGTGTTTACCTCGCCATATCTATCCAGTTGATCGCGGAATAAGTTTAAACAGATAAGATAATCGGGATTTGTTTGTTCGAGTACTTCGGGAAGAGCACTCTCGTCTGATTCAAAAATAAGATAGTCTTTGTTTAATGGTCCAGTTAGTTCAACGCCTTTTACAAGAGCAGATGCAAGACCGTTAATCAAATTTGCTCCAGCCTTGTTTTGAAGATATGTTTTTCCACTCTCTCTTATTATTGAGGTAATGAGTCTTCCGGTCGTAGTTTTACCGTTGGTTCCTGCTATTACAATTATTTTTGTCTTTGAGTTTTTTAATATACCCTTAATAAAATTAGGATTAAGCTTAAGAGCAATATGTCCAGGCCAGGTGGAGCCAGAACCTATGTTTAGTACGTTTGAAAGATAAGCAATAGCTTTGCCGAGGATTATTGAAATTACATTGATCATAATGCTATTTTAGCATGGATTATTCTTCGAGTGAGCAGGGCGAATCGAGAAGACCGTTCTCGACAAGACAGTTACCAGATGGTAACCTGTCAAGCGCCAACAGTGAGATGTTTACATTCCCCTGAGGATTTTAATTCTCTCATCAAGCGGAGGGTGAGTGTTAAAAAGGCTGGTGAAAAAATTTTTCACTTTTTTATTCTCAAATGGGTTTTCTATAAAAAGATGAGCTGTGGCATTGCTTGCTGAGCGTGGGGGCGTATGATCGTTTTTAAGTTTCTCAAGGGCTGAAGCAAGCCCGTCAGGGTAGCGGGTAAGAAGAACTCCTGATGCGTCTGCAAGAAACTCCCGCTTTCTTGAGACTGCCAGCTGAATAAGAGTTGCCGCAATGGGAGAAAGAATTGCAAATGCTATTGCAATAAGAAAAAAAACTGCGTTTGAGTTGTTACGGTCTGATCTTGAGAAAAACGTTGCTCTAATAAATATATCTGATGCAATTGCCACAAATCCAACAAGTATTGCCAATACTCCGGCAAGTCTTATATCAAAATTTTTAATGTGGGAGAGTTCATGTGCAATCACTCCCTCAAGTTCTGCATCTGTCATCATAGACAAGAGCCCTGTTGTTGCACAAACCACAGCGTGCTTGGGATCTCGTCCGGTTGCAAATGCATTTGGTGAGGGGTCGTCGATTAAGTAAACTTTGGGCATTGGAAGGCCTGCCGCAATACATAGATTTTCAACTATACGGAAATATCTTGGGTTATCGCTTTTCTCAATTTTTCGAGCGCCTGTTGTTACAAGAACAAGTTTGTCTGAATAGTAGTAGCTTCCTATACTTGCAATTCCCGAGAAAATAAGAGCTATTCCAACAACTCCCAGACCCAGTCCCATTGCTTTTGAAAAAACATAAATTAGTGTTGTTATAAAAACAACAAAAAGAAACATTATAATCCACGTTTTTCTTTTGTTCGAAGAAACTGCAGAATAAAGATTCATATTTTAGAAGCTTACTTTAACAGGTTTTTTTTCATCGGTGGTGGCACCGAAAAATTCTGCGGGTTTAAAATTAAGAAGCCGAGCAAATAAAACATTAGGGAACACCTGAAGTTTTGTATTGTAATCCAAAACTACGGAATTATAAAACTGTCTTGAGTACGCGATTTTGTTTTCGGTATCTTCAAGTTCTTCCTGTAAAGCTTTGAAATTTTCAGAAGCTCTTAACTGCGGATAATTCTCGGCAACTGCAAAGATTGACTTTAGAGCATCTGTCAGCATATTGTTTACTTCTGCTTTTTTCTCAGGAGATTTTGCATTAATAAGAGATGTTCGAAGTTCAGTCACCTTTGTGAATGTTTCTTTCTCGTGTTTTGCATATCCTTTTACTGTTTCAATGAGATTTGGAATAAGATCAGTTCTTCGCTTCAATTGTACATCAATTTGTGAGAATGCCTCCTTGACTCTAAGCCTTGCCTGAATAAGAGAATTGTATATGAAAAGCGTAAAAAGAAGTACTCCTCCGACAACTGCTAAAATAATTATCGTTAATGAGTTCATATTATTTTTTGAAAAAGTCTAGTACTTCATTATAACTCATTGTATTAATAATGTCATCTTTTTCTGCCCAACCCCTTCTTGCAATTGCAACGCCGTAGTACATCAAATCCATCTGATCTTTTTCATGGCTGTCCGTATTTATGACAAGCATGACTCCTCTCTCAATCGCGATTTTCACTAAAGAGTCATCCAAATCAAGCCTCTTAGGATGTGCATTTATTTCAATAGCCTTGTTATTTTTCTTGCAAAAATCAAAAAGCAAATCATAGTCAAGCTCATATCCCGCACGCTTTCCAAGAAGTCTTCCCGATGGATGCGCAAGAATTTTGGCTTTTGGGTGAGACAAGCCCTCAATTACTCTTTTTGTCATATCTTCTTTTTTCATTATAAAAACACTATGAATTGACACGATTGTTGCGTCAAGAATTTTAAGAGCGTCTTGGGGAAGAGCCAATTTACCATTTGGCAATATGTCTGTTTCCATTAATTTAAAAATTTTGAAATTCAGTCTTTTCTCAACTTTTTCCGCTTCTTTATTTCTTTTTTCAAGCAGTCTCACAATTTGATCATTTGTGTGCTTTGATTGGCTTGGATTGTGCTCAGAAAGGCCAATATATTCGTAGTTTAGCCCTCTTGCCTTTTTTACCAGTTCTTCTATTGAACTTTTTCCAGGGTCATGAGATTCCTCAACAGGGAAACTCGAATGCAGGTGAAAATCTCCTTTTATGTCTTTTACTTCTACCAAGTTGGGCAATTTATTATTTTTGGATGCTTCTATTTCTCCTGTGTTTTCTCGAAGTTCCGGAGGAATCCACTGCATTCCCAATGCTTTGTAGAAATCCTCTTCCGTACTATATTTGGTCAGTTTTCCGGTTTTTAAATTTTTAATTCCTTTTTCATTAAGCGATAAATTTTTCCCAAGCGCAAACTCGCGAAGTGACACGTTATGATCTTTTGAGCCTGTAAAATGCTGGAGGAGTGATCCAAATTGGCTTGGCGGAAGAACCATCAGATCCACCTGATTGCCTCCTGTTGTAAGAAAAGAAGAGGTTATCGCTCCTTTTTCAATAAGTCTTTGCCTTCTTGGATAATTTGTGAAATGTTCAATGACCTCTTTTGGATTATTTGTTGAAACCGCAATATCAATATCCCCAACCATTGATTTCATTCTTCTCAAACTTCCCAACGGTTTTATCTCTAAAGCATAGGGAAGTATCATTTTGGTGGTTTTGCCTTTGCCTTTTTTAAACTCTTCAACTGCTGTTAGAAGATCTTCTTCTGATTTTTTGCCGAAACCCTCAATCTTTTCAATTTTTCCCTCAATTGCGAGTTTTCGAACGTCTTCGAGAGCCGTTTTCTCGTTTTTCAGATTAAACTCTGTTGCGATTTTGTACGCCTTTTTAGGACCAAAACTTGGTATTTCCATAAGCCTGAAAACTGCTGGCGATATTCCTTTTTTTACATCATCAAAATGTTTAACTCGACCTGTTTTTATAAGTTCCTCTAGACGCAACTTAATTGTTGGACCGACTCCTGGAATTTCATCAAGCTTTCCTTCTTTATATAAATCTATAACTTGATATGGGGAACCTTCAATAGCCTCGGCTGCTTTTTGGTAGGCTATAATCTGAAAACGGTATTTTTTTTCGTTTTTAATTGTGTAAGATGCAGCAACTTCCAAAAATAATTTTGAAATTTCTTTGTTAGTCATTTAGCTGATAATATCACTAAAAAGGGGGCAGAGCAATGTAATCAAAAAATGTTGAAAAAGCCTATATTTTGCTTTAAAATATAAATTGGCTTGACAAAACAAAATTTTTGTTTAAAATAGCTACTACAAATCAAATGGGATGGTAGCTGTGGAAGAGGCGGACAAGCAGTTTGTTTAGAGAGATTAATTGCTCGTCCAGAATGATTGAGGGTTCGTAGTGAAGCTGGCCTATCACGCCTCCCTGTCACGGAGGAGATCGCCGGTTCGAATCCGGTCGGACCCGCAAAAAAAGTGCTGAGTTAGCAGAAAAGGGAAATAAAGAATGGCAAGAAGAAGAACTAAAATTAAAAAAGTAGAAACTGAAGCAGTGGCTTCCTCAAATCTAAAAAATCAAGGTGTCAAAGAAACAAGAGTCGGCGATTCCTACATAAGCCTTGCCTTGGGAATAATAGTTGTAATTGCAATAGCAGCAGTTATTGCCGCTTTTGTAAGAGGAAATCGATATAGGGTTTCAACCCCGCCTCCAACAGAGCAGATTGATATTTCGGAAGAGTCAGTCCAAAGAACATATGTTCTTCAGGAAGGCGAAGGCCTTTGGGACGTTGCGGTTAAATTTTACGGTGACGGATTTAAATGGACAGAACTGGTTAAGGCAAATAAATTAGACAATCCAGATTTTATCGCACCAGGAACAGTTCTTATAATCCCAGCCCTTCAGTAATTTCTTCACGAAACACCAAGTGGTATAATCAAAATAATCTGCGGTGGTAGTTCAGTGGCCTCCCTTTAAGCAGATGTAGTGTAGCGGTAACACGCCTCCTTCCCAAGGAGGAAACCGCGGGTTCGAGTCCCGTCATCTGCTCAGTTGCTTAAGGGATCAAGGAAGAGACGCGAGTACGATTCTCGTATCCCGCTCAAAAAAAACTGGGCTTTTGCCCAGTTTCGTTGGAAGTTCACACCCTACCTCCTTGTACATGTAATTTAATACCGAATTATTTTTTTGTCAAGTAATTTGACTAATTATGTATATTTTTGATATTATTAATCGTGCCCGATAGTAATAATAAGACCTTGCCTGCCGGCATGCAGGATCATAAAGCTAAATACATATTTGTCTCAGGTGGAGTCATATCAGGAATCGGAAAAGGCGTAACTTCTGCATCTATTTCACTACTTCTTAAATCTGCTGGTTATACTGTAGCACCCATAAAATTTGAAAATTATCTAAATCTTGACGCAGGAACAATTAATCCCATAGAGCACGGCGATACTTTTCTTTGCGAGGACGGAACAGAAGCTGATATGGACATCGGAACGTATGAGAAATTTCTTAACGAGGATATGGGTAAAGATAATTTCGTAACCATGGGCAATATTTATTCCACGGTAATCGATGCCGAAAGAAGATTTGAGTTTAACGGAGAAGACGTTGAGGCAATACCCCATATAACAGATGAGATTACAAGAAGAATTAAAAATTTGGCAGAGAAAAAAAATGCCGACATTGTAATAATTGAGCTTGGGGGAACAGCAGGTGAGTATCAAAACGTATTTTATTACGAGGCTGCCCGCATAATGACGCTTCAAAACCCGGGAGACGTAATTCACGTTCATGTTAGTTATGTTCCCACCCCAGCCCATTTGGGTGAGCCAAAAACCAAACCCACCCAACTCTCTGTTCGCACTCTTAATTCCTTAGGGATTCAGCCCGATTTTATAATCTGCAGGTCTGAAAAATTTTTAGACCAAAGAAGACGCGACCGTTTGGCACTTTTTTGCAATGTGAGTCCTGAAAAAGTAATCTCTTCCCCTGATCTGCCATCAGTTTATGAGGTTCCAATTGTTTTAAATAAGCAAAAGTTGGGAGCGCAAATTCTTGAGAAACTTAATCTTAAGCCGCGGGCGTCCGAACTGGCTGATTGGGAAAAATTCGTAAACAAAGTAAAAAAAGTTAAAAGTCAAAAAAAATCCGTTGAAATTACAATTGTGGGAAAATACTTTGGCACAGGTGATTATCAGCTTAGAGACAGCTACGCTGCGCTTTTTGATGCAATAGACCACGCTTCTTATGAATTAGGAATTGCGGTAAAGACAAGATGGGTGGATGCTGAGAAAGCGGAAAATGAAACCGATACAGAAAAACTTATCGGAAGTCCTGACGGAATTATTGTCCCGATTGGTTGGGGAATTAGGGGAGCCGAAGGAATGATCAAAGCCGCAGGATATGCCAGAAGCAAAAAAATACCGTATTTAGGGCTTTGCTACGGAATGCAGCTTGCAGTTATCTCGTATGCTCGGGACGTGGTTGGATTAAAGGATGCAAACACCGAGGAAAACGATGAAAAGGGAAAGAATTTAGTAATCCATCTTATGCCAAAACAGAAAGAAATAATGGCACGACGTGCTTACGGCGGGACAATGAGATTGGGAAAATGGGATGCAATTGTTAAAAAAGGCACAAAAGCGTACAAGCTTTATGAAAAGTACAATGATTTTATAGATAAATCAAAAGGCTTGACTTCAGAACGCCACAGGCATAGATACGAGTTTAACAATGATTATTTAGAGAAGTTTGAAAAAGCGGGTTTTATTATCGCCGCAAAATCTGTTGAGGAAGGACTCGTTGAAATCATTGAACTTGTGGAAAACGAGCATCCGTTTTATCTGGGAACCCAGGGACATCCTGAGTATAAGTCGCGCCCTCTTAGGCCGCACCCTATATTTTTAGGTTTTCTTGAGGCAGTGATTGCTTGAAGAATTTTTAGATTTAAACTATAATAATAGCCTTATGATTACTCAAACTGATTTCAGAACAGGTGACAATGTAAAAGTTTATACAAAAATCAGAGAAGGAGAAAAAACCAGAACCCAAATTTTTCAGGGAACAGTACTTTCTATAAAAGGAAGAGGGGAAAATAAAAGTTTCAAGGTGCTTAAAAACGTAGGAGATGTCCAGGTAGAAAGAATCTGGCATGTCGGAAATCCAGGCTCGAAGAGATCATGGTGAGAAACTTGAATTCATGAAAATTTCTAATCCCACTGCCAGAATGGGAGAAGATTTAGCTGCAAATTTCCTCAAGAAAAAAGGTTACAAAATAATTGATCGGAATTTTAGACTTGGTTATGGTGAGATAGATATTATTGCCGTAAAAAAAAATACCCTTGTTTTTGTTGAAGTAAAGACCAGAAGAGGTTCGCTTTACGGAACTCCATTTGAACAAATCTCCTCAAATAAACTTCGCACAATTGTTCGAACAGCGCAGTTTTACAAATTAAACAATCCCAAGCTTCCCGGTTCTTTGCGAATTGATGCTATTGGTGTTATTCTTGATGAAAATATGAATCTTAAGGACTTACAACACATAGAAAATATTACGTTATGAAGAGAGGAATAGCCACATTTACACTTGACACAGGCAAATGTCCGCCATGGCTTTTTGAAAGAATTGTGAAGCTTGGGAGAAGTATGACTGATGTCCTTGTTGAGGAGTACGGACCGGACGAATACATAAAAAGAATTGCAGATCCTGTTTGGTTTCAAAGTCTTGGAACTGTTTTGGCATTTGACTGGAATGCATCAGGGCTTACTACAATTCTTACTGCAGCACTTAAGGAGGCTATAAGAGGGAGGGAGCGCCAGCTTGGTGTATTTATAGCAGGCGGAAAAGGCGCAACATCCAGAAAAACACCGGATCAAATTACAAATTGGGGAAGAATTTTAAGTTTGCCACAAAAAACAACGGATAGGTTAGTTTATTCCTCAAAAATGTCGGCAAAGGTAGACTCGTCTCTTGTTCAGGATGATTATACTTTGTATCATCACAGCTTTTTCTTCTCGAAAAACGGCGCATGGACAGTTGTTCAGCAGGGAATGAATACGGGGAATGGAACTGCAAGGCGTTACCATTGGCACTCGGAGAATCCCTCGGATATTGATTTTACAGTTGAACCGCATAAAGGTATTGCTTCCCAAATATTTAAAAAACGAACCCGCAATTTAGTTTCTAAAAAAAGTAAAAAAAATAAAGATATATCGATTGAACTTGTTGATTCCGGGTATAAAACTTTAATGAGAGATATAGAACTTCTTCGAAAACATTCAGGAGCAGTATCTCGCATGGTTGCTCTCAAACAAAAACCATCCCATAGCACGATAGCTTCGCAAGGCCTGGCCTTGGAAGGCTACGAACAACAGGAATTTGTTTTTGCGGAGTTTGATGGGGTTGAATTTAAACATCATAAGGTTGAAATGGAAGATTTTACAAAAAGCAAATATTTGGAAAAAATACTTCAAAGAGTTACATATGAAACACCTCAGGATTTTGAAAGTTTGTTATCAATCAAAGGTGTTGGGGGAAAAACAATAAGAGCTTTAAGTTTGGTTTCAGAAATTATATACGGTGCAGAGCCGTCATACCAGGATCCAGCCCGTTATTCATTTGCCCACGGAGGAAAAGATGCAACACCGTATCCGGTGGATCGCCAAACTTATGACCAAACAATTGGAATACTTCAGCATGCAGTTCGCAAATCAAAAATCGGCCCAATCGAAAAAGACAAAGCCCTCCGCCGAATTTCGAATCGATAGTCCTAGGGTGTAAAGGTAAATCCACACCCGGTGTGTACAGAGTGTACAGATTTTTACAAAGGAGATCTACTACCTCAGGAGTTTGATCTGATCCCTGAGAATTGCTGCGGATTCGAAATCCAGCTCTTTAGCTGCTTGAATCATCTGTTTGCGAAATTCTTTTACCAGTTTTTCTTTTTCATCTGGCATTAAGACATCTTTTTCTACAAGTTTCATTAAAAACTGTGCAGATTTTGTATCTTGTTCTTCTTTTTCGACAAGTCTTGCTCTTATGGATTTTTGAATTGAGCGCGGTGTGATTTTATGTTTTTTATTGTATTTGATCTGAACTTTACGTCTTCTCTCAACCTCTTTTATTGCATCTCTCATCGATCCTGTTATTGTATCAGCATACATAATAACTTCTGAATCAACATTTCTTGCAGCTCTTCCCATAATCTGAATAAGAGATGTTCGTGATCTTAAAAAACCTTCCTTATCAGCGTCCAATATTACAACAAGGGACACTTCGGGAAGATCCAGTCCTTCTCGAAGCAAATTTATCCCGACCAAAACATCGTATTTTCCAGACCTTAATCTGTCTAACTCATCCTGTCTTTCAAGTGTTTCAATATCTGAATGGAGATAGGAAACATTTAATCCTTTTTCAGCAAGATATGCAGCCAAGTCCTCAGACATCCTTTTTGTTAGAGTTGTTACCAAAATTCTTTGTTTTTTATCCACTCTTTTTTCAATTTCGGAAATTAAGTCTTCAATTTGTTCTTTTGTTGGTTTGACCACAACCTCAGGATCAATAAGACCTGTTGGTCTAACAAGCTGCTCCACAACTGCGTCTTTTTCCTCCTTGGCAAGGGAGATTTCATAATCATCTGGAGTTGCCGATACATATGTCATTTGATGAGTTCTTGCCATAAATTCGTCAAATCGAAGCGGTCTATTATCAAGCGCAGAGGGAAGTCTAAATCCATAATCAATTAAAACTTCTTTTCTTGCGCGGTCACCCCTGTACATTCCTCTTATTTGGGGAAGAGTCATATGTGATTCATCAATAAAGCAAAGAAATTTCCTGGAACACCCCTCAAAATAATTGAGAAGTGTATAAGGAGGCTCTCCAGGGGAGCGGCCGTCAAAATACCTAGAATAATTTTCAATTCCATTGACGTATCCAATTTCTCTTATCATCTCAAGATCATAGGTTACTTTTTGGCGTATTCTTTTTGCTTCAATAAGCTTGTCCTGATTGATCAGCTCTTTTTCTCTTTTTTCCATGTCAATCCAAATCTTGGAAAGCACGTTTTTATAAGTTCTTGGATCTGTCATATAGTGTTTGGCAGGGTAGATTACATTTGATTTAAGTATGTTTAATGTTTTTCCGGTGAGAGGATCAAATTCCGAAAGATTTTTAAGTTTTCCGCCTGTTATTTCAAGCTTTAAACCAGAATCCATGTACGCAGGAAAAAGATCAATGTCTTCACCTCGAATTCTAAAGGTTCCCCTTTTGAAAGCGTAATCATTTCTATCATACTGAAGGTCAGTAAGGCGAAGTATTGTACTTTTTTGGTCAAGATCCATACCAGATCGCAGTTCCATAACAAATTTTCCGTACTCAATAGGGGATCCAATGTTGTAAATTGCAGAAACAGATGCAACAACAATAACGTCTTTTCTTGTTAGAAGATTTGTTGTTGCAGATAATCGAAGTTTGTCAATTTCTTCATTGATTTCAGACTCTTTTTCTATATAAGTATCGGTTGTGGGAATGTAAGCCTCAGGCTGGTAATAGTCGTAGTAGGACACAAAATAACTTACCGCGTTGTCTGGAAAAAAATCCCTGAATTCTTGATAAAGCTGCGCTGCCAGAGTTTTGTTATGAGAAATAATAAGAGCCGGACGCTGGAGATTTTGGATAACATTTGCCATTGTGAAGGTTTTTCCGCTTCCTGTTACACCCAAAAGAACTTGGTGGTGATTGTTGTTTGTGATGCTTTTTGTGAGCTTTTCAATTGCTTCTGGCTGGTCGCCAGAGGGTTTAAAATTGGAAACAAGTTTGAACATAGTTATAATAGTTGGAATAGCTATTTCGACTATTCCAGCCATGAAGCCATTTCAGTACGATCGAACCTTATTTTAACATAGATCTTGACTATTGGTTTTCGCAATGCTATTATTCGCCATTATGACTGAAGGTACTCCAATACCTCAAGAAGAATTGTTATTTCAGACAAAAGAGTCTGTAAGAGTAGCTGCTTTATCAGTAGATCAAGGTATGAAAGAAGCTAATCAGACAGGTTTAGGGTGGCAAAAAGAAAAGATAATAGCAACTGGAATATTAGCAAGCATGTTAGTAAGAATGATATCAGAAGGATTCCTTGAAAGGTTTCCCCAACCTCCCAATCCCCCTGAGGGCGAATAATCTGGTGATTTTTGTATAGTTTGATACTCTTTGTCCTCTTGCATTATTCTTATATTTTTCGCATAATTTTCTTATACATTATTTTACCAAAATCCGAAGGATTTTGAGAGGAAAGGCCTGCTGAAAGCCGAAGTCCGAGTGAGAACGAGGACAAAGGCAATAAGCAGTGAATTGACGAATGCCAGGAGTACTTTACAGAAAAGAAAGAGAAGTATTGGAATTTCTAGCACAATTCCAAAAAACACACGGATACAGCCCGACTCTTTCTGAAATTTCCCAAGCAACAGGACATAAAAGCAATTCAACAGTCCACACACTTATAAGAACTCTTGTTGAAAAAGGTTACGTCCAAAAAGTGGACGGAAATACAAGAGTTCTTAAAATCATAGATGAAAAAGCTGCAGCTGGTCTCACTGGTCAGCTTCCTTCAATTGAGCTGCCCCTGATGGGTTTTATTGCAGCAGGAAAGCCTTTGGAACCCCACACTGACCCTAATGCCACATTTCAGATATCAGCATCAATGATCTCGGGCAAAAAAACAGCATATATCCTTCAGGTCAAAGGAGATTCTATGATTGAAGAGGGAATTTTGGATGGTGATTATGTTGTCATTGAAAAAACAGAAGAAGCAAATAACGGAGACATAGTTGTTGCACTTGTTGACGACAGCCTTGCAACTCTAAAGAAGTTTTACAAAGAAGGGGACAAGGTGGTTTTAAAACCCGCAAACTCTGAGATGTCGCCAATTTACCCAAATTCTCTAAAGATTCAGGGAATTGCTGTTGGAATTGTCCGCCGCTTCAAAAGTTTTTAATGCCCAATCTTTGGAAGTTTTACAATTTTTAATTTGTGATTTAAAAACCAGAGGCTGAAAATTATTATTGCTGCTATGATCAAATACTCGAATTTTCTGTACAACGGTTCAAGTGCATACCAATTTTCTCCAAAATAATATCCAATGTAAGTTAACAAAAGACACCAAAGAAAAGATCCCAGAAAAGTATAGAGTGAAAATTTCCTGATATTCATTTCCGCAAGTCCTGCGGGTAGGGATATAAAAGTTCTAATACCAGGAAGAAGTCTTGAGAAAAAAACGATACTTGATCCATATTTTATAAACCAACGACGAGACTTTTCATAATCATCAACTGTTAAAAGTAAAAATTTTCCATATTTTTTAATCCAGCCGACAATTACTGTTTCTTCAAGAAAATAACCTATATAATAAGCTATCCATGAACCCACCAAATTTGCAAAAGCGCCGGTAAGAACTACCAGCCAGAAATTAAGCTCCCCAATACTCACAAGATACCCTGAAAATGGCATTGTAATTTCAGAAGGGATAGGAATTAGAGCGGATTCCAAAGTCATCAGAATAAAGATTCCAATATAGTTTGTAGCCTCAATAAATTGTATAATAAAACCCGTTAAAGTAAGGATTATTTCATGGAGCATAAAGGAACATTATATATAGTAGCAACTCCAATTGGCAATTTACAAGATATAACGCTTCGCGCAATTGAAGTTTTTAAAAAAGTTGATTACATTGCTTGTGAAGATACAAGAAAAGCAGGATTTTTATTAAAAAATCTAAATATCGCAAATGATGGAATGCTTATATCTTTTTACGAAGAGGTTGAAGAAAAAAAGACTGAAAATATTTTAAATATTTTAAAAAACGGACAAGATGTTGCGCTGGTTTCTGATTCGGGAACTCCTCTTATTTCTGATCCGGGCTTTCGCTTGATTCGCGCCTGCCTTCAAGATGGAATTAACGTAGTTTCGGTTCCAGGGCCTTCAGCTTGTATTTCAGCTCTTGTTTCATCAGGACTTCCTCCGGATAAATTTATTTTTTTAGGATTTCTTCCAAAAAAAGAAGGCAAAAGAATGCGATTATTAGAGGAATTAAAAACAGCAAATCATAACCTTGAGGCGACAGTTATTATTTACGAAGCGCCTCACAGACTTATAAAGACTTTAAAAAACCTAAGTCAAGTTTTTGGCGATGTTAATATTGTTATTATGCGCGAAATGACCAAAATTCATGAACAAAGGTTGACGGGAAATATAAAAGATATGATTATTGAATTTGAAAATAGAAAACCAAAGGGAGAGATTGTAATACTTCTTACTACCAAGTATTAGAGTTTTGCTCAAATTTATTGAGGTTGGGAATTGGAAAGTTGTTGTTGGATCGCAAGGAGCCTGTTATATTTGGCAACACGCTCTCCTCTTGCTGGTGCACCAAACTTCACGTAGTCAGCATCTATTGCAACTGAAAAATCGGCAATAAAATCATCGTTTGTTTCGCCTGATCGGTGGGACGCAGTAATTTTAAAACCGGCGTGTCTTGCAACTTCTGCAGTTGCTATTGCTTCAATGACGGTTCCTATTTGATTCGGCTTTATTATAATTCCGTTCACTGCATTTTTCTGAATTGCCGTTTCAAGTCTTTCTATATTTGTACAAATCAAATCATCTCCCACGATTAAAGTATCCTGCGATAGTTGGTTGGTCAGATTCTGCCATCCTTCCCAGTCATCGTCTGCAAACGGATCTTCAAGATAAATTAAATTAAAATCCTTGTTTAGTACTTTATAAAACTCGATAAGCTCGTATGATTTCATACTTTTGACCTGGTCCTTAATTTTATACTCCGATTTTTCATAAAAACTGTTTGACGCAGCATCAATCCCAAGGAAAACATCATAGTTTATCCTATAACTGCTCTCAGATATTGTCTCAGCAAGAAGTGAAAGAGCTTCTTTATTTGTTTTAAGACTGGGAGCGAATCCGCCCTCATCTCCTATTAAGGTGACTTCGTTTTTAAACTTTAGAGTTTCTTTGAGTGAATAATAAATTGTTGATGCAAAATTGAGTGTATCATCATATGGAATTGATGATGCAGGAATAACCAAAAACTCCTGAAAATCCAGATTATTTCCTGCGTGTTTTCCGCCGTTTAAGATGTTAAATGCGGGAGTGGGAATTTTAAAAGGAGTATTTCCTAAGCTTGTGTAGCGTCTTAAATATGCAAAAAGAGGAGCGCCCGATGCCATTGCGCCAGCTTTTGCAGAAGCAATAGAGACTGCAAGAATTGCGTTGGCGCCAAGCTTACTTTTGTCACGTGTGCCGTCAACTTCAATCATTTTTTTATCGATTTCATGCTGGGACGTCACATCAATTCCAACAAGAGCAGGGGATATAACATTCAAAACTGATGAAACAGCATTTCTTACACCGTTTTTATTAAATCTTTTTTGATCCTCGTCTCTTAAATCTTTTGCTTCATATCTGCCAACAGATGTTCCTGTTGGAGAGGAACCAGTTGCAGACATATTATTATCGAGAAGTATTGTTGCTTCAACCGTTGGTATTCCTTTTGAGTTTAGAATTTCGCGGGCATAAATATTTTTTATCTTGGGCATAGAATCAACTAAACAATTTTTTCTCAAGATCAGATACATGCTTTCTTGTTATTGGCACCAAATCTGATGAGACTGATAGGGAAGTAACACCGCATCTTATCGCAACCTCCATTATTTCAGAGTATGACGCAGCTTGACCGCAGATTGAAGAGGTAATTCCTCTCTTTTTGGCGGTTTTTATAACTTTTTCAATTGATAAGAGAACTGCCTTATTCCTCTCATTAAATTCAGTTGCGACCTCAGAGTTGTCTCTGTCTGTACCTAAAATCAGCATTGTTAAATCGTTGGTTCCAATAGACACTCCATCAATTCCCACATCAATAAAGTCATCAAGAAGAATAACATTACTAGGTATTTCAACCATCATCCAGAGTTTGAATGATTGAGATCTTATCAAGCCCTCATCGGTAATAATTTTTTTAACAAGCTCAAGTTCTTTGGGAGTTCTTACAAACGGAAGCATCAGCCATAAATTATCGCATCCTCTTTTATTTCTAACCTCTTTAATTGCCGAGAGTTCAAGTTTAAAAACATCCTTATCGCTTATGTACCTGTATGCCCCTCTGAAGCCAAGCATTGGGTTTGGTTCCTGCGGTTCAAATTCGCGGCCACCCGTTAAATTTCTGTATTCATTTGTTTTAAAATCCGTTGCGCGGTAAACAACCGGTTTTGAGTTGAAGGCATTGCAGAAAATTTCCAAATTATCAGCAAGTTTTTGAATATATTCATGTTTTTTTCCGTCTCTTATCATTTTCTTTGGATGGACTCCGATTCCTGCAATCATAAACTCAGCTCTTAAAAGTCCTATACCATCAGCGCTTCTTCCGGGCTGTTTATTAGCAAATTCAGGCTCAGCAAGATTTACATATACTTTTGTTGCTGTTTCTATTTCTAAATAATCTTTGTTATATTCTGTATCTGAAGTTGTTGCTTCATTTGTCGAACTTTTTCCTCCTTTAAACACTTCTCCTGTTTCACCGTTGACTGTTACTACATCGCCGTTTTTAAGAATTGTGGTTGCTTTCTCAGTCCCGACAACTGCGGGAATTCCAATTTCTCTTGATACAATTGCAGCGTGTGAGGTTCTTCCGCCAAAGTCAGTTACAATTGCTGAGGCAATCTTCATTGCGGGCACAAAATCAGGGTTTGTTTGCGGAGCAACAAGAATCTCATCTTTAACAAGAGTTGAGATTTGGCCGGGACTCTTAATG
>Ga0075718_103_pt1 | contig 30052 bp, 28 predicted proteins | sample RifGroB1_FD_67779 | JGI IMG/M metagenome (GOLD analysis project Ga0075718, IMG submission 67779) | Microgenomates (Woesebacteria) bacterium GW2011_GWB1_38_5b | reverse complement strand
CTTTAAAAGATCAGCTAAATTATCGGCTGGCAGAGCAGAAGTTAAATTAAGTACCCCTTCTTTGTGGGCCCAACCTGTTTCTGTAATAAATACAGGAATATCGCTCCGTAAACCTTTGGACGATAAATTTGATAGTTCCCATTTGTAGCCTCTGATACTTTGTCGACCCGTAGCGTCAACAGAGCCTGAAAAATTAGGATTGGGATAAGAGTGTGAGCTCCAGCCATCAAATAACTTAAAAATTTGAGGGTCTACTTTGTACATTTGATTATAAAAATCTTCTACATCCATGGTGCCGGGAGTATTTCCAGCTGACAAATCAAACCCCGCCGGAAGAATAAAATAATCAGAATTTGATTTTCTCAATTCTGAAGCAAACTCATTTACAATCTTTGTATATTCTGCGGGGTCTGACTTTCCTCCCCATTCCTTATCATGATTTGGTTCATTAAACAAAATTACAAAACGCTTTTGAACTACCCAGTTTAGTGAATTTAAAAAACTTACCCACTGGGCAGCCTGATCGGGAGTCGGCTTGACCCAGGTACTACCTTTAGATTGAGTTGCAAGCCTAACAAGCGGAATCAAATGAAGCCTCCGCATCTTGTCAAAAATTTTCTGCCACTTTGCCACATCACGGTCGTCCTGTCGAATAACCAGCGTGACATAGCCCCAATCTCCACCTTGGGAATTAACTAAATTTGCAGCATCTTCTAAATCTTGCTCCTCAATAATATGAATCCCAAACCTATTATTTTGCGCAAAAGCAGTACCAGTTGATATAAACAGGAAAAAAAATACAATTAATATTGCTCTAATCTTATTCATTGCTGTAATATAATTATATGGTACACAGTGAAAAACTTGTCGGCTATTGTTTACTCGCAGTTGGACTTGTTATTATCATCCTTGCCGCTTTTAATGTCTATCAAGTATTTAATGCTCTGACCAAACCTGTTCAGCTTTTTTCTTTCCCGGCAGTTTCTTTGGACCTTTCAAGCTTAGGCGGGGGACTGCCAATCAGTGCAGAAGCCAAGGCCGAACTGCTGCCAGCAACAGTACTTAATCAATCGGCCAATATTGCAGCGCATTTATTTTTAATGGGGTTTGTTGTAAGTGTGGGGTACAAAATTGCCTCTTTGGGAGTTCAATTGGTCAGAACAATAGAAGTTAAGGTTCGAGGCCTGCCTGCGCAGGCAGGCAAGACTGAGGAGGTGAAGGCATGATATGAAAGTTGGCAAAAAATTACACAGAAGTAGGAGTGATAAAGTATTAACAGGGCTATGTGGAGGATTGGCAGAATACTTAGGTGTTGATTCCGTAATTATCAGACTAATTTGGTTATTAATAGTAGTCTTTACAGGATTTTTCCCGGGAGTTGTGGTATATATAGTAGCTTCAGTATTAGTACCAAAAAATGGACATACCAAAAAGAAATAGGCATCCTTATATTATTTTTGTTTTAATTGCATCCGTATTTACTTTTACAGTGCTTGCTTTATTTCTGAGAAAAGCACCCAAAACACCAGGTAAAGGAATTCAGAGTATTGAAACCAAGGTACTAAAATTCCAAAGTGAATCTGATTTCAAAAATTATTTACAAAAAGCCCAAAATATTTCTTCAAACTTTAGTGGGTTTGAGCAGGCTCCGCAGGCTGCTAAGCTAAATGAGTTTGGGACTTCCGCAGCTCCTGCTGTTGAGCGTATCTCTGAGACCAATGTACAAGTCAAGGGTATAGATGAGCCTGATATAGTCAAAACAGACGGCAAAAATATTTTTATATCAAATGAAGTTGGAGGTTTTTATCCCCTCAGAGGGGACAGCACAGGGACAGGCATAGCAATACCTGAAGCTGACAGCTTGATATATCCACCTATATATCCCCAAACGCAAACCCAAATAATCAATGCATTTCCCGTTGCTGAACTTTCAAAAACCGGAAAAATTGATATGTCAGGAGAAATGCTTTTATTTGGCAAAACACTCGTGATTTTGCGAAGTAACAAACTTACAGGAGTTGATATTTCTGACCCCAAAAACCCAAAACAAATTTGGTCACTGGATTTTGATAATAACTATTTACAATCATCGCGCTCCCGAAACGGGGAATTGTTGGTAGTTATGCAAAACTCGCTCAATATTTCCTCGCCTTGCCCAATTCCACTTTTTAAATTAGGGGTAAATTCAATTACAATACCTTGCCAGGATATTTACCATCCTGTAACAATAGTCCCTGCAGACACTACTTATACAGTTTCTAAAATTGACCCTGCAACGGGGTCCATAAAATCAAAGACAAGCTTTATTGGATCAAGTGGAATGTCGGTCGTTTATGTGTCAAACTCGTCAGCATATATTACCTACACATATTCCGGGGATTTTCTTGCTTTCTTTGCCAGATTTATAGAAGAAAAGGCACCTGATTTATTACCTCAAACAATAGTTACAAGACTAAATCAAATTAATACTTATGATATAAGCAGCCAATCCAAGATGACTGAACTTGAGCTTGTAATCAGCCAGTACAAATCGTCTTTGACAGCCGACGAACAACTCAAGCTGGAAAACGAACTAAACAACAGAATGAAAGATTATCAAGCACAATACTTGCGTGACCTACAAACCACGGGTATTGCAAAAATTAATTTAGATAATTTTTCGGTGAGCGCCACAGGGGCAGTACCGGGCCAGCCTCTGAATCAATTTTCACTGGACGAATATAAAACCTATCTCCGCATTGCAACAACAGTGAATAATAACTTTGACTCGGCAAATGATTTATATGTTTTAGATTCAGGGTTAAACCAAACAGGTTCAATAATAAATCTGGGGCTTGATGAGAGAATTTATTCTGCCCGCTTTATCGGGGACAGGGGATATTTGGTTACTTTTAAACAAATTGATCCGTTCTTTGTGTTTGATTTATCTGATCCCAATAACCCCAAAAAGACAGGGGAACTTAAAATTCCAGGGTTTTCTTCATATTTGCATCCACTTACCACAAATTCAATTCTTGGAGTTGGACAAGAAAACGGACAGGTAAAATTATCTTTGTTTGACGTTGCAAACCCCAACCTTCCGATTGAAATTGATAAATTTAGCTTAAATGAATACTGGACCGAGGTTTCAAATAACCATCATGCCTTTTTGCAAGATGAAAAGCATTCAATTTTCTTTTTACCGGGGGGAAATGGCGGATATATATTCTCATACACAAATAACAAGCTTACATTAATTAAAGCAATATCAACACCTAACGCGAAACGAGCGCTTTATATAAACGACTTTTTGTATGTAATTTCTGATACCGAGGTATTAGTTTTTGACCAAAATACTTGGAATCAAGTTAATAAATTAGGCCTTTGACAAGTGTTGCAAAAATTCTTAATATTATTAAATGGGGGTGATTGATTGTGGCCAGGCATACATCTAACAATCAGTTGTTGTATTTGGCAATAGTAGCAATGCTTTTGCTATTCGTTCCATTTTTGGTAAGTGCTGTTGAGCAAAATGCAGTTAAACGCGCTAGTGCTTCTTTTTCCCAAGGTAGATGAACCTATTTTTAAAAAAACTGATGGCGCGCTATGGTGTCATCTTTTTCTTTAGTTTTGCTGCTGGGTTTATAATAATGGCAACGCTAAACAAAAATCTGACGTTTAATTTGTTGCCAGGCGATTTTTTATTTCAAATCGATAAATTTAGCTTATATCTTCCTTTTGGTTCTTCAATTGGTCTGGGGTTGCTGGGCACCGTAGGCTTTGAAATCTACACTTACTTCAAAAAATAATCCTCTATTATCCCTTCCTTATTTCTTATAATTTTATCTCTCGTAATCATTACTAATGATCCTGAAACAAAAATTGGAGTTAACTTTTTAAATGCTTTGTTATAAACCTGATTTACAGAATCCGAGGTTTGACTGCCAGGGGAAATCAGAATTATTCCAGGGTGATCTTTCAAAGAAGTCCAATTGTAAGTGAAATCTCTATCTCTGGTAATAAGAGCTCTGTTTAGAGATTTGCTAATTTTAAGATGAAAACTGTCTGATTTTTGAATATAACTCTTAGAATAAGCATGAATAATGGATACACCAAGAGATCGTAAATATTTTACAGAAGTCAAAGGGAAATTCTCATCCGCGTAAAGCTTCAGACGAATTTTCTTAGAAGGCATGCCCGATGGGGTAGTGTTTCTCTTTTATTGCGTTTAGGGCCTTCTGAGCGTCAGTTCGTTTGATCCAAGGATAATCTGCCAAAAATTCTACGATAGAGTACCCCTCACTGATATAGTCAATCAGCACAGCCACAGAAACCCTGCTACCAGGAATATTTTTATCTTTAGGTTTAGGCAAAGTAGATTTTTTCTTCACAACCTAATTTTACTGCAAGCTGTCAAATAAAATCCAGAAGCCATTTTGGTATAATTTAAACAATGAAGGCAAATCATTCTGATAAATACTCTAAACTTAAATATTCGCTTGGTTTGTTTTGCTTTTTAGTGCTAGGCATAATTATTGGAGGTTACCTTTTTTCTCAGTCTCAACCAAGATCTATTATCGCGGTGAATAAATGTAATGATTCCTGTTATAAATCAAGTGACTTACTTGGCTTACTTGCTTCAGTTGGGTTTACAAAATTTGATAACTTTATACCCAATGTCGTTTTAGAAACTGATAAGACAATTGCACTTAAACATCCTTTTCCTGAAGCTAGAATCCACTATCTTGTTATTCCCAAAAAAGACATTAAAAATATTGGTGAAATTAGCTTAGAAGATCAAGATTACTTAATAGATGCATATGCAGTTATGTCAGAACTTATTCGTATGGAAAACCTAAAAGAGTACCGCGTTATTACAAACGGCCCCGGGTTTCAAAATGTAACTTATTTACACTTCCATCTACGAGCAAATTAGCCAAGGTTGAGCTTGCCTGTGAGCTTCAAAAGGATTAAAATTAGGCTTCATGGATATTGGTAAAATTCAACAAGTTGAAATAACTCAAGAACTTTCAAAATCATACCTTGATTATGCCATGAGCGTTATAGTAGCTCGTGCACTTCCTGACGTCAGGGATGGCTTAAAACCCGTCCACCGCAGAGTTTTATATGCCATGCATGTACTGGGGCTCCACCCCGGGTCTTCATTTACCAAGTCCGCCAAAGTAGTCGGAGAAGTATTGGGCAAATACCACCCCCATGGAGATGTGCCTGTATATGACTCCATAGTTCGTTTAGCCCAGGATTTTTCAATGCGTTATCCGCTTATTAAGGGTCAGGGAAACTTCGGCTCCATCGACGGCGACCCTCCAGCTGCCATGCGTTACACCGAAATTAAACTTGCCCAAATTGCAACTTCAGTTTTAATTGATATTGATAAAGAAACGGTTGACTTTAGTGACAACTTTGACGCTACTTTAAAAGAACCTAACTTTTTGCCATCTTTACTACCAAATCTATTATTAATGGGGTCAGAAGGAATTGCGGTTGGCATGGCCACCAAAATCCCGCCTCACAATTTAACAGAAGTAGTTGAGGCTGCCATTTTAACAATCAAAAGAGGTAGACCTGTGGTAAAGCAGGAAGAGCATACCGAGCAAAGCGATTTTTTTATCAAAAAAATAAATCTGGTAGCTGCAGGAGAGGAAAAGGGTTTTTCCGAAGAAGAACTATCAACCAGTAAAATTTCTTTTGAATCAGACGCTACAATTGAAGATCTTGTTGGAGTTGTAAAAGGACCCGACTTTCCCACAGCGGGCGCAATTTATGACGGAGCCAGTTTAAAAGACGTTTACGCTACCGGCAGAGGCAAAATTATTGTCCGTGGAGTAGCTGAAATTAAGGAAGGAAGTAAAGGCAGAACTCAAATTCAAATTTCTGAGCTTCCTTATCAAGTTAATAAAGCCACACTTGTTGCTCAAATTGCTGATCTTGTAAGGGAGAAAAAAATAGTCGGGATTGCAACTTTAAGAGACGAAAGCGACAAAGACGGACTATCAGTTGTAATCGAGCTCAAACGTGACGGAAAACCCAAATCGGTTTTAAATAATTTATTTAAGCACACCAGACTTCAAACCACTTTCCCGGCGAATTTTGTGGCTTTAGTTGACGGCACACCCCACACCGTAAACCTCAAACAAATTATGGTTGAGTATGTTAAACACAGACAAAGAGTGATCTTGAGACGGACCATATTTGATTTAACTTCTGCCAAAAAAAGAGCTCATATTTTAGAGGGCTACAAAATTGCACTGGACAACTTGGACGCAGTTATCAAAACAATTAGGGCAAGTAAAACTCAAGAAGAAGCCAAAGGCAATCTTATGGTTAAATTTTCGCTGTCCGAGATTCAATCAATTGCAATTTTGGATATGCAGCTTCGAAGGCTCGCGGCCCTGGAGCGGGAAAAAATCGAAAAAGAATACGAAGAGATTAAAAAATTAATTGATAACCTCACAGCAATTCTTAAAGATCCACAAAGAGTACTCAATATAATAGTTGATGAACTTACAGATCTAAAAGAAAAATTTGGGGACGAACGAAGAACCAAAATATATAGACAAAAAATAGGGGAGTTTAGCGAAGAAGATTTGGTGCCGAAAGAAGAAACCCTAATAACTGTTACCAAAACAGGGTATATCAAAAGAGTTCCCAGAAATACTTATAGAGCCCAACACAGAGGTGGAAAAGGGGTACTGGGTATGACCACCAAAGAAGAAGATGAAATAGATCATATCGTCGGCGCCACAACTCATGACACAATTTTGTTTTTCACAGACCGTGGCAAAGTGTTTGGAACCAGAGCTTGGGAGATAAACGAATCTTCACGGCAAGCCAAAGGACAAGCTTTAGTAAATATTATTAATCTTGAACAAGGGGAAATGGTTAAGTCGATCTTAGCTATGGACCCCACAAATTCAGGTACTGCCATGAATTTGATAATGGCAACCAGCTTTGGGACCATCAAAAAAACTGATATGAAACAATTTTTAAACCTTCGGAGCAATGGTCTTATCGCCATTAAACTTGATCCAAGAGACAGCTTGGTAACTGTTCATTCTACAAGTGGAGACGACTTTGTAATGCTTTTATCCCGTAATGGAAAATCCATAAAGTTTCCTGAAAGCAATGTCAGACCTATGGGCAGGGCAACGACGGGAGTAAGAGGGATACTGCTTGAAAAAGATGACAAAGTGATCGGTATGGAAGTTTTCCCCCAGAAAGAAGAAGAGGTATTGGATAAGCGTAGAAAAATCTTTAGAGAAGTATTAACAATATCGGAAAACGGCATGGGCAAGCGAACACTGCTTAATAACTTTCCTACTCAAAAGAGGGGAGGCAAGGGGCTAAAGGCAACGGTGGTTACTTCTAAAACCGGCCCTCTGGCATCCGCCATTATGGTAACCCAAGAAATTGATCAAGTAGTAATCACTTCCAAATATGGTCAGGTGATAAAGCTTCCACTTCGCAATATCCCACAACTAGGCCGTGTTACCCAAGGCGTAATCCTTATGCGTTTTGCCGAACGCGGCGACTCCGTAGCCGCAGTTACAACCCTCGAAAAAGGTATTGAGGAAGAGTAACTTTATTTTATTACCTCACAGTCAGCCTTTGGACAAAAATAATATTTCCCTTCAGCATTTATAATAAATACTTCTTGGCCATGATTATTCCACGAAATCGGATCCTTGATAGCATCAAATTCTGCTCCCGGATTGAATACGATTGAAGAATCTCCTCGTTTCACGGCCTCAGCAACAGGCATATTTATTTCTCCACTTGGGGTTAAAAATTTGTTTAGCACAATTTTTCTAATCAAATCTGGTTCTTCAGGGTCGTCAAAATAGGCAGATATATTATTATGTAAATTTTGATATAACTCATCTTCATCGTTAATAGCCTCGTACTTGGCTTTCATAAGCACGTTGGCTACTGTATTCTCGTCAATATAACCATTTAAACTTCGTGTAGTCACGGGCCCAGTTTCAATCTCACGCAATGGGGTTAATGCATACTTTGTTGTGGCTTCGGGAAGATGAAGTGTGGCAAAGTCACCCCTTTGTCCAGATGGGGCAACATGTCTCGTTCCTTGTTCCATGATTGTCTCATGTATTCTTGAAACGCCATCTATAGGATAATCACTCTCTGTATAAATTATGCCTGGAATTATAAGACCGCCCTCTGAACCCTTTATAATTTTTGAAGATATAATTCTCGGATGCATTTCAAGCCAATAAACAAGCATAGAATCGTTAACTGCAGACATCGCATAATATCCCCAATACATTCTGTTGTTATCTAAAGCTGCCAAACTCGTCTCATTAGCATTACACACTCCATTTCTTTGAGAATCTGCTATCTCCAAACTTGCACCCTGAATTGTTATTGGTTCTCCATACTTTTTAACAAGTGCGTCTCTTTGACTTTCCGATAGTTCTTCCCAATTTTTTTGGTATATGGATCGATTGTCAGTAAGTTGTTCTCCATCAGAGGGTGTTTTTAATTCTGAATCCATGATCAAAGTTTAATTCTTATAATCTATCATATCAAGTCAAGTTGCCAGAATTGGTATAATGTAATGACGTAATGTTGGGCAAAACTTTGGCTGTCCTTGGAGCGCTTATCATTGCGCAGTTTGTATTCTTCTCCGCAGACCCTAAAAATTTAGGTTCATTTGAAATTCCGTTTTTCGGCAAACTTGGATTTTTTGTTTTTATTCTAGCTTCTCAGATAATATTATTTTTGATTTTTTCACGAAAAGATCTTCACAGGAGAACAAAATATTCCATCGTAGCTTCTGGTCTAGCCGTTATTACTGCAGGAATAACACTACTCAAATCAAACCTGTTAGATCAGGCTTTGCTTGGTTTAATAAGCACTGTACTGACGTTTATTTCATTTTATTTATTAGCTCTTACACATAACAAATTTGGGAGCATTGCTGAGTTTATTTTTATTCCTCTTAGTATTGTCGCAGGATGGAATAAATCTGCTTTAAAAGCAGCAAAAAATATTTTTAACAAAAAAGTGCCCGGTGTTAGACTTGCCGCTGCCTTGGCCGGAGTAGGGATTGCCTTGCCGCTTCTAATCATATTAACCGGTTTATTGGGTTCTGCCGACCCAATATTTCAATCTTTTACCAACTCTCTTGTTTCTTTTGAATGGCTCAAAATGCCTTACTGGTTAGGAAGTAGATTTATCTTTTCTCTCTTAGTACTAGTGATTATTACACCCCTCACTTTCATGAAAATTGACCGTGTATTCAAGCCTTCCGATCAATTAGACAAAATTTTACCTCAGCTAACTCTCACAGCAGTAATTGTTGTAGGCTCTGTAAGTTTTGTGCTTTTAGCATTCTTAGTAATCCAGTTCCGATATTTATTCGCAAATGTTAGCGAAACCCAACTGCACCAATTTGGAGTGCAAACATTTTCAGAATACGTTCAAAAAGGTTTTGGTGAGCTAATTTTGGTATCTTTAATTGTTTACGCGACTTCGATCGGTGGACTTCTGATTTACCAAAGTCTAAAACCCAATCACAAAATTCTTTTAAGCCTAAATATTTTACTACTTTGCGAAATGCTTCTGTTTATTTTTTCAATATTTAGAAGAATTGGTTTGTATCAAGCGGCGCATGGACTAACAAGAAGCCGCGTATATGGCTTATCCTTCCTAGTTATAATTGGTATTTTAACTCTGATTTTAATACTCCGGCATTTTATCAAATCAAAAAAATGGTATTTATCCGAAATTTTGTCAATTGTTTTGATCGTCATTGCCATAAGCTCAGTTAAAGTAGACAGATTAATTGCTCTTTATGACCCACCAACAGTTAATGGGGAAGTGGATTATGTCTATCTGGCTAGGCTTTCTACAGATGCTTATGATGGATGGTTAAAAGCATATAATCATGCTAAGAGTGAATTTAAAACTTCAAAGGAGCTTAATCAACCTTATACTCAAGACCAAAAGCGTCGCATTGTTTATACATATTTTACCTTTAATAACCTTCTTTCCAATATGTCTTGGCTCGCAAACCGCTATGAACGCACCGATACATCTTTTTATGGCAATTCTGAGAACCTACCATATCATTCGTTTAAGGATCTAAATTTTTACGAGAAAGCTGCTTATGAAAGAATGAAAAATGAAATACCTTCTGATGAATTACTAAAGCTTCAGGAAGAAGCATCATATCTTTTTAACACCGTGTCCTCAAATGAACTTAATCAGCTACTTGATCGCTCTCTTAACTCTTTGTAGATTTCACAATGAATTATTTCCCTAAAAATTCTCTAAAATCCTCATAATAGGGATAATTATGGTCGTCCCCTGGCTTTTTTACCAATTCTACGTCAAGGCCTATTTTTCCGGCAAAACTACTAATTTGTGTAAAACTTCCGTGAGGATCATATTCGTTTTGAAACAGGATTATGTTTTGCAGGGGAACTGTACTTAAAGTTTTGAATCTTTGAGTATCTTCGTCGCTAATATCATGCAAGGGTATGCCACACAGTATTAATTTGTTTACTATGCCGCCATTTGATAAAAAGTGAGTTAAAACCAAAATTCCAAGCGATTTTGCAATAATATTAACCTTATCGGAGCCATAAGTACTTAAATTTTTGGCTTCATTTTCGGCAGAAAAATCATTTGGATTTCCACTGGTCCAATGTTTCCATTTAACAATTTGAATATTAAAATCCTTAAGGTTTTGTGCACATTCCTGTGCCCATTCATAATTCTTAATACTAAACCCAGGTAAAATTAAAGTTTTCATACTACTATAATAATATATATCAATATAGTTTAAAACTCGGAAGTTAATTTTTGTATCTTAACTTTTCGCCCTCTTTGTCTTTCTGCTCGTCTTGCAAAATTAGTACCTTTAGTTTGTAAGTCTAACATATCTTTTATTTCTTCTAAAAACACTTGCTTGGCTTGAGAGTTTACAACCAATTTAACGACTTCTGTTAGACCGCTGCCTCCATACTGAATACGCAGATTTATTTTCGCTATCGTATTTGGTGTAATATGTAACAAATCACTTATGCTTTGGTAATCATGTCCTTTATAAAGTAAAACCGCACAGGCTAAACGCTTTGAAAATACAATTTTCTCAGTAGGACTGAAAAAATCGTTTACAAAATTTTTAAGTACATCTTTATTTTTCAGATTAGCCAATGTTTCTATAAACAAATCTTCAATTCTGTTTGATCTGTCTTGAGTAAGCCTGTGTCTGGAAATCTGAGTCATGTCACTATATTAATATATATTATTATAGTAAAACAATTACTTATATAATTCTATTGTGACTACATTGGAAAAGGGAAGTGGGGAGGAGTAAAATAAAGCCATGTCAGAAGGCAATGATAAAGAGATAGAATTTGGAGGTTCAAACGTGCGTATTAGTTTTAAAAATACTGACCAAATCAAAACATTTCTTGGTAAGGCAATAAACAGTTCAGCTGACAAAATTTTACCGCCAAGAGGAGAGTTAGATAGTATTAGTCTTGAGCGCGTATTTGAAGATTTTTCAGATGATGACTTAGAACGTTTTGCTTTGACCACAGCTTTTCCTAACGAGTTAGTGGCTACAACAGAAGGAGATCATGCCTTATTTGATGAGATCGAAGTAAGATTAGAGTCTGCTTACGGAGAAAGTTCAGGTCCGTGGGTAGATCTAAAGTGCTTCCTTAATTTATCTAAGGAAGCTAAAAAAAATGGTTGGGGGTATTTAGGTTCAAAAAAAGCAGAGCTTTTAGGATCCTTTGCCTTAAAAGGAATTAAAACTGAAGTAGACGAAACCGAAACAGATAAAGGAGGTTTTATTATCTCGGGACAAAAGTCAGATGTAAAGATAAACTTTGGTCCAATATATAAAAACTTTGAAGAATATTTCGAACAAAACTGGGGTGCTGAGAGAGGTGATGAGAAGTCGTTGTTTACGTCGTTTGTAATCGCTATATATGAAATGCCCTTACCTACGGATCCAAATTTTGACAATGCTCTTGTGGATTTTCAAGAAATAGCACCCAAAATTATTGATTCAGTTTATGAAATTTTTGATCTCGAACCACCACAAAAAGAGTTAGTAGTTTCTGTTTAATTTCCTTTGCTGTGGAATTTTTGGTGAATATCGCGCAGCTGCCTGTTGGTTACATGGGTATAAATCTGGGTTGTGGATACATTTTTGTGCCCCAGCATTTCCTGAACACTTCGTAAATCCGCCCCAGCCATTAATAAATCAGTTGCAAAACTGTGCCTAAGTACGTGTGGCGTTGCCTCAACAGGAAGTTTGATTTTTTTCACATATTTTTTCACCATTCTTTGAACAGATCGGGGAGTCAACCGGACCTTTTCGTGAGTAATGTCCACCTTGCCTTTATGCCTTATAAACAAAGGCTTATATTTATCCTCCCTAAGCGCTAAATAATGCTTAATCCACTCAGCTGCCCGATACGATAAAAAAACAACTCTAGCTCGGCCCCCTTTACCAATAATCCCAAACTCACGTCTATCAAGATCTATCTTGTCGCGATCTAGCTTTATAAGTTCAGATACTCTAAGACCCGTTGAAAACAATACTTCCAAAATGGCTTTATCGCGCTTTCCTTGAACTGTCGAAAGGTTTGGTGCATTTAAGAGTCTATCTACTTGCTCGCCACTTAAAAATTTAACCTGTCTTTCGTCGACTTTAGGAATATCTAATTTTTCGGGGGCTATTACTTCGTGGTCTGTTTTAACTAACCACTTTAAAAAAGACCTTAAAGCAATAATATGATACCCTTGAGTACGTTTACCTAAAAGTAGATGTCCTTTTTCATCAGCCACTTTAGTTAAATGAATTCTAAAACGCCTTAGCTTATCCGAATCGATTTGTTTTAATAAACTGATTTTGCCTTCAATTTCGGCCCACAATAAAAATCTATCAAGATAATGTCTGTAATTTCTTATGGTTAGGGGAGAAGAGCCCCTTTCAACTTCCAAGTATTCTAAAAATTCAACCGACTTTTTTGCTATCTCACCGTTGGGGGCAGGGGACTGTGCTTTGGCAGGCATTAATTCATTATAACAGAGTGAGTAAACCCGTCAATATTGTACGACGACTAAATTTTAATAAATTTAGTATTTGTATTTATTAGATTTGGTAATTTATCGGTATTTATTTGAGCTCAATATGACCTCTTTAAATGCATTTTAAAGCCTTTGATTCACCTAAGCTATATACTTGGTCATCTTTATACAAGGTCTACTTTTCATTAAATAAAATTCACGGTTCAAATTTCGTTATTTATTCGGCAATAACAAAAATCTGGCAACTCTTATTACAACAGTAAGCAGTGGAACAGTTTAGTTCTCGTATCTACCAACTACCGACCAATCACTATTAACTTATCTTCACACACCCCCTCCCTGCATTATATGAAATGAGTCGTAAAAGTATTATTGTACGACAATATTATCTTGCCACGGCTTTGTTATATTAAAAAACACGAGATCTACCAAGACCAACAAGGCTAAAAGACAGTTAAGATAAGAAAGCTCCATACTACTTCGCTTGGTTACTTTGTCCTTACTGACTATATCACTTTATATCATAGGATACGTCGTAATAATTTAGTGCGTGAAAAGAAAGTTGGAAATCAGTGAAAAACTATACCCTATAATTTTATCTTGCCTCTTACTCCTCCCCGCTTCTCTGTCACAGGCTATGGCTAAAAATTTTACCACTGTGTAGCTAAAAACATCGTTATAAAAACTATTGTGCTTACTGTAAGATATTCACGCACGGTACGGATAAAAAGTCTCCCCTCAAGCTTAGATTGACCAAGACCCAATAATACATAAATACTTACTGTTAGAAAAAGTGAGCCTACTACAACGCTTACCGGCCACCAATAAAGCATGACTGCAATTTGAGTAATAGATATACCCAATATAAAAGTGTAAATTAAAAGTTCCTTTGAAATAATCTTTTCAAGTACGCTTGCCCACAAACCTTGCATTAGTATAGGAACACTTAAAGCAAAGACTAAAAAGGCATTTGTTAGCAAATCCGCACGAAGTGATAGTATTGCGTCAAATAGTAAAAAACTTGTAAAAAGTGTCAAAACAAATCCTACTCCCCTAGCGGCTCTTACTAACGCAATAGTTCGAATCGCCGAAACACTATAAATATTTGACGTAAGACCTAATGCATATATTCCAATACCATAAAAAAGTACAACTGGAATGCGAACCAGCATGCTGGAGGGTAGTAAAAACCAAAAAAGGCCAACTCCTAAAGTAAAAAGTGTTGGTAAAAATAAAGCTAGCAAGGCTGCGTTTAAGGCGATCGACTCTCTCATCGACCAATAAAATAATATTGTGGTCGAAATTGTAAGTGCCGCAATTGCAAAAAATCGAAGTTGATTATCTAAAAAATTTATTCCTATAAAGCCAAGCGAGAGAAGACAAGCAGTTATAACAAATCTTATTCTTTTTGACATTATTTTAGATGGGCGTTGGTAAATACTTTGTGGATGTCGTCGTGATCTTCCAAATTTGTCAAAAAATCAATGACTTTCTCTACCGAGGCAGAATCAATGTCTTGCATTAATTTAGGTTTCTGGATTAATTCGGTATCCTTTACTATGTAGCCCAAAGCCTCGATCTTATGCCTGACGTCGTACAATTGATGAGGGTTTGTATAAACTTCAATCCCCTCCGGTGTGTCTAGAACATCCTCCACCTCAAAATCCATGAATTTTAATATTGCCTCTTCTGGGTTAGCGTTTTTTTCAACCAAAATATATCCTGAAGGAATAAAATTAAAAGATGCACTTCCGGGACCCCCCAGGTGTCCCCCGCTTTTTTCAAGTAAGTTCTTTATTTCCTGAGCCGATCTATTACGATTATCTGTAGAGGCTTCAATTATCAACTGAATTCCTAATGGACCAAACCCTTCATAAGCTACTTCTTCCATCGCATCTCCAGTTGCACCTTTGGAGACAGCCCTTTCAATGTTTTCTTTAGGCATATTTGCCTGCCTGGCTTTTTCAATTGCTACGCGTAACTTGTTGTTTGAATCAGGATTTGCCCCTCCTCCTGTTTTGGTAGCAATTGTAATAATACGGGCCAACTTTGAAAATAATTGCCCTCTAGCCGCATCTTTTACGCCCTTTTGGCGATGAATAGTAGCCCACTTTGAATGCCCACTCATTAGGCCAATTATACACCTCTTGACATCGTCTGCCACATATTTATACTCATTTGAAGAACAAGCACAATGGATGACCTGTCCCATCAAGCCATTCAGCATGCCCTTTGTGGAAACTGGGAGAAAGCACTGGAGACCAATCTAGAGATTTTAAATTCCCAACAAGTATCTGCAGAGACGCTAAACAGGCTGGCAAGAGCTTATGCTGAACTTGGCGATCTTACAAAAGCTCGAGAGAGCGCTAAACATGTTCTTGAAATTGACCCTTTCAATACAATAGCCCAAAAATCACTACAAAAATGGTCTGCTTTAAAAAACGGGGCTAGGTCGGCAACACAAAGTTTATCTGCACAAATTTTTTTAGAAGAACCCGGCAAAACCAGAGTTGTCCCTTTGGTCAACCTCAGTAGTCACTCCGTAATACTAGCTCTTGAATGTGGACACGAAGTAAAACTTCAAACTTACCCCCATAGCGTGGTTGTGGCTACTATTGACGGCAAACACGTAGGACGCCTTACGGACGATATTGCAAATAGACTCAAAAAATTAATAGATGCGGGAAATGTTTACCAGTGTTATATAAAATGTGCACAGATTGGAGAAGTTAAAGTTTTCCTTCGAGAACTTAAACGTGCCGAACATATTAAACACATTCCTTCATTTCCTACCGAAAAGGTTAATTATGTCGCCTTTGCCGCACCAGAGTTGCTCCGTAATAAAAAAACGGCGCTACCTAGAAGTATCTAAAATCTTTTAGCAAATTGAGTTCCTAAATATATTTCTATATCAAAACTGCTTTCGGTCTTTTTAAAATCTATAGCGCAGGAAAAAATTCCCGCAATCCTTTGCACTACAGGCTTTTTCTCACCCACTATTAGGCAATCAGTGTCAGACATCTCCTTGTTCTGAACAGAAAAAACCTTTCCACCTAAACTTTCCAATATTTGTGATATTTGGTTACTTAGACCCTCACCTGAGGAGTCAATAACGGTAATCCGAAAACTATTTTCAAACATTGGATCAGAAAAATGGGCGGCTAGAGCCGGGGGTATATTTCCCGTTGGAACATAACCCTCATCTCCCCCGGGAAGCGTTGATTTTTTTAACATACCCGTATCTTCTAAATTTAGAGTGGTTCTGTCGGTGTTTTTAGCTCTTAAGCTAAACAAACCCAGATTAATTTTGTCTTTAAGAGTCAGATTTGTCTCATAATCCGAAAAGGCGGATTTCAAAATATTAAATATATTAGGATCACTAAGCGCTAGCGCTCTTTCTTCGGCAACTGCATCAATGGGGAGCTTTAAGCCCTTGGTGATACTTTGGGCAAGCAGAGTCAGACCTAACCCTTCATTTTGTCCTAGCTTAACTATACTTGATAACTGCCACTTACCAAGCCCGTTAGCTGTATCTATCAAAGTGTTTCCCGGAATTATTATTTTAATCAAAGAGTGAGTTTGGGGATCAAATATTGCTATATAAATAGTTTGTTGACTATCCTTAGTCGCCACGGTTAGCCTTGATCTAGTATCCCAGCTTTGGGGTAAGAGCTCCCAGAGTGCCCATCCAAATAAACAAAATATAATCAAAATTACTATTAAAAACCAGCCTGATCTAATTTTTGGTAAGCTAGTCTTGTTTCGGGCAGGTCTTTTTCTCATATTGCAAGCAAACGTCTATTGTGATTTTTGCCAAGTCTTTTAACTTTTTTAGGAGTATTTCTATAAGTTTTGAGAATATGTTTAACATACTCGCCGGCTATATTTTTCGGCATAACTAAAAGACTCGCTCCCTTTTTATATAAAATCTTTGCATCAGTATTGTCAGTCGCAGTAAAGACTGTAATTATGCTTTTGGTTCTCGCTCCCAAATACTCAAGCAATACCAAATTATCATGAAGGTTAGAGATAGTTGAAATAATTAGCCTGGCATGTCTTACCCCGGAGGCTTCTAAAACTTCTTCCTCATCCAAATCTCCAAAAATTACCGGCGTTTTTTCTTCCAAAAGACGCTTGTAAACTTTAGGATTAAAATCAACTACTACAAAGGTAACACCTAGTTTTTTTAACGTTTTGGCAAGAATTCCCCCGGTACTGTCGCATCCCACCAAAACAATGTGATCATTAAACAGCGGGTTGATGGCAACCTCTGGTTCTCTACCTGATTTTCGCCTAAAAACTAAAAGATACTTTTTAAATGTTTGAAATATTTTCTCCCCACCCAAAATCATGTATGTGGATAGTGTCATGGTTATAACTCCCACCAAAACAACCAGTACAACCTCTGTGTTACCTACGTGTCCAAGGCTTTTCCCCATAGCCATAATTATTAATGAAAATTCTGATACTTGAGCCACTGTTAATCCTGCTAAAAATCCAGTTCGTCGTTTATAACCCAAAGCGCTAACTAGAATCAAAACTATTAAAGGGTTGACTATTAAAACAAATAGAGCAAAACCTATAGCCAGAGGTATGATAGGTCCGATACCTGAAACGACCAGCTGCGTTCCCAGAACTAAAAAAAATATTGTAAGAAAAAAATCTCTAGTCCATCTAGTTTTTGAGGCTACCTGAAGATGTTCAGGCAAATTTGATAATGCAAGCCCTGCCAAAAATCCCCCAATTTCAATTGAAAAACCAAACGGTCCGGCGACTAGTGTGGCAAACCCTAAGGCCCAGGCGATACTGACTATATATAACAATTCGTTTGAATTAGAAATAAAGCGGGTAAAAAGATTGGGCAATATATTTTTTGACAAATACCATACACTAAGAAAAAGAATAAGCGCCTTCAAAGCTACTAATAAAATTGTTAAAAAGCCAAAATTTTCAGAACGGAAACCTGCCAAAAACATCAGGATGAGTACTGCCACAAAATCCTGCACTAATAGTATGCCAACGGCAATCTTACCATATAGGCTATTTATATCCTTTTTCTCGGATAATAGTTTCATAATAATGATGGTTGATGAAAGCGTAAGAGCAAAGGCAATATATAAAGAAGAAACAGTTCCAAAACCCAAAAGTGACGCGATTAAAAAACCAGCAGCAGTGGTCAACACTACTTGTCCAATACCTGAGAGTAAGGCTACTTTACCCACAATTGAGAATTCATGAATATTCATTTCCAGTCCCACCAAAAACAAAAGCAGAGTAACTCCAATCTGCCCTAAACTTTGGAGCGAATGACTGTCCTTTTGTAAAAAGCCAAATAAAGCCAACAAAAAACCAGCGAACAAATAGCCTACAAATACAGGCTGTCTAAGGCTTTTTGCTAAAACACCGGCTGCAGCTGCAGCAACAAGCAATATTGAAATTTGCGTGAAATCCATAATTCAGTATAAGCTTAAGTGGTTCCCATGATCAATATTGTCGACACAGTAATTTATATAATCAGTTTTCTAGCTATTTGGATGGGGTCCCAAAAAATTGTTTCTTCAATCGATAAAATTGCCCGAAGAGCAAAAATATCATCCTTTATCCTTTCTTTCGTTGTGTTAGGGCTTGCCACTTCTGTCCCTGAACTTGCAGTAGGAATTACTGCTATTTCTCAGGGTAAACCAGACATTTTTGTGGGCAATCTTTTAGGCGGGATATCCATAATTTTTTTATTTATCATCCCACTTCTAGCAATTTTAGCCAATGGAGTAGCTTTTAACTCTAATATCAATCACCACAAACTTTTATTGTGTTTGTTTATAGCCGTCACTCCGCTCTTGTTTCTGCTTGATAAATCACTGACTCAAAACGAAGCGTTGTTGGAAATTGGATTTTACGTCCTAGCTTTCATGCTAATTAAGCAAAAGGCAAGCCTACCTAGGGGTAAATTACAATTTAAATTCAGAGATTTAGCTTGGGCCATGGCGGGATTATTGACTGTTTATATTTCTGCCAATGTTCTCGTCGAAAAAACTATCGAGTTTGCAGAAATTTTCAGCATTACTCCGTTTTTAATAAGCTTAGTTATTGTTTCGTTCGGAACGAATTTACCCGAACTTTTTGTTGCAATCCAAGCCGTAATCTTACGGAAAAAAGATGTAGCTTTAGGAGATTACGCCGGCTCCGCTTTGGCTAATGTTTTGTTTATGGGTCTATTTACTTTTCTGCTGGGTGGAAATTTGTATATAGATAGGAATTTCACCCCAACATTGATATTAATAAGCTTAGGACTTTTGCTTTTTTACTATTTTGCTTCTAGTAAAAATAGCATTTCGCGAAAGGAGGGATTTGTACTGTTGGGATTTTATTCAGTATTTGTTACTTCTCAAGCTCTAGGTTAACCAGAGCACTGGAAAGATCCTCGGGTAACCTAGCCTCTACTTCAATCTTTTTAGCACTAACAGGGTGACTAAAAATAATTTTGCTGGAATGCAAAAATAGCCGCGGGCACCATTTGCGGTCGGCTCTTGAAGTTTTTCGACCGGCATAGAATGTGTCTGAAACAATAGGATGGCCAATATGTTTTAAATGTATTCTAATTTGGTGAGTTCTGCCTGTTGTAGGGAAACACTCGACCAAAGTAAACTGCAAAAAATATTGCAAAACCTTATATTTTGTTTCTGATCCTCTACCGCCAGCAACTATGCCGAATCTATCACGGCGCCAGGGTAATCTGCCAACTTCAGCAATAACAGTGCCCTCCTTTGGTTCAATTCGGCCATGCACCAAAGCAATATATTTTTTACCAATTTTTCGTTCTTTGAACTGCTGCTGAAGATTTTCAAAAGCGTGGCTTGTTTTTGCAATTATCAAGCACCCGCTTGTTTCCTTATCTAATCGGTGCACAATCCCATTTCTATACAATTTTAAATTATTAATTGAATAACCAGCTTCGCTGTTAAATTTTAAATTCGCGGCAATCCATGATTGTACTGTTTTTTGATCCTTAGCTGTTGCCGCGTCAGTCACTATCCACCCTGAAGGCTTATCGATGACCATAAGATACTCATCTTCAAAAAGAATTTGGGGGATATTACTTGCGGTGAGATTTTCTTTCACAGTTTATACATTTTGTGGCTTCCGGATACGCCATTAATCTATCTGTGTCTATCATAGATCCACAAACTTCACAAATTCCATACTTGCCAATCTTAATCCGGGTTAAAGCTTTTCTGGTTTGGATTATGCGTCGATCTAATTGGTCTTTTAAAGCCCCTGTCATCGCATGGCCAAACTGCTCCTCCGCATCTGTGTCTAAAGCCACACTATCCTCTACTCGAGATTCATTTTTAAAAGGATCTGATTCATCTATTTTTTTACGGTTAGATTTAAGCCGTTCCAACTGATCCTTCAAAAACACACGAACAGGAGCCACCAAAGAAGCTGGGAAAAAAATTTGTTTCTCTGTGTTTGTTTTTTTGATTTTTGGCATTATTTATTTGTTGTTATGATTTAAATTATATAATTTAGCAACTAAAAGAAAGGCCACGGTTAAAGATAATAACACGTCTACATATGAATGTGTCAAGTATAACATAATAAAGCTCCTAGAAATAAAATAAAAGCTTGCACTTACAAGCCCTGCAATACCTACCCTACCGGACTTGTACCAAGTAAATCTTTTGTAATACCTATCAACGTAAATATATACACCGATTGCCAAAAGCACTTGAACTAAGTCAATTAACACCCCCAACGAATAGGCAAAAATCACTTTTCCTGCTGATACAAAAGCAAACGCTATACCAAAACTTGAGATAATTGCTTCCAAAACTTCTATAAAATCCAAATTAAACCTTTTTCTAGCCACCAAAAAAGCTAATAAAATTCCCAATAAACTTGTCCAAAACCAGTATCCAATACGTGTGCCTAAGACTGTCCCTATAAACAACCCACAAATCACATAAATAATACTAGAAAATATAATTTTTGAAGTATAATCCTCTCGGAGTCTTCGCCAATAAAAGAACAACATAAACCAAAAACCGATTAAAAAAAACAAGAAATTTGACACATTCAAACGCTTAAGTATATCATATATTTCACAGTGTTAGAAACGCCTCACGTACTCGTCGGCGCGGCAATAGCCGCAAAAATTCCTAACCCGTATTTAGCAATTCCACTTAGCCTGGGCAGCCATTTCGTGCTTGATATACTGCCTCATTGGAACCCTCACATCAATCGTGAAATCAAAAAGTATGGCAAGCCTACACAACAAAGCGTATCAATAATCGCAGGAGACTCAAGCCTGGCCCTTATGTCAGGCCTATTAATCGCCTTTAGTAACCCAAACCCTTGGCTTATACTTACGTCGTGTTTTGTGGCTGTGCTTCCCGATCTGGTTGAAGCGCCATACTACTTTTTAGGCAAAAAAACTTTGATCGTAGAAAAATGGATACAATGGCAAAAATCAATTCAAAATGATGTAGAGATGCTTCCGGGTCTTTTGAGCCAAATAGTTATTGCTTTAGGGGCAATTTTGTGGATATTTACTTAGCCCGCTCAACATATGCGCTCGTTCTTGTGTCTACCCGAATTTTATCGCCTGTGTTAATAAACAACGGCACTTTTATAGTTATTGCGTTTTCCAGCTTTGCCGATTTGTAAATATTTGAGGCTGAATTTCCCTTTACCCCTGGGTCAGTCTCAACTACTTCTAAAGTCACTTTCGGTGGAAGCTCTACCGAAAGTACTTTATCCTGAGCGGAGTCGAAGGACCAAAATAATATATCAGCGCTGTCGCCTTCTTTTATAAATTTAATCTCATGCTCAATAACTTTAATGGGTAGCTCAATCTGCTCAAATGTAGTTGGGTCCATAAAAGTTGCAGTATTGCCATCTCTAAAAAGATATTGAAGCTTCCTTTTGTGAGTTGTAACCTCATCAACTTTAATATTTGAAGAGTATGAATCATTGATAACCGCTCCGGTAATTAAATTACGGGCGGTTATTTTCACAGTGGCTCCTCCACGCCCCATTTTAATTAGAGCATACTCAATAACCTGATGAGGCTCATTATTTCTCAAAAAAGTCGTGCCATTACGTAGTTGTGTAGAAGCTATCATGTCAGAGGTATTTTACCTTAATGCTGTTTTTATTGCCAGTTTATGGATAAACTTCCAATTTTTGTTATCCTTCCAACAATTTTTACAATACTCATTTCCCCATCCAACCTTGATGGATTTTTTCATTGGTCTTTTACAGATGTCACAAAGGTATATTAGGCTCATTGAAGGATATTTTGGACAGGAGTGAAGTCATTTTAAACCCATACCAAGAAGCAGTGTCAACTGCATATTTCTATATATATGTGATAAAATAGGCTCATTAGCCGAAGTGCTGGAACGGTAGACAGTCCAGTCTCAAAAACTGGTGAGCGTAACAGCTCGTGTGGGTTCGAATCCCACCTTCGGCACCGGCACGAAATGGACTTCTGACCTTGCCTATGCAGTGGGTTTAATTACTACTGACGGTTGTCTTTCTCCAGACGAAAGACACATATCTGTTACTTCTACCGATATACAATTACTACAGGCATTTAAGAATAGTTTGAACAAATCAAATAAAATCGCTGTCCATTAATTTAAGGAGGTTGGTCTTGGATAACTTTGAAAACGGTTTGGCTTGGATGGGAGTAGTTTTCCAAGTTTTTGCGGTCATTTCTAACCCCTTTTGGGGCTCATGATTTACTCTGAGCCCCATCAGTTTTTCCTCTCTTCTCCTCCATCGGGAAAAAACGGATACGGTCACCCCTAAAGAAGAACTTAATTTGCCCCAAAGGCCCGTTTCTATGCTTGGCTATATTTAAAATTATTTTATCCTGGGAATCTTCATCCTCTCTCCACAAAAACATCACGACGTCACTATCCTGCTCAATACTATTGTGAACTATAATATCATTTGCCACAAAATTGGCGTACTCAGGCACAGTTGCATCATAGACCTCGCGAATCCCTATTTTTTTAATCTCCTTGACCTCATCCCAGTAAATATCAGACTGACTTAAATTCTTCAAGGACTGATCGCTTAATACCTTGATAATTTGTGCTAATCTTGCTCGACTAATGTCATTATGGTATCTCTGAGTTCCACTATATGCCCACCCCATTCTGGCATGGAATCCCCTTTGTGAAAGACCGCTTGTTTTACGAAGTTTATCTATGTATTCCCAAATTTCTTTAGGAACTACATCATTATTAGGATTTGCATGTATCGCATCTAGTAATGAGGTTGCTAATTTAGCAATTTGTGCTTTTTTGCCTACACAGCCAACTGAAACTAAAAATTTTTGTTGATCTGTTTTTCCTTGAACTACAACGTTCCAGATATCTTTATAACCTTTTTTTGTGCTTTTTATTAATGTAGATAAAATGCCAAGTCTTAATAACAGATTAGATACACCTTCTGCAAGTAGAAAACTGTTTGTAGCATAGTATATTCTCACTTTCGGTCCTTTATTTTTAGATATATGAATGCAGCCATCTGTCGCCCATAAGTGTCTTAAAAAAAGCGCCACTTTGTCTACTGGTTGTTCGAAAACTATTTCGGGTATTATCTTTTCAAAAGAGTGTTGACCATATATGCCTATCTCATCTAGCCATGCAACAATTGGGTTTCTCCTACCACGCGCCAATCGATATCCCGCTGACAGATATAAATGATACCAACTTTCTTGAGCCACTATACGGGGCTTTATTTCAAAATCGGCCAATGCGGCTTTATAAACTATATTAATTAATTCTTTTTCTTGATTTGTATAATGCAGAGGCTGGCGCTTAACATAACATCCATCCCCAATTAAATGACCAATCAAGATCAATTTATTTTCACTTAATTTTCCTTTACTTGATATTTCTAATTTTCTCGGGGTTGCAATTCTATCACCAATTTGAAGTGTATCTAGTCGACTCCACCCATTCACTTTCAAAAATGGATGATTCCCGCTTGCACAAATTACTTTTCCACTCTTAAGTGTCATCCTGTATACAACCTTCTTGCCGCTTGAAAACACTTTGCTTATTTTTACGGGAACTAATTTCATCTGCTCATTTAAGGCCGAAACTCTCATATTCTTTTTCCCAACGAGCGAACTGATAGGAACTCGCTTACCGCTCCCTACCAAGGTCAGCAAAGTTTCCCCTAAAAGACAGCCTGACTCACGAAGATCGGCCAGCTGTGGTCTTTTTAATTCTCTTTGCTCAACCGCTCGGGACAACTGCGACAGGGCAAGAACCGGGATTTTAAGCTCCCGGGCTATATTTTTAAGTCCCTGGGAAATCTCCCCAACCTCCTGAACCCTATTTTCCAAGTTCCTGCTTCTGGCTAGCTGAAGATAATCTACGATCAATAAATCAATACCATGATCCACTTGAAGCCTCCGTGCTTTTGTCCTCATTTCCAAAATACTCTGGGCGGGAGTGTCATCAATATACATCGGTGCTTCAGCTAACTCCCCCATCGCGTTTGCTAGCGCTGTAAAATCATTTTCATCCAATTTTCCGGTTTTTAGCCTCCAGGCGTCAATATCTGCTTGTGCCACGAGTAACCTGTCCACTAACTCCTCTTTACTCATTTCAAGAGAAAAAATCCCCACAGGACGTTTGTGGACAACGGCCAAATTCTGAGCGATATTTAAGGCCATCGAAGTTTTACCTACTCCCGGTCTGGCCGCCAAAATAATTAAATTTGATCTTTGAAAACCGGCTAATAAGCTATCCAGTTGCTCAAATCCGGTTGGTATCCCCCGTAGACCCGAATCTTGCTTGTGGAGTTCATCAAGACGATCAAATGAATCGGCCAAAGCAGCTTTTACAGGGGTAAAACTTTGAGATAAATGCCTTTGGGTGAGTGAAAAAACTTCCGACTCGGCCTTATCAAGCAACTCCTCTGCAGCCAGAGACTCATCCATAGACAGTTCAACTAATTTTGAGGCTGCGGACATTAAAGATCTTTTTGTGGCCTGATCCTTAACGATTTTACCGTAATGCTCAACGTGAGCCGCAGTTGGCACTCTATTTGAAAGCTCAGCCAGATACGAACTTCCACCGACTTTTTTCAAACTTTTTCTTTTTTTAAGCTCCTCTGAAACAGTTAAGACGTCTATTGGAACCCGTTGTTCAAAGAGCCCAACAATGCTTTCGTAAATTTCTTTGTGCCTATCATCATAAAAATGACCAGGTTCTAAAAATTCGGCAACGGCAATAACGGCATCTTTATCAAGTAAAAGCGCGCCCAAAACTGACACTTCGGCTTCGGTTGAATGCGGAGGAACTCTAATCACTAATTTTTCTCCAAAATAACTATACGCTGCTCATCTGAGGACAGATCTGTATCCTTTAACATCAATTTCGCCTGAGTCTGGGAAGGTAGGCCCATCTGGGTTACAAATACATTTACAGGCTTTAGACCAGAAAATGATTTTGGATCTAGCCCTTCCACTTGGTAATGCATGGGGATAATAATTTTAGGCTCAATATCAGAAACTACTTTAACGGCTTCCTCGGGACCAATAGTGTATTCCCCTCCAACAGGGACCATAAGTACATCTATTTGGCCTATATCCTCTACCTGGTTCTCGCTAAGCTCATGGCCTAAGTCGCCCAAATGGCAAACCCGTAAGTTGTCCATCTCAATCACAAAAATTGTATTTTTCCCACGCTCCAGGCCTTTTTGATTATCATGATAAGTGGCAAACCCGATGATGGAAGTGCCAGCAATTTCATATTCACCCGGTCCGTGGATAATTTTTCTAGTCACATTCACCAGTTCTGCCTTTGAGTGATCCTGATGAGCGTGAGAAATAGTTAAAATATCTGCCTCTATTTTAGGAAACTTGAGTCCCACCATTTCAGGATCAAAAGGGTCTGTAACAACAGTAGTTAACTTGCCTTTAATTTTGAAACTTGAGTGGCCAAAATAGGTTATTTCCATTGCGTTTATATCCTACTGCCTGTACACTATGCCTGTCAATGCGAAAAGAAGTATTTATTGCCGTAATATTGGGCGCAATTTTAGGCCTGATCGTCGCGTTTGGGGTCTGGAGAGCCAATAATGCCTTAAGAGTAGTTAACAATACAAACCAGCCTGTTAACAACAAATTACAAACACCCTCCCCAACTCCAAAAAGCAACGCTTCATTTTCGATTGCAAGGCCACAAAATTATGAGGTGGTTGTGGAGTCTCCAGTTACAGTGACCGGACTTACTAAGCCTAACTCATTGGTTGCAATTTATGCAGATACTAAAGATTATCTTTCTTACTCAAGCCAAGCTGGCGAATTTAATATTGAAGTAGGATTAATAGGTGGAATCAATAATCTTTTAATTTCTTCAGAAGAAGCAATTGCACCATTAATTCTAGTTTACACTACTGCGCTTAGTTTAGATCAAGCTTCAGCTTCCCCCACTCCAGCAAGTCTAGATCCTGTAAGACAAAAATTACAGGAAAAACTTGATCAAGTGTCTAATAAACCCAATTCATATGTTGGCACGGTGACGGATAAAACCGAAGGAGGAATTCAAATCAAAAACGGCTCAGCAGAAATCAAACAAATAACTATAACTGAGGCTACCAGCTTTGTGCACATTGACGGCACTTCCAAAGAAGTAAAATTTAGCGATTTAGGAATTGGAGATTATATTGCAGCTGTTGGCTACAAGGATACCAATAATTTGCTTTCGGCTATGAGAGTAATAATCACTACACAAGCTGAAGTTTCAAAAAGAAAAATTTTATTCGGAAAAGTAACAAGTTTTTCCAAAGCCCAGCTAGAAGTAATTGCCGGGACACAAAAATATTTAATCCCTTCAAATAAAACTCTCAAAATTTACTCTGTGGATAAGGAAAATTCGCAAAAAGCAGTTGCCTTTTCAACTATCAAGGAGGGAGACAGCATTGTAGCTTTAGGAACACTCGAGGCTGACAAACTCACCCCAAAGACAATCTATTTGCTTAATTAAAATATAGTTGCTACAATTCTAGCAATGTTAAACATAAAAACACCCGCCATTATGTGGCACCGCTATTTTAAGACCTCGCTTGAGGAGGGTGTTTTCGTGGTTTTACAGGCGTAAAACTAAATAAAAAGATAAGAAGACAACCTCCTTACAAGGAGGTTTTTTTGTTACCTAAAAATATATGAACAAAGACATAGAACCAATATTAGGAAATCAAGAAGTTAGCAAAGAAGTTTTACTTGCGGCAAAAACGCTTGAAGAACAAGTTGTTGCCTTAGGACTCGACAGTAAAATCGCCATTACTCCAGTTGTGTCTAAAAAAGGCAACGACTTGATCTTAATAGATGCAGGTCGGGAGTTTAAACTTGACGCTAAAAGTGGCCTTGAAGTTATAAACGGAGGAAACTTTAGCAATCTAATCCGAATGTTGTCACATGGATTCCCAGGCTCGCAGGAGCCGGCTTCAACTCCTGATTTGCTAAATCAATCCGAGTTTGCAGAGGCTTGTTTAAGCCAAGCCGTCCTAGGGGCCGATTTAGTAGGAAACACTTTATTAAATAAAATTTCAGGTGCACCAGGTGAATTCATTCCTGTCTATTACGGATCTACAGACGGAATCAACTTCGCCGAAGTGTTAGAAACTCAGCTTTGCGCACAAGCTCTACAAGCCAGAGGGCTACCAAGCTATGTTATTTTTGATACAGACGGCTTTGACTCAGGCAGAAATGTTCAAAACGCAGTGAATAGCTCTCATGTAGTTCCTGTTTCACTGGAAGCAGAATTTGAACAATTTTCGCTTTCTCTTGGAGATTCTACCAAAGACCGCTCGATAGAAGCTACAAAAAGATTAACCAACGATGGGTCAATTTTTTTCGCATCAAACGAAGAAGTGTTTGATGCGGTTGGAAAAAATTTATCTATAGGAAAACTGGCGCTATTGGCACGCCTTGCCGGTGGAGATCCCAAATTGTTCGATTCGCGCACGGTTTCAGACATTTTAAGAAAAATCGATTCCCTAAGTCCCACCATTGACCCTCAAACGCCGGTAAACCAAAGCGGACTCAAACCGGCAGGATTTAGTATGTATGCCAGAGAAGCCGTTATCTCAGCAGAATTTAAGGGAGTGGTTGGAATGCCTCTAAAACTTACCACACACGCCAACATCTATAAAATGTTGGGAAGATACGGATCACTTTTATCGCAAAGAGTCAATTCCGGAGCTATATTATTCCCGATCCAAAGGCAGAGAATCCAAACAAGGGCCCAGTCCTTGGCAGGCACAGACCCAGTCGACCCAGTCGTACTGGCCTTTTTATCTGAAAAATTTCCTGAAGCTTTAAAAAAACTTAAAAATGATTTTATAAAAAATTGTCAGGTTTTGACGCCCCAAAAAGCAATTGAAACCGGAACTGGAGACAACAGATTTATCATAGAAGATTATTTTCCAATATGAAAAATTTATTAATCATTTCTGCACACGCTGATGATCATATAGCTTGTGCCGGCACTATATTTAAGCTGACAAACGAGTCCGGCTTTTACGCTTATGAAATAATTTTAACAAATTCAGAACTAGGGCAAAACTTTAAAGTTGATTCTGAAATCGATAAAAAAACTGTAGCTAAAACAAGAGCAGAAGAACTCTCTCGGGCTTCTAAATTTTTAGGTATAAAAGCTAGCTTTTGCATGAACCAACCCGATCTTGCTTTAACCTATTCTCAAGAGTTAGTTTTTGAAGTAGTAAAAATTATAAGGGAGACTAAACCTAAAATTGTATTTCTACACAATAACTATGACTCACATCCTGACCACACTGCTGCTTTTCGCATTGGTTTAACAGCAGTTAAAATCGCTGCCATGGGTGTCAAAAAAGAATCACTAGGAATTCCGTTTAGAGTACCGACAGTATTGTGTGCCGAGGGGATGTTACCCATTAAAACACAAATACTTGTGGATATTACCAAGTATTTAAATAAAAAAACAAAATTATTTAAAATTTATGTTTCCCAGGCGAATTCAAAAGCCGTAGCTTTTGAAAAGTCTTTAGCAACTGTAAGGGGTTATCACTTGCGGAAAGAAAATGGGAAGTTTGCCGAAAGCTTTAGCCTGCAGGAAGAGTTCCCTATTTTATTATTTGAAAAAAATGAATAAATGTTTCGTTGATACTAGGCAAAATTTAGTTATAAAAGTGCTGGATAATATTTCCAAGGCGCAAAGGGAGATCGTGGGCATAAGAGAATTTAGCGACATTGCACTTGTTCCCCAAATAGAATTACTTGATACAAAAACGATAAGTATAACTCTGGTCGATAGCATGAAATCGACTCAAATCCCTGACTTTGAATTAACACAACTAATTTTACAGCTTCTTAGGAAAGTTAATAGTTTTGAAACGAAAATAAATAAAAATTACAATATTCAAAAAAGAATCGAATACCTAGTAAGTATGTTTAAATCAAGTGAATGTGTGGTTCAAACTCTTAATGAAATACAAGCTTTAGTTTCCAAAGCAAAACTGTTTCCTGTACACGGAGATTTACAAAAACAAAATATTTTTGTCAATTCTAATGAATTACAATTAATAGACTTTGAGCATTTTCTTTTTGCTCCCTTAGAGCTTGATATTGTAAATAGCCTTTTTTTTAATGACTCAAATTGCTTAGACGCTAAATTTATAATATCTCAATTGATAAAAGAAAAAATTTTTAGTGAAAAAATGATAATTAGTATGTTGAAATTTTACGCAATTAATCAACTTGCTGAAGGCCGTAAAAAAGAAGATGTTACCAAGAGACTAAATAAAGGCTTGTCAAAATTAGACAGAATTACAAAAAGCTGGATGGATACCTCCATGGTAAACCTCTAGTTTGTATTATAATTTAATGCTAGGATAATACTATGAAAAAAGGACCGGATACACCTAAAGGATTTCGTGATATCACACCAGAAATCGCCAAAAAACG
>Ga0075718_102_pt1 | contig 30150 bp, 27 predicted proteins | sample RifGroB1_FD_67779 | JGI IMG/M metagenome (GOLD analysis project Ga0075718, IMG submission 67779) | Microgenomates (Woesebacteria) bacterium GW2011_GWB1_38_5b | reverse complement strand
AGTCTTTTAAAAAATTATTTATTGGTTCACCCGAAAACAGCGGATCGTCATGTAAATACTACAGTGATTTGATAAGTGGGAAAATTGATGTTGTGATTGAATGTACTAGAAAGAGAAATTTAGAAATAGCCGCAGCTTATGGTTTGGTTAGAGAAGCAGGAGGAGTGATGGTGGACATTTTGGGTCGCGACTTGGAAAAAATGTCATATTTGGAATTTTACCAATCTGACGACAAACATTTTCCAATTATCTCAGCTGCTAACTCGGGTATCATCCGTAAGTTGCTGGGGGGTATAAACCTATCTCTTCTATCAGCTTATTATCAATGAATTCTGGAAGGCTAATTGGATCGACGTTGACTCCGAGTTTTTGTGACAGCATTCGTGCTAGTCTGTCTTCAATGCTTCTACCAACCTCTAGTTGTACTTGACTCATATTTTTCCTTCCAAAGAAAGCTCTTTCAGTCTCACTTAGCCCTACAAGCTTGTTAAGATTTTGTAATTTGGGGTTGCTTATGTTTTTATTTATTCTTGCCGTCATAGCATTTACGGGCCTGTCGTCCAACATTTCCATCGGCCTTACCCAGTCGGAACCGGTTGTGTAGTTGTCTATGTAAAAAATAATCATTTTTGCTAAATCTTCTTGTGTTACCTCCCCATCCTTTTTTGTTAAAATCGTTGCCATAGTTTGTATTGCCTCATGCCCAACCGATCCGGAGATAGTGATTGCCCTTTCTGCAATTCCATATCTTCTCATGGCTTCCTCGCTGGGTTTTGATACGACTTCTCGATACTCACTCCAAGATATTCCCCCATGTTGATCCTGCGCCTTGTATTGTTTCTCCATTGCTTTGGAAAAATCGTGGCATGCTGCCGCTGTGCCAAGATCTGTCAAAATTTCCGTATCAAGCCCTAGTAATCGTCCCATTTTCATGCATCTCGCCAAAACCACGAGTTGGTGATCGGTAACATTTCTCCACTCTCTCTTCCCGTTCGATTTTTCTCTAAGTCCACCAAATACATGCAGCAGCCACGCTTTTTTGTCTACATCCCTAATTAAACCAAAGAAAAACGCCCGTTTCTTTCGAACGAATTCCTGTGAATTTAAGGAGGCGGTTCTTTCTTCATTTTGTTTTTTCTTGGCAAGTAATTCGTCAAATATCTCATATAATCTAGGCAAGTATTTAACTCGCAGAGATCTTCCGTCAAAACTGGTGGAGTAAATGCTTTGCAAAATATCCCTAATTTCAATTTCTTCTGGGTTCAGTTTGCCCATTATTGCCTTAGCTTGGAGTGTTGCCAATTCTATAGAATAGGGAAACATTCTAAACGCCTTCAATACTGCTTGATCCTCAATTGATAACTCCTGGCCTAAATTTTCTCTAAGCGCTAACCCAACCAACCGATCGGTGTGTCCTCTGAATTGTACTCTTAAGCCAAACTCCCTTATAGCATCCAATTCCGCTTCTTCTGATGAACTCAATCCTCCACCTTTGTATGCTTTTCGCTCAAGACCCCAACGTTTTACTTGTAAGGGATCGGGGACCATCTCTTTAGTGGCTTCTCGTGGGATTCCAGATGCTATCCTTTCTAATAGCGACCGCCTGCGTGTATCTGTTACCGGGACAGCAATCTTCCGTGTTCCATCAGGATCAACACTAGTAAAATCCTCAGCTAATTCTAAAAAGCCTTCCTTTTTCGCTGGCCTGGAATAAATATAACTCTCCTTTGCAAATATAACGAACCTCAACCAATTAACTACCCCCTCGGGTAGTCTTTCAACCATTGGTATCGGCAGCCGTTCCGAGGGTAGATAGACACTTCTCCTAACTCCTTTATAACGTAGCTCTTCTTCGGCTTCCTGTGACGACATAGATACATTATAGCAAAAGACCAAGTTGTTTACAAAAGTTAAGTATTTGATATACTACGGTAGTTCAAAAATGAAATCCTTACCAAACACGCTGAAACTGGTTTTAGTCACAGGAGGGGCTGGATATATCGGATCGGTACTAATCCCCGAGTTACTAAAACTCGGATACGGGGTCAGGGTACTGGATAATCTCACTTATGGTGGAAATGGAATGATTGCAAATTTCAGTAATCCCAACTTTGAATTTATGATAGGAGACACCCGCGATTTAGGAACTGTCAAAAAGGCCCTAGAGGGCGTTAATGCGATAATTCATCTAGCCGCGCTTGTGGGATTTCCGCTATGTAGAAAAAAACCTCGAGATGCAGAAGAAGTAAATCATTTAGCAACCGTTCAATTAAATAAATTAAGGAAAAAGAACCAGTTACTCATTTTTGCCTCTACCGGAAGTAATTATGGTCATATACCAAGTGGGTATTGTACAGAGAAAACTCCTCTTAACCCAATCAGCATCTACGGCAAGACCAAAACTGCTGCCGAAAGAGCCATCTCCAAATCTCCCAATGTAATAATTTATAGGTTCGCCACTGCATTTGGAATATCTCCTCGTCTAAGACTAGATCTTCTCATAAATGATTTCACCTATCAGGCCTTGAGAAAAAAATCGCTAATTGTGTATGACAAGAATTACAAAAGGACCTTCATTCATGTTAGAGATATTGCCAGATCTTTAATTTTTGCTTTAGAAAACTCGGACAAAATGGTCGGTGAGACCTATAACATTGGAGACGAATCGCTTAATTCAGACAAAGAACACATTGTAAACATTCTTAAAAAGAAGGTTAATTTTATTCTTCACTACGTGAAGATTGACAAAGGCGATGAGGATCAAAGAAATTACTGGGTAGATTATTCTAAGATAAAGAGCCTGGGATTTAAGACGCAGGTGTCTTTAGAGCAAGGCATCGACGAAATGTTAAAAGCGTTCAAAGTTATAGATCTTGAAAACCCGTATTCAAATGTCGACTAATAAAATAGCGGTACCCAACAATAGATTTTGGGAAGATAAAGTCGTCCTTGTCACCGGTGGTGCAGGCTTTTTAGGAAAACAGATAGTTTCTCGGTTGGAAAAGGTAGTTAAAAAGGTGATTGTTCCCAGAAGGAAGGAGTTTAATTTCATTAAATATGAGGATGCAGCAAAGTGCCTCAAAAAATATCATCCAGATGTTGTAATTCATTCAGCAGCTTTTTATGGAGGAATCTGGATTAATAAGATGTATCCTGGGCAAATTTTCTTTGAAAATCTGTCTATGGGCTTAAACGTAATGGAAGCATCCCGTCTTGCAGGAGTTAAAAAGTACGTCACAGTCGGCACTGCCTGCGCCTATCCAGGCCATCTGGAAAACGCTCTAAATGAGGACAACTTTTGGGACGGGCTTCCCCACGACAGCGTCATCAATTACGGTACACCTAAAAGAATTCTCCAAATACAAGGAGTTGTATATAAAAGGCAATATGACTTCAATTCAATTCATGTCATTTTGACCAATTTGTATGGACTGGGTGACTGCTACAATCCTGAAAGATCTCATGTTGTTGCAGCGTTAATAAGAAAATTTGTGGAAGCCAAGCAGTCAAACTCACCAACCGTAGAAGTTTGGGGAACAGGCAAGCCCATCAGAGAATTCTTGTACATCGAAGACGCGGCAAAAGGAATTATTAGAGCAGCTGAAATTTATAATGACACCAAACCAGTTAACATTGCGTTGGGCAAGGGCACCTCGATAAAGGAGTTAGCCGAAACGATAGGGGGGATTATTGCGTACAAAGGTAAAATTGCATGGAATACCACAAAACCAGACGGTCAGAAGATAAAATATCTTGATAATAATTATATGAAAAAGGTATTAAATTGGTCACCCCCTACAAATTTAAAAGCCGGATTGAAAAAAACGATAGATTGGTATACTGCCAACAAAAAAGAAGCCGACAGCAGAAAATAAATGACATCCTTCCTCGAACGAAGTTCACAGTATCATAGAGATTTATTTCAAAAGCTTAACTTTTCATTTAAAAAAGGGAAAAGAATCTTGGACATTGGCTGTGGAGAGGGAGTGGATTCGTCAATTTTTTCTCGACACTATAAACTTGAAACTCACGCTTCCGACCTATTTCGCCATAAAAATTTTGACAAGTTAAAACGGATCAAGTTTAAAACTGGGTCAATATTTAAACTTTCCTACCCAAACTCCTTTTTTGACTATGTATTCCTGCATGACGTTTTACATCACGTTGACGAGCCGCATCAGTCAAAAAATCGTCACACAGCGGCCCTAAAGGAAGCTTACAAAGTTGTTAAAAATAGAGGGAGTCTCATAATAGTCGAAGGCAATCGCTACAATCCTATGTTTTACCCCCATATGGTGCTTATGTTAGGTCATAACCATTTTACTCAATCTTATTTCAAACATCTGATTTTAGAACTTTTTCCTCAAGCCAAATTTAAGTTTTTTGAAGCCCACGTATATCCTCATGGTTGGATATGGATATTTAAGGTATACGAATGGTTAATGGAGCATATGGTTCCAGAGTCGTTTCGGGCGTATAATGTGGCTATTATTACGAAATAAGTAGCCACTATATGCAAGAAACAGTTTCAGTAATTATCGCGGCCTATAATGAAGAAAAGAACCTTCCCCGACTTCTAGCTTCAATTAACAAACAAACATATTCTGAAATCGAAACAATTGTTGTAGATGATTCTTCCAGTGACAACACATCCAAGGTTGCTAAAAAATACAAAGCAATAGTATTTTCCCGGCCCCATGGTGAAAGATCCGTACAGAGAAATTTTGGAGCCCAGAGAGCCAAGGGAAAATACCTTTTATTTCTTGATGCAGACATGGAGTTATTCCCAAAAGTGGTCGCATCATGCGTCGCTCTGGCTAAAAAGCACTCCTGGAGCGCTCTAGTGATCCCAGAAAAGTCTGTAGGGGACAACTACTGGGCCAAAGCTAAAGCGTTAGAGAGAAATTGCTACATTGGCGATTCAGAAATAGAGGCTGCAAGGTTCATTAGCCATGCCGCTTTTGACGAGGTCGGCAAATATGATCAACAAATGATCTCTGGAGAAGACTGGGATTTACACAAAAGATTAATGAAATTTAGTTATAAAATAGGGAGAACGCCTGAATTTATAATTCACCATGAAGACAATCTATCCTATTTCAAAGTACTTAAAAAAAAGTTTTATTACTCTCAAAAGTCAGACCAATACATAAGTAAAAATATAACCGGGTTTAAAGATATTACACGTTTCATTATTCGCCCGTCAATTCTTAAAAATTGGCGTTTGCTTCTAACAGATCCGATACACATTCCCGGCCTAATTTTATTGGTGTGGGGAGGAATATTGGTGGGAGGACTGGGAACAATTATTTTTAAAACTGTTTTTTTAAAAAAAATCCTTCGTCCTTAACTTATGACACTACCAAGAATTATCTGGGCTCTTAACAAATATGGGTTGTCCGGCTTTACTCAATTTGTATTAGCTGAGGCTAGAGTGATCAGACTAAGGCATGTAGAAAACTCATATAGCCAACTAAGAGAGGATTTGATTATTGATAAGTTACTTAACTATCCAGCCAAGGGATTATATCTTGATGTGGGGGCAAACGATCCCATTCGTTTCAATAACACTCATCGTTTTTACAAACGAGGATGGTCAGGGATCAACATTGATCCTAATAAGTCAAGCATAAACAAATTTACCAAAATTCGAACCAGAGATACTAATTTGCGATTAGCAATTGGCAACGATAAGGGAATCAATCACCTATACGTCTTTGATCCGGACACTTTAAGCACCTTATCAAAGCAGGAATCTAAGCTTAATCGGGCCTGGGGAGGCCGACTTCTGAGAAAAGAAAAGATCAAAGTGACTACCTTAGCCGATATTTGCAATCAATATATCGGATTTCAAACTGTCGATTTCTTATCCATAGACGCCGAAGGAAACAATTACGAAGTACTTAAAAGCAACGACTGGGTGAGGTGTCGCCCCAGGGTTGTTTGCGTCGAAGGCCTAGAAGCGAAAAATCTTACTTTAGAAGGGAGAAAAATCCTGAGGTACATGAAATCCTTGGGGTACAAAGAAGCGGCCAGAACGTTTTGTAACCTAATTTTCGTAGACCCCCATTTTGCACAGAAATTCAACCTTTTTCAAAACTCAAGATGTGTCTTAGTTACCCATCGGTCAGCCCCTGCCCATGGGGATGATATCAGGCAATATTTCATAAATAAAAAATGCGCTAAGTTTTGGTTTATAGCTCACGAATTTGCTCAAGTTGAAACGCGGCGAACGTATATAGAAACGTTTGAAAAAGGCCAATTAGTAAACAAAGTATATGGACCTGATTTCCGAATTCTCCCAGACCTCTTAGTTTTTGCCAAAGATATATTATCTACAATCTGGTTACTTTTAACCGTTGTGCGGAAAGCAGATTTATATGTTGGCGCAAGCGCATTTGACACTCTCCCTGGAATTATTTGTAAAAAAATCATTCAACTTAGGGCCACGTTCTTTTTAACCATAGATTTTGTGCCCAAAAGGTTTGCTTTTCCCATTTTGAATAAGATATACATTTTGATCGACAAATATAGCCTTTTGCATTCCACGCAGACTTGGAATCCCTCTCCCAGAATGGCCGAGGGAAGAGAGATAGTTTGGGGCTATCCTAAATCATACAGATCAAGACAGGTAAACATGCCTTTTGGCATTTGGTTGGATCAATTCCCAGTTTCTCGTAAAAAAACCAAAGAACCGACACTTATTTTTTCGGGACATTTGGTTCCAAAACAAGGTGTGCAATTAGCTTTAGAGTCTATGCCACTAATTTTAAAGTCCCAGCCCAAGACCAAATTGATAGTCATAGGGAAGGGTGAATATTTACCAGAACTACAGAAAATTGCTCAGCGTTTACATATATCCAAACAAGTCTCCTTTTTGGGTTATGTTGACCCAGCTACACAATCTCGACTTCTTCTGTCTTCTTGGATTGGATTGGCTACTTTTGATCCTCAGTTAGACACCTTTAGTTATTACGCCGATCCTGGAAAAATTAAGACGTATTTAGGCCATGGATTGCCAGTAGTTCTTACTGATGTGCCATACATCGCCCAAGTGGTGAATCAAAAGAAGGCTGGTAAAATGATTAAATACGATCCAAGAGACTTTGCGGATGCGATAATTGGGCTCATATCTAACCCAGCACTTCTCCGGCAGTATTCGCAAAACGCCAGATCGTTGGCAGAGAGCTTTGACTGGAATAGAACATTAGATGCTCAACTGATTCCTTATGTCTAAATATTCGGTTCATCACCAGCAGCAAATCGGGTATTTTACAAAGGAGTTTTCACAATTCGCGTCCTATCATCCAGCTCCGTGGCAACTCTCGTATATCAAGAAAATCAGATCGGAAATTAAAACACCGCTTGCAAGGACTAAAGTTCTGGATATCGCAGCAGGTAGTGGCTATGCATCAGTCGAATTTGCTAAGAAAGGATGTCAAGTCACGGCTACTGACTTAACGGCTGAATCCATCAACCTGATCAATCGTTACAAAAAGGCAATGCGATTAAAAAACCTCAAAGTGGTCAAAAGTGTTGCGGAAAAATTACCCTTTCCCGACAACACATTTGACGTAGTTATCGCCAATGCAATTCTTGAACATATTCCCGCCGAAACCCAGGCTGTCAACGAATGGCGAAGAGTGCTTAAACAATCTGGGATTCTGGCTATCACCGTCCCTCTCAAATTTCGTTATATTTGGCCGCCATTATGGCTTCCTAACTGGATTCACGATCGGCGAATCGGACACCTGCGTCGGTACGATCTGGCCTACTTGAAATCTAAGTTTCCAGACTACAAGGTGGAGAGAGTATTTTACACCGGCAATGTATTTAAAATCATGGTGATGATCATTAATCTTTTTTTCAAGTCTGCTAGATTAGAAGAAATTGGAGAAAAATTGGACGCCTATACCAATGCAATTCCCTATGGTGCCAACAACATCATGGTCATCTTCAAAAAAATCGTATGAAAATCGGCGTAAATTATAGACTGGGCTTAAATCCAGCTTCCGGGATTCCCTTGACAATTAAACATCTTTATCAAGCACTGGCTAAGCTGGATTCCACAAATACCTACATTCGATTTATTCCTAAAATTAACACCCCCTCATTGCTTTTTGATACCATAGTCTGCTCCTTTCTTCTTAAATTTAATCCCGTTAGTGTTTTTCATGGACCGTCGTATATTCTGCCTTTGTGGAAACCTAAAGATACTAAGTTTATTGTTACTATCCATGATTTAGCCTTTATAGCTCTACCAGAAGTCGCCACTACACATTTTAAGATTATCTATCGAATTCTTACCACTCATTCTCTCTCCATCGCCGATCGTGTAATAGCAGTCTCTGACAATACTAAAAGAGATATCATAAAATATTTTTCAACCCCAGACCGGAAGATTACAGTTATACCCAATGGAATTTCCGATGTTTATTTAACTTCTCCGCTCCAACCACCACTCATCCAAGGAGATTACGTTCTCACTATTACCACTCATCCTCAGCGTAAAAATACCCCGTTGCTATTTGCAGCATTCAAATTACTCAAAAAGAACAACATGAAACTGGTAGTGGTGGATAATATCGGCAATGATGATAGAGTCAAACTGAAAAACCTAACTGAAGACCTGGGAATTTCTAACAAAGTGGTGTTTACTGGTAGGGTATCAGAACTACAGTTGGCGTCGCTATACCAACATGCGAGACTTTTTGTATACCCTTCCATCTACGAAGGATTTGGACTGCCCCTTTTAGAGGCCATGGCCTGCGGTTGTTTGGTTTTGGGATCCAAGGTCAGCAGTCTCCCGGAAATCATTCCAGACCCCAAGTGTCTTTTTTTTCCTGTCGACGCTCCAACTTTAGCTCAGGCGATGGACAAGCTTTTATCACTTTCGGCCGAGCAAAAAGACTCAATTATCAAGAAGTTAAGAAAGTATAGTAATAAATATTCTTGGTTTAATTCCGCCAAAAAGTATTTATCTGTCTTTAAAAAACTGAAATATGATTATAAGCTTTAGTGGTAGTGCCGATTCAGGAAAATCTACTCTGATTGATGTAATCAAGGACAGTGAGATATTTCAAACTCGGAAGGTGAAAGTTAAAGGCGATGATGACTTTTTCATTATTAAAGCATTCAAGAGAATATTTGGAAATACACCAACATCAGCCTATAACAAAAATAAATTACTTGGGATTCAACCGGCAGATATAAAGTCGAGTCTCTGGTCAACAGCAGTGGAAATGCTGTACCCTTTAACAGTTTATCTAGAGTTTGTATATGACTATTTGATATATGAAATTGTTTTTCCTAACAAAATCCTTCTTAAGGACAGGTATATATACGATTACTTAGTAACATTTTGGTGCAATTTAAATATCAACAACCGGTTCGTGAACTTCATGTTTATTAACTTCCCCCGTCCCACCTTGTCATTTTATATTCGGGTAAAACCAGAAACCGTTATCAGACGGAATAAAAATCAAATTTCCGGAACAAAATTAATGGATCTCTCTTTTCATTATCAAACAATTCGGAGTTACGAACAGATTGCAAATCAAAAAAAACTCCTTACTATTAAGAACGATGGGTCTCTCTCGCAATCTGCGCAGCGCGTTTTAATGCACATTAAAAATCGCCTAAAATTTTTGACTCCTACACAAATATCTTTTTCTGGGTTAGATGGTGTAGGAAAAACAACGCTGGCCCGTGAACTGTGTGCATACCTGGACCAGATTAACGTTAAATACAAGGTTCTGCATTTTTACCATGATACCTTGTTGTATAAGTTTTTGAAGTCATTGGGCTTTTACCGTGAGCGTAAGGTTCATGATAATAGCCTGATAATTATAGACGCGCTCAAAAGAAGGAAGAAGGGCAAGTCCCAACTATGGGCTCTCTTAAATATCATTGATGCCCATTTACAATACTGGGTGTACCGGTTTATAAATCTTGGTTGCGTGTTAATTTTCGATCGTTATTTTTATGATTTCATTCCCACTTTTTCATACTACAATATAGGAAATTTTTTAACTTCAATCCCAGTAATTCCAGTCATTGATTACAAGTTTGTCCTGCTCTGCTCCCCTAAAATTATATACAAACGCAAGCTCGAGAATCTTCCAGAGTATTATGATGCAGCACATCAGATATACACAAACATGGTAAAAAAATACGATCTGATTCCTCTAAATTCGGGGAAGTTAACGACGAGCAAAATGTTACAAAAAGTGTTAGATTCCATACATGAATAAACGGCTGGTTAATTCCTGCATAATTAAGGGGCTTAATCTGCCCGGTAAAATTAATCGGGATCAAGAGCTGTATGCTTACTTGCTAAGAAACAGTGTAGCTTATTTTTTCAGCACGAACCTGAACATCCCCAAAACCATAACTGATCACCGAATCATTCATCAGGGCCACAAGCTTAAAAAACGGTATTTGAAGACAATCAGGTTTCTAAACCACCTAAGTAAGGAATCAGGAATTCCGTATTTGCTCTTCAAAACAGTAAAACGTTTCCCCGAAGTCGTAGACGGTGATATAGACTTATTTATTAAAGGGAAAGATTTTTTAAGAATGATTAAGTTATTGTGTGACTTGGGATTTAAATGTATTCTCGAAGAACCCCAGAAAGCAATTTGCAGTAAATCTGGTTTTTGTCGACTAGAACCCAGAGTAGAAGCCTGTTTTCACGGCCTCACAGTTATAGATGAGAAAGGCGTTTGGAGAAATCAAGAGAAACTTGATTTTGCAGGTCTAACATTACAAACAGTAAAACAAGAGGTTGATGTCTCTTATCAACTGTTAGGTTTACTATATGGCCCAAATTACTTAAAGCTCTATCATTTCATACAGTGCAAAAGTGTAGGAATTGACAATTTGTTGAAGCTTTATTCTAATCCCAGAGTTAAAAATAGCCTTGAGACGGTCTGGAATACACTTATTGTCAATGAAGGATCGAATGAAGCGTCTTACCCCATTTTTTTACCAGATAGAATATTTTTGAAATTGTGGGTTGAGAACATCCTACCCGAACTAAATATTAACTTTGTTGAAAAAATTAGAATTTCTGCCTTCTTCTTTTATGCCAAATACTCATATCTGGTGCTGGGAAGGTTACATTTTCAACATCATTGGTATGTCTAGAAGATACACACCGTCAATTTCAGTTGTAATGCCGGTATATAACGCGGTAAAATACTTGCGCCTTGCTATAAAAAGCATCCTAGACCAGACATTTGCTGATTTCGAATTCATAATCGTAGATGATGGCTCCAATGATGGGAGCTGGGAAATCATCAAAAAAATTGCTAAGACAGATAAGCGAATCATCCCATTAAGAAACAGAACGAATCTAAAAATATGCAAGACTCTTAACCGCGGAATTGAACTCGCGAGAGGCAAGTACGTTGCCAGAATGGACGCTGACGATTGGTGTTACCCGTACAGGCTAAAAATGCAATATGAATTTATGGAAAAGAATCCTGAAGTTGTCATATGTGGTGGGGCGATGGAAGTGTGTGACACCCATTTGAAAACTCTTGGTGTAAGAAAATATTGTTTAACAGATTCTGAAATTCGAAACAAAATATTTCTTTATAGCCCATTTTGTCATGCGACAACTATGTATAGAACATATCTAGCCAAAAAAGAAAAATACAACGAGTATTTGTATGATTCAGAGGACTATGATTTGTATTTTCGATTTGGTCTAAACGGTAAATTCGCAAACCTACCTAATCTTTTTTATAAAATGAGAATAAATGAACTGGGAGTAAGTTTGCTTAGGTCCAAGCGTCAGGAGCAATTGGTGTTACTGATCCGATTAAAGGCAGTACTTGAGTACCACTACCATATGAGACTTCTAGATAAAATATATTTGTTAGGCCAGTTTTTAAGTATATTCGCAATACCCCCAAAGCTTAAATTTTTTCTTTACAATCTGTTAAGAAATTCATGGAGTAATGAAATAAATATTTCCAACGTAGCGACTTCACCACTTGTTCCTTTTTGGGGCCCTATCTCATATTTTCGAGTCTATTTGTTAAAAAACTTTGGAAAAAACAAATAATACTATGCATTTAGTTTTAAAACCATTCCACGGAAAAATTTATCAAAAAAACGGAATATTCTCTTCGTATGACAAGAATATATTTTACGGGATTGATAAATACTTAAAGAAAAGAGGGCTAAACATTGTTACGGCTGATGTAACCACCCCCCGCGAAGCCGACTATTATATTTTCTGTGATGTTCCCTACCCGTGGGAAGTTAAATATTGGATTTTACTTCTAAAGCATCTTAAAAAATCTATTCTGGTTTGTTTCGAATCACCAATTATTAATCCCTTTAGCCACTTAAGATTCATTCAGAAACTGTTCAAACAGGTTTATTCTTGGGAAGACTCTCAAAATTTACCAACCAATGTCATCAAGTTTTATATTCCGCAGACTAACAGAGACATGAATATCTCCCCTGTAAAATTTACCGATAAACAATTTTTAGTCATGATCAATTCATTTAAGTCCTCGCATCCTTTCCTTAATTTTTTAAGTCGATACAAAACAGACTTGTATCAAGAAAGACTTCGAGCCATTGGTTTTTTTGAAAGCAATTTGAATAATGAATTCTCGCTGTATGGAAAAGGATGGCCGAGTGGTACTTATAGCTCATATCGTGGTTATGTAAAGAACAAAATACGCACATTAAGAATGTTTAAATATAGCTTGTGTTTCGAAAACAATCCGGCCCCGGGATACATATCCGAGAAAATATTTGATTGCTTTAAAGCCAAATGCGTCCCCATATACTTAGGGGCTCCCAATATAAGGGATTATATTCCAGAATCTTGTTTTATTGATTTAAGAAACTTTTCTAATTATCAAGAATTGCTCGCCTTTTTAAAGTCAATATCAGAAGCTAATTACGAAAGATATTTAAGATCAGCAGATAAATTTTTATCTAATCCTAAAACCATTCAAACCTGGTTTGATCCTGGATTTATTTCAAAAATAACAAAACTTAAACAAATATAATGTTTTCCGATTTTTTTAACAACTTGCTGTTCTTTTTTTTATACGTAATCATCAATCCTCGCCTAATTAAGCCCTTAATCAACGGTTTGTATTTACCCGTGTACGTCCAATTTGAATGGTTAAAAAAGTACAACTTTTCTACAATCATCGACGTGGGGGCGTATCACGGACACGTAACTAAAGTTTTACACTATCTTTTTCCAACTGCCCGAATATATGCTTTTGAACCGCTGGAGGAAAATATAAGGTACATAAAATCACATGTGCGTTTTAACGGACTGCATTTGGAGAAGTTCGCTTTAAGCTCAACATTGGGAAAGAAGATCTTTTATAAAACTGAATATTTACCAGCATCCTCATTACTAAAATTAAGTAACTCTATCGATAATCAAACAACATCAGAAAATATTAAAACAATCGTCAATTCAACCACTCTTGACGCATATTTCAAAAACATCAATCTAAAGGGTAATGTTCTTCTAAAATCTGATGTTCAGGGAGCAGAGGATCAGGTTTTAAGAGGGGGTAGCGCCTTTTTAAAAAAAGTTTCAGTTATCCATATTGAAACTTCGTTTAAAAAGCTGTATCTTGGCAGTTGTTCGTTTTCTCAAATATACAATATTTTATCTAAAAAAGGATTTGAGTACTGCGGTTCAGTTCCAGACGGTGAATTTTATCCAATTTTTAATCCCAATGAAGCCTCGAACTCAATTTTTATATCTAAAGATATTAGACAACAATGAACAGTAAAGGCGGGTTTCTTTCATTCTCAATCGATGATTGTGAAGAGAATACGATAAAAACTCTTTTGAAAATTGGTGATAAATACAAAATTGAATTTACATTTGCCTTGCCCACTGGACTTGTAAACAAAGTATATAAAGGAAAGAAAATCGCTTCATGGAATTTACTTGCAAAAGCAGTTAAGAAAGGGCACTCGATTGCATCTCATAGTATAAATCATATTTTCCCTGAAACGTTTTTTGATCGTATTCAAAGAGCAGTCGATCTACTTAAAAATTTAGAAAACATTAATCCTCGGTTTTTATTCACCAGGGGAAAGTATTTGTTTGGCAAATATAACGTATTAAAACAAGGCTTTTCATTAGAAAAAGAGATAGTTGGCTCAAAAAGAGTTATAGAAAGTAATTTAAATATCAAATGTACGAACTTTTATTCACCAGGTGGTGTGGTGAATCCAGAACTCATCAGACTAGTTAAGTGGAGTGGATACGAGTTATTGAGAACATCCAAAGGAGGATTTAATGATCCTAAACACTTTTCTCCGTTTGATCTAAAAGTTAAGACATGGGACAAATATACAACTGCCGAACAAGCCAATGATTGGGTAATGGAAGCTGAAAAAGAAGGATATTGGCTGATTGAGTCTTTACACGAAGTTGTTTCTTCCCCAACGTCATTGTACGAGTCAAATCTTAACGAGTTAATTAAACACATAGAGTTTGCAAAAAGAAGAAAGGTTTTAATTAATAGGACAATTAACACCGGAAGACATATTTTGAATGAAAGTTATCTAGGCAATTTTAGACATTTCGAAAACGAATCAAACAAGAAAACATATTACTTAGGCATAGACAGCTTTTATTTACTTGATGAAGCCGTCGCACGATTATCTAAAAATCCCAAAATTTTAAATCTTGGTTCAGGAGATGGAGCTGACTTACTAACAATTAAATCAGCTATGAAGAATAAAAAAGCCACGATAATCGGCACGGATATTTCATTAGCAGCATGCAAGTCAGCGGCTCAGACACTCAATCTTCCAATATTGTGGGCAGATTCTCGAAACCTGAACATCAAAGACAAGAGCTTTAATATGGTGGCTGATAGAAACACCCTTGCATTCATTGAGGACGATATAGAATTTTTAATGGAACAAAATAGAATCTTAAAAAAAGGAGGTATCTTGGTTCTTTCAGCCTCAATGAAAAAGTGGTTTGGAATCTATATTTATAGAAACAATGGTCAGTTTGTATTAGATCCTGTAATATGCACAACTTATTCAAGTGAAAAGATTGTTCATGAACTTCTTAAACGTACAGGGTTCAAACCCGTGAGGCATTATAAATTTTCACTTAAATATCCGATTATTGATTTATTTTTTAGGTTATTGGAAACATTGAACCTTGGTCCAAAAGATTCTGCAATATATCTTAAACATCCTATTTTGAATTATTTAAGAAGACTACTTAGCATTCCCATACCTGGATTCTGGAAATATGAGGCAATCGCTGTTAAAACGAAGGACATGCATCCAACCAAGCTTGTACATCAAATAAAGCGCCAAGACTACAAAATTGTCCTCCCCAAACATTTTAAACTAGGAGACAATATACTCTCAAGGCTATTTACAAAATTTAGCAAATCAAATTTATTGGAAATATGAAAAAAGATCACTTGGTTAGCCTTATCGCTGTAGTGATTCTAATTTTGGTTTCAGTACTAATTCATTGGCGTTGGATGTTCATTCCCCAGTTGTTCGGAGGGGGAGACTTCTCCTATTTTTTAAAGTACCCATCGCACTGGATAAGTTTCATGGGCGTTCCTAGTACTTGGGACACTATATGGCCGAACGGCTTCGGAAACTTCAATATTATTATGTCTCTCTACCCATTAAACCTTTGTTTTGGTCTTTTGTCGATGATGGGTGTTAATTTGATATGGATATTAAAGATAATGTTGTTTATTCCAATTATTTTTTTCACCCCAATATTTTCATTCATTTTAGCCAAAAAAATATCTGGGTCTACAGTTGGGGGAATCGCTGGGTCAATTATTTATGCCTACAATTCATATGTATTGCTCTTACAAAAGGGAGGTAACCTACAACACGTTATTGCATATGCTCTAGTTCCTTTACTTTTTTATCTAACATTACGAGGGTTAGAAAAGTACTCATATAAATATGTTGTTTTTTTAAGTTTAGTTGGCTTCTTAATATCGATTTTTGAATTCAGGGTATTTTATTTGGCAACCGCACTCGAAGGTATATATCTTTTCTGGTATTTATTTAAAAACAGTTTAGGAAACCTATTAACCAGTCTAAAGATAATAGTGTTACCACTAATAATTACTTTGGCCCTAAACGGATATTGGCTTACCCCGCTCGCAATGTCCAATCAGATAAAATCAAACACTGCAATCGCGACCGGTCTATTCGGGGGAGACATGAATCTAAAACAGTCGATGGTGTTATTTCATCCATATTGGGACAGCGGTCGAAATTCAAAGCCTGGCACAGTACAGCCGGTTCCAGAATACCTGTGGCTTTTGCCAGCCTTAGGAATTTTTGCATTAACTAAACTTAAAAAGTTTCCAGAATTGGGTTTTTATTTTATTGTTCTAGGGCTAGGTATTTTGCTCACCAAACAGTCAGCGCCTCCATTCCCACATTTGTATATCTGGCTTTTTGAACATTTTCCGGGTTTCAATGCGTTTAGGGAATCAAGCAAGTTCTATTTGTATTCAGCCTTAGGTTATAGCCAGGTGATAGCTGCAGCTGTGGCAGCAATGGAAACTTCGAGACGAAAATATATAGGATACTTCCTTACTGCCATAGTATGTTCGTTTCTCGTCTTTGACTCCCAGTCATTCATGATAAGTAAAGCCAGTGGACTATTTATGCCCAAAACAGTTCCCCAGGTATATTTGTCGTTCAAACAACAAATTTCAGCAGACAATAGATTTGGTAGGGTCATGTGGGTGCCCTCATACAGCCAATGGAGCGTGACAGACATCGTTCATCCAAGAGTGTCAGGATACCTTGTATATATGGAGCGACTGCAACAACTGTTAAGGGACTACCCAACATTTAATCCTGTAAACAATCCTTCCTCTACCGCTGTAAACAATTACACAATCTTGAACATTTTTAATCAAGATTTCTCAAAAGATTATCTAAGATACTTAGGCGTTAGATATATTGCAATTCCTGCGTCAAATTCCATTCCGGAGGACGATCTATTTAACAGCACTTATGGCATATACTCCGATCGTGACGCCTTATTAAGTTTTTTTAACAAGATTCCCTACCTAGTTAAAAATGGTTCCTATCAGGGGATAGACGTATATGATCTAAATACTGAAGTAAGTATATTCTATTCGTCAAATTTTCCACTAGATCTTTCTAATCTAGAGACCATCGCTCCAATAGATAACAAAAGAGTTAATGCCACAAACTATGTTTTATCTATCCCCAAGAACACTCAGCCTATTTATATCCATTTTGTCGAAACTGAAGACGTCGGTTGGGTGTTAACTGAATCAGATGCACGAACCACGAAGTATCCCCGGGATGAAAGATCCGAAGTTTTTGGATTCAATGTGTTTCGTGTTGACCCTAACCCAAACCTACCTTCAGGATCAATTCGTAATTTGGAATTAACATATGAACCACAAAAATATGTTAAGTATGGAATAATCATAAGCTTAATTTCTTTCATGTTAATCTGTATAAGCAGCATTACTTTTCTAATCAAGGCCAAAAATAAGTCAAATACATCATGATATTACACACGGCCGCAAAAATTATAAAGTCTCTTATTACTCGATCTTACGACTCCGCTTTCGAAGTCAATATTCAAAACATCGAGAAATCCATCAAGTCAACTGGACCCCACAATTCCATATTGGACGTAGGATGTTGGGATGGAAAATGGACTATCCACTGGGCCAAGATTGCTAAATCAAAAAAAATATGGGGAATTGAGCCAACCAAAAAGGCTGCAAATAGAGCTAGAACATTAGGAGTGAATACGTTTTCAATACCAGCTGATACCATTAAATGGCCACTCCCAAGTAATAGTATAGATTGTATAGTCTCGAATCAGGTCATAGAACATCTAAATGACATGGATAAATTTTTTTTAGAAGCGTCAAGAGTTCTTAAACCCGGAGGAGTAATCATTACCAGCACAAACAACTTATCTAGCGTTCATAATTTACTTGCCATGGCATTAGGGTGGGCTCCATTCGATCTGGCAAATTGCTCCTACAATTCATCAAGTTTAGGCAATCCGTTAAGTTTGCATATACACGCCCAAAAGTGCTCAGAGCCCTCTTGGACACACAAATGTGTGTACACCGCTTACTGGCTAAATAGTTGGCAAAAAATTTACGGGTTAATTCCTCAATTCACCTTGGGGGCTGGACTTTATCCATTTCCGGCAAGTTGGGGAAAAGTGGTCAAGACCTATTCCGCCTTTATCACCGTAGTAGCTAAAAAGGTTAATTAAATCGTCATGCACATGCCACGCCTATCAAGTTGGTACGCTTACTATAAGAATCGTAAACCCAACATCTCAAACATTCTCCTCCATTGGCAATATCTAGCCAGGATAATTTGGTTTAAGCCAAAAAGTTTACTAGAAATAGGTTGTGGGCCAGCCGAACATTCGCTATTTGTCAAGAAGCTCATTCCTTCTGTTAAATTGAGCCTGTTAGATCAAGATCGGAAATTACTGAACTTTGTCGTTACACGTAACCGCAGATTAATTAATAAATATTACGTGGCAGATATCTCTTCGCCCGCGGCCTTATCAAAATTACAGCTGTCCAAGTACGATTTAGTTATTTCTCAGGGTCTAATGGAACATTTTTCAGACCAGATGTTTGCTAGAGTTATTACTAATATTGGTGAGCTAACCAAGCATTATTTATTTAGCATACCTTCCAATCTTTACCCGAATCAGGATTATGGAAATGAGATACTTCGTTCCTGTAGCCAAGTAGAACAATTATTATCTCGAGTTCCCAACATAGCATATAAAGTAATACCATATTTCGATATCGGATTCCGCACCAAGATTATTGCAAAAAAACTCAAAAAAATGACCTTGCTCCCATTTATCAAATATTTCCTCTTTGGTTCTCTGCACCTATTAATAGAAATTAAGTATTTGTAAATGAATATTTTGTTTATCTCTACCGCCGACCATTCACCCCCCGCCACTTCTGGAGGGGGAGTGAGGCATGCGAATGTCTTACCGTATCTCGGTCGCTTACTAGGAGGAAAGATCGTTATTTTTGACAATTCGTTAATCTTCCAAAGCGAATTTTATAAACAGTTAAAACAAAGTGGGTATTTATTTCAAGTAAAAGTTTTTCCTTACTTGAAACACATCCCATATAAGTTAAGAATTATCTATCACATTTTAGCCAGCGCCACGTTTGGATTTTTATTTCGTAACTCGTTCGACGTTATTTTGGCCGATTTCACTCCGGGAATGTTCTTTTCAGCAATCCTGGTAAAGTTGATTACCCGTAAAAAGTTAATGATTTCAGTTCAGCTTCTTGATACAAACAACTACAACTTTACAACCAGAATAATGAAAAGATTGTTACGTGTTGCTGACGGAGTGCTTGTAGCTAACTCTGTTTATCTCAAGCACATAAAACACCTAAACACCCACCAAACATTCCATGCTATTTCTACGACGTTTAAATTATTAACGCATGTTAAAAAAAGATTTGACCTGTGTTTCATAGGTTCTGTCGAAAATAATCGCAAGGGGATTTTGGAATATGTTAACGTGTCTGAAAATTTGGCTAAAACAGGACGGGTGAAATCGGCACTGATAATTACGCCATCTCGATCATTAGACTATCTAGCAACTATCATTTCCAACAGGGAATTATTCGTAGTCAGACAAAATCTCAGTCAGCAGAACGTTAACCTCTGCCTGAACCAAAGCCGCGTCTTTCTTTTTCCCACTCACGCCGAAAGTTTTGGACTGGTCATTGGTGAGGCTATGAGAGCTGGAGTACCGGCAGTGATCAGCGATATACCCGAAATGAAAGTTTGGGAAGGATTAGCTTTTTTAACCCAGGACTACGCTTCACAAGTGAGAGTGATACTGGAAAACTACACTCGCGTCAGACAAAAACTTTTGCAAAATGTGCGATCGTCGCATTTACTTAATATGACTTGGGAAAATGTTGCTATAATTGAGGCCAATTACATCAAACAACTATTCAATTAAGTGGATCTTTATGAAGAAAGTTAAATACTTTGAGGAAATGGAATGGAATAAAAAACTCTTCCGAATGGTGGAGGACATTTACTCTATGTTAGAAGTTAAAAATGGTGAGACTGTAGTAGATGTGGGATGTGGGGCGGCATATTTCGGCAGGTTCCTTCCCCCACATTTGTCTAAACTGCAGCTATATGGAGTAGATATTGATGATGCGGCGAAATTGGGGTTGAAATATAACTATAAAAAGATATATATCAAGGATTTAGAAAAGGATTACCAATTAAGGTATTTTAAAGATAACAGTATTGATTATATTATAGCGAAAGATATTTTGGAACATCTGCAGCGGCCATGGCATTTAGTGAAAGAGATGTATCGAATATTAAAACCAGGAGGTAAAGTTTATGCTCATGTTCCTAACTACACCTCATCAATGGCCTGGATTGATTACACACATGTTCGTCCTTACTCAAAACGGTCACTAAGATTAATGTTTGAAGACTATGGTTTCAAGACTTTAGTGTTGAATCACAATATGTTTTGGGCGTTTTCCCACAAATTTTTTACCAAGACATTAGTCAATTTACCGTTTTTTTGGAGGTTTGCCGGGGGAGTTGAGATTGTAGCTCAAAAGCCTAAATAACAGTATTGTGTATGAACCACTTGAAACTATTACTTAAAATTCCCTGGAAAGACATGCTAGCCGTTGGTCTTTTGATAACCATTTCTTCTGTCGTCTTCCATACCTGGATATTTAATTTTGCCCCCGTAACTGCGGGAGACTGGCATTTAAATGATGAGGTTAACATCAAAGAATATTTCTCCTCTCCCAATATTATGAATTATAGCGCTTTGGGAGGGGTGGACATAATCGGTCTTTCATTTTACCCTTTCAACTTTTTGACAGCGGCTTTGATACGTTTAGGACTTACCTATAGCCAGGCATTGAGAATAGTCTTTTTGTATCCTGTGGCCTTTATAGGATCAACGACTGTTTATTTTCTGCTGCGAAAAATATTTAAGTCCAGTTTAGCAGCCTTTGTTGGGGCTTTATTATTCCAATTTAATCCCTACTTCATGATTTTGGATAACGGAGTTCTGACATTAATGGTATCTTGCTCTCTATTTCCACTGATCTTCCTATTATTTATAAAATCACTGGAAAAAACCTCCATTAAATTACTACTGACCACAGGGCTTATTCTTTACGTTGCAAGTTTTTACGAAATAAGAGGAGTTTATCTCATGACCCCTCTACTGATAGGTTATGCTCTATACCACATTTTTGTCATAAACGGCGAGCGCTCTTTAAAGAGAGCCCTTTCGCTCCTTGCCCTCTACATGATTCCGTTTCTAGTAGTATTCTTGTTAAGCCTGTACTGGATATTTGGTCTAATGGCCATGCATAACCCCGGATATGGTCAAACTCTATTTAAGCGGGCACTCTTTGGCGAGGGATACATGAGCACTACCGCTTCTCTGGCCCAATTCCATCCTTTTTGGGCAGGGGACTATTCTACCAATTTTATTACTATGAAAGTCCCTCTGAGATTTTGGATTTTGCCCCTGGTAGTTATTTTAGGATTTTGGACAAATCGCAATAATAAATATGTTTTGTTTTTCGGCATAGTGGCTTTTGCAGGTATGCTTTTGTCCAAACAGGGGACAGAGCCCTTTGGAAGCTTGTACAAGTGGTTATTTATTAATGTACCAGGATTTAGTGCCTTCCGGGAGTCAAGTAAATTTTATTTTTATATGGCAATTGGATACAGCGTGTTAATCGCCGGTTTAATTGATTATTTACGACAAAGAAAATCCCTTGGGAGAAAGATGGTTACGTTAACAGTGGTCGCAAGTTTAATATACGTAGCCGCTCTAAACGCCAGAGGTCAATTTACCGGCAGAATTCGAGGCCTGTCTGTGCTTCGTAGCATGCCCCACGACTATCAGGTTTTAAAACAGTATACTTTAGGACAAAATCAATTCTTCAGGACGTTGTGGTTGCCATATTATTCGCGCTGGATTCCTCAGTACCCCCAAAATCCTAAACTAGCTGCAAACGGTCTTTATTATTCAAACTGGAACTTGATTAACCCGGATAAACCTATAACAGTAAAAGCCTCAGAGGCGGAGAGATTTGTGGAAATGTTGGAAGGAGAAAAATCCAGACGATTATTGAATTTGTCAGGAATTAAGTATGTAGTCATCCCTTTATTAGACGAGGCAAATGACGACGACTTTTTCTATCTCTTTAACAAACCCAGAGAATATTACTTGACGGCAATCAAGAAGATCTCATACCTGAAGCCGGTTGATATACATACTCGAGAAGTAAAAATATATTTGAATGAAAACCCCAAACCAAAATTATACTTAACAGAAAAACCAGAATCTGTCGATGAAGACATAATCGCAACGCCAGTTTCATATCAGCGGATTTCGGCGTCAGAGTATCAGCTTTCACTTGGAAACATAACCTCGCCGATGCACCTGCAATTTTCTGAAGTATATGATTCAAACTGGAGAATATTTGCCGGCTCAGATTATTGGCCTAATATATTTAACGCCCGCACCCTTGTTTCTGAACCAGACCATCAAGCAAACGTAGCCGGTTTAAACAGTTTTAAAATTGACTCTCGCTTATCTAATCAAACGGTTAAGTTGTATTATTTCCCACAAGCCTATGTCACCCTTGGATGGTTCCTGTCAATTGTTCTTGGATTGGGAGTAATTTCATTAATAATTATTAAACGTAAATGAAAAAGTATTTATTAACAGCTGTAATTCCGCTTCTCTTATTTGTAATGGGTATAGGATTAACTTTTGTTGAAATCTATGGCAATGAAGGTAGCTTTTTTAGCATCAAGACAGCAATTCCCCGGTCACAACTGCAATTCTCCACGTCAAAACTTAAAAAAGGAGACATAATTAGCGGATTATTTATCTCGAAATATAATAACCTAGGTACAATCGCTGTGCGGTTTACCACTCACTATAGAATTAACGAGGACTCGCTTATATTTAGAATTCGGGATCAAGATAGCCAAAAATGGTTTTACGAGCATACTTATAAAACCGATCAGTTTCAGCCCAATCAACTTTTTCCTTTTGGATTCCCCATTATCGCCAATTCTAAAGGGAGGGCATATGTTTTTGAGCTGGAATCGATCGCCGGGTCCGAGGAGAACGCGGTAAGTATAAATACCCAATATCCGATCGCCATCTCTTCGTATTCTCTTGACAAACATTACTACTCTTCCTGGCTGAAACGCTCTCCTGATGGAAAACGCCATCTGAACACCTTGGTTTTACAGGACACTCTACTCTTTATTTTTAATAAAACTATTTCTTCAGTTACGTTGAGTGGGTATACCACTACGTTTTTACTTTACTTATCCCCCATCCCCATTTATTTTTTTTGGTATTGGTTGATTAACAGACTGGGATCCCAAGGAAAAGAATTTATTTCCAAGAATCGGATAATACTCTTAGTAATATCATCCCTTACACTTACCAGGATGTTTATTATTAAGAACAACGCCGATTTTTACAATTTGCTAATTGTCTTATCCTGGGTTGGAGGAGTAATTTTTTATAACTCCTCCCAGACATTAAAACCTCGTTCATTTATTGCCCGCCACCCCTCATTTTCTCTGATAATTCCAGCGTTGATTATTGTTAAGGCTCTTTTTATAAAGACCAATCCGGATTTCATAACCATGTCAATAGTCCTCTTATGGTATACAGCTATCGTAATGTACAAAATTAAAAATGTTATAAATATTTATTTAAGCTTAATTTTTTTGACCATCACGGTGATATTCTATTTAGTGGGGGTCTCAGTCATTGCTGAACAAGCTGCTGCTTGGACAATAGTTAGTTTTGGATTTGCAGTTTTTTACGATCTCTATAGCAGAATTAGAGGTGTTTACAGTGGCAAATAATTATTTTTTTTGCCCAGCTTCAGGGCACCTAAATAAATACAATGAAAAAGGCAGTATCGGACCTATTTCATATCAATTTCTTAGGGCATTGAGTCAAGCACAAACGGGCTCCTCAATCTCCGCTCTGGTATTTAATTCCTATAAAGTTTCATCCTTTAGTAACGTAAGAATATTTCCACTCACTAATGATCGAAATATAACCGAATTCTCCAGTTTTAAATTTTATTTAAAATCCTTTTTTCGATTCGTGAACAGCTTAGAATATAGGGTTGCGAACATAGTTCATCACTTTATGCCATTTGCCAAAGATATAACCTTTAATTTGTTTTTCATATTTAAGGATCCTCATAAAAAATATATTCTTGGACCGCTAATTGGAACACACGTTAACACAGCACTGTTCGGTGAAGAAAAACCTACACCTGCCAAATTTGCCTTGATTTCCATTATCCGCAGCCTAGCAATTAGAGCCGCCCCTAAATTATTAACTTACCTTAGCCGGTGGACTCTAAAAAACGCCGATATTATCCTATTTAGTGACAACTATGCTTTAAATTGTTATCAATCTCAGTTGAGAAAGAACCAGTTAATTAAAGTGCTCGGTATTGGAGTGGATCGGGACATCTTTACCAGGGCCAAACTACCAAACTTAAGACAACCTAACTGCCTACATGTCTTGTTTGTCGGACGTTTGACGGAAAGGAAAGGTGGCCGTTATTTGATTAATGCTATCGCAGAGGTTAAGAAGACACAGCCCGATATTATGATTAGTTGCAAGTTTGTGGGGTACGGAATGCAGGAAACCGAATTAAAACGCATTGCGAAGAACTTAAATTTGTCTCATCAAATCAGTTTTTCCGGTGAACTCAAACGCAATACAGGAACTGTGAAATATTACCAAGCATGCGATGTGGTTTGTATACCAGCCTTATCCGATACTTGGGTGTCAGCTAAGGAAGCCCTATGTTGTGGTAAGCCTGTCATAATTACCAACGTAGCCTCTCATCCAGAAATCGTACAAGACGGAATAAACGGTTATTTGGTACCAATCATGGACTCAACGGCTATTGCAAAAAAGCTTGTTATGTTAGCTACAAGTTCTCGTCTATTGCAAAGACTTTCTGCCAATGCTTACCGTTTGGCTCAAAAAAGGTATAACTGGGGAAACATTATTAACTCTTATCTTTCAATCGTAAACAATCATGCAGGGTCGTGATCTTTTGTTAGGAATATTAAGGACACTTTATTATAAGTTTTACCTAAGAGTAAGGTGGTTGCCGTCGTTTAACCCAATTATGGGTATTTATGGGGTCAAGATCGGAGAAGTCGAAATTAGTTTTAACGACCCACCTTTTTATGACATTGAATATGGTTTGCTAGATTATATTAATAATTTGTCACCCAATAATTCTCATTGTTTTGTAGATGCGGGAAGTTTTATTGGCACGGAGGCGATTTACTTTGCTAAATTGTCACCCCAGAATTACGTGGTGGCGTTAGAGCCGGATCCAAATAACTACAAAAAGTTGGTAACAAACATCGCTCTCAATAAACTCTCCAACGTACTTTGTATCAATGCAGGTTTGTGGAATTCATTGAAAGGTATCAAATTTGCACCTAATAAGGGAGAAATGTCCAGTATTTCATTCACTAATGACCGTAAATCAATTCATATAAAAACAGTTACTCTTGATTCTCTTTACCAAAGAACTGGGCGCAAGATCGACTACGTAAAAATGGATATCGAAGGTGCAGAAATCGAGGCTCTCCAGGGCGGATTGCGATGTATTCGCAAATGTCATCCGAAGTTTATTATTGCCTCATATCATATTCGTAACGGCCGGCAGACTCGAGACAGGGTGGAACGCATACTAAAAAAACACTATTCTCACGTGGAGAGTAAACAGACTAAACAATTGGTTACAATCGCTTATTAAAATCACATGATCTCAAGATTCGTCATTTGGCCGGAAATGCTCCTATGGCCCTACCTAATAAATCGCGGATGGCTGCCGTATCGGGATATAGCCATGGCTCACAATCCCCTGCTTATTTTTTCATTGGCCGGATGGACAAGTATTTTTGGCCCTCAAGTGTGGCTCATAAAAATTTTTACTCTTCTTATCATCCTGCTTTCAGCTGTTTTATTGTACCGTTTGAGTAAATCTATCTGGACAATTCTTGTATGGTTAGGTTTGTGGTTTGTTTTAGACGGCTTGGGATTATGGTTTGACTTAGCCCTAGTGCCTCTGGGATTAATGCTTTACTTGCTGGCTAGCAAGCGAAAATGGTTTTGGGCCGGAGTTTGTTGGGCAGTCATGTTTTTGACCAAACAAACGGCCGTTTTCTTTCTTATCCCGATCTTTTTCGCTCGGCCTAAAAAAGAGTTTCTGATGGGGACAGTCTTAACTCTGACGTTGTTCGTAGGATTAATCTGGAAGCTGGGAATACTCAAAGATTATTGGTGGTGGGCTGTCAAATTTGGAATTGGAATCCTGCCTACTGCAGCGGGACAAATGAAGTTGCCAACGGTTAAAAGTTTAATCTTAGCAACTGTGCTCATTACCCCTGGAATAATAGGTTTGGCAAAAAAGGATTGGAAAACAAGTTTGTGGGCCCTGGCAGGAGTGGCAGGAGCCTGGTCCAGATGGGAATTATTTCATCTCCAACCTGGACTTCCCTTCATCGCCCTAGGTGTTAACTATTTACCTAAAAAATGGAAAATAATCTCGACATTGATTATTCTTGTCATCGTGGGAATTTTCATTGGCAGAGGCATCAATAAGCCGGACCGATTTGTGGAGCCGCAAATATTGCAAGTCTCTCAATACATTAATCAACGCACAATAGCAACGGATACAGTCTTTGTTTGGAATACGTGGGATAACATCTATGCACTTTCTGATCGGTTACCGGCTACCCGGCCCTGGATACCCCAATTACCTTGGTATATCCACCTGCCGGGAGTTTTAAATAAAATGCAAAGAGACCTGAATGTTAACCAGCCGGAAATTATAGTTTTCACCGGATCACCAGACCTCCCAGGCTTAAAAGAATTACTGGACAAAAGGTACACGCAGGAAACAACTATTGGCAACCTCACAATTTACCGGAAAAGGATATAATTTACCCATGTACTCTCGGATTAAACGTGTCATCGCCACTCACACTTTCCGGCAATCAATCGTCACGGTTATTTCCACATTTGCCACCGCCGGCCTGGGCGCCGTCTTTTATCTTCTCCTGGCCCGGCTCATTGGCAGCCATGAATACGGATTGTTCTCTGTAGCGGTCTCACTGCTCACCATAATTGTTACATTTACTGATGTGGGTATGGGTCAGGGCCTGGTCAAGTTTGTGGCCGAAAACAGCCAGGCAGATAAATACCAGCCCTACGTCAAAATTGCCTTATTTACAAAAATTGTCATAGGTTTTATAACCGGTTTGGCCCTGTGGATATTTGCTAAACCTTTGGCAGTACTGCTCTTGCGTCAGCCGGAGGTGGCCAATCTTCTCCCTATCGCCGGTTGGGGCATCTTCTCCATCATGCTTTTCAGCCTCTCCATCTATGTGTTTCAGGGGTTGCAGAAATTTGTGCTTTGGGGCGGATTACAAATCGGCGCTAATATTTTCCGCCTGCTTCTATTTGGTCTGCTGTTTCTGTTGATAAAAGTAAATTCTGCTTGGGGGGTAGTCTTATTTGTTTCCGCTCCGCTTTTCGGTTTTCTTCTCTCCTGGGTTTGGCTGCCAGCAGGTATTGTTAAAGCCAAAATCACTTCCACCCATTGGCACAAATTCTGGAACTTCAACAAGTGGACGGCAGCTTTTAGCATTACCGCTACCTTGGCCAGTCGCTTGGACACCCTGCTCACCGCCCGTTTTCTGACTCTTTCTCAAACCGGTGTCTATGCCATGGCCATTACCATGGTGGCCTTTTTGCCGCAACTTTCTTCTGCTATTGGAGCTGTCACCGCTCCCAAATTTGCCAGCTTTTCCGATTCCTCCCATTCACAAAAATATCTAGCCAAAGCCGCCCTCTTTTCTTTCGCCACTAGCGTGGCCGTGGCCCTGGCCATGATTCCGGCAGCCCTGGTCGTCGTGTGGTTTATTGGCCGGGACTTTTCCGCCTCCTTTGCCCCTTTTCTCATTCTTCTTCTGTCTCTGGCTATTTTTACTTCGCTCAATCCAATTCGGGACAGTATCCTGTACTTTTATAAACGTCCGCAATTTTTCTTTTGGGCCAATCTACTTCAGGGATTGGTCATTATTGCTGTCGGCAGCGTCCTCATCCCTCTCTATGGAGTAATCGGTACTGCCCTCTCCGCGTTAATCAGCCATGTTATTTTCGCTGGTCTTTGCCTATGGGAATATGAAAATTGTCGCGCACACCATAGTTAGAAACGAGAGTCGTTGGGTTTGGTTTGCTGTTAAATCTGTTCTCGATTACGTGGATGAAGTGATGGTCTGGGATACAGGTTCGACAGACAACACCGCCCGGATCATTAAGTCCATCGATAATCCAAAAGTTTCATTTCGCCAGATCGATCTAACTCCTAACGAAACAGCTCTTTCTCAAATTCGCCAACGCATGCTCGACCAAACGCAAGCGGATTGGCTGATGATTTTAGATGGGGATGAAACATGGCCGGACAATTCAATTCAAACAGCGTTAAATTTTATAAACACCCAAGGACGATTTTATGATTCAATAGTGGTTCCGACTTTAAATTGTGTGGGAGACGTTTTTCACTCTTCTTCTCCCAGTGCTGGTCACTATTCTATTGCCGGTAAAACTGGCCATTACAATCTTAGATTTATCAATCTAAAAAAAATTCTAGGTCTGCACGTTTCTAATTTCCCTGGGCAACTTCAGAGCTATTACGATTCTAAAGGCGTCAAAATTCAAGAGAGAGATCCGCAAAGAATTGCTTTTGTTAACGCACCATATCTGCACATGACGCACCTGACTCGATCTTCCCATTTTCACGATAAAGAAGTCTTTTGGCGCAGCTCAAAATTTAAATATGACTTGGGAGGCCCCCTTCCGGCTGGTTTTGAGTATCCTAAATGTTTTTACCAATCCCGACCGCGAATTGTGCCATCACCCTGGACTCATCGTAGTTTGTTTTTTATTCTTAACGCTGCCTGGCAAACACCCATCCGAGCCATAAAAAACTATGGCCATTAATCATCGTAAATACTATGCTTTGGCAGCCGAAGCCAGTAAGCAAATAGGGGAGCATCCCGGCCTTTTGTATTTGCAAAGAATTGCCAGCCAGTCAGCAAGGATATTGGATGTAGGCTGTGGCGAAGGATCCCGCTTGTCAACCTTATTACCTTCGGGGTCATCTGGTTGGGGAGTGGATATCGACCCTTACGCCATCAACCTTGCCCAAAGACAGTATCCCAGACATCATTTCCGGGTTTACACCGGAAAAAACCTGCCATACAAGTCAAACACTTTTGATCTGGTTTATTCAGCTTTTGTTCTCGAGCACACCCAGAGTCCGGCAATGTTTTTAGATGAAATGGTTCGCGTCTGCCAACCGGGTGGAAACATTGTCATACTTTGTCCAAATTTTGGTGCGCCAAACAGAAGATCTCCCAATTCGATTCAAAATCCAGTTATTAAACTTATTAGAAGTTTCATCGGCGATTTCTTCGCCACCTCCATTTCTAGTTGGAAAAAGGTTCAATCGAAATCTGTCTACGATCAACCAGATGACGACACAACAGTTGAACCTTATCTACTGTCTTTGACCAGATATTTCAAAGACAGGGGGTTGACAATCGTTCAGGTATCTTCTCTTTGGGAACTGGAAACACCCAGCCTTAATCCCCGTAAGATTTTTATCAAGCTACTTGGACAGCTAGGCATTTTTCCATTCAAGTATTGGGGTCCTCAAGTGTTTGTCTCAGCTAAAAAGCGCGTATCTGATTAGGCACCACACCGCCCATAACCCAGCTTTCCAGTTAATTTTTTTCCCTTCAGAATAGCTGCGTCCGGAATAACTCACCCCCACTTCATAAATTCTCACCCCCATCTTAGCCACCTTAATCGTAAATTCCGGTTCAAAACCAAACCGCTTTTCTTGCAGACCCAGTTTCTTAGCCACGTCGCGCGTAAAAGCTTTGTAGCACGTTTCCATATCTGTCAGATTCAAGTTCGTAATA
>Ga0075718_107_pt1 | contig 33543 bp, 29 predicted proteins | sample RifGroB1_FD_67779 | JGI IMG/M metagenome (GOLD analysis project Ga0075718, IMG submission 67779) | Microgenomates (Woesebacteria) bacterium GW2011_GWB1_38_5b | reverse complement strand
ATTTTGCAGCTGGTGGGCAAATTCTACAAACCGCAGGTTGCCCTGTAACAAACCCGATTATTACTCCCTGTTTTTGGGGGGCATCGGCTTTTTTAATTGCCTTTATATGGTCTTTATTCATAACACAGGCAAAATCCACAGGACAAATCTCAAACGAAATTAAATTAAAGTGGTTTTTAGTCGCATCTACAATTTTCGGCTGGGGAAATGTGGCTTTGGAATTTTACAAATATTACGCATCCAAAATGCAACCTTTTGTTTCGTGTACTGGAGTTGTTAAAAACCCAATCTATGCCCCATGTTTTACTGGGTCAATAATATTTCTGTCTTCACTAATATTTACTTCCGTAATAATCAAAAAATTAAAGTGACCCCACCGGGATTCGAACCCGAATGTCTTGGATGAGAACCAAGTATCCTAAACCATTAGATGATGGGGCCTCGTAGTGATATTTTACCACAAACTGAAGCTAAATTTCTAAGACGAGACTGGGAGTGGTTTTTTAAGGCGATACACGATTTTTATCGTGTTTCCTGCAAAGTCGTGAGGACCAAGGTCCCGCCGGGCAAGGGCCATTTGTGTATAAGGTCCTTTTATTCTAGACCTTCCGGTTGAGAGGCTTTTAATAATCACATAAAAGCCTGCACTGTCGTCCTTCATATTTGCCTCCTAAGGTTCTGATTTGCCATAAAGAGTATAAACCTTGTTTGAGTCGAATGCTAGGCTGCGGTATAATACACGTATTAGCCGTGGTGGCCAGCCCGCAATGCCCTGCCCGAAGCTGCTGCATCGCTGCAGGCGGGTACGCATAGCGTTGCTGGCGGGTGGAATGGTATAAATGAAGTTCTATTACACTTACGGTTTGAGGAGTTTTAAGGATAGTAAATTATACATTGGTTGGACAGATAATTTAAAGGTACGTTTTAAAAAACATTTGGCCGGCAAAGTAATAGCGACAAAGAACCGAAGACCTTTAGAATTGATATACTACGAGGCTTGCGCTGATAAAAATAAAGCTATAAAAAGGGAGAAACAATTTAAAACCGGTTTCGGAAGGAAATATTTGAACAGTAGATTGTAAATAATATGCCGTGGTGGTGGAATGGTAGACACTTACGCCTTAAGAGCGTATGGGATAATATCCCGTGGGAGTTCGAGTCTCCCCCTCGGCACCCGTCAAAGCTAAACAATTGCTTCCGTAAATTGACATACAATTTACTTTCAGCTTTTTGTTTGCTTTTCCTGTCAAATTGCTTTGCAATTTGGAAAGATTAGCGAAATAAATTCCGACGTCGGGGTGTGGCTCAGTTGGTAGAGCGCTCGCTTTGGGAGCGAGAGGTCGTGAGTTCGAATCTCGCCACCCCGACAAATATAATTCTTAATTTTATATGCCCATAGTTTGACTAATATCTAGTTAAATGTTAATATCTACTCCTAGTAATTTTTTTGAAAAAGTACTTTTACAAAGCTCTTTTGCCTAAAATGGCATTAAGAGAATCTGAACTCGCTAACCCTCATTAGTTCACAAAGGAGATATCTAAATGAGGACCAGACTTTTTTTGAGTTTCGTCGTGGTGGTTGTGACGTTTGTGCTGTTGACAGTCATTCAGCGCAATTCTGCCATAACGGATGCCCAAGCTTCATTGCTTTCGGCTCAGAATTCGGATGCTGCATATATTGAGTCGCAGCAGACATCTGATTTGATTGTGTTTGGGGTGATTGCATCTGGTGCAATTGTGCTAGTAGCAATCTGGGCAGACGAATTACGTAAACTTTTCGTTGTGGCGTTTGTAATGTTTTTGATGCTGGTTTTTACAGCATGCGCTCCCGCGACAAGAGACAGAACAGTTCTTACCCAACCAAATCAGGTGACCTTTGTAATTCAAGCAAGAGGAGATAACACAAACCAGGTTGCAGTTGGTAGTACACCGTTAACGGCAGATGAAGCATACTGGCGAGACAACATGGTTAATAAGCGTGAGATTACAATCAGCCAGTATTGTTTTTATGCATATCAAGGTGCAGCGTGCACAGCTCGAGATGCAGTACTTGTAATCACGGTTGATACAACCCCAGTCAATATCGAGTGGATCGCAGACGCGATTGTCGAAGGTGAACCGAGATCTGACCAGGTAAATGCTTTTAGTATGCAATCGCTTGAACCTGACGGTGGATCAACGGGAGTGTATGTAGGAGCTCAGCTCATCGCTCGTATAGCTCCAGAGGACGCTGCTTTGTATCTCGCCTCCTATGGCCATGGTGTCATCGATTCAAACGGCGTATATCCAGCACGGCCATTGCGTGATGTTCTTGCAACTGAAGTACGTGCATTCATCCAGACCGAGTTGAACAATGAGTACGGAAATCGATCTGTGATAGAGCAAAATCGTGACATGGAGGAAATGTTTACGAACGTCAGAAACCGTTTAGTCGAAACGTTCGGCACAAAGGGAATTGCCATTGACTCGTTTGGGTATAGGGACGGTAACGTCTATGAAAACCCTGTCATCCAGACCGGAATTGATAGCGCATTTGAACGACAGCGTCAACAGGATGAAGCTGAGTCTAATGCAACAAGACAAGCCATAGTAGATATGCAGCTGATTAATTCAGCTTACGCACAGGCAACTGCTACAATGGTTTCAGCGCAATCAGCAGCAGCAGCGCAACAGCTTCAGGCAGAAGTACTGCGCGAGAATCCAGACTTGGTTGAACTTGAGGCAGTGCGTAGATGGGATGGGCATTTGCCACAAATAATTGGGGATAGCAATGCTATACCCATGGTGCCATTCGCACTTGAAACGCCACCCCCTGCGCCTACCCCAACACCTCAACCGTAAGTAAAAACAAGTTCAGAGTTTAAACCTAACCCCCACATAGCGCTTTATAGCGAACTATCCCTGGGGGTTATTTTTTTGTTTAAGACAATTCAACAATTTCTGCGTTGGCAAAATATGGGGTTTGAAGGCCCTCTTCCCAACTTAAACCAATACTTACAGCATTAAGCATTTTTCCAATATCACCGTGAGTAACTAAAAGCACATTTTCATTTGGGTGTTTAGCTTTGATTTTTTCTAATAACTGTTTGGCGCGGTAGTAAAGGTTTGGAAACTCTTCAGCACCATCCGCTTCTATAATATTTTTCAATTTCTGACTCTGGTTTACCTGTTAGTACTCCAAAATTTCTTTCAATTAAGTCATTATCAATACTAAATTCCTGGCCCAAAGCTTTACTTATAATTTCAGCAGTCTCGGTTGTACGTTTCAAAGGGGATGAATAAATTACATCAATGTTATTTGTTTTTAGTTTTTCAGCAACTTCGAGTGATTGTTGCCTGCCTGCTTGGGTTAAAGAAGTATCATTGTGCCCAGCAAAAATACTGTTTGCATTATCCTCACTCTGCCCGTGCCTTACAATATAAATCTTACCCACTGTAGGAATTCTAGCATAGATTTGTTAAAATACGCTGTAAGGCAAAGCGGGCTGTGCCCCGCCGAAGCTTTAGTGTAGGTAGTATACACTGAGCATGTCGAAGTGCGGGTATGGTTCAATGGTAGAATAGGAGCTTTCCCCGCCTGCATAAGCTATGCGGGCGAAATACAAGCAACAACAGAAACATCTAGTTCTATGTACAAATGGCAAGAAAATATTCATAAATTTCAAGAAAAATCAGGTTGGTGTGGCCCGGCAGTGTGGCAAATGGCCCACATTGCAGGTGGAGATAAAGTTACTTCACAGGAGCAAATAGCAAAAGATATTCATTACGACGAATCTTGGGGTACAACCCTTACTAATATGATTAACTACGCAAATGAAAAATTTAGTGACCGCGGATTTAAGGTTAATTCTAAGATTGAAGATATGGAAAAAGCGTTAAACGAGGGTAAATTTATAATTGCAAATTTTATGGCCGAAGATGTTATTGGTACAGGAGGACATTATGCAGTAGTTACTGCAATAGACAAGCAAAATAACACAATTTCAATGGCAGATCCATCCACTGCACCTAGAAAAGACGGGAAAAAAGGAGTATATCAAATGAACATAGATGAATTTGAAAAAAATTGGTTTGATTATGCTACCCCCGAGGATGAAGATAATAAAGTTCCTACTAGAGGATGGTTTCTTTGGGTAGATCCTCTATCTATAAAAGTGACCAAACAAGTAGTACAGTAGTAAATATGACTAAACAAAACGCTAAAAGGATAGATGAACAACTGAAACGCGACGAAGATGAATACTCCGGCGAAGGGACTGTAAGTGGGTCATCCCCTGACCCAGAATCTGATGACAATACTTCTGATAATTTAGCCCAAGTTATAGGCAATCAGCCAAAACAAAAATTTAACATCGGCGATGAAATTAATGAAGATGAAGAGGCTGTACAGGAAGAAGAAATTAACGACTATACTCAAAAGCCTCAGGTACAAAAGCCGGAAAGTTTGGATAAAGTAATTGGGGATGATGCAGTGGTCGCCGACCCTTTTGATTTACTGACCGACAAAGATTTCAAAAAAAAGCTTCGTAAATGACCCAGGAGAATTAAGCAAGTTCTACAGAGGACGGGTCTGCTTTGTTAGCTAGAATTAGCATATTGGATCTAACTCCGGCCAGTTTTCGACCTGGAATACTGATAGTGGGAATGCCAACAATAGAAAAAGTTGATATTTTAGCAAACTCTGTGGGTAAAATGTTGGTTTCTAAGGGGGATTTTCACTCAAGAGGCGACTTTCAGTTGAGATATATGAATAATCAAGCTAAATTGCGTGAGTTAAAATTATCTAATGTTATCAAAGAAAAGGCCAGAAAAGAGAGGTTTAACGGATTGCTACGCGAAGCGACTGCTTTAGTTTTGCCCTTTGATTATTCTCATGATTTCAAAAATGTACATCCAAAAAGTAATATCATTTCTATGATAGTTTCTGCCCAGGCTCATTCCTCTGCTGGGCAAGAGCGGGATTTTGTTAATTTATGTGTATTTGAATATTATTCTTGGCCTACCATAAAAGTGTATACAAGACCAATGCCCAGAGGCTAATTATGGTATAATTACCGCATCTCAGAGTGTTTTCTTCGTTTTAAACCAAATTTCGAAGAAATTTGAGAGGAAAGACAGCAAAGCGGTAAAGATCGCCAAAGGCGATCATCAAGCGATGCTCGTCTTGACGAGGTGGTTGTAGCTCAATGGCAGAGCGCGAGATTGTGGATCTTGAGGCTGCGGGTTCGATCCCCGTCAACCACCCCATAGTTTGATATTCTAACTTCAATTTGTTAAAATAACGTTCGTCTTTTATTTGGAGGATATCGATGCGTGCTCGCTTGGTTGTCGAAGATGCAATCTTTCAATGGGAATTATATCACCCTGGAGAAAGGATGACCTATACCAGATTAGCCCAAGAAGCTAACATACCGCTATCTACCTTGAATCGTATGAGAAGGCAGGTAAAAAGAATTAACCTTAAGAAGCTGGACGCTCTTGCTCAAGTGTTGGATTATGAGCCAGCAGACATGCTTGAATTTAAAGATTAAAAAGGGCATCTTGAAACTGAGTTGGGTTCACCCTACCCTCTGACACAATCAGACAATAACTCAGTTTCTTTACTTCTAGAGACAATTTTAGGTTCTATAGTGTATAATACGTCAGAGGCTTATAATAGTTAGGTCTTCTACTTCTGGCCAAACCTGATTTATGGAAAACGCAATCCTTTTTGATGTCCTGATTGTATATACTCATAGTAATGCAATCAGTGCAATGAGTAAGCTGGCTTCTACTCCATTTAGAGGCTTATCTAGCCGTGCTCATTATAATAACGCCTATGCTTATTTTTTAGAAATGTGTGCCCAAAATAATCTAAGTGCTGCTTTTACAACCACTAGGGATCTACTTCCTGGCAAAGTATTTAAGGCTTACTGGGTTTACAGGAATAGTAAGTGGAGCAAAGTAAACAAAAAATGTCGCTCAAGACTCGTTTTTGATAAATTTTCGTCTAACAGAGATTATCTATTTTTAAATTCACAAATAAAATCATTTACTAGCCCTACGCTTTTTTCTGTTTTTTTTGACAAGCAAAAAACTTACCAATACTTAAAAGATTTTACAGTACCCACAGTACCGCTGCTATCAACTGATAAATTAGCCATCCAAAAGGCCCTAATGACTCTTAAGATGCTTATAGCACTTCATCCTAACAATAGCGACTTCGCTAGCGAAATCATTGTCAAAGATCGTTTTGGGGCAGGTGGAAATAAGATTTATGTAATTGGAAAAGTAAGGCAATGCAGCGAAATTTTAAAAATCTTAAATCAACACAGAAATACGTCATTTATTATTCAGCCTTTTACTAAATTTGAAAATGGCTTTAAGTATAAAAATTATAATGGGTTTATTGATATAAGGCTGATTTATCTTAAAAATAAAGTTATTCAGGCCTATATTAGAGTTGCAAAACCAAAAGATTTTCGTTGCAATGAGCATCAGGGAGGAATACTAGAGTATATCCCGCTAGCTGATATCCCTAAAAAGGTCCTCGGGTTTTCCAAACAAATTGTAGATTTGTTAGATGAAAAAAGTACTTTGTACGCGCTTGATTTTGTAATTAGTGATAATGCAAATGTATATTTAATGGAAGGTAACAATTGCCCTGGAATTGATTGGAATTTGTCCTTGAGGAAAAACGAACAAATGGCAAAAAAATTAATACGTTTAATTATTATTGAATTGGCCTTAAGAGTAAGAAGAAGCGAAAAAGATGTAATATTGCCACAAGTTATATTATAGGTTATATTTCTTTTAGAATTCTGCACTTTTAGCTTAGTCAAATAAGGAGAATCAAGGTGGTAAGGATAATTGTCCCACACAATCATTCTATGGCTATCGAACACAAGAATGGTTTGGTTGTTCTCAGTGTGAATACTGAGAATCCTGAGGATCAGGTGGTGTACGCATTCGTATTGCCGGTTGGTGAGTCTTTGGCTAATCTTGGCAATTATGATCCCGAGGAAATCCTGGTCGATGGCGACACTTTCTCTCTATGGGAGAATGATTTTTTCACTGTTGTGGGGTTTACCGACCAGGGAGCAGCCGAAATCGAATTTCCATAATTTCCCAACAGGGGATACGCACGAACTCGGGTATCCCCATTCTTTTTATAAGGTATAATACACCAAGGTTATCTAGCACAAAGGGAGTCTACCGTGGAAATTAAAATCGACCCAAGTATTCTTGTGATAAAGCTTGTAAGGCTGGAAACAGATACTTATGATGATATGATTCACAAGCGTCAGGAGGTAGAGAAGGCCAACCGTACAGGACTTGATTTGGTGGCTGATTACACCGTGAGCGCCAGACACTTGGTTAGAATTGACAACGAAGAGGAATTCAATTCTCTTCCAAAAGCTGCAAAATTTTGGGTATTACCCACATATATTACCCGCAACTAACCTTGACAGGGGGCACTGACTCACAAATAGTTGGTGCTCCCAATCCTCTCATACTATAATAACTAAATGGCTAGAATTAAATTTTTAGGTGCTTCTTCGGGGATTGTGACCGGATCATGTTATTTACTCCAAGGTCAAAACACAAATCTTTTAATTGATTTTGGAATGTTTCAAGGTACTAAGGATATTGACGAGCTAAATTTTAAACTTCCTGAAATTGATGTATCACACGTAAATGCGGTTTTATTAACCCATGCACACTTAGATCACTGCGGGCGCCTTCCACTTTTAGTAAAAATGGGTTACAAAGGCCCAATTTATATGACCCGCGCCACCAAAGATTTAACTGAGCTTTCTTTAGAAGATAGTGCTAAAGTGGCAAAGGAAAATGGCAGGGCAATTTTATATACTCCAAAAGATGTAGAGACGATAGTTTCCCAATTTGAAATATTTGATTATGATGAAAATTTTAGGCTTGGAGAGTTTGAAATAACTCCCCGTGACGCAGGCCACATTTTAGGTTCGGCATCTTTAGAGGTTATAGACAAAGCAGGCAAAGTAATCGTTTTCAGCGGAGACTTAGGAAATACACCTCAAGATCTTATTCAAAAAACCCAAAATATTAAATATGCAGATATAGTGCTTATGGAATCAACTTATGGTGATAAAGTTCACCCCAAAGAAGATTCCAAGCAGGTATTAGCTAATGAAATTAATAAAATCGAAGATACAGGAAGCACTCTTTTAATTCCAGCCTTTTCTTTGGAAAGAACTCAAGAACTGCTTCATATCATCCACCATCTAAAATTAAATTGCTTGGTGAGAAATGAAACTCAGGTTTTTTTGGACAGCCCGATGGCACAGAAAGCCACAAAAATTTTTCGAATGCACAGAGAGCTTTTCAACGCTGAATTAAACCAAGATAGGGTAAAAAGCGACCCCTTTAGCTTCCCTGGGCTTCGTTTCGTAGAATCACATCAGGAAAGTGAGAGATTAAATAAAAATAAAGGCGCTCAAGTGATTTTGGCAGGCAGTGGGATGATGACAGGCGGGCGTATTACTCGTCATGCCGCTAATTTTTTACCAGACAGGTCTACGCGACTGCTTTTTGTAGGTTACCAGGCCGAAGGGACACTGGGTAGACAAATTATCGCAGGAACAAAATCAGTCAAGATTGATGGCAAAGAGGTACACATTAGAGCTCAAATTTCAGAAATGCATGGGTTAAGTTCGCACGCCGATCAACCTAGACTTCTTTCATGGCTTAAAGCCATTGAGGGAGTTAAAAAAGTATTTTTAGTTCATGGAGAAGATGTTCAAAGAAATGTTTTAAAGCAGATAATAAATGGTGAGTTAAATATACAAGACGTCACACTACCGAAATTAGATCAAGAAATTGTTTGGGGATAGGGATAAAAATTTGCACTATCTGTTATAATAAAATCACTTTATGAAGCATTCCTTGGTTTTCCTGGGAACCTACCCTCCCAGGGAATGCGGTATAGCCACGTTTACACAAGATTTAGTCAACTCATGTCAAAAACTTCTTGATTCAAACGTAAGTTGTAAGGTTGCAGCTTTGAACCTTTCCGCCTCTGATTCATTTGACTATCCGAAGGAAGTATTCTGGCAAATTGAGCAAAATGAAAAAAAATCTTTCGCCGATCTTGCCTTTCAGATAAATCAAGATGAATCAATAGAAGCTGTTATTATACAACATGAGTACGGAATATATGGAGGCCGCGATGGGAGCAATCTGCTTTTGTTTACAAAAAAGTGTAAAAAGAAAAAAATTATTGCATTTCATACTGTTCTTGAGAATATTTCAGGTAACATGCATCAAGTCACTAAAATGCTAATTCAAACATGTGACGAAGTGGTCGTACTTACCCAAATATCCAAAGAAATATTACATCGCTCATACTTGGAAGCTGAAGGTAAAGTTAGAGTTATCCAGCATGGAATCCATCCAATGCCTTTTGTTTTACCTCAAGGAGCCAAAAAACTGCTAAAATTAGAAAACAAGATTGTACTTAGCACTTTTGGATTTTTAAGTCCAGGAAAAGGAATTGAATATGTTTTAGACGCACTACCTCAAGTAGTCAAATCCTACCCAGAAGTGCTTTATTTGATATTAGGAGAAACACACCCGGTCATCATGCGTAAACAGGGTGAAACATATAGGAAATTTTTGATGAAAAAGGTCAAAAAACTGGGACTTTCCAAAAACGTACGCTTTTTTGACCTTTATTTACCGCTACCTGACCTTCTTAAATATTTGCAGGCTACGGATATTTACATATCAACCAGTCTTAACCCTAATCAAGCTGCCAGCGGAACTTTTTCCTACGCGCTTGGAGCGGGTAGAGCAGTAATCTCAACTATTTTTAAGCAATCAGAGGAATTGATCGGTCAGTGTTGTGGATTATTAGTGCCGCCTGGCAAGCCAAAGGCGTTTCAAAATGCAATACTTACTCTTCTTGATAATTCAAAACTAAGAATTCGATTACATTACGATTCTTACGATAAAACCCGTAGTATGCTTTGGAGCAACGTAGCCCATGACTATTTATTATCTACAGAAAAATTAACGGGCAGCAATTTTATTCTTCCGCCACTTAACCTGATACATTTAAGAAAAATGACAGATAAATTAGGGTTGTTTCAATTTGCCAACAAAGCTGTTCCCGATCCAGAGTTTGGCTATACTATTGATGATAATGCACGGGCGTTAGTTTATTGTAATCAGCTTTATCAGAATAATAAAAATCGTGAAATAGCCAGACTAATAAAGATTTATTTAAATTTTGTACAAGGTTGTCAACACGGGGACGGAACCTTCTATAATTTTTTGGATAAGCATGGTGTTGTATTAGACGACAAAAATGATAAGCGCCAAGGTGATGCCTATGGGCGGACAATGTGGGGATTGGCAAGCACGATTACAAATTCCAAGTTAGATACAAAGTTAAAAAGTCTAGCACTTTCAATATGGATTAAGGCTTTTCCGCATATGGAAGGTGTTACTAATTTACGTAGCAGAGCTCATTGTTTACTTGGTCTATGTTTAGCTTATAAAAAAATGCCTGTCCCCCAGATTGAGCATCTGATAAATTATCACGCAAAGGCGATTGCCGATTCTTTTTTTAAGCATAGTAAAGCTAGATGGCGCTGGTTTGAGGACCAGCTAACTTATGCTAATGGACTGCTGCCTCAAAGCTTATTGGAAAGCTATTTAGTCACTCACAACAAGCAATATAAAGATGTAGGTTTATCCTCTCTTAGTTTTTTAACTGGCAAGACTTTTTATGGAAAGATTTATGTACCAATTGGCCAAAGACAATGGCATAAAAAAGGCGGTAAAAGAAGTTACTTTGATCAACAACCCGAAGATCCGTGCGCTATGATTTTGGCTTTAGGTTCAGCGTTTAAAGTAACTCAAAGTAATCATTTTATACAACTTGCTCAAAAATGTTACAGTTGGTTTTTGGGTAACAATATTACAGGTACCACAATGTATGATAACTTTGACGGAGGATGCCTTGATGGTTTAACCTCAAAGGGTGTTAATATGAATAAGGGAGCAGAGTCTCTTTTATCGCATTTAATTGCACACGATGAATTAGAAAATATATTAAATGAAACCAGAGTCGATTACTCCAATTTTTCCCTCCATGCCTCACCCGCGTTTCAATTTCGGGGCATGGAGCGATGGAAATAAAACTTACCTTTTAGGCCGTGAAGCTTATACGGCAGGCTCTTATATGGAACCCGATATTGGTAAACTTATATTGGTGCAATTGCAGGGGAATAAGCCTATTTGGGAAAAGATAGTTTGGGATCCACAAGGTAAACAGATTTTACTAGAGGACCCAAGAATTGTTGTTCTACCAAACAAAGATTTAAATATAGGGCTGACTGCTGTTATGCAAATAAATGGAAAGTGGGTTACTTATCCTGCACACCTGCAAGTTAATCCACAATTTGACGTTCTCCCTCCTGCAAACATCATTTATACATTCGGCCCAGGAAAAGATACCACGCCTATTGAGCCTTATATTTATCTGTTTAGACCGGAAAATCCTGATTATCATCACGAGTTTTTAGTTTTTGAAAGAGATATGAATAACCATGGATTACCATGTAAAAAAATTTGCGATATAGATTTGCCGAAAAATTTACCATGGGCTCAGTTTCGCTTCGGCACCGCTCTTCCGCCCATATGGATAAACGAATCCAAAGCCTTGTTTTTAGTTCACGGAATTACGAAGGCAAACGGAGTTTATGTTTATTCAATTGGAAAAGGGATTTTAGAGAAAAATGGTAGTTGTTATTTATTAACCATAGAGCCCCAGCCTTTTATAGCACCTGACGGTCTGACTGAATTAAATGTCGAGGAATTTCACCCTGGTGAACGGCGAGTTGTTTATTGCTGTGGAGGAATTCTAAAGGGCAACAAATTAAGCCTTTATATAAATATCGGAGACAATGCTACTTTTGAGTTTACTTATCCTTTTGACAAATTAATATGACTGCCCGAACTCATGACACGTTTGCGTTAGCTTTGCTAACAACAGCTGCGGTTTATTATCCTCCTGCAAATCTTAATATCCCTACCCTTTTTGGTGTTTTGGTTGGCAGTGTTGTTGGGTCGCTAATTCCTGATATGGATCAAGGCAGCAACCGCCTTTGGGATATGCTTCCTGCAGGAAATACAGTTGGAAAAATTTTCAGAAGGTTATTTTTAGGCCACAGGACAATTTCACACTCACTTTTGGGATTTTATTTATTTTTTAAATTTTTTGAATTTGTGTTACCTAAGTTTTTGAACACTACCGTTATAAATACAAATTTAGTTTTTGCAAGTATCATGATCGGTATTGCTTCGCACTTAATTGCCGATGCCTTAACCAAAGACGGTATTCCATTATTCTTCCCTCTTTCTATAAAGGTTGGGATTCCCCCTATTAAGGCTTTTAGGGTTAAGACAGATACTTGGGTGGAGCATTTTTTAGTCTTACCCGCAGTTGTGGGTTATCTGATCTGGATTATAAATGCTAATCAGGAAGTCTTAAAAAAGCTGCTTAATAACCTCTACAGCTAGCCAAGATAGTACTGTAGCATTAACAACCAATTCCGCTTGAAGCTGAAAAGTTGCAGTAACATCTATCGCTGCTGTTCCTCCAATATCAGTTTTTGCTCTATATTTTTTGGTAAGTATGCCAGAAGCTATCGCTATTAAACCTATCCAAACAGGAAAAACACCCTTATAAGTGGCAAAGGCAAGACAAATAACTCCTAATAATAAAGAAATATACAAAAGCATTTGTGTATTGTCTTGGCCGACCATAATCGCGGTATTTTTTAGTCCTGCCCTTTTATCTACCTTAAAATCTCTTAATTGATTATAAAGCTGGCCGTATACTGAAAATAATATTGCTCCTGCTATGACAAACCAGACAACTCCAGGTGAGGTCTCGTAAGCATAGTAACCTGATAAAATCAAAAGCCCGCTTAACATTAAAGAGTGGGATACTATATCAACCACCGGCCAGGCCTTAAGCCTTACCTTTTTCCAAGAATAAAAATGTGATAAAAGCAGTGTCGCAAGCCCAATCCAAAGCACCCAAAGACCTGCCAGAGAATAAAAAATTAGTGTAAGCAGGGCGGTTAAAAAGCAAGCCCTATAAGCTAAGGTTTTGGATACCCGTTTACTTGAAACTGGGTTTCTTAATTTCTTTTTAGGGTCTAGCGAATCATCGGCTGCATCTTCTATGTCATTTAACATAAAGGCATAGGCAACTGCCAGTAAGTTGCCTATTAGTACTACTATTACTCTGAAATCCAATCCCAAATTCCCCTCCTGGGTTCCAAGCAGTGATCCAAGTAAAGTTAATGGAATTACAAACCCCAAAAATTCCTTCCAGCGCGATAAAGCGAGGAGTCCCGACAAAGTTTTTCTTGACATTAATAAATAATTGTAACAATAGGTTTAGGAGAATAGCAATGTCGCACAATCAGTGCCAGATTATACACAAAAAAACTTTGTACGAACAATAGGGCATTTCTGGTATAATAATTTGGAGATGATTAATTTAGTAGAATTATTTTTCTTAGCACTTCTTGGAAGTATTATTGCTTTAATTGGAGGAGTAGTTTTTTTATATAGCCAAAAGCTGTCTAAAGCGCTCGAGTACCACTCCATACCATTTGCAGCCGGAGTCTTAATCACGGTGTCGTTACTAGGTTTATTACCTGAAGCGATAGAAATAGCCGGTGAAGGAGTTTTGGTTGTTGTACTAGTATCCTTTTTTACCTCTTATTTTTTTGAACATATATTTTTTGAAATACATCATCACAAAGAAGTGGACCATCACCATAAACACAATTTTACATCATCTGTGCCTTTGATAATTGTGGGAGATACCATACACAACTTCATTGATGGTATTGCCATTGGAGCGAGTTATTTGGTTAGCCCCGGGTTGGGGTTAATTACAGCCTTTTCATCATTTTTACATGAGATTCCTCACGAGATTGCAGATTTTGGGATACTCTTAAGAGCAGGGTGGAAAAAGAAAGATATATTGATAATTAATGTTATCTCTGCCTCTACAACTATAGTAGGAGCATTTGCAATACTTTTGTTTTCAGAAAATAGTAATTTATTAGGCGGTTTATTGGGAGTGTCCGCCGGGATATTTCTATACTTAGGCTCTGTAGATTTTTTACCTCATTCCTCTGAAAAATTTAGCGACAGACCCAAAAGTGTAATTCCTTTGGCAATGGGAATATTAATAATGGTTACTACTCTTCTACTATTTCAACACTAGTAACTTTTACCGGAGTAACTGGAGTTGAAGGTTCTCCAAAAGTATTTGTTTTGACTTCAGCCGAAGCTATTTTATCAACCACTTCAATACCCTTAGTTACTTTACCAAATATCACGTAATTGGGTGGCAGATTGTAATCCTGATGCATTATAAAAAATTGGCTGCCGTTTGTATCAGGTCCTGAATTAGCCATAGCTACGGTTCCTCTGGTATATTTACCCTCAAAGACTTCATCTTCAAATTCATATCCTGGTCCTCCCATGCCTGTGCCCTCTGGGTCCCCGCCTTGAATCATGAAGCCCTTAATAATTCTATGAAACACAGTATTATCGTAAAACCTTTTTCTAGCCAGATAAACGAAGTTATTTACCGTTATTGGAGTTTTATCTGCTGAAAATTGCATTGTTATATCCCCTTGAGTAGTTCTTAGTAACGCAGAGTAAGTTTTGTTTTTAGTTATTACCATTTCTGTAGATACTGCTTCAACTTGTGCACTTGGCTCGGGTGTTAAGTTTACCCTTGGGTTATTGCTAGTCGCTTTGGGTAAACTAAAAAGAATTATACCAAAAATAATTAAGGCTACTGCTGGCAAAATCCATTTTTTCATTTTCTAATTATAGTATAAGAAATTGGGTGATACAAAAATGCCGCGGGAGCATCTTCTAACAAATACCTTTGAAAATCAAGGTACATTTTTTTGCGAGTTTCAAAATCGGTTTCTGATCTGCCTGATTCGAGCAATGAGTCAACTCTTTCGTTGTGGTAACGTGTAATATTTGTGTCAAATTGAGTTGAATGCCAGGTGGAATATTGATCGGGATCAGATGGAGTATCATACATTACCAAAAATGCCTGAAAATCCTCAGGTAATATTGACGAAACAGAAACCGAAGTGTGCACACCAACGCCTTCCCAATTTTTTGCGATCATTTCTGCAGAATCAAGTAGAAAAGGATTTGTTACCAGTTTTATATCTAAGGACTGGCCACCAATAAGCTCTATTGCCCGCTTTTTGTCGAACTCGTAAGGTTTTATTTGCGAATTATAAGCCCATGAAGTGGGCGGAATGGGCCCCAATGCACGCTGTGAGCCAACAAATTGATCTTTATCAATTGCGTAAGAAAGCGCCTGTCTTATTTTTTTATCGGATAAGAGTGCATCATGAGTGTTGAAAAAAACAGCTACAAACCTTTTTTGATTTACTTCTTCTTTTAATTTTACGGTATCCCATTTATCAAAAGGCCTGGGATCAACTACGTCCAATATTTCATCTACTTCTCCCAATTTAAAGGCTAATTTTGATCTTTCTTCAGTGGGGTAAAATTTGTAAATTTTAGTGTTCCCCTCTCTGTCCCCTATCTCGAGCCTTTCTACAAACTCTCCTGCCAATGATACATTTTTAACACTCCAAGCTCCTGTTCCCAATAGGCCCCTTTTAAAGGTGGGCTTTGAAACAACAGTAGGAAAGGGCGCGAACGCATTTTTTAATTTGAAGGAAATAGTTTTTGGGTCAATGATATTAACTTCTACATCTTCAAAAGAATACATTGCAGGGTTAGCAACTACTTCAGATCCATCTTGCCAGGTGATCCCACTTTTTAGGGTAAATATCCAAGTCAGTCCCTTGTCAGGGGTTTCCCATTTTTCGGCTAAAGCCGGAAGCGGATTACCTGCAGGATCAAGAACGGTTAGGCCTTCCCCAATCAAATGTAGAATATCATAAGGAAGTTCTGAGGTACTAAATCTGCCCACTAAGGCTACTTTTTCTGTAGCTTTTCCAAGTAGTTTCGGAGCTAAAAATGAAAACAATAGAAAAAGTATTATCCCAAAACCTACACTAATAATAAGTATTTCTTTAAAACGAAACAAAAATGCTCCGATTAATCTGAAATAATATCTAATAGTGTGCATTTGGCCTTGATTACAAATTATACGACAAGCTGTAAAGTAGAAATTAAGATAAAAACGAAGGTAAGCACAAAGGTAAGTTTAAATATTAATTTTTCTAAGCCACGCCTGGTAAAGCTGCCAGGGCTACCAATTTGACGCGCAAGCCCGCCACTTTTGCTTTGAATTGTTATGACCCCGATGAGGCTCACGGCAATCAAAATTTGCAATATAATTACTATTAGGCTCATTGTATAAGCCCTATTATACCTAATTACTTCTCCATTATCCAATAAAATACCCCTGCCACTAAACCTATTAAAACTGAAAAGGCCAGATAAGATAATATTCCGCTTTCAATATAAAGCAAGGGTAGCGAAAATAAATCAGAGCTGTAGCCTGCAAAGTTAAAGTTTACAATTCTAAATTCCGTCAAAACCAAGTCGACCAAAAATAACATTACCGCGTGGCTTGCCCACCTAAAGAAGTTGAAAGTGACTAAGTTTATTGGGAGAAGTAGAATGTTAATAATCGGCTTGATGAGTAGCCCTGCCACAGCCAAAGCGGTAGCAGTCAGAAGCAGGCTTTTTAAGCCTTGTTCAAAAAATAACCCCGAGGCAAGCTGGTTTACCAAAAACAGCGCCCATGCCTCAATGACAATCCCCCGCATGAATTTTTTCACCATAATTTATTCTACCATGATTAAAAAGTGTATAATCTGTTCATCTATTAAAGATGTCTAATGTAGAGAGACAAAATAATTCACTTTTTACTTTTGAAACAGATGGCGAAACTGTTGCACAAGGTTTAGTGGGCGCCTTAGTTATTACTGATAGCGGACGCTTTGTAATTTCTGAAGTTGATTACTTTTTTGCAGATGGAATTACCCGCCGAGAGTTTCAAGATGCTAAATATTCTTCTCCTGGTACGGTAACTGGATCTGTCTTCCGAGGTAGATTAGTATTTCCTAACATAAGCGTGTCCAATAACGATCTTATAATGCCTATTGAAATTCAAGAGCTATCTCCTGAAGGTAAAATTACGAATATTAAAGGCCCACACAAGGTTGGACGAGCCCTTGGTATCGAAATGAATCAGAAATATTCTTTATTTATTCAGGATCCGTATTCTAGAATTTTTTATTTAACCACTACAATTCCTGAAGACGAAGATAGCCCTTTAAATAATCTATAATGTTTTCCAATACGAACCCTGCCAAAACCATTTTCTAAAATAACATGAGAAGGAATTTTCTCAAAAATACCGTAAGTATTTTTTAACACTTCAGCTTCAGAATAAATTTGTTGTTCCTCTAAATAAAGTTGTTGATCGTGCTGATTTAGATTTATGGAGAATAGATTACCATTTAGTAAAAAGTGATTAATCATCTTTCTTGAATCTCTTATTTTAGTATCTAATTTCTTAAATTTGATTCCATATAAAGTGTCTCTATCTAAATTTGCTACTATTTCATCTATAGATAGCGATCCGATATTGTTTATTTTCTCAAGAGTATACATACGAGCGCTAAAATTAGTACCTCCACTCACTTCTCCTGTTAGGTCTTGTACGATCTTAAAACCTAAAGCATTAACAACTGTTGCAAAAGCTTTTTCATCCCGCAAACTTAATGAATAAATGTTACTAATAACTAATCTTCCTCCATTTTTAAGTACTCTATTTGCCTCTAATAATACTTCCAGTCTTTCATAATTTTTTTGAGATAATAAGTAACTTGTATAGTGCCAGGCTAGAGAAAGTGTCGCGTAGTCGAAAGATTCCTCTCTAAAAGGCAATGCGAGGAAGCTTCCAACTATCTTTTTCGTTGGATTTGAATCTAGGAAATGGTTTTGATTTATATCAATACTTGTAACACTATTCTGGTATTCGTCGGGCATATGCTTTCTTAAAACTTCAGGCCCAGATGCAAGATCTAGAATTTTAGTAGACTGAGGCGCTTGAGCGTTATTTTGTACAAAGCTAGAAAGCAAAGTACCAACTACGCGGTTTGTATTCGCATAATAGCTTCGGTTTTCCAAATCAATATAGTTTTGTGCATATTCTTGCCCATATTCTGTTAAAAATTGTTTGAATTCCTGTTCGCCCATTTCTTTTGCGTGTGCAAAAAATTTCATCATTCTGTCCCAAGTAGAAAAATAATACTCAGCTAGCTCTGGGTTTACTTCCAATCCCCCTTCTGGTTGATCTTCACTTTTAGCTAATAGCCTCTTCTCCAACTCACGCAAGGGCACTCCACTTAGAAGTTTTTCCACGGCTGTATATTTGGCTTGAATGTACCAATGAATACCTTCTTCTATTGTTCCCTTAGTGATCAGAGTTCTACTTATTAGATCGTCTTTTAGGCCTTCTCTATAAGCTCTATGCAGCTGTTGCTGGCGATCGTATTCAGTCCAAGGCTCATTAAAAAAATAGTTTGCCTGACTCCCTGAGAAATCTCTTCCCACATCTGCTGTTTGTCCACTTATTACAAGGAGTATTGGGTAAGTTGCTGAGTTAAATTCATCTTGGATAGCGTCTCTTTCTTCTGGATTCTTGCCATCAATAATTCTTAATTGAACATTATCTGGCAAATTGAGTTCATCAAAGACAGTTTGTTCACCGCGAACGATTCCGTTAATATATCCATTGACAAAAAGTGAAACTCGTTTTTTAGTTTTAAAATCCTTGCGCAATAAATTCCCCAAAAATCGTGCTTTTGAGTTGACGGAAGCGGGAACGATATCTAGCGCATTTGGGTTAAGCACAAATTGTCTTAGTACCCTTAATTTGTCTGTAGCTGAAATTTCATCTTCCTCTAGTAAGATTTGATATACCGCTCTCTCATAATCAGAAAGGTCTGTATAAATTATTTCTTCATGCAAGTCAGGAAGATTTAAACCTTCCACAGAAGTTTTACGCTGCATTCGAGGAATTAGCAAGCTTCTCAAATCTACTATATCCCCGCTGATAATACTGCGCACCAACTCTGCATCATCAATATCTTTAAACTTGTCAGGGTACAAAAGTTTTAGACTTATTGCGATATCGCGTATCTTATTTGGTACGGGGGTACCCGACAAAAGTACTAAATAGCTATCCTCTGATTCAATTTTATTCGCAAGATCAACAATATGAGATGCTCTTACTCCATCAACTAAGTTTTTTAACTTATGTACTTCATCAGTAATGAGCATTCTATAATCAAGTGCAAGCAAATGATTTGCATATCTAGCATTTAATTTCTCATGAGAAATAATTATAAATTCATAATGACTTAAATCAGTATTGAAATCTGCTGAACCCTCAACTACTAAGACACTTGGTGCTTGGCCATGCTTATAATATCCCTCAGGTCCATCTGACAGATACTTAAGCCAAGTGCTGATTACGTTACTGGGTACTACTACAAGTGCTTGATCTATACCCAATAGTTCTTTTGACATTAGGGCAGATGCGCTTTTACCCAGCCCCATTCTGTCAGCAATTAACATTCTTTTTTTGTCCTCAATTTCTTGTATATTTACTTGCTGATTAATATCAGGAAAGTCTCTTCCATCCCGAAGGGAGTCAACAAAACGAAACGGGCGGGGGATAGTTACAACTGACTCGTAGTAGCTAACAACTCTATTAATCACTGAGTCCAATTCAGCGCTATTTAGATGACGAGTCTTAGAAACTAGGGAGGAGAAATAAGCTTCTACTCCTTGCCATGCTGATAGACCTGGCTTTTCTTTTCTAGATTTCAGCAAAAATTCCAGACAATCATCCTTCATCACTTCATATAATGCCTCTGCAAAATCTGGATTAGATAAGTAACCAACCCCGGTCTCGATATCCGAAATACTCAAAGATCGCTTTTGTAGTAAAAAATCCCCCAAGTATTCAGATAAGATTCCTTGAACAGTGTCTACGGGGATGCCTTTGAATTCAGGTCGAATAGTATAGAGAATATCTACAACCCGAGAACTTCCAAATAAAGCAGTCAAGTCTTTTAACATTTTAATATCTTCTTCATTAAGACCAGGCGGTGTTAAATGAAGTTGTTCCCCACGCACCTTTCCATTTGTAAGTACTCTGAATGCGTTTCGTTTTTGGTCATATATAAACTTTTTTTCTAACTCAAAATTATTATTTTTGACCTTGGCAAAAAGAACTAAATTTTCGTCTTGATTCTGGGGAATTAAAGATATTTGTGTTCCAGGAGCTCTTAAATCAATATCCATATGTGCAAAGGATAATGCCAAACTTTTGTTTTTGTATCTAAATAAATCTATTGCATTAGGTCTTATCCGTGTGGGTTGAATAGTTTCAAGATGAGAAAATTCTATTTTCTGATCTAAAAAATCAATATATCTTTGAATTTTAGGTCCAAACCATAAACCATCTAACTTTACTCCATTTGAACTTCTTCTTATACGTTTTGAATGAACAAATTCAAAATTCTTAGAATCATTAGCTGGTGCGAAGTAATACTCCACCCATTCATATAGATCATCACCCTGAGACACAATCTTTAGAATTCCAGGTTTATTGTGTATTTTTTCAGGTATTGTAAGCCTAACTTCGCCATTTTTCCCTTTACCTAAAATTAAGGCATTGGTGTTATTAATAACGAGAGGTTTAGTTTTATCCAAGGGGAGGTCACCCTCAAGATAATCTAATAACATTTGGTTCTCCGGACCACGCCAACTATATATTACTGAATTGCCATAAAAAATACGTTTTGTGAAGGCTTTTCTTTTCTCACCTGTATCGTCTTCTATAAATCCGTCAAGCCAAGTATAGCCTCGCTCTTTATCAAACCCAGGAACAATATGCACTGTATTAGATTTTGCTGTATAGAGAGCGGGTACAATTGTATTTAATACAATACCATTATAAGTACCTAATCCGATAACACATATTGATCTACCTCTAGTTGTATATTGATTAAATGTAGTTTCAAACTCTAGTAGATCTTCTGGATTCACATCGGATTCTGCTGTAAGGTAGTCTACTGTAAGGGCGCGGGCATATCCAAACCAACCAGTTTTTCCCACAACATATTTGTCTCGTCTAATTCGATTTGATTCTGTAGGATCTGAGAGTTCAACACTACTTTGTTCGTCTATTTTAAAAAAGTCTATCCATTCATACTTATCTTTGTAGCGTTGAGGAATTGCTAAAATTTCGCCACCGTTTTGTACAAATTTTTTAGTTTGCTGGTCGAGATAACAATGAATACGTTTAGTACCAATCCTAGAGGCATTGTTTTTTAAATAAATACCAGTTTTGTTGACTTTAGTAATCAGAAAAGGTACTACTTCATCAAATTCTTTTTTACCAATTACAAAATCACCTAATATATTGGCACCTTCACTTTGTGATTTTGCAAAGATTTGTCCAACTTGCTCGTTTTTATAATTACACATAACAATATAATCGCGAGCCTCATCTTCTGGGTTCAATTTCCGCATTAAAGCATTCCAACCACCGGGGTAAAAGTGATGTACGCCACCATAGAAGCCACTGCCACCTTTAATTTGTCTAATATTCTGTATATTATTATGGGTTAAGTTAATACCCTGGTCCCTTAATGATAATGCTTCTTCTTCTACTAACTTCTGCAATTGGTCGGTTTTGTCGGCTAGTTCCTTCCATGCGATTTTATCTCCTTTATATCGTGGCCAGTCAACATTTTGTGTTTTACCTATAACTATCTCTTTATCTTTCATGCACGATATTATAACAGGAGAATTATAATCCTATCTAATTTTGAAGGCTTTTGAGACTTGTTTATGATGAAGCCTGCGGGCGAAGCGGTGAGCTTCGTCACGGAGTCTTTGCACTAAATACATCGCGGGTCCTCTTTTGAGTCTAATTTCTACAAACTTATTTTCATGCTTAATAATTAATGTTTCTTGTCGTTTAGCTAAACCGATTAGTGGAATCTCATTACTAACAACTAATAACCCACTACTAACCTGTGGTTTGCCTCCGTCAACTATAATCAGGTCTGGTCTTCCCCAATCGTCTATATGTTTAAGGCGCCTTGATAAAACTTCCTGCATATTATTTACATCCGAGTTTTTATTATGAACATTAAAATGCCTGTAATAGGTTTTGTCTGGTTCCCCATTAATAAAAGTTACCATTGAAGCTGTTTGGTTTGTGCCACTTAAGTGAGCAACGTCAAAGCATTCGATTCTCTCTAACTTTTCTATTATTAAATATGGCTTAATTAACTTAATTAACTCTGCTAACTCTCTTTCTCTAATATCATCTATTAAATTAGGGTCTTTGATATATTCGTCTGGAGTATGGGATTTCGTAGTAATGTGATCAATCATATTGAGTTGATTTTTAATCTCTTGAGCTAATTCAAACATGTCTTGTGAAGAAGCGCTTTTCATTTGTTTTTCCAGGTCTTTCTTCAGGCTAGCAAAGTTACCATTCAGAAACTTTTTAATAAAACCTAAATTTCTTTTAAATTGCTTTTGGAGCTCAAGTTTTTTGACAGGGTCAGACTCGGCAATAATTTCGGACGGGCAAGGGTTGCAAAGTCCTATTTGGCTGTAAATACATGCACGCTTGACCGGCTTATGCTGAGAATATGGAAAAATTCGTCGTAGCATTTTCATAACCCGCCTCACTGAAGTGCTTTGAGTAAACGGCCCCCAAACATGGGAAAGTTTGAATTCTTCCAGTTGTGTTTTTCGAAGAGTTAAGAGTCTGGGGTAATCTTCTTTGGTAAGTGTTATGTAAAGCGGCGTTTTATCATCCTTTAGTTCCGAGTTAAACATAGGCATGAACTTTCTCACTAACTTAGCTTCTAAAAGCAGAGCTTCAATTTCGGTGGAAGTTTTTATAATAGAAATTTTAGTGGCTGCACTAACCATAGCTCGAGTTTTTGGGGCTAGATTTTTTACAAAATATGAAGCCAGACGGTTTTTGAGATTTTTAGCCTTACCAATATATAAAACTTCACCACCAAGTGTTTTAAAAATATAGATACCAGGGCTAGAGGGGGCGCTTAATTTTTGCATAACCTAAACTCACCAGGAATATTAACACAAGCCAGAGTGTAATTAAATTAAGCACGATTACTTTATTTTTGTTAGTAGGAACACGCACTGTCTTTCCTGCAACAGTGAAACTTACATTTTCAGGTATTTTGTTACCAATTATTTCAAAGGGAACAGAAATTTCAATTTCTTGGTGCCCTAAGGGAGGTAAATTACCCAATTTTATGGTTCTTATTTTTTTATCGTCAAAATAAATATCTAAGGTTTTTTGAAGCATTGCAATATTTCCCTCGTTTGACACACGAGCTTTAATTACCATGTCTCGCAGTATCGCTTTTTGAGTTTGAATTACTTCTATATTAGCCTTAGCTTCCCTCTTTTCTGGAAGCACTCCAAAATTTACAAATACATCCTTTTGCGGATTAGGCCCAAGTTTATATGAACCCGGTGGGTAAGGCTGGTATGGACTTTGGCCGTGAATAACAAAAGCAAAATGCCGTAAGTCAAGTTTGCTAAAAAAATCTACCCCGCCAGTTGTACTTCCCCAGGTAGGATCGATGGGCACCCAGTGGAGTTTATCGCTATCCCAGTATTCTACCCAGGAATGCAGGACGTCAGCAACCAAAGAAAGGGGCTGGATTTCGGGATTTTCTGTATAGGCATAGCCGTTAACTTCTCTAGCTGGTATTCCAGCTGCACGGGCTATTGCCACAAACAAGTCGGTAAATTCCATACAAATAGCGTTTTTAGGATTTTTAAGAGCTTCCAGCGCACCCAAGCGGGTAACGTTGGGTGCAACGCGTGAATAATCATAAGAAAGGGTTTTGGTTACATAGTCATAAATTGCTTTAGGAGTCTTAAGCTGCTCTGCTAATTTTTTAATTTCAGGATCATCGGTTTGCCAAACAGGACTTGATAATTTATTCCAAACCAGACTGTTTGAAAAATCGGTGTGGATAGGAATGGCTGCAGCAAAAATTTGCACAGCCCCTTTTGCTTTAACGTCAAAGCGTTCACGAGGTTGCATTATAAAAGTCGCCAGCCAATTACCGTCTGCGTCAAAATATACCTGCGATGGCTTTGGTTCTATGCTCTCCAAAACCGTCCTTTGGAATGAAGTATCCGGTGGAATTGCAATATCTATAGATACGTCTTTGGGCAGGGGATTTTCAAGATGATAAATTAATTCATAATTAAATACTTGAAATTGCCCAAAAGCTGCAGTAACCGTATTTTTAACTAGGTTATTTTTATCATAAGTATAAATATGCCGTGCGCTTGCCTCTTCTTTTTTAAGTGGTTCTGGCGAAATATATGCTAATTGCCCAAAAGATGAAGGAATACTTAAGCTTACATTATAAATTAAAAAATCGTTTTGGTCAGAGAGCTTGGGGATATATACTTCCCATACTTCGCCTGCTTTTTGGGCTATTGAAGAATCAGAATATCTGATGTTAAATTCACGCTTTTGGCCCTTTCCGACAACAGTGTCTGGAAAGTTTACCTTTATATTTACCGCATCTTTCTCTTTGGGTGTTTGTTCAATTTGAAGTGGAGTGTTTCCTTGAAAAGCTGATATATTTTTAGGATCTATGCCAAAAAGAGTTAAAGAATACGCAGTAGCATAATAATCCGTTTGTGCATTTTCTAAAGTTATATAGTGGCTAACTGTAGTGTTGCCATCCTCCTCAACTTGGTAATAAATAGAGCTTGATGTTAAAAATTCATTCTCAGCAAATATGATTTTGGGGAAAAAAAAGCTTACAAAAAACAATACAAATATAACCAAAATTTTGCGCATTATGCTATTTTAGCAAAAATAAGGCCGGAAGGCGTTGGTAAGTTCACCCTCCGGCAAAAAACTAATCCAGTTGAAAATATTGCTCAATAGACATAGCGATGTCGGTTAATTGCACACCTGTCAATTTCATGGACCACAAGCGCTGCTTTTTAGCTCCCTGCTCCTTGTGCGTAAGTTTGATGTATCCATCCTTCAGCCATTCGAAGGTGAATATATGAAAATCGCTATACTCATCTAGATCGTCGCTAGCGGTTATCTGGATTTTATTCTTGGCTATTATACTGTAGCAAGCTCGGACGAAATCGGCAGACGTACTTTCTTCATGGATAATCCATGATTTCCCGTATCCATCCGGCCTTCTAAATGTTATCCAAAAACCCCCATCGCGCACAGAGTAGTAAAGAGAATTTCCCGAATCACCAGCTGGAAGTTCTTCACTTAGCTTGAGCATTTTACGCTCCCTTAACTTATCAAAGGACGATTGAATTAAACTGCTCGAAGTTTAGCACACTATAGTGCCTTGTTCAAAAAATGCCCTGTGTATGAATCTTTTGCTTTTATAATCATGTCCGGGGAACCTTCAGCTACGATTTTTCCTCCTCCGTCGCCTCCTTCAGGGCCCAGATCGATTATCCAATCGGCGTTTTTAATTACATCCAAATTGTGCTCAATTACTACAACGGTATTTCCGCGCTCAACTAAAATTTTGAGTACCCCAACTAAGCGTTCCAGGTCTGAAAAATGCAGTCCTGTAGTTGGCTCATCTAAGATATATAAAGTATTTCCTGTAGCCCGCTTGGAAAGCTCGCTTGAAAGTTTAATTCGTTGTGCCTCGCCCCCGGATAAAGTGGTTGCGGATTGGCCTAGCTCCATATAATCAAGGCCTACGTTTTCTAAAGTTTCAAATTTGGCACTGATTTGGGGAAATATATGAAAAAATTCTTTAGCTTCACTCACCGTCATTGCAAGTACATCAGCGATGGTTTTACCTTTATAAGTTACCTCCAAAGTTTGAGAATTATAGCGCTTTCCGTGGCAAAGCTCACAATCTACCCAAATATCAGGCATAAACTGCATTTCAATTTTGACTTGCCCCCCTCCTTCACACGCTTCACATCTACCCCCTTTGACGTTAAAAGAAAATCTGCCTAACTTAAATCCCAAAGCCTTTGCCTGTCTTGTGTTTGCGTAAACTTGCCGAATTAAGTCAAATACTTTTGTGTATGTGGCAGGGTTACTTCTTGGAGTTCTGCCAATTGGAGACTGATCTATCAAAACTACTTTATCCAGCTTTTCGCTGCCCTCTAACTTTTCGTATTTACCCCCTGCTTGCCGGTGGTCAGGATTAATTTGCTTAGCCAAAGCGTGATAAAGAGTATCAACAATTAAAGTCGACTTGCCGCTGCCCGATACACCTGTAACTGCAACAAATTTACCCAACGGAATTTCCAAATCAGTGTTTTTTAAATTATGCTCACTTGCCCCTACTAATTTTAACTTCTTAGTTTCACCGTTTGGAGTAAGTCTTTTAAATTCAATCTTTCTTTTTCCGGACAAGTATTTGGCTGTCAGAGAATCTTTGTCTTTTAGTAATTCCTGAATAGAACCCTTAGCTATAACCACTCCACCATTTTTTCCGGCTGTTGGTCCAAAGTCAAATATATAGTCAGCTGACTGCATCACTTCACGGTCATGCTCAACAACTACTACTGTGTTTCCTAAATCTCTTAATTTTTTAAGGGTTTCGATTAATCTTTTGTTATCTCTGGGGTGTAGCCCGATTGTAGGTTCATCTAATACATAAAGTACTCCAGTTAACCCTGACCCGATTTGTGATGCCAGTCTAATCCGTTGGGCTTCTCCTCCTGCTAGAGTTCCTGCGCTTCGTGAAATTGTTAAGTAATCAAGCCCTACATCAACCAAGAAAGTAAGTCTTGTAATTATTTCTTTAATTACCAACTTTCCGATTTCTATCTCCCGGGCAGAAATAATTTTGTTTGTGTGTAAGTTTTTAACCCAGTTTAACAAATTAGTTATGGAGTAATCGCAAATTTGGGCGATATTTTTACCTTCTATTGTTACACCTAAAGCCTGCTTTTTAAGACGAGAGCCAAGACAAGCTTCACAAGGAGTTTCTAACATATATTTTTCAATACCCCATTTGATGTAATCAGACTCGGTTTGCTTGTGACGTTTTTCGAGCTCTCCGACAATTCCCGGAAAAACTTCCCATATAGTTGTTTGTTTACCAAATCTGTTCGTCCCTTTTACTTTATAAACCTGCTCCCCAGTTCCGTTTAAAATTAAGTTAATTGAGTTATTAGTTAATTGGTTAATTGGTTTGTGAGGATCAATATTATGCTCTTCACAGACTTGAAGCAGCAACCTTGAGAACCAAGTATCATGTTCAAATATTGTTGAAAATGGCAAAACTCCACCTTCTAAAATAGATAAAGTAGGTGAAATTATAGCATTTTGGTTTACCTTAAGTACCTTGCCAAGGCCCAAACATGTCTCACAAGCTCCGTGAGGCGAATTAAAAGAAAAATTTCTTGGCTCAATTTCGGGAAGTGAAATATTGTCAACCGGGCAAGCAAAAGTTTCGGAAAAAAGATGGTCTTCAAATTTTTTGGGATAGTCAGGCAAATCAAAACCTGAATCTAATATTTTTGCAATAATCACACTTCCATCAGATAAATTAAGAGCTTGCTCAACAGAGTCATTTAGGCGGCTTTTTAAGGTCTGGTCCTTGGTAGTTAGCGAAATTCGATCTATTACAGCTTCTATGGAATGCTTGTTGGTTTTAATTAAAACTAATTCTTCATCTAAGTCATGAACTATACCATCAACTCTAGCTCTTTTGAAACCTTTTGCTTTTAAGTTGTCAAATAGTGAACTAAATTCGCCTTTTCTGTCCCTAACCATTGGCGCAAGAATTAAGAAACGCATTACTTTATCTGTTTTTAAGTTTTGATCAACAATTTTTAAAATGCCTTCTACTATTTGCTCAGCTGACTGGCTTGAAATCTCCCTGCCACAAATTGGGCAATGAGGATGTCCCACCCTAGCGAATAAAAGCCTTAAATAATCATAAATTTCGGTAACAGTTCCTACAGTTGATCGGGGATTGTGGGAAGTTGTTTTTTGGTCAATTGAGATGGCAGGGGATAAGCCTTCGATTAAGTCAACATCAGGCTTTTGCATCACGCCTAAAAATTGCCTGGCATATGTTCCCAAGCTTTCCACATAGCGGCGTTGCCCTTCGGCGTAAATTGTGTCAAAGGCAAGCGAGCTTTTTCCACTACCAGAAACTCCAGTAAAAACGACAAGTTTGTTTTTAGGGATATCGATATCTATATTTTTGAGGTTATGCTGTCTGGCCCCACGAACTTTTATATATTCCTGCATACGAAATTGCCAATGGATGGTACCACGGCACTAAATATTATACACTAAAAAGCAAGTACCCGTTTCGGGTTTTTTATTGAAGAGCCAGTTTATTTACTTTTGATTTTAAAGCCTCAAATTCCCTTCGAGATACTGTATCAAGTGCTTGATTTTCAATCTGATCTTGCAAGCTGGCGTTGTTAACGTCAACCTTTTTGCTTAATTTGTCCAATTCCTGTTTTATTTCGCTATGCCTTTCTTGGTTTTTCTTTTCCTGCTCTTTTGACATATGATCCATACCTACCAAAATAGCATCTACCGCCTCATATAACTTTTCGTTTGTTACCACCCCTTTTGAATCCTTGATTTTCATAAATCTATATTATCACAAAATAATGAGATTAAATTTATAATCTTGTGTTACTGTGTTCTAGAACAGAGTAACGCAAAAACTATGACACATGGACGGTACTCATTCTTCCAGCTCTCTTACTTTATCCCTAATCTGAGCTGCTAGCTCGAAATTGAGATCCTCGGCGGCAAGGCGCATCTCGCGCTTCAAGTCTTTGATCAGTTTTTTCTTATCCATAGGAGTCATGCTGTCTGTATCAATATGAGACCAGGCCACAACTTCCTCTTCAGGTTTCTCGATCAACTTTTCTCTGAATGGTTTTTCAATAGGAGTAGGGGTAATTCCGTATTTTTTATTCATAGCTAACTGATACTCCCTTCTTCTTCGAACTTCCTCCAATGCCCGCTTCATCGATCCGGTTTCCCGATCAGCGTACAATATTACCTTACCTTCTATATGTCTTGCAGCTCTGCCCATTGTTTGAATAAGTGACACATCGGAACGCAAAAAACCTTCTTTATCTGCATCTAAAATTGCCACCAATGAGACTTCTGGCAAATCAAGCCCTTCACGAAGGAGATTAATTCCAATTAAACAGTCATATTCTCCCCTTCTTAAATTGTCTAATAAATCAGTACGGTCCAAGGTCTCGATGTCGGAATGTAAATATGCAACTTTCAAGCCTTTTTCTTTTAAATATTCTGATAAATCTTCAGCTGTGCGTTTGGTCAAAGTAGTTACCAACGTTCTTTGATGTTTCTCGGCTCTTAACTTAATTTCTTGCATTACATCAGCAACCTGGGTATCGATTGGTCTTATTTCGACTATCGGATCCGGGATCCCAGTTGGGCGTACCAACTGCTCAACGACGTTATTTTTGGACAAACTAAGTTCATATTCGGCAGGTGTAGCACTTAAAGCCACGAATCCGGGAATTTTTCTCATAAATTCGTCAAATCTCAGAGGGCGGTTGTCTGAGGCTGAAGGCAGACGGAATCCGTAATCTATTAAAGTTTGTTTGCGGGATTGGTCCCCTGCATGCATTCCGCGGATCTGCGGCAGAGTGATATGGCTTTCATCAACAAAAACCAGCCAATCCTTGCCATAGGTTTGGTTATAATATTCGAGTAAACTATATGGGGCATCGCCAGGACTCCTCCCGTCAAAATATCTGGAATAATTCTCAATTCCCTTCACAAAACCAAATTCTTTTATTTGTTCAATATCATAGCTTACCTTTTGTTTTAATCTATGGGCTTCCAGTTCTTTATCTTGATACTTCAACTCTTCTACTCTCAGGGTCAGATCGTCTTCGATCTGCTTGAATACATCTTTATTTTTTACAGGATCAGTCATAAAATGCTTGGCAGGATACAAAATAAAATTAGTGATTAGTGGTTGGTTATTAGTTATTAGTGAACCGGAAACAGGATCTATTAATGTTACTTTGCTAATTAAATTTCCTGACAGCTCAACTCGACTAAGAAGTCTATCTATAATTTCATCCCGCGAAAGTTTAATGTCCTGCTTTAACTCCAATACAAAATTTCCATATTCAATGGGAGAGCCGATGTTATAAATACAGGATACCGAAGCTACTACTATAGTATCGGGTCTGGTTAATAAATTAGTAGTGGCAGCAAGTCGGAGTTTATCAATCAAATCATTAACTTGGGAGTCTTTTTCAATATAGGTATCGGTTGATGGGATATAAGCTTCTGGTTGGTAGTAATCATAGTAAGATACAAAATAGGAAACTGAATTTTGGGGGAAAAAGTCACGAAGTTCCTGATAAAGCTGAGCAGCTAAGGTTTTATTATGCGATATAACCAAAGCCGGCCTTTGTAGCTTTTGAATCACATTGGCCATAGTGAAAGTTTTTCCTGATCCGGTCACGCCAAGCAAAACCTGATAGTTCTGGCCATCTAAAACGTTTTTTGATAATTTGTCAATCGCATTTTGTTGATCTGCAATTGGTTTGTACCTAGATTGGATCTTAAATTTTGAAGGCATGGATTTATAATACCCAAATTTTAGACGAAAGTATAGAGGCTATATAGTCATGGGGAGTTTTTCGAGGGTGCGGTCAATAGGATTTAGAATTACACCCATTGCTTCCAGCGTAGTAACACCTAAAACATAAACATTTTTATCTCCAAAAATCACAGGTGACGTCCTTTTTAATTTATGCCAACCAAAACGGGCTTCGCCAACGTCCTTTTCCATCTCACGCCCATTAGCAAGAATAAACTTTTGCTTAGAATCGGGACGAATTCCCAGTTTATAAAGCTGCTTTGCTGGAAGTATAGAGTACACAGATACAGAATCTACTAGCATCTTTTTTCTTATACTTTTGCCACCATTCAAAGGATTAGATATTGTAAACGATAAATTTGTTAGCCCCATTTGAATAATTCTAACATAGATTTAAAAATCCTTCTTGACCCTCCTAATCTTGCCTCAACACTTTTCAATACTATTCGTATACGTTTTGAGGTGCGACTTAACGTGGGTCTGCGTGCTATTTATATAAATGTTAAATAAGTACTTGACAACTTCGGGTAATGTTAGTAGTATAAAAATACCTAATATAATACGAATTATGCCGCCGGTAATTTACAAACGCCAAAGACAAATACTTCAATATATACAGCAATTCATGCAGGGTCATGGTTATGCGCCAACTCTGAGGCAAATTGCTGACGCTTTAGGGGTTTCTTCTTTAGCAACAGTGCATGAACATTTAACAGCCTTGGAAACCAAGGGTTTACTCAAAAGAAAAACTGGTAAAACGCGCGCCATAAGATTAACAAAACCAGAAATTGATTTAACTTCTGAAAATACAATTCAAGTGCCAATATTGGGATTTATCGCTGCCGGCGCTCCCATTGAAGCCTACACAGATCCAAATGCTAAAATGTCTATCGCTCCTTCGTTTACAACGGGCCGTAAAAGAGTATATGTGTTGCAAGTCAGAGGAGAATCAATGATAGAAGAACAAATTCGGGATGGGGATTATGTGGTGATTGAAGAAACAGAAACAGCAAACAACGGCGAGATCGTCGTAGCGCTTTTAGACACTGGCATGGCAACTCTTAAAAGGTTTTACAAAGAAGCTACAAGGATCAGACTTGAACCGGCAAATTCTTCGATGAAGCCTATATATGCCAAAAATGTGAAGATTCAAGGACGAGTCGTCGGCCTCATCCGAAAATATTACCAAAACTAGTATCCGCAACGATCATCTTCTTTCCCTTGAGGACCAACGTATTCATTTCTAAGCGTTGTGATTTTTCCGGTTTGCTTGTCTACCCTTTGTGAAATATACATATTGTCACAGATTCGATATGCTATAGCAGAATTCTCGTCAAACATTTTAACGTTTTCTGGAGAACTTAAATTTACCAAAACAGCTGAAGTTCCGTTTCTAAACATAATCAAAACAGAACCGTCCGGTAATATACAACTCGCTAATTGACTGTTAAAAGAACTCTCTGTGGAGTCATAGCCAGCCCAATTTATAGAACCTGTACAGTCGGAAGGATGATTTATGGCATCAACTACCGCTCCTGAAAACACTGTGAACGCAGACAAACCTAGTGCTATTTCTTTTCTCATAAAATTCCCACACTATAAGCGTGTGTGAAATTCAAGTCAACTCTTGATATTAAACTGAGTTTGAATATAAAATAATAACACTGTGCATTTTGACCTCAAAGAGCTAATCCAAACTGTAGGCTATGTCGGGCTTTTCGCAATTGTTTTTGCAGAATCGGGGCTATTTTTTGGCTTTTTTTTACCTGGAGACAGTTTACTCGTCACCGCAGGGCTTCTGGCCACACAAGGCTTTTTTAGAATCGAAATATTACTGGTTTTACTGGCTTTTGCTGCTATTTCAGGGGATAGTATGGGGTATTGGATGGGCAAAAAGTTTGGCAAACGGATTTTCAGCCGCGAAAAATCGCTTTTGTTTGACAAAAAGCACTTAGACCGTGCGCACGCATTTTATGAAAAACACGGAGGAAAAACTATAATTTTAGCCCGCTTTATTCCTATAATCCGTACATTTGCCCCTATTGTTGCAGGTATCGCGGACATGGATTATAAAAAATTTTTGAGTTTTAACTTATTTGGAGGCCTCCTGTGGTCATGGGGAATGTTACTGCTTGGATATTTTCTAGGGAGCGTGATTCCTGACGTTGATAAATATATGATTCCCATAATCGGAATAATTATTTTTCTCTCACTTCTGCCGCCAATCATTGAAGGCTACAAGCACAACAAAGGTAAAATCTTTGCCAAATTCATGGATTTGGTCTCAAAATTGCCCTTCTAGTAAATTTCTCCCCATCATTGATGAAGGCACTTGTATGTCTAAACAACGAAGAATGGTCGGCGCTACATCAGCAAGTATTCCTGCCCTTAGCATCTCATTTTTACCAATAAATTTTTTGTTGATTGCAATGAAAGGCACTGGATTACTGCTATGCTCCGTATTTATGGCTCCTGTTTGAAAATTTACCATTTCTTCTGCATTTCCATGATCAGCCACGATAAACATCACTCCATCCCGGGATAATACATAGTCTGCTAACTTGCCTACACATTGGTCGACCGTGCTGCAAGCATTGATTGCTGCGCCGAGATTGCCTGTGTGCCCAACCATGTCAGCATTGGCATAGTTGATTAAAATAAATGAGTAGAGGTTATTTACCTTGAGTCTCTCGAGTAAAGTTTCTGTCATTGTTATAGCAGACATCTGGGGGCTTTTGTCATATGTAGCAACCTTAGGAGAAGGAATTATCAGCCTATCTTCAAACTGAAAGGCGGTTTCTTG
>Ga0075718_105_pt1 | contig 34568 bp, 28 predicted proteins | sample RifGroB1_FD_67779 | JGI IMG/M metagenome (GOLD analysis project Ga0075718, IMG submission 67779) | Microgenomates (Woesebacteria) bacterium GW2011_GWB1_38_5b | reverse complement strand
CTATGACAAATGGTTAAGTGCCCTTGGAGGCGGAGAAAAGGTGGCAACGGTAATGGCCGAGGTGTTGTCGAAAAAAGGTCACGATGTTGATCTGGTTTCCAATTTTGAGGTTGATAAGAAAGAACTTCAGGAAAAGATGGGCGTTGATTTATCGAAAGTTAGATTGGTTGCCTGGTATGAAAGAAGTTATGGCAAGCTTACACCCAAGACCAATAAATACGACCTACTGATAAATGTCAGTTTTTTGGATCATTTGCCGTCGAAGGCAAAAAGATCAATCTACTATGTTCACTTTCCCACCCCAATGAGGAGAACTTTTTTGGGATTTATAAAATATGAGAAGGTACTACCACTCCTCAGAAGATTTTTAATAATACCTGAGATTAAAAGCGGTATCAATCCTGTTGAAGATGTCTATACAAGAGGAGGTAGATGGTTAGAGGAGGATAATACGATAGTTTTTTCAAATACCCCAAAAAACTTTTTACTCGTTTTAAGGATTTTTGTGGAGCAACTAACCCTGAGATCGCTTAAATCAATTAGCTTTGGCTCCCCTAATGCAAGATTGGCTTTGGAAGACAGATACCTTGATTACAATTTCAACGTTGGGGTTTTTAAGTTAAGAGTAAATTCGACAAACCAAAGTCCTGTGATAAAGGTAATTATAAATGAGGATACGAAATCGAATGGATTTGGTCTGGTAAGCATGGGGGTTAGAAACTTTAGATTTCTTTTATGGAATATTTTAAAACGATACATGCCACGTTATGAAATGGCCCTTTATGGCAGTTCTTCGTATAAGCCCGGTGAAGGACTGGATACTTATAAATTATTTTTAGCCAACTCTGAGTTTACAAAGTTTTGGACCAAGAAATATCTGGATAAGGACGCAGAGATTCTTTATCCGCCGGTAGATATAGATCAGTTTCAACCGGGGAGAAAGAAAAACGTTATTTTAAACGTTGGTAGGTTCTTTATGGGTGGTCATTCAAAGAAGCAGGATATTCTTGTTTCGGTTTTCAAAAAGATGGTTGATGAGAAAATGATAGACAGTTCCTGGGAGCTCCACTTTGTTGGGGGGGTTGCCGGAGGAAAAGGGCATACAGATTACTTAAATATGATTAGACATGAAGCAAAAGGTTATAAAGTATATTTTCATTTATTTTTGTCATTTGAGGGGCTTAAGAAACTTTATTCACAGGCCAAAATTTATTGGCATGCAACCGGCTTTGGGGAGGATAAAGCCAGAGATCCAATCACTTTCGAACATTTTGGAATAACAGTCGTGGAAGCTATGGCAGCAGGGGTAGTACCGATAGTTTTCAACGGGGGAGGATTAACTGAAACTGTTAGCAAGGGAAGCGGGATGGTTTGGAATTCTCAGGATGAGCTGATAAGGATGACCACACAATTGATTAGTAATAAAACATTTATGGAAAAGCTTTCCGAGGGAGCAGTTAAAAGGTCTAAACACTTTTCAAAGGAGAGATTTGGAAAAGAACTTCTTAAATATGTCGAGAAATAAGATATTCATAGTAATTTCTTCGTATAACGAGGGAAAATATATAAACAGCGTTCTTGAATCTGTTAAATTTGTTAAATTACCTGTTGTTTTAGTTGACGACGGATCAAAAGACGATACCTCCAAAATTGCGGGTAATATTTCCGGCGTGACCGTGATACAACATAAAGTTAACTTAGGGAAGGGTGCGGCAATGAAAACGGGCTGTGATTATGCTTTTTCAAGGGGGGCAGAAGCAGTTATTTTTATGGATGCGGATGGACAGCATTCCCCTGAAGATATTTCTAAGTTTGTGGGAGCCCTAGATAAAGGCTATGACGTTGTCTTTGGATCGAGGGATTACGGCTACGCCACTCCTTTTGTAAGGTATATGGGGAATAAGGTTGCTTCGGTATTGGTATCGTTGTTGTATGGCATTTACGTAAACGATCTTCTGTGTGGATTTCGTGGACTAACTAAAAATGCATACAAGAAAATTATGTGGGAATCTCGGGGATATGGAGTTGAGACGGAGATGGTAATAAAAACAGCAGTAGCAAAATTGAAGCATTGCCAAGTGTCTGTTGCTGCAATATACTTGGATGAGGTAAAAGGTGTTACGATTCTTGATGCATTTGGAGTTCTTGTTGACGTCTTTCGTTGGAAGATGCAAAAATGATTTACTTACTACAAATTCTGGCTATTACATTTTCCTTAGGGATGATTTATTTTGCATTACTTCATTTTAGGCGAGGTGAAATAACTTCAACTGAAATGGGATCTTGGACAATTGTGTGGACCATTTTAGTTGTAATTGTCTTTTTCCCGGACATAGTCAGACGTTTTGCCCAGACGTTTCTATTTACTCGACTCTTTGACCTTTTGGTTGTTGGCGGAATTGCGCTCTGCATTTTTATGGTTACCAGGGCATATTTAACAAGTCGGCGTTTGGAAAAAAAGTTAGAGGAATACGTCCGTAAGGAAGCGTTACAAGATGTCGGAAAAAAATGAGTTCCCCAGAATATCTATAATAATTCCCTCATATAACAAGGTTAAGTATATAGGGGAGACATTATGGTCAATAGTTTCTCAAAAATACCCCAGTTATGAAGTTATTATCCAGGACGGCGGGTCAGTTGACGGGACTGTTGAGGTGATTAAGAAATATGCAAAAAAATACTCCTCGATTATGTGGGAATCTAAAAAGGACAGAGGGCAGGTAGACGCTATAAATAAAGGTTTGAGGCGGGCAACCGGTAAGATAGTTACTTATGTTAATGCGGATGATGTTTATTTAGATAATGCTCTCAGAACTATCGGGAGAAGTTATATAGAAACACCGGACAAAATGTGGTTTGTCGGGAAAGGAATTGTCATCGACGGCGAAGGAAAGGAGAATGTATCGATATTTTATAGATTCTTGGTGAAGCCTTATAAAGATTTCTTATTAAAGCTGAATATCCGCCCATTTTTGCTATGTGTAAACTATATTATGCAACCCTCGGTGTTTTTAAATAGAAATGTGGTTAGTAAAATTGGATTTTTTTTCGGGAACAGTAAGTTTGTGACTGAGTATAAAATGTGGCTTGATCTGTCCAGTTTGGAAATGCCGGTAGTAATTAATAAGAGCATTTCAGCATTCAGAATGACTGCAGACAACATAACATCAACAAGGACGGGTGAACTTCTTGCTGAGGATTTTGATTTGATAAAAAAGTATACGAAAAATCCTTTCATTTTAGGTCTTCATTTACTTAATAATTTAGGAAGATTAATATCCATAAAGCTAATTAAATGACCAAAAACTTAAGTTTATTTGTTCGACTTCAACTGTTTTGGTATTCGTTTGTTTTGCTATTAACTTGGGCGCTTTCATTTTTAGGAGTATTAAATAGGACTAATGTATTGGCGGGATATGCCCTGTTCTTATTGATAGGTATTTTTTTGTACGCCAAGGAAATTTATGCTGAATTTAAGAAACCTGTTCGGATAACATTTTTCAAATCTTTCTTTTTACTTCTTTTTGTATTGACCTTTGTACAAGGTATTGCCAGTGCTCCAAATACCACGGACAGCATGGTTTACCATCTTCCCCGTGTCATGTATTGGATTCAGGATCAATCAGTCTTTCAACAGGTAATAAGAACGACTCACGATTATATGCCGCCATTTGCTGAATATCTTTTAGTTAATATCTATCTACTGGCGGGTGGAGACAGATTATTGTTTTTATCTCAGTGGATTAGTTATATATCATCTATATTTTTGTCAGGTTTAATTGCAAGAAAACTTGGTTCCGGCAAAAAAATAAGTAAACTCCTGATGTTGCTTGTGGCAGCTCTCCCTATTGCGATTGTTCAATCGGTAAGTACTCAGACAGATTTAGTTGTTCTTAATTTGTTGTTGATTTCACTATATATTGTTCTAGTTGATTCCGGAGAAAACAAAATCAAGAACATTTTTTTATTGGGTTTGTCTTTAGGATTGGGAATGCTTACCAAGCCCACTTTCTTTATTTTTTCAATTATTCCTTTGGGTACTCTCGCAATTATCAGTTGCAAGAATGTATTGAAACTCAGCCGTTCCGGTGTGGTGATTATATTAATTCTGACCTTAATTCTAAACTTCTACATTAGACAAAATATAAATCTCTTCGGAAACATTTTGGGCAAAAATGTTTTAGTGAAGGATGATGCAAATGTTAATGCAATTTTTACAGTTTCCGCTACGGCCTCAAACGCTCTTAGAGACTTGGTGATAAATATTCCGGTTCCGTTTTTTTATGATGCTATTAGTAATTCGTTTGAAAAGGCCCATTCATTGCTTGGCCTGGGTCTGAATGATGACAGGATTACTTTTACGTTGACGCAGTTTAGTCTTTCAAGAATTATTTACCCTCAGGAAGACGTCGCAGGAAATCCTATACACCTTCTGTTAATAGTTTTTGCTTTTCTGGCGTTATTCTGGCGGACTTCGTGGAGGAACAGGAGGCCAGTATTAGTCTATGGTTTAACGATGCTTTCCTTTGTACTTTTTTGTGCGGCCTTAAGGTGGCAGCCTTTCATCGGCCGCCTATTAATGCCATTTTATGTTGTTGGTACGATTACCGGGGGAATAATATTGTCTAACTATAAATTGGGAAGAATTTTTGTTAGTCTGTCACTGATTGTTTCCTTGCCCCTTGCTGTATTATTTGTATTATTAAATACGTCAAGACCATATGTTTCTTACAAACATTTTCTTGAGAAAATTCCTTTTCCTGTTTCGCAAAATTTTCTTGTTCCCCAAGCATTTTGGGAAAGACCCAGAAAGATGCAGTATTTTAATCCCAGGTGGTATTGGTATGAGCCCTACACTCAAATTGTGGGAAACTTTGTCAAAAGTGAAAACTATACAGTAAGTTTTGATTTGATGGATAAATTTGAGTATCCGTTTTGGGTTTTATTGCAGGAGAGAGGACTAAAATTCAAGTCAATCATCCCAGAGGAAGTCGGCTCAAAGACTTACATAATCAGTACATCACTCGAACCTTTTGAGGATAAGCGCTATAATACGGTATGTTATGCTACCCAAATAGAATACGGTTACGCATGTTTATCAAAAAGGAAAACAAATTAGCTTCATGAGTAACTATATTAAACATCTTAAGGGCCAGTATGGTAAATCAACTTTTAAAAGGAAGATGGACTATGTTGACTATAATTTTGGACAAGTAATTAAAAATCTTCCCTCCAAGAGCTGTAAAATACTGGAGATCGGGCCCGGAATGGGGGAGGGTGTAGCCTACCTCAATGGTAGAGGTTTTCGGAACATTGATATAGTTGATAATGATAAAAATGTGCTGGCAGTCGTTGCCGACAGATTTGATGTTGATAAAAAGTATTGCGTTGATGATTTGACCGCTATAGATGACAAAGCGGGCAAATATGATTTGGTGATTTTAATTCAAGTATTGGAACACCTCCCTCTTGATCAGCAGGCCAAAATAGTAGGAATGCTTTTCTCTCATTTGACGAAAAATGGAGTCATGATAATCGTTGTGCCAAACGCCAATAACCCGTTGGGAATGACAGAAAGGTATGGAGATTTGCAGCATCAAAATTCTTTTACCCAACAATCATTGGTTGACTTAGTTGAGAACTCAAAGGTTAAGAATTGCGACTATAAAATTACAGGGTTTGAGATCCCACCGTACTCAGTTCTTAATTTGATAAGGATAGTATTGCAAAAATTACTTCATTTTGTTCTTTTCTTAATAATGATAATCAATGGGGGAGTTTACTTCAGAATTATGACTCCAAATGCGGTTTTAAGGTTACACAAGAGAAATTAAGTTTCGAGGTGGGGTAGCCAAAACTCTTTGTCGTATTTGGCCCAAGCATGGCAACCAAAAGGGAGTTTGTTTTTATTCAGCCTGTAGCACTTTCTTGGGAATTTTTCAAAAGCAAATTTAACCGCTTCATTAAACGGAGCAACTTTATATGTGGAAAGATATTTTGGGGCCTCCAATGACCAAAATCCATCTTCATTAAATGGATAATTATCTGCCGGTGAATTCAACCAAATTTTGTGAGATTTGCCCAGTATTACGGCAAGGAAAAACCAAAGTTTTTGTACAATAAGTGATGAAGTTTTTCTCTTAGCCTGTGCGTTAACCGTATCCAGAACACGTAAGCAACTTTGGACGTTTCTAAGACAAAAGCCTCCGTTTCCTCCGCTTATGGGAGAACTACCCATATAAGTTAGCCGAGCTATCTTGGATTCAAACCAAGGCGCTGCTATGTAGTCATATCCCTTTTTACACCATTTTATTAATCTGTCTGAAAAAACCAGTGCATCAAATTGATAGATCAATATATATTTGTATTTTTTGTACTTTAGGTAAAATTTTTTATTTAATAATAACTTATTATATGTTTGGGGAGTGACAAAATATCGGGTTGAAAACTTGGTAAGGTTGATCCCTTTATATTTAAAATCTGTCTCTTTAAAGCTACTTGGTGTTAAAAAAAAGATATCATATTTACCTAAGTATTTAAATAAAAGATTCAGGGATATTAACTCGTCTGAGCTTAGATGCTTTTTATAAGCGGGTACGACAATTGCCACATCTTTATTGGATATTTTTTGCATCGAATTGATCTTCAGTATAATATAATAGCATTAATCATGAAAGGATTTTCAAATAGTAAATTCCCCTGTGTATTTATACCGATCACGGGCCAATGACTCTGGGCATTATGAAACAGGAGTTGGAATCAGGGGCGCCATACCAATTTTACCATTCACCCTCGCTTGTTAAAAAGTGGAAGGAAATTACTAAAAAGGAAGCTTTTGTTCTCTATTCACCCTATATTTATTGTAGAAAAAGATTGGGAATATCCCGATCTGCAAATGCAAAGGGTACCATAGCCTTCCCCGCGCACTCGACCGTTGACATCGATGATATATTAGATATAGAGGTTTATATTAAACAGCTCTTAATGTTGCCCCGTGAGTTTCAACCCATAAGCGTCTGTTTGTACTACAGTGACATAAAGAAAAATCAACACAAAATATTTCAGAAGTATAATATACCCGTTTATACTGCTGGATATTATTTTGATGAACGCTTTGCTGAAAGGCTGTATAACATTCTCAAAAATTTCAAATACGCAACTTCCAATGTGGCAGGCTCTTATTTGTATTATGCAGTGGAGATGGGTATACCCTTTTCGATTTTTGGTCAAAAGCAAAAACTTTTTAACAAGAGCGACCCAAATCTAGACAAAGGAGAATTCGATCCGTACAAATTAAGCGCTCTACACAGAAAGGTTCACAAAATGTTTAGCGGTTTGCAAACAAAGATTACTTCGGAACAAAAAGAATTTATTGAGATCAACTTAGGGTTGAAAGATGGTGTTAAACCGTCGCAGCTAAGACACATCCTTTTTAAGGCGCTTTTTAAGTGGTTGTTTTCCTTCAGGGTTTTTTCTTTGGTTGCCAAATTATTACGGAAACTGGTAAAAGTGAGTTTGCTCCAAAAACAACAGGATTAATCTTTGTAATCTTAATTCTGTTTTTATTTTCAGCTTGTTTCAAAACCGTCATTAGATTTCGGTTATAATCACTTATCTCTATATACCTTTTTCTTAATTGTCCAAAAAGGGACTTTGTTTCACAATGTTCGTATATTGGTTCAAAATGAATAACTGCCTTGGGTTTTAGTTTTATCAATGACTCGACAAATTGATGAGATAGGTGCGGTTGGTAGTGGACGGAATAGGAAGTAAGGAGTATTGAGTTTTCAGGGATACCACTGACAATCGTTTTTTTTGTTAAATCACAAGGAAGAATAGTTACGTCCAGATTTTCGTTGGTCGCAATAAGACGTGTTAACTCCCGGCCGTTTTTGGATATATCTGCTGCAAAAAATTTATTTTTTCTGAATTCTTTTCTCTTTGCCAGATCCAATATCACGGACCCATATCCGCTACCCAGTTCTACAATGGGAGATTCGCCGCTAATATTTTTTAAGTAGTCCGAAATCAATAATCTATATTTTTTTTGTGCAGAGCCCAATTTTAAGAGAGTAAATTTACCGTTATTGAAACACAGATTTTTCTGCCCTCCAAAATATAGGTTTTCCACTTCTCGTAAAGAGGCATGCTTGTTTGTTGATAAAACCTTTCTTAATAGAATGTCCCATTTCTCTTTATCAAATTCCCGCTCTATCTCGCCTTTATTTTTATGAAATTGGATCATCGGACTATTTCCGGTTATTATTGATGGCCACTCGGAAAACTGGGATAAATTATCTAAACTGTATGGTAAATATTCCGCATTGTTGTTGGGTTTTTGCCAGGTGGTAATATAATATCGTGTGGGATTGGCATTTAAACCGACTTTGAAGTCACCTCTGTTTGGTGAGTTGATTCCGCAAACATCAACGTATTTTACACCTCTTTCTTTGCATCTTCGAATATTTTCTAATAGTAAAAAAGTTCCGCTGTTGGATTTTCGGCAGTCCGGGTCATTTGCACCAAAGAGGTAGTAACCACAATTTTTATCATATATAAATAGTGTAGCCGACACCGGTTTGTTATCTTTGTTATAGCAAAACAAAAGCTCACCAAATTTCTTTTCTATGGCGTTTTTGGTTATCGATTTTAATAAAAATATTTCTTCTTCCGTCCTTTTGATATTCTGACGTTCAAAAGTAAGTCTATGAAGTTTGTCAAAAGTTTTGAGATCTTTAGATTTCTTGACGGTAAATAATTTTTGGGATTGTCTGTATTCGTTTCTACGTGTTTTTCTAATAGACATAAGGTATTCATCAAAATTTCTTACTAAACTTAGGTCTATAAGTCCGGTGTATCTCAAGTCGAATTGAAACCGACCAAGAGTGGGGTTGTGATAGTTAAACCATTGAAATTCTCTTAGATCAATTAATGAGTGGTGAAGACAAAAAGAAACGCAGTCATATTTTTTGGTCAATCGATCTAGAAGAGCCTTTATAGTTCTGGATTGAAAAACGACCCTTGAATGCTGAGGCATTTGTTCCAACTGTGACGAAAGGTAAATTCCCTGATAAAGTGAAAAAGTATACTGCTGTTTTACAACCTTTTTGTTATTCCTTAGAATGATGGCTCCGGCTTGAATTTTATTGTTCTTTTCTACAATCCAGGTATCATAATTGGATTGAATTGCGTTTAAAAAACAAGTTCTTGAAAATATATTATCTTGAGGAGAACTTGAAATGAATTTGTCCCATTTTGATCGGTTCCTGGTAATACCAATTTTATAATTGTCATCGTTGGGTTCCATGTTTTATCAGTTTACTTATTTGTTGACGACCAAGCGCTTTCTTGATGTAGGGTAACAGTAAAATTATACGGTAAGTTGTGGTGCATGAGAGTAATCCTTGGAGTTATATTCTCTATACAGAAGTCAAGTAAGGAGGATGGATTTATGTAAAAGAGCTTTGGGTTCTTGAAATTAACATGTGTAGATATTGCGTTAAAAATCGTTGCTTTTTTGCACAACCTAAACATTGATTTAATAAAATCATGTATAAAATTCATGTCCTGCCCCGCGTTGAGATTGAAAACTCCGCTCATTAAAACATAATCATATTTTTTATTATTTTTTGAAGATAATATATCCGTGTTTCTAAATTCTACGTCTCCAAATCTCTTCTTTGCCTGCTTAAGCAGTTTGTCGTTTATATCATATCCAGTATATATTCCCCTGAAGCCTATAAAGTTCAAAAATTTATACAGTTCACCATTTCCACAACCTACGTCAATAATAGTAGTTTCAGAGGAGTTCAATTCTAAATCTTTTATTAATTCGTAAAAGCGGTAATATTGAGTTTGTTGATCATTCCAGAAAACTGCCTGGTTACTTATTTTATACTTATCAGCTGCTTGGTCATAGATCTTATTAGATTTTTGCTTAATAAGATTATAACTTTTTTTGGTCATAATAGTTCTTTTCTATTATCCCAAACTTTCTTGAACGAAAGTACTACATCATCTAAATCCTTTTTTGTCATAAAAGGATGAAACATGTCATGGGTGATTAAAACGTCATAGTGCATCTTTTCAACCACGGGGCAAGTACCCTTTTTATAACTGACTGTGTCCTTATATTGACTATTCTTCCATGGGTAACCCTTGTTTCCGAATGCAATTTTTTTTTGGAATAAAGGTAATAAATAGATTGGCTTAACGTACCCCGCTCCTATTTTGACCCCCTCCGTTTCCCTCAGTATTATTGGAGCAAGTTCTGCTTTTACTGCTTCGACAAACCGTTTGCGGTGAATTCCGGCCACTTTTTCGTTAAATTTAATCGGATGTACATAAAAAGCATGAGTGCACTCGGGTCTTGTTTTTGCCGGCTCGAGGCAGGGAATTTCGGAAAGTCTTTTACTTAAATAATTTATATTTGCGACTCTTTTTTTCTGAAGACCCGCTAGTTTTTTTAGCTGTTCCCGTGCTATGGCCGCTTCGACCTCTGTCATTCTGAAATTAAATCCAACCATGTTCACTAAGTCCTCATGACCCTTTGCTTCAACTACCGATTCGGCATGGTTTCTGATTAGTCTGGCCCTATCTGCCAACTTATCATTATTTGTAACAATTACTCCCCCCTCCCCGGAATGAATATGTTTGTGATAATTAAGAGAGAAGATTCCAATGTCCCCCAGCGTGCCAGCATACTGATCTTTGTAAGTTGCTCCGGGGCCTTGGGCGTTGTCTTCTATAACAATAAGTTTATGTTTTTTGGCAATTCTGTTTATTTTTTCACGATCATAGGGAAGTCCAAAAATGTCTACGATAATTATTGCCTTGGTTCTTTTTGTGATTTTGGACTCAACAGACTCTGGTGATAGGCAGAAATAGTCTTCCTCAATATCGGCAAAAATTGGGATTGCGCCATAAATAAGAGGTGCTACTGCGGAGGCGGACATTGTGTAAGGTGATACTATTATTTCATCGCCGGGATTTGTTCCTATTGCCCCGACCGCCGTGTATAGCGCGGAAGTGGCCGAATTGACCGTGATGGCATGTTTAACTTTATAGTATTTTGCCCATTCTTTTTCGAGCGCTTTCACTTCGGGACCCCCGTAAAAATCATCATGCCATACACCTAGGAATCTAGATAATATTCCGGATTGGATGACTCTTTTGGCGGCATTTACTTCCTCGATGCCTATTGGTCGATACGCGGGAAACTTTTTTGTTCTGACTTTTCTGCCCCCATTTATAGCTAATTTTGCCATAATATTTTTTCCATGTTAGAAATAATTTGATTGATGGGTTTTTTTATAGCTTCGTTATTATATTTTGAAGTAACTTTATTTTCAATAAGATTACAAAATCTGCTGTCCAAAGCGGCTTGACTGTGAATGCTTTTCATCATTCCAACCTTGTCGAATACGGAAGGATAATCTTTCTTAAGGCCAATATAAACACTTAGAACAGGTTTTCCTAATAAAAACGCCTCAACTAATAATGTGGAACCCATTCCACATACGATATCTGAAGAATTTATCAAGTCCCAGTTGGAAAGCTTAGCTTCGTCAATTTTGCATATTGTTATTTTGGGGTTATGGTTCAATTTCTTTATAATGTTGTCAAAGTTTGACCGGTCATCCTTTGGATGGAGTTTTATCAATAGTTTAATTTTAGTATCACTTTTTTTGAATGTTTTTTGAATAGAACTGTATATATTTTTAAAAATGGTTTTTTCTGTATATCCTAGATATTTCTCCGAGTTGAAGCTCTTTTTGTAAAACTTTGAAATGGGCTCAGAGATAAAAAGGATTGTAAGGTTATCTTTATTTTTTAGGTTTCTACCGTCGGGTAAATTGCGTTTTATTGCCTGGACATTTTTTTTGAGCACGAATTCGTAATATGGGTTACCGGTCGTTAGCAGCATGTCATCAGTTAGGCCGTCAATACACACTTTTGTTTTTGCCGTATCATCAGCAACGCATATTTTTGAGGGGAAAAAATAGCCACTATCGTTTGCAGAAAACCTCATTTCGTAGTTGATCCAACTATCTAATATTGCAAAAGAGGGAATATTAAGTTTTGATGCGGCTTGCCACATATATCTTTCGGTCATATCGTTGCCGCTTGTCCCTGTAATCACAAAGTTTGGGGCAATCTTTTTGAGAAATACTTCAAGGTTTTCCGGGGTGGTTTTGCGGAAGTCGTGGACAATATTTAAACCCCTTAGTCCGAATTCCGAATACTTGACTAGCGAATATTTCTTTCCGTAGAGAAATACTTTATAGCCCCTGTCTCTTAGGGGTTTGGCAAGAGGAAATATCATGTTGGCTCCTCCCGGGTCATGTGAGAAGAGTAATATCTTTTTGTTTATTCTTCCTTTTTTAGAAATGGACAGACATAACTTTATATCCTTTAAGGCTTCCTCACCATCACAAAGAAGTTTGGCTCTCCCTTTCAGAAAATTGTGAATATTATCAACCGCCCGGTAGCAGGATGTTCCGAGAGAGGTATCTATTTCCTGATCTTTAACAACATTATAGTAGTCAGGATATATTAAATTCTTCTTTTTTAGATGTCTTTCTATTTTGAAGCCGGAATCGACAATTCTTATACGTGCCCTTTCGAATAGGAGGTCAATTTCGAAGATGGTATACAAATTAGAGTTGACGTGATGCATGAAAAACTTTTTATTGTTATTAACCCTCAATATAGCAGAGACAGAAGGATCCCTCTCGTAGTAGTCAGGTTCGCTGTCAATTACTGAATCCAATGTAATCTTGCCTAAAAGGAATCTAAGTATATTTATCATGTGTGACCCATTATGAAGTACCCCCTTTCCGTAATATCCTGCCCCTCCCACAAACTTCCCGTAGGTACCCTCTTTAATTCTCTCTTTTTCTTTAACGAACTCTGGAATAAAACGTCGGCTGTAATTTACTAGGAGCGGAATTCTGAATTTTTTGTAGAGTTTTACTATTTTTTCTGTATAGAACTCACTTGTGGTTAGTGGTTTCTCAACAAATACAATTTTGGGTCTATATTTTATAATTTCTACTAACGTTGAAAAGTGAAATTGGTCTGGCACTGCAACACTTACTATATCTATTTTATTTTTATGAAAAGCTTCGGCTATTGATTTAAAGCTTTTAGTGCCCCATCTTTTGGCTGCATTTGATGCTTTTGTTGGGTTTATGTCATAAAAACCGACCAGGTTAAACCCGTCGTGATTTGTATATGCATGGGCGTGGGTTAATATTTTCGACTTATCTTTTGGAGAATCGAAAAAAGCTCCCATCCTGCCGGCACCTATTATTAGAGCGTTGTAGCGACTATTCATTAATATGTGCTCTGTCAGTGGAGTATTTTATACTTTATCTCTGCAATTTTCCAGTCCTCAAAGTTGTCGATATCTTGGACCTCACTCTCGGGGATTTCCCAGGCAATCGTATCTCTAAGAAAAAGCTTCTTCTGTTTTAAAAAGGGTTTGGTTCTGAACCAATAGAATTGACCGCAGTCGTGATATGCGGGCATGAGATCTTGTGAATGCTTGTGGTAATTTTTGGGCCATATCATTAGCAATTTCCCGCTAACTATTTTTACCGCCCTTTGAATCGGATAACTAAAACGAACAACCGGGACTAAGGCTTGCGATTTAGATTTTTTAAATTCCCGATAGGTATTTCGAAGTTTTTCGGGAGTTAAAAATGGGGCTGTGGGATATATTAGACAAAACATATCAATTTTCTTTCCAATTTTTTTATAACTTTGTAACACCTCCTCAACGACCGCAGCGCTACCTACATGGTCCCCAGCGGTTTTAAGAGATCTCATAAAGGGGATCTTTGCGCCTAATTTTTTTGAGACTTTAGCAATTTCCTCATCTTCAGTGGAGACCATTACTTCATCAAAAATCTTGGAATGTAATGCAGCGCTGATAGAATACCCTATTATGGGTTTTCCCAAGAACAATTTGATATTTTTTCGGGGAATTCTTTTACTCCCTCCCCTTGCTGTTATAATGGCAACTATCATTTTATTGTGGTCTCGTTTATTAGCTTAGATTATAATATAACTTTAGAGGCTATTGTCAACCTATGCTCATATTAGATAAAATAAAGAAGGAAGTAGTAAGAAATATCCCATCTTACTTTCTGGTTATAGAATCGGTTGGTTTGGGAAGAATACTTAGAAGTGTTTTTTCTTCGTTATTTCTGACCAATAAGTCCGGAATAAAAGTAACCGAGATTAAGAAACTCTCTCGTCATACCCCGCTTCCTATATATTTTCTCCTTACTCCTGAAGTACATAAAAGCAACGATTGGTATGGAAACGCGACTTGGTTAAAAAAATACGCAGGAATTGATGATAATTATTCGATTAAAGCACCTCTCGAACATGGGTCGGTTCCCACAAAAATAATATTTTCTCAGGATGTCGAAACCATGTTCCCCGCAATGCTAACGTATAGCAAGAAGCGCAAAAACTATCTTGAGAAGTCACTTGGTAAAAGGGTATTTGCAATAGGTCCATACATTCACTACGCGCCAAATCTTGTTTCGGAAAAGAAATCTCGAGAGGAAAAGATAAGGCTGGGCAAAAATCTCCTGGTATTTACTGCACATTCCAGTGTGGATGTAAGGAATGATTATGATATCCAAAACTTTTGTAAGGAAATTTCGAGAGTAGCGAAGAACTTTGACACGGTTAGGATTTGCCTCTATTGGAAGGATATTCTTTATGGAGTTGATGAGATATACAGAAAGTTTGGTTATGAATGCGTATCCGCCGGCGACATCTTTGATCCCCTTTTCTTGCCGAGATTGAAAGCAATTATAAATAGTTCTACCGTAACAATGTCGAATTCGATCGGTACTTACCTGGGGTATTGTGTATTCATGGGCAAACCACATTATTATGTAGACCAGAAGATATTGTCTAGTGGAAACAAACCAATAATAAGAGATTCAAAACGGCTAAGTGACTCTAAGGTTACCTCCACCATTAAACAAGCGTTCGGTAAATACAGAGAAACAATCACTAGAGAACAGATGGAGATAATATCCCCCGAATGGGGTTTTGACCAAATTAAGTCGCCTCAAGAGATTAAAAATATTCTTGAGGAATGCGAGCTTTTATATAAAACCGATTTATCTAAAAAAGCTTCAGATGGTTGTAATTTTAGGCAAATCAGTTGATAATACCCACAAGATATGATTAGAACTATTTCACGCTTGGGTTTTTGTTTATTCGTGGCGTTTTTGATATTTTTTTACCCCAAGCTTGTCCAGAAAGCTAAGGCGGTAGCGCCACAAAACAAAATTAAGCACATAGTTATCATGGTAAAAGAAAATCATACCTTCGATAATTATTTTGGGACCTTTCCGAAAGCAAATGGTGTGAATTCATATATTGGAACAAACGGAAAACAATACCCACTCAATCATACCCCAGATGTGTTGAAAAGTGATGTGGGTCATTCGCCGGATGACGCCCACGCGGCTTACAACGACGGGAAAATGAACATGTTTTCGCAATTGCCCGGAGCAATTCAGGACGGTGTTGACATGGCTAATTCTCAATTTTATGAATCAGACATTCCAAACTATTGGCAATATGCTCGGCATTTTTCGCTTGCTGACAATTTTTTTTCCTCGGTTATGGGTCCTAGTTACCCCAATCACCTATTTTCGATTGCAGTAGAAAACGATGATGTTGCCGGTAACCCCATCATCAAGGCCAACGAGGGATCAAACGGTCTTGCGTGGGGGTGTGATTCTCCCGAAGGGACTATTGTTGAGAGGCGTCACAGTAATGGGGCAAATAGTTATGTCTATCCATGCTTTAGAAACTTTGAATCTCTTGGTGAGTTGTTGAACAGTCGTAATATATCGTGGAGATATTACGCCGTAGATAAAAACGAGGACAATGCTTACATTTGGTCCGCGTACGATTCAATTGATGACATTCGGAATAACCCTGAGCAGTGGCAAAAACACGTAGTGAATTACAAACAGTTTTTGTCCGACGCTAAGAGCGGTAATCTTCCGACAGTTTCCTGGTTAGTCCAACCGGAAGCAGTAAGCGAACATCCGCTTTTCAGTGTATGCGAAGGTGAAAATTGGACGGTGAAACAAATAAATGCAATTATGCAAAACCCATCCCTTTGGCAAAACACTTTAATAATTCTTACCTGGGATGATTTTGGTGGGTTTTACGATCACGTTCCACCCCCCAAGGGTCCAAATCCCAAAAACGGATTTGGATTTAGAGTTCCAGCAATTATTATTTCACCCTATGCCAAGCCGGGTTTTATCGACAATTCCCTTTCCAGTTTTAGCTCGATGTTGCGGTTAACCGAGAAATTACTTGGTTTGCCATCAATGGGGTTTCTGGATAGTCCTCAAAGTCCAGTGGGGGATTTAACCAATAGTTTAGATTTCGATCAACAGCCACTTCCACCCTTGGTGCTTGAGGAGAGAAATTGTTCCCTTCCGCAAGCAATACCGGCTTCTCAAACGAGTTTTATTTATCAAATCAATCAATTTGCCAATCAAAGTCCGGAGCCTCTGAGGTGGATATTAATTCACAAAAAAATTTCTCTGGGAATAACAATAATACTAGGTCTTCTTGCATACAATTTCTATAGATATTCAAAGAAGAAATAGCCTGAGGATTATTTAATATTAGTCTTTGAATTGGGGTCGATATTTTTTTTAATTAAGTCTCTTAGGTCGCTTACAGAAAGCCACTTTGTGTTAGTTCCCGAATTATACTTGAATCCGTCTTTAACTCTTTTACCTTTAAATCTTTTAAGAACATCCTCGATAGTTGGTCTTGATATGTACTCTGGAGGCATCGGCAGAATGATGTAATGCTTCTGCAATTCTACAGTGTTGTAAGATTCATGTTCGGCGATCATTTCCTCATGCAACTTTTCTCCCGATCGCACACCCACGATTTTAACTTTACATCCAGGGGCAATCGCCTTCGCTAAATCCACTATTTTATAGGATGAAAGTTTTGGAATAAAAACTTCGCCACCGATAGAATTCTTTAGCGCAAATAGAATAAGCTCTACCGCCTCATCCAACGTAATGTTGAATCTTGTCATATCGGGGTGGGTAATAGGAATTACTCCGCCCTCTTTATTTTCCAGGAAGAACGGAACAACCGACCCTCTTGAGCCGAGTACATTTCCGTACCGCACGATAGAAAATGTAATAGAATTTTCCCCCCTCATATTATTGGCAGCAATAAACAGTTTTTCTGAACATAACTTTGTGGCCCCATACAAATTCGCAGGCGCAACTGCTTTGTCTGTAGATATTGCTATTACTTTTTTTACGCGGTTATCCAAGGAAGCGCCAATTAAATTTTGCGCACCTAAAACGTTTGTTTTTATACATTCCATCGGATTATATTCCGCAGCCGGTATTTGTTTAAGGGCTGCTGCGTGAATCACGATATCGACATTTTCGAGTGCTCGGCTTAACCTCCCCTCATCCCTTACATCGCCGATAAAGAAACGAAGAGTATCAAAATTGGGGTATTTTTTGAGCTCCTCGCCCATTTGCCATTGTTTTAATTCATCACGACTATATATACGGATGGCCTTAGCGTGATAATTCGTAAGAAGCGTTTTTGTTAAAGCCTTTCCTAGAGAGCCTGTGCCGCCCGTAATTAATATAGTTTTACCATTAACAGTCATATTGTTTATATTCTATTTTTTGAAAAAGGAGAGCCTTCTCTGGCCGAGGAAGGCTAACAAGTACATGATAAACGCGAAGAAATAAAGAGACCTAAAGCCAAAATACATTGAATTGTATTCCAAAAATCCTCCCAGCATTGCACCTAAAAGGTTGGAATAAAGAGCGGATCCTACATTAGAGGTCTTTTTGAGTTCGGATGAGAAGGCCATTCCGGAGAAGAACAGGGGGAGCGTTAGTCCGACCGGCATGACAATCTTAGCTACGATCGGGTTATTTATGCCGAATTTAAAATAAGTGAAAATAAAACTTACTACGATAGAGGCAAAAAGCAAAAGGTATATTAGTTTTCGGGATGGTACCCCTTTTCTCATCATGTAAAGATTTGCCAAAAAACCCATGATAAGGACGGAGCCAATTACGACGGTGTTAACATGCCAGGTTGATCCATAGGTAAGCGCCAGCTCGGTTACACCCTTGGTCTCTAATAGCATAAAGCCGGCACCAAGGAAAAAGCATACGGCAGAGAAACTGTATTTTGACTTTCCAACGAATTTTCGTATTAGGTACAAGGATGTAATAAGTAGAATTATGATTAAGGCAACGGAAGAAACGGGATACTTTCTAATTGGCATATAGAAGAATGGCCAGTCATCGGTGGAGACATCTGTCTTATAAGTACTCTGTACTCCGTAGTGTTTCGATACATTCTCAAAAGATGTACGGTTTCCGATATCCTTTACATTTTCACCGGCAATAAAAGTGTACCCGCCGTCATATTTTGAGTAGTAAACTAGAGGGGGTTGACCATCAAAAGCCTGTTGGAGCATTAGATAAAGTTTATTGCCCAACTCGCCACTCATAACAGCAAACGTCAGAGAAATCGCCCCATCTTTATTGAGTAATTTTCTGGCTTCTTTAAACGCTTCAACCGTGTATACGTAGCTGTCAAGTCTTATTCCACCCCTGCCGGAGAGGAGGGTGTGTGAATCAAGGAGTCCATAGACAATAAGATCGTATTTATTGGCAGTGTATCGAATAAACGAACGTGCGTCGTTGACGGTTTCCGTAACGCGGGGGTCACCGTACGGCTGTTCAGGATGGAGTTCTTCTCCAGCCTTTAATATGGCCGGATCTATTTCGATTGCATCAACGTGCCCCGCATTGTTTCTTAAAGCTGCCGCCACGTCGTTGCCTGTTCCGCTACCTACAACAAGCACTTTTTTTGGATTTTGTTTAAAAGAGTACGGAATAGAATAATATTCATTAAACAATGCCAAAGTTGCATTTCGGGCTACATTTTGAGGCCTTAGGTCCAGTATTTTTTGGTAGTAGGCGTTATTAGTCAAAAGAACCGGGGGCGTGTTGCTCGTAAAATTAACAGTTAAAATTTGATAGGGAGAAAAAATGTCAAACTGGTTTAATTTAGGAGACCAGGATAATAGAATCGTGACAAAGGCCAAAGATACTGTGGCCAAAATTATGCCCAGCCTGTCTTTATACAGGAACAGTATTAAAGAAAGACCGGCGACAATAAACCAGACTTGGGGTGGAGACCATAAAAGCGACAAGAGCGAAAAAAGGATTATCCCGGCAAGACTTCCCACTAAGTTCCAACTATACGCAGGTAATGGTTTAATTCTATTCATCAGTCTAGAAGCGAGTTGACCTAAGGGGATAAAACACAATGCGTTAAAAATAAATACGAGTATCACGAAAGCAAAAACAAAAAGCTGTTTATTCGAACCTGCTTGCGAAAGGCCGAGCGAGAGCTGTTCCGAAATCGGGTTTTGAAGTAAGGCTGCAAAACTTGAAAAACGAATGAGATACATCGAGACGATTTGAAGTCCGATAAGGGGTAAAACAAACGGGGTATATAGATACTTTTTGGCCCCTCTTGCATACCCGATTCCTATTCCCACAAAACACGACAATAAACTTACATTCTTCAAGTACGCAAACAGTTGGAAGTAGGAGGAATGAACGCGGATGATTAATAGTTCAAAAAAAAGGCCTAAACCGGCAGCAAGTGCAATCCATAAACCGATTTGGGAAACCGGAATAGAGTCAATGAACGATGTATGTTTCTTGAGCAGGTTTACTTCCAGATATTTTTTGATTGAGTTAAAAAGTTTAGTTGGCATGACTCACGTTTCTAAAAGCGATTTTAACATACTTTTGTCAAATAGTTTCAATAGATATGCAACAAATCCGACAATCAGGGTATAAAAAGCACCGGCTAAAATATATTGGAATATTCCGGAGGGTTGAATATTTAAAATTCTTACTGCTAGGTACATGACGAAGAAAATTATAATCAGTTTTATATAGAGAGCAATGGGAAATTTGATCTGAAGTGTTTTTCTGATAATTTTTGTATATAAAATTATCGAGAGAAAAAAAGTAATTCCGGCTGCTAAAGTTGCTCCGACAACAGAGTATTTACTGATAAGAAGATATGAAGCAGTAACATTGACAATTGCGATTAGGACGGATGCTTTCATCCTGGCGTTGACTTCACCCACACCAACAATAATGGTGGCCAAAAAGTTCGACATCTGTGTGCCAACGAAGACGGCGGAAAGAATGACGAGCGGCGTTTTAACCAGATCTATCCATTTCGAACCAAAGAGGATACTTATTGGTTGATTGGGAAAAAAAATAACAAAAGCTGCGAAATATATCCCTACGAAAGGGATAATTTTTAAAGCGAAGTAAATTATTTTTTGAACCTTTTCCCTTTCCCCCTCCATTAAGTGGGATATTAGAGGAATAAAAAAAGTGTTAATGGGAGCAAGAATAATACTTGACATTGTGGCGATGGGATAAACAACGGCGTATATCCCGACGTCCCTGACACCCTTTAACGAGGTTAGGAATATTACATCTACCGAGGTCATCAATACATATAATAACGTAGTGGCAAAATTGGGTATCGCGTAATGAAGCATTTGTTTAAAAAGTTTTGGATTCCACGTAGTTTGCATAATTAGTTGTGGGTTTTTCTTCCGCATAATGCTGTTAAAGATAAAGGTGCTTGCTACCGTTGCTATCGCCCACATGGCCGCGTAATTAATTACCGTTGCGCTTTTACTGAACCAAATTATTATGGAGAAAGATAAAGACAGAAAAATTCGGATAGATTGTATTGCGGAATAATATTTTTCTTGCTGTAGACCTAAAAAGAGTCTATCTAAGGAGCCCAGCAAACTGTTTCCAATAAGATATATTATAAAAACATAGATAATATACTCTGCACCAGAAACTTTGAAGTAATACTTGGAAAGGATTCCTGCTAAAACCCCAACAATTAAAGAAATTATAACCGAGGTGAGGAGATTAACTATCTGGTTATATTTGTATATATTCCAGCATTCCTGGTATTTTTTCTGTTTAAAGTATTTCGGTATTAGGTAAGCCACGCTGTAACCAAAACCCAGATCGGTAAATGATGACAACAGCATGAAAAATGCCAAAACAGCATAGAACAGTCCGAACATCTCTATCGACAGGGTTCGAGAATACAGGATTTTAATTAAATAGCTGATCGGTGGTGTGAGACTGGCCAACACAACCACCGTCAGGCCGCCTTTGAGAATTCTTTTGGTTAGAGACTGTTTTACGTCCATCGTTTACATCTATTTATTATATCGGACAAATGGTATTTTAGCTTATTAATCGGTATACTCAAAAGCGCAATGAAAAATTCTCATCCAAAGATATGTGTTGCTCTTATACACAATAATAATACAAAACGATACCGTTATATCCGACCTCAACTTGACCGATTAAAAAAGACCATGTCTGATAAGTTCGACGTAGAAATTATTGAGGTAAGCGAACAGCCGGAGGTAGAGAACCATCCAATGGGTATGGTGGTAATGAGAAAAATCTTCCTCTGGAGATTAAATAGAGAATGGTTTAGATACAAAGCGATTAAACCAAGGAATATTTTTTTAGATTTATTGATTCTTATAAGGAGGTTGGTTGTGACGGTTATCAATAGAGACGAAGAGTGCCGGCGTAGTGTTACCGATTCCTATGTTACGGAAAAGCACTTGAGGGCATGGGGAATTTTTTTAGAAATGAAATCAGATTTTCTAATTTGTTTTGAGGACGATGCCGTTTTCAAAAAGGACAGCCTTACAAGAGTTAGATTGTTTTTGAAAGGAGTGGCGAAATATGAAGGGAAACCGGTGTATTTTGATTTAGCGGGGGGGGTTAGTCCTGACTTACTTAATGTCAAAAATCTGGAATTTAAAAATATAAGTGGACGTAAATATTACAGAAAGCCAGTTACAAATACAGGATGTTGCTACTTGATTAGCCGACCCTCCGCGAGAATCTTTTTCTTCTATCTTCTAAAGAATCCTGGGTTGCGGTTAATTGGTGCCGATTGGCTCTTAAATAAGTTATTTATACTTTCTACCCCAAAATATAGGTATATTTGCTATCATGCGGATCCTCCAATTTTTGCCAACGGGTCGGCTACCGGTAATTACTCTTCCTGGCTATCGATTTAATATGAAAAAAATAGATTTAACGAGGTTTGGTAAAAATGTTTACTCTCAATTTGGAGAAGACGGAATCATCGAAAAAGTTTTCAAGATAGTTACATCTACGGAGAAGGAGAAATGGTGTGTGGAATTTGGAGCCTGGGATGGGATTGAATATAGTAACACCCGCAATTTGATAAAGAATAAAGGTTGGCGTGCAGTTTTAATCGAACCTGTCGCAAGAAGATTTAAGGAGCTGGAGAAAAATAATGAAAGTAATGATAAGATAATTTTGTTTAATAGTTTTGTTCAATTTGACGGAAAGGACAGTCTAGATAATATTCTTTCGACTACCATCATACCGATAGATTTTGATCTTCTATCAATTGATATCGATGGGAACGATTTTCATATCTGGAAATCGGTCAAGAAATATAAACCCAAAATAGTTGTTATCGAGATTAATCCGACCATACCCTCCGATATTGAGTTTGTTCAATGTAAAAATTTTAATGTAAATCAGGGAAGCTCGTTGCTTTCACTTTGTAAATTAGGCACAGACAAGGGATATGAACTAATTATATGTACGGAAGGTAATGCAATATTTGTTCTAAAAAAATACTTTCATCTATTTGGTATTATCGATAATAGCCCACAAAAGATGATGCCTGGAAAATATCTTACTCAATTTTTTCAATTGTTTGACGGAACAATTGTTCTTAGCGGGTGTAAGAGATTGTTGTGGCACGGTATTGATATTGATGAAGAAAGTATCCAAATCATTCCAAAATATTTGCGCCATTTTCCCAATTGGTTCACCGTTACCGTGGCGAAAATTCTGCAGGGGGACCTCAAAACTCTCAGAGAGATTATTTTTAAAAAGCGTAGGGTATGACGATTAGTCAATATTTTCAAATCCAGCTTAAGACGATTCTCCGGCCTTTATTGGCTTTGTTAATAAATATGTTCAAAGTTGAGGATGCCGACTTTGGTTATTATGACAATTTTGACTATTGGCAAAACCGCGGTTTTTATATTATTCCGAAGCATTTCTATCAACCAATTCCGGACACATCGGAGATTGAATCGTCATATTTTAAGCGAAAGTTCAGTATGGTGGGTGTGAATATGGACGAAAAGAAGCAATTACAAATTTTGGACAGGTTTAAAAAATTCGATAACGAATACTCGGCCTTTAAAAAAATCAAGAAGGGTGTTGACGATCAGGATGACCCGAATTTTTATTTTAATAATTTGGCATTCGACGGAGTAGATGCCCTTGTCTATTATTGTATGATAAGGACTGTAAAACCTGACAAAATTATCGAAGTCGGCTCGGGCTGGTCGACGAAAGTGGCGGCACAGGCTTGTATAAAAAATGGAAATACAAAATTAATGGCAATAGAGCCTTATCCTCAGCCGATATTGGCTAAAGGGTTTGTTGGCCTTTCCAAGCTTATAAGAAAGAAAGTACAAGATGTCCGTATCGAACACTTTAAGACCCTTAAAGCTAACGATATTTTATTTATAGATTCATCACATACTGTCAAAACAGCCGGAGATGTGAATTATTTGTTCTTGGAGGTTTTACCCAACCTTAAAAGGGGGGTTTATATTCACATCCATGATATTTTCTTCCCCTTTGACTATCCAAAGGAGTGGGTACTAACGGAGCATCGCTTTTGGGCTGAACAGTATATCCTGCATGCTTTTTTGCTGTTTAATGATTCTTTTAAGGTGGTATATGCAAATAACTATATGTTTAGTAAGTATTTGTCCCAGGTAAGAAAAACTTTCCCGTTGAGTCCGATGTTTAGCGGGGGATCCGTATGGCTTCAGAAAATTAGATAATTAGCCTATTTTCTGAATTACATAAAATGCTCTATAGAACTTATTCATTAACATCGTGGATTTCCAAAGAAAAGAAAAATTCCAGCGGATAAATTGTCTTTTTAGTACTTTAATTTCATTTGGGTATTTATCCAAAATCTCTTCAATTTCCTTTTTACTCATAAACGAAACGACCACCTTCCCTATATTTATGTTCGCCACTTGAACATTAATCCTATTGGCAATCTTTGATAGATAAAATAAAATTCTGGAAGACAAAGTGGAGTTATTTATCTCCTCTTCAAAGATAATAAACCCGCCCTTTTTGGTAATACGTATCATTTCTTCGAAAGCCTTGACCTGGTTTTTTTGAGTCTCTTTTGTGCCACCGACGATTATGTGGTGCATTACGTCGCGAAAAATTACAAAGTCGAAACTATTATCTTTAAATTTATTTTTTATTATTGAACCGCGAATGAAATGAATGCCATTGTTTACGAGTTGATCTTTGTATTTTGTAAAGACATCTAAAACATTAGCTCTGATTTTGAAAGGAGACTTTAGGATTATTGCGTTCGATATGATTCCGTTAGCGCCTCCGACATCGCAAATTGAAAGATTGGGTTTATTTACTCTTGTCGTTACGGCATTGATAATCCGCGATTCAAGCATGTGGTGTGCATATTTCATAAATAAGTCCGGATCGAGAGTGTTGTATTTTTGCGTGGACATAAAATAGAACTATTTGCTTGGTTTCCCGAAAAGATAGAAATTGTTTGGTATACTTTTAATTTCATTTTGAAACCACCTATGGTTTCTAATTTTCTTTTGATAGGTTTTGAAATATTCTATATTATCAATATTACTGAAGGAAGATTGATAGGCTATGAGGTGAAAGTCAAAATTTTCTAACAAGGTAATAATTTTATTCCTAAAAGAAATCGGCGATTCACTTAAAGACCATGTCGCAATAAAGGTTTTATTCTTGTAACCGCGGAAGCGTTTTAGGACAGACCTGAGTTTAGGTATGGAAGATAGACAATAAACTTGAGAGTCAGCTTTCGGGTCATTGAACACAGCAGTTATATTATTGGTTTTTAAATAGAATGTTTGAAGAGCAGAGAAGGGTGGTAAATCGAAGATAATATATTTCCCATTAAAATTCAAATTATGGATAATTCGGCACATGTTTCCGTAGCCTCCGCCAAACTCCAATATCAAGTCAGAATTTTCAATATTATGTTTGGTGCTGTTTTCGAATTTTGCGAGGTGATACGCATGGTGGACCGAATTTCCGCTTGTTTTGGGGTACAAGATAAAAGGTTCTCTGGGAATTACGTTTGTTTCGACAACTGCCTTTTTCCAACGGTTCCAGTTTTTGCTTTTCAGATAACCAAATTCCTTGAAAGTAAATGGTGTATTGCCTACAAACATTGTATTTCTCACTACGTCGCTCTGTAAGAAATCGGTAGGATTATGACTCGAGATAAATTTCTCGAGTTGGGTGACATTGTCCTCCCAGGTATTTTTGCTCCTTTTCCTAGTGTTTTTGACACTTCCGGTTTTTATGTTGTGCCTTAATTCACTGACAAGCAGGTTGTTGTCGAAGTCTGGAACAAATGCCTGATTAATTGTTACAAGAAAATTCGAAAATAGGTTGTAAATTTTTTTATGTAAAGATTGTATTTTCATAAATATTAAAAGGGACGAGTTTTTTATGATGGTCGAAGACGTAAAGAGTTTTACCTCCGTAGTATGCGGCATAGGTACTAAAACTGCTTCTGGCGGCAATTATAAGATTACATTTTGACATGGTCAGCATATCCTCAATCATAAAGTCAGGGCCAAATCCTAATTCCACGTTCAAGCCGGAAAAATTATCCAAATTAATTACGGAATCTGAAAAGAGAATGAATTTCACCTTTTTCTTACCATGGTAACGTTTTTCGATAAAAAATCCCAAAATGCTTGACACTTCGGATTGATCAAAATAAAACCTACCGTTCACAAATCTTTTATAGTCACCCTGACGAATATGAACGGCGACTAAATAGTAACCTCTGTGTTTGTTGAGAAAATCGTCAACTTTTTTGACGATTTCTTTTTTTGGCTTGAATTTATCAACGACCTGGTCACGATATTTTTTTACTCCTTCAGGATTATTAAGTTCATTGCAATCAAGATAAACTTTTTGATATCTACTAGACATTATTTTTTCAGAAAGATTGTTGATGTTTTCGTTGGAGTTGGACTTAATGACGGTTCCTCTTCGGAAAAATGGCATTAGTCCTGAGCAGTATTTGTACAGAGTGTAGATTATAAAACTTGCTGCATGAGATCTGTTAATTTTAGGATTGCTTAAGTATTCAAAAAATTTTGTAAACCCGTTTTCATCGTTTAAATTAAAGTATTTGTTATACGCATAGAATGAGGGATTTAAACATTTATACCCCCTTTCCAGACAAAATGCATAGACGTTGGAAAAAAGCCACAGTTGATTGCCAAATCTGCCGCCAATATGCCTTAATATAATAATTTCCTTGTTATTTCTTTGAATTTTCATTGTTCCGGGCAGAAATTTTAGCGTTAGATTCTTATTTTTTTGTACGCGGAGCCAAGCTTAATTCCAAGAAAGATCAAACCAGCTACGTTCAAGCCAAACAGGCCTAATATCCAACTACTCGGTACGTCCCAGTAGAAAAGGTTTCTGACCCACCAAAAATCAGGTAGCCTTTCAAACGTTTGGGTGTGAATGTCCCAGACTTTCCAGGGGTCCTTATTTGTTCCTCCCCAGTTGTTGTAAACAGCCCCGGTGATTTTTTGTCCGAGAGGGGAAACATTCGGCACGCTTATGCTCTCCATATTTTGGGGTTGCTCATTGATAAACATGCCGATTATTCCGAGAAGCTGTTTGTTGTTCTGAACGATTGGGTATTTTCCGTAATCTACCTTGAGGATCAACTCATTGCCTTTGGGTTTTAGAAACTTCTCATCTATTGCCAAATCGATCGCCTTTCTTTCAGTAATTTTGAGAATTAGGGGTGTTTTTAATAATTCATTGCCGTTTAAGGAGAAAGAAACTTTTGCGTCCACTTTCATTTCTGAAACCGGGTGGTTGATCAGGTCGAAGGTAATCTTTTTGACATTTGATTCCAGGTTATTATCAAAACTGACATATCCCGTTTCTTCTAAGGAACGCCATCTTTCACGACCCACATTGAATGGAAAACTAATTCCATCAAAGAAACGGACATTGTATTTACCATAGTTATAACTGAGGGGAAAAAATTCTTTCAACTTAATCAATTTTTTTGACATCATTATTATCGGGCTGTAGCGTGGAAGCAGATTGGTGTAAACAAAGGCGTTGTAGTTAGTGTTGTTTACAAAAAATTGGACATCCAGTTCGTGAAATTTAATTTGATAGGGCATTATCACTCCCAAGAATTCGACATAAATTCCCACCAGACAAAGTGGCAGGAAGACCAATAGTTTAGTATTTTTCGTAACCCTTGTGTATATATGACCGACAACAAGCATGGCAAAAGGAATAAGAGACATTAAATACCTAGGGCCCCAACTGGATTCGCCGTGCCATAACCCTTGAACATTTTCATTAACGGCACTTACCAATACTGCCAATGAATAAAAAGCTATAAGTATAGCTGAGTACGAAATTAATAGAGCAACTTCTGGGGCCAATTTCTTTTGTATTTTATGCCAGAATATTAGAATTACCAGAATAATCGGTGAGTAAATAAAGATGCTTCTTCCGGGGCTTAGCAACTGGCCGTAAAACCCTTCGAAAACTGCGGGGATAGGGACATTGTGAAAAATGTAGCTTAAAAAATTTGTTGCTATTGTGACCGATGAAGAATTGAATTCTGCGGCGGCTTTGAGAATGTCAAACCATTTATAGATGTATATAAATGGTGCTGCGCCAAGGAGAAAGCAAAATGCGTCAAGGGTTACTTTTTTAAGTGAGTATAAAGAAAACTTGGGTTTAATAAGTGTTAGGTAATACAAAACATATGGAGGCAGGGCCAATATAAACGTTTGGTTGTAAGTGATCATGGCCACGCCGAAACTGACCCCGGAGAATGTAAGGAGTATCCTGTTCTTTGTTCTACTGAAGCGTTTAAGAAGATAAAAAGCAAGAAATATAAAAGTTACAAACATCATGTGCGGCATTAAGTGCTTTGCATATACCAAGAGATTAGTGGTAAAAAGAGAAACAAAAGTTATGATTAATGCCTGTCGTTTATTTAGACTTAATTCCAAGAAGTAAAGGAATAATACAACCCCCAGCAATGCTGCAAAAAAAGTATTTGTAAAACTGGTGGTTAGGAAGATAAGCCAATCGGACTCAAGGGGAAAATGAACCGGGGGGGCAACATTGTAGTATCTATAGACAAGATCGGTTACGGCTACTGCTGGAACCAATGCGAGAGAATAACCCAAACCCGTTAAACTGTATGATTTTCCGTCCTTGCCTGTGTATGTAGTCATGTGTACATTTTTTCTTATGTTATATTCGTACACCGGGGCAGTTGGTTCATGATTGTAGTAGATGTTTCTAGCAACGGCGAGATATTGAAGGCCATCCTGTGACTCGACTAACCCCGATACAATAGTAGAAAGAAGAAAGACTAAAAAAAGGAAAAGGTAAAAAATGAATTTTTTCATTGTTGTATAATAAACCAGTTACTCAATTAAGAAAAGGTTATTGCCAATTTCTCTAACCCCCTCTAGTTTGCTAAATTTAGAATAAATTTTGTTGTAATTTTCCAGTGACGTTTCGTTTAAATATTCTGTATTAACTTTTACAACATTCACTCCCCGGCCCTTAACCACATTATAGAGCAACTTTGGGTCAGCGCTATTGATAGCAGCATATACTTGATCTTTAAAATTAAACAGATTCGGCAAATCATATCCGCTATATCCGTTAACTAAATGGCAACTGTTATATACTGAAGCAAGTTCCCTTTTGGCTATATAACTTAAGCCCTTTGCAATATTATCACCCGCATCGAAGTGAGTTACAGGAAGTTCAAACAGTACAGTCTTCTTAGCGGTGCAAATGGTTCTGAGGGTTTCATCGTTTTTTTCCAAATAGGAATCTTTATATGTAATAAATTTTGCGGGAAGGACGTCGGTAATAAGTAAAACAAGTGCAGCGGTAAACAGCCACTTTGATTTGATTTTGGATATATAAAAAACTGCAAAGAAAGCGATTCCTACATAGAGAAGAAAAGACCATCGTGATACCCCCCTTATCGTATCAAAGAAGGGAACATATTTTGCAAACGGAATATAGGGGTAACCTAGGGAAAAAATGAATCCGATTATCATCAAACAAAGAAAGAAAAGACTTGGGGTATCTGTTGAGAAATTGAAAGAGATATGCTCTTTTGATTTACCGAACTTGATAAGTCCGAGAATTCCCAGAATTGTTAATATGAATCCCGGAAAGGAAGCTGTTTCACCGACAAAATGTTTGTTATAAGACTGCCATTTCGCTACCAGTGAATTTTGATAAAAAAGGCCGTTCTGGCGGGGGAAGAAGTAATCGGATATTTTAGCCGAATATGTAAGGTATTCTCCCACCCCTCTTTTGATTTCGAAACTCTTTTTTGCATCCATGTAACCCTTAATAAAAATTCCGTCGAGCAGGAGGAAAGTTAAAATAATTATTGAGAATTTAGACACGGCGACCTTATAATTCTGGCCCTTATATATCTTGACGAGAAAGAAAATAAATATCGATATAATGCTGAAAAATGCCAGATAAACACTTGCCAAGAACTGAGTGGCAACAAGAAGTCCGATTAAGACTTCATTGAATGAAAATTTCTTTTTATCAGTTTTGAACAGAAAATAGAGAATAAAAATGAACGGCCAATAGTTTTGCATTTGAAAATGTCCCATTTGGGTATAGAAAAAAGGAGAAAATACTATGGCAAGACCTCCTATAAAAGAAAGAAGACTATTTTTAAGGAGTTTGTTGAAAAGTATGTAGGCTGCTATGTAGTTTAGAAGAAATGTTAAAAAAAAGACTAGGTTAAATATCAAAACCGGATTTTTTGTAAAAAAGGAAAATGGAAGACCGATTAACGATTGAGTTATTAAAGTATCCGATAAAAATAAAGTGTTTGTGTGAGGATAAAATACATTTAGGTTAAATAGATTAGAAAAGTCCAGAGATCTTAAGTGGTAAATGTTTTCGTTTATGATCCATGTTAAATATGGATAATCACGCCAGTCCGGAAAATTGGTTGAAATATTTATTAATAAGTCCCTGAAAATAACGCCGAAGGTAATCAGGAATGCTATCAAAAAAAGAACGTGCTTGAATTTACCGTTTTTTATCATAACAAGCCTCTATTGGGTCTATTGTATCAGATTTTTCTGTCTATACATCCAGTTGACAATTTAAGTATCCGAGGATAAACTAACCACGAAACTTTATGTCAATAGAAGTAACTCACACGAAAGTTGATTTTACCGATGAAAGAGGTGATATCACCAGGGTTCTGGATGTTGAAGGAACGGAGTATAAGATTAAGGCCGTTCTTCGCATTACTCACAAAAAAGACTCTCCGCCTAGGGGAAACCATTATCATAAGAAAGACTATCATTGGGTCTATGTTGAGGAAGGAATGATGAGATATTATGAAAAACCTTTCGATGAGCCCGACTCAAAACCCACAAGCGTTGTTATGAAGAAGGGTGATTTGGTTTTAACTCACCCGGGTATCATTCATGCCATGGAAGCACTGGAAGATACTGTGTTTTGGGCAATCACAACGGAAGGCAGGGATCAGAAAAAATACGAGGGGGATACAGTAAGAATAAATATTACATAATGGGTCAGGTTACAAAAGTTACAACCTGCCGCATATGCAAAAGTCAAAAACTTAATTCCGTTTTTTCCTTTGGATCAACTCCTTTGGCAAATTCTTTCCTTTCCGAAGAAGATCTTTCAAAACCTGAACCATTTTTCCCGTTGGAACTGAACTTTTGTGAAAATTGTGGGCTTCTTCAATTGGCACATGTTGTCTCTCCGGACTTACTTTTTAAGAAATATCTCTATGTCTCTTCTACATCAAATGTGTTTGTGGAGCATTTCGTTGTTTATGCCAAAGAAGTCTACGACAAATTTAGTCTTAATGATAAATCTTTGGTTATTGATATAGGAAGTAATGACGGAATCCTTCTTGCCCCATTTAAGAAATTGGGGGTAAAAGTGCTGGGAGTTGATCCTGCACAAAATATTGCCAAGGAAGCTTCCAAAAAAGGATTAAAAACTCTTTCGGAGTATTTTACGGAAAAAACAGCAAAGAAGATATCACAAGTATATGGACGGGCTGATGTTATTACCGCCAACAACGTTTTTGCCCATACCGACAACATTGATGAATTAGTTAGTGGAGTCAAGATTCTGTTAAAAAGTCAAGGCGTTTTTATTATTGAGTTTCCATATCTAGTAGATATGCTGCAGAAAAATCTTTTTGACCTTGTGTATCACGAGCATCTTTCCTACCTTTCGATTAGACCATTAGTGACTTTCTTTAATAATCATCAAATGAAAATTTTTGATGTAAAAAGAGTTAGTTCACACGGGGGATCGGTGAGGGTATTCGTGGCTTTGAATAGTTCGAAATATAAGATTTCTTCGTCTGTAAAACAACTCATTGAGGAGGAGAAAAGGCTGGGCCTGGGGGATATCAATACTTATAAAGAATTTACAAATCATATTAAGGTAAATTCATCTAAATTATCCAGCCTCCTTGATGAATTAAAAGCGGACGGAAAAATAATTGCCGGTTATGGGGCGCCCGCAAAAGGGAATACTTTGCTTAATTACTTTAATATTGGAAAAAATATCCTTGACTACATTGTTGACGACAGTCCGTTAAAGCAGGGCCTTTATACTCCTGGTACACACATATCGATTGTAAGTTCGGAAAAACTTAAGCAAAACCCACCGGATTATCTTTTAATACTTGCATGGAATTTTGCTGAACCAATTATGAAAAAGCTTAGTGATTATGGTGTTGGGGGAGGTAAATTTATAGTACCCGTTCCGGAGCCTTTAATAGTTGCAAATCAACTTACAGTTGCGGATAGTATTGTGGAAAGTGATCTAGATCATATTATTGAGGGTATTAAAAAAGAGGCAGGTTTGCTTGAGGGGAAAACGATTCTTATCTCCGGAGGATCAGGTTTTTTGGGCAGCTATTTTACGAAGATATTTGAAAGACTAAATCAAACGGTTCTAAAAAATCCCTGTCGAGTAATATCGATCGATAACTACATTACCGGATCGCCACAAAAGAATTTTCTGGGTGACATCTCTGATGACAATATTGAATTTGTATATCACGACATTAGGCTTCCGATGTTCATTCAAGATAATATCGATTTCGTCATTCATGCAGCCGGTTTAGCTTCCCCATTTTACTATCAGAAATATCCGCTCGAAACCATCGAAGCGGCAGTTACTGGAGCTAAGAATTTGTTGGAAATGGCCAGATCAAGAAAAATTGAAAGTTTTCTGTTTTTCAGTTCAAGCGAAATTTATGGAAATCCTGATCCAAAATATGTTCCGACTCCGGAAACCTATGAAGGAAGAGTCTCATCGGTTGGGCCTCGGGCTTGTTACGATGAATCTAAAAGACTAACTGAAACAATCTGTACGGTTTACAACCAAAAATTTGGTATTCCGATCAAAATTGTTCGGCCTTTTAATGTCTACGGTCCTGGAATGAAAGCTGATGACTACAGAGTTGTTCCAATGTTTTTAAGCAAGGGTTTGGCCGGAGAAGATCTACCGGTTCACGGAACGGGAAAACAAACGAGAACTTTTTGTTACGTTTCTGATGCGATGATAGGTTTTTTCAAGGTGCTTTTGTCTGGAAAACCCAACGAGGCTTATAATATTGGAAGCGGAAGCCCCGAGGTTACTATGCTCCAGTTGGCTGGTATTATTGCCAAACACCTTGGGAATGGAGTTAAAGCCAAAGAGATTGATTACCCCAGTTCTTACCCTGCAGGGGAACCACAAAGGCGCTGCCCCGATCTAACTAAGGCCAGGACGGAGCTTGATTATAAGGCAACTGTTAGTTTAGAAGATGGATTGAAAAGAAGTATCCTTTGGTTTCGTTCGAAATATAACCGTTAATGATACAATTGCCTGAATGATTAAGTTGGCTTTAATCGGAAAAGGCAAATGGGGTCAGAACTACATTAAGACGATACGGGGAATTAGGGATGTTTCTCTTCTTAAAAGCAATATTCTTGGAAAAGATTATTTGAACTTTTTGTCAAAATTAGATGCAGACGGCGTCATTATTGCAACTCCAGTAAGTGCCCATTTCCAGGTTGCCAAGGATGTCGTCAAAAGCGGATTTAAAAAACTATTGATTGAAAAACCTCTCACCCGTACTTTCTCGGAGGCGTTACTACTCCGGAAACTTGCCAAAAAACATTCCGTTTTGATAATGGTTGGCCATATCCAACTGTATGATGAGGCTATTATAAAAATGGAAGAAAAACTCAGCTTAGTGGGGACCATCAGAGAAATGTCCTATGAAGGATTAAAAAGCCCCATAAGAACAGACGGAACAACAGTAATTCAGGATTGGGGACCACATCCTTCTTATTTGTTTTTACATTTTGCTTCTAGATTTCCGAAAAATTTGACAGGAGAACGGGGGCGCGAAGATAACATCCTTTTGCGTTACAACTTTGGAAATGTTGTTGCTACTGCTAAAATCGGCTGGACTTATCCCAAAAGAAGAAGGTTTTTTAAAATAAGCGGTGATAAAGGAAAATTGATTTTTGACGGATCTTTAGACGTAAAGAAACTTACCTTTATAGATAATAATGGTAATAAAAAATTTGTTAAGTTTCCGCATAGTATTTCCCCACTTAAGACCGAGATTTTGGAATTTGTGAACATGATAAAAAAGAGAAGTGTTCCCAAAACCACATTGTCTCAAGGATTAGAAGTAATGAAAATTATAGATTTTGCGGAAAAATCCCTAGTCGAACAGCCAAAGCAACTTTAGAAGCTTTTAATAAATCAACCCACTTGATCTTTTTACCCTCTTGGTACGTCCTTGGTTTGTAGGAGATGGGAACCTCTTTAATTTTATAACCCCTTACCCCCATTTTTGCTATTAATTCGGAATCTATTTCAAACCCGTTTGATTTCAACTCCAGCCCTTTCCATATTCTTTTGGGAATGAGTTTATAGCATGTATAGCTGTCTTCGAGGCGGTAGCCAAAAAGAATATTAAACATTAGGCTGAGGTAATAATTCCCCAGTTGAGCAAGAAAATACCCCTTTCTTTTATTATGTCCTCTAGATCCAAAGACGATTTTATCTTCTGAGCGATTGGCTTCAATGAGGAGGCCTTTGACGTCTTCGGGTGAGTATTCAAGATCTGCGTCTTGAATCATTACATATTCTCCGTTCACGTACTTTAACCCGGTTTTGATGGCGGCACCTTTCCCCGAATTTAAT
>Ga0075718_101_pt1 | contig 42942 bp, 46 predicted proteins | sample RifGroB1_FD_67779 | JGI IMG/M metagenome (GOLD analysis project Ga0075718, IMG submission 67779) | Microgenomates (Woesebacteria) bacterium GW2011_GWB1_38_5b | reverse complement strand
GGCTGGGAAGAGCCTAAAATTGTAATGCGGGCCTGGTTGGCTGGAATAATGTTGGCGATTTTAGGACTATGGCTCGCCACAATATAAAAAAATACGGAGAAGCACCTCACAAGGCGGACCGAACCCTTTTTGTTTTAACTTTGATTCTAACTTTTTTTGGAATACTTGCGGTTGCTGACGCTTCGGCCCCTTTAGCTGTTGCTTATTTCAATGACTCATTTTATTTTGCTAAGCAGCATCTTATTTGGGCATGTGTTGGAGTTATAGCCATGCTTGTAGTCTCCCGCATACACTATACTTTTTGGCAAAAAGCGGCGGTACCGATATTTGGCTTAACTTTAATAACATTAATTTTGGTTATAATCCCTGGATTTGGATCTAAGTTGTTAGGTGCTAGGAGATGGATAAATCTTGGTTTTTTTAGTTTTCAACCTTCCGAACTTGTAAAATTAACTTTAAGTATTTATTTTGCTTCTCTTGCACAAGTCAAAAAGAACCTGAGGTCATATATAGTTATTTTAGTCTTGGTAACCGGGCTTATGATGCTGCAGCCAGATTTAGGTACTACTATAATAATTGCTGGAATAGGTTTTTTACAGATATTTATTGCGGGTGCGCCAATTCTTTCGTTGATAGGCATAGCCGGAGCCGGGTTATTAGGTGGCATAGTTTTAATTTTAACCTCAGATTATAGAAGGGATAGGTTGGTGACTTTTTTTGAGTCTGCCACCGATCCTACTGGAACATCCTATCATATTAGCCAAGTATTAATTGCCTTGGGCTCTGGCGGAATTTTCGGTGTTGGACTGGGGCAATCAAGACAAAAGTACCTTTTTTTACCAGAATCGGCGACCGATTCTGTCTTTGCCGTTATTGCCGAAGAAATTGGCTTTGTAGGGGCTAGCGTTTTGATCGTATTATTTTTGTTTTTTGTATATAAAGGTATCAAAATAGCCCGAAAGGCTCCGGATAGATTTTCGCAACTTTTAGCTGCTGGTATTGTTTGCTGGATAGCTATACAAGCTTTTTTGAATATCAGCTCAATGGTAGCACTTACGCCCCTCACCGGAGTCCCAATGCCCTTCTTTTCTTATGGAGGCAGCAGCCTTACAATGATTTTAGTAGGGATAGGAATTTTGTTAAATATCTCAAGATATGAAAAGCCAGATTAAACAACACAGGATAATATTTTGTGGAGCACACGCAGCCACCACCGCTTTAAGTGTCATACAGGAGCTAATTAAAAGAAATGAGAACGGTAAATATTTACTTTACTGGATAGGGGCAAAGTCACCCATAGAGGGAAAAAGATTAAAAGGGATTGAGCATACAGTTTTTCCAGGCCTTGGCGTGACCATTCATGAGATTTTAACAGGTAGAATTCAAAGAAGATTTTCGGTATACACATTGCCCTCTTTGGCAAAAATTCCATTAGGATTTGTAAATGCTTTGTTTCTGTTACTTAAAATAAAGCCCCATGTAATACTATCTTTTGGAGGATATTCGGCCTTTCCGGTGGTTGTTATGGGAAGGCTTATGGGCGTGCCTGTAATTTTGCATGAACAGACTGTTGCTGTAGGGCTTGCGAACAAATTCTCTTCCTTTTTTGTAAACACCGTTGCAATTGCCCGTGAGGAAAGTAGAAATTTTTTTCCAAAAGACAAAACTCTGCTTGTGGGAAATCCCTTGATGTCCCAAATAGTTTTACTGCCTCCCAAAAGCAGTAAAAATAAGAAAGCAACTATGTTCGTAACGGGAGGCTCGCGGGGGTCACAGCAAATTAATAATGCAATGAACCAGACATTAAAGCAATTGCTTGAAAAATTTGTAGTTCTGCACCAAGCAGGGGAGGTAGATTATAAAAAATTTAAGGCCAGACAAAAGGATCTTGGCCCAAACTATTATATTTATTCTACAATCGACCCTATAAAAATTCCAGAATTTTATAAAAGGGCAGATATTGTTGTTGGGAGAGCTGGAGCTAATACAGTTTCAGAAATTATTTACCTAGGAATACCGTCGATACTAATTCCCATTCCATGGACAAGATTTGATGAACAGACAAAAAATGCAAAAATGGCGGAAAAGTTGGGTGTCGCAAAAATAATAACCCAGGATGAACTAAACGGAGAACTTTTATTTAATGAAGTAGTCAAATTATATCAAAACTGGGATACTATAGTAAAAAAGATTGATAGAAAGACCGCGGACTTAGATAGTAAAGCAGCGGCAACTCTCGCAGATCTATTGGAAAAACAAATCCATGCTTAAAAGACGGAGAAAAATATCAAAATGGCTGATTTTGCCTCTAGTAGTCTTTTTACTATTTTTTTTGGTTCCCAGGCTAGTTAAAATTAATTTATTAGACTGTGAAAGCCAATTTGGTCCATGTAATGAAATGATAATTTCAGAGCTAAAAAAAACTCAAGGGCGAAGTTATCTAGAAACACATAATAATATCTCAATGTTTTTTAAAGAAAGCGTATTAGTCTCTGATTACTCAATTAAATTTAATTTTCCGTCTAAATTTATCGTTCATGTTGTTGAAAAAAAGCCAATAGTGTCTTTGGTAAAAAGATTGGATGAACAGACATTCTATTTTGTTGACTCTAGTGGTTTAATATTATTTACCCAAAAGGGCAGTCTGCTTCCTAAAATTATATTTCCTGACGAATATAACCTTGAGATTGGAAAGAAAGTCGGATCTGATTTAATTTTTGCCTCAAAAATTTTGCAGGGTTGCTTTATTACCTATGGGTCGAGGCTTGCAATAGCCACACCTGAATTTATTGAGGTTGATTTACCTGACTCAGTCAAGGTAAGATTTCCCATAAACGGAGACTTAAATTTATTACTTGGTTCATTAAATATTTTGCTTTCCCAATTGAATATGAATCAAACTGACTCTAAAATTAAATTTATAGATTTGCGATATAAAAATCCTGTTATTAAATATAGTTATGACTAAAAATAAAATCATTGCAGCAATAGACATAGGATCATTTAAAATAGCTACGCTAATTGCCCAAGTTTCAGTAGACCCCATGACTTATGAAACCTCCGTTAATATTGTCGGAGCTACTTCGTCTCCTTCCAAGGGAGTTAAAAAAGGCCAGATAGTGGATATAGAAGATTCTGTCGAAGCAGTAATAGCTTCTGTAGAAGCCGCAGAGCGTATGGCTGGCTATAACTTGGATCATGCTTTTGTTTCAGTAGGAGGCTCACATATAGCCTCACAGAATTCAACCGGCGTAGTGGCTGTTTCCAATCCCGATGGTGAGATAAACGCTGGGGATGTAGCAAGAGTAATTGAAGCCGCTCGGGCAATTTCTTATCCTGTCTCGCGGGAAATCATTCATGTACTCCCTAGGCAATTTTTGGTAGACGGTGAAAGCGGAGTACGCGATCCTGTTGGGATGACCGGAGTAAGACTTGAAGTCGAAACTCACTTGGTTACTGCCTCTTCAGCCGCAATTAAAAATTTGGCAAAAACCATCAATGAAGTTGGAGTTGATATAGAAGAACTTGTTTACACAGGCCTTGCTGCAAGCGAGGCAACGCTTTCGGATACAGAAAAGGAACTAGGTTGTGTGCTGATAGACCTTGGCGCAGGAACAACTTCTATAGCCGCGTTTGTTGACGGAGCGCTAAGTGTATCCACCTCTATTCCAATTGGTGCAAGAAATGTTACTAATGATTTAGCAATAGGGCTTAGAGTTTCTCTGGATTTAGCTGAAGAAATAAAGCTTATGTTGTCGGATAAACAAGGACAAAAGGATACAAAAAGTGATCAGATTGATATTACAGAGTCAGGAGCGAGCGAAGTTAAAAAAGTCTCACGAAGAACATTGGTTGAGGGGATCGTACGCCCAAGGCTAAATGAGATTTTTACAATGGTAAGGTTAGAGCTTGAGAGACAGGGGATTATAAATAAAATTCCTTCGGGCGCTATTTTAACAGGCGGCGGAGCTCTTACAGTGGGAGTCACTGAATCAGCTAAAAGAATATTGGGTTTACCAGTCCGAGTTGCTCAGCCTGGTGGTGTTAAAGGTCTGATTGATGATATTATGACTCCTGGATTCTCCACGGCGGTTGGGCTTATACTTTATGCTGTTAGTCGGTCTCAGGCTGAAAAGAATCAAACAGACTCAAAAAGAATTAATCTGCCTACAAAAAATGTTAAAGGCTTTTTACATAAAGTTATTGCCACAATTAAGGATCTTTTACCTTAAGTCGAGTAAAATTTATCCTCAGAAAATTCGTTTTGCGGATTGACTTTAGAATAAAAAATGTATAAGTTGGCAGTACTTTATGGCCTTAGTAAAACCTGATTCGGCAAGAATTGCAAAAATAAAAGTTATTGGTGTTGGTGGAGGCGGAGGCAATGCGGTTGGGTCAATGGTAGAAGGCGGACAGATAAGTGGAGTTGAGTTTATTGTAGTCAATACCGATGCTCAAGTGCTTCTTAATAATCCCTCCCCCACTAAACTTCAAATAGGGGAGAAGTTAACAAAAGGGCTTGGGGTGGGAGGAAACCCTGACATTGGCGCCCAAGCTGCAGAGGAATCAGCTGAAAAACTTAAAGATTTACTGCTGGATTCCGATATGATTTTTGTGACCGCGGGAATGGGAGGAGGGACGGGAACCGGAGCTTCACCTGTTATCGCAAAGATTGCAAAAGAAATCGGCGCTTTAACTGTGGGTATTGTTACCAAACCATTCGCTTTTGAAGGAGCCAGAAGAGGAGCTTTAGCTGAAGATGGGATAGATAGACTTCGTAAAGAAGTTGACACATTAATTGTGATTCCGAATCAAAGGTTAATGGATGTAATTGATAGAAAAATGACCCTTCTTGAAGCTTTTAAAGTTGCTGATTCGGTATTGGGCCAGGCCGTTGCAGGAATAGCTGAAATAATAACGACACCGGGGCTTGTTAACGTTGATTTTGCAGATGTGAAAGCTATCATGAAAGATGCAGGGTCAGCGCTTTTAGGTATTGGAACCGGAGTTGGAGAAAATAGAGCTCAAATGGCGGCTCGCGCTGCGGTATCCTCTCCCCTTTTGGACCTTTCAATCGAAGGAGCCAGAGGAGTGCTATTTAATATTGCGGGTGGAGCGGATCTGACCATGTTTGAAGTTGACGAAGCGGCACGGATTATTTCAAATTCGTCAGACCCTGATGCAAATATAATTTTTGGAGCTGTGATAAAAGATGATATTGCGGACCAAGTAAGAATTACAGTAATTGCCACAGGGTTTGACGAAACAAGGGTAAGAATTGCCCAAATAGGTAAAACAAGTGGAATTATGCGCCCTACCATTCAAGGAGTAGTAAGTGAATCCCCTAGAGAGGTGCAGCGGGAACAGATTCCTCAGCATGAAGATATTGACCCGCTGGATTCGCAAGAACTTCAGCCAAAACAAGGGGATGAATTTGGAGAAGACTTTGAAATCCCTGCCTTCCTCCGCAAAATCCACTAGGTACTTGACAACTATAGGGAATTTGGTATAATCCTTTTACCAAAGCGAAAGCCGAGGCGTACCTTTACAGGTGTCAGCTAAGTTACTCTGTAATGGAGTAGTTTGATAGGAGTGCCCTAATAAATAAGGCTTTTAAGGGAAAGACATTTGTCTTGAGCAAACGCGCTTCTCGCACCGTGGGAAGACGAAGAGCCAGCTCACTCCGAAGTTCGGAAGTACTAGGAAAGGCAGAGTTGCCATCCACTTTCGGGCTGACATCAGTTCTTATCAAATCATTAGGTTGAGGCACATCTGGACCCGTTTTAGGGACACCTTTGCAGCCGACATAAAAGTTGGTGATATAGGAAAAACAGATGTGTAGTCATCATCCGGCAGGGGGGCACAAGTTCTTATAAGATAATTCTGGCAATATAATTCGCCAAAAAAATCTCATCGCCCCCCTGCTTCACCCCCTTTCTTCATTTCAATCTTGATTCCTATAATAAATGTGCTATAATAGCCTGGTCTTCGCCGAAAGCAAATCGGTAAGACTAGAGGCTCGGACGGATTACCGTCCTAAGCAAAAATATGCTTTGCCTGAGGGGCAAATAAAAACCCGTCCGAGTCTTAAATTAATATTTCGTGCTACAATAGCTTCATGAGCAAACCCTACTTTGATCAGGTCGACCCCAAGGTAAATTTCCCAGAAATGGAGAAAAAATTACAGGATAAGTGGTACAAAGAAGGTATAGTAGATAAATATGTTCACAAAAACGATTCATCTAATAAATACTTCTCATTTTTGGACGGCCCGATAACTGCCAATAATCCAATGGGTGTTCACCATGCTTGGGGAAGAACATATAAAGACCTCTGGCAAAAATACAAGAATATGCAGGGGTTTAAGCAAAGATTTCAAAACGGTTTTGATTGCCAAGGGCTTTGGGTGGAAGTAGAAGTCGAGAAGGAATTAGGATTTAAAAATAAAAAGGACATAGAAAAATATGGCGTTGCCGAGTTTATTGAGAAATGCAAAGAACGAGTTTTAAAGTTTTCAGGGATTCAAACAGAGCAAACTAAGCGCTTGGGCAACTTTATGGATTGGGATCATTCTTACTACACTCTTTCAGATGAAAATAATTACACAATTTGGCATTTTTTGAAAGTATGTTATGAAAAAGGTTGGATATACAAAGGCCATGAGTCAGTTCCTTGGTGCCCCCGCTGCGAAACTGCAATTTCTCAGCACGAAATGTTAACCGAAGATTATAAAGAGTTGGTTCACAAATCGATCTATCTAAAATTACCTTTAATAAAATATCCCGACCAAAGCCTACTGGTTTGGACCACTACTCCCTGGACAATCCCTGCAAACATAGCAGTGGCGGTTGACGCGAAAATGGAATATGCGTTAGTCGATAAGTGCTGGGTAGCCAAAGACGCTGTAGAGCGCATATTTGGCAAAAATGTTGAAATTGAGTCGACTCTTTTAGGAAAGGAATTAGTAGGCCTAAGGTACAAAGGACCCTTTGACGATTTGCCGGCAGTAAAAAAGATCTCCGATAATGAAAAGTTTCATACTGTAATTGTGACCGATCCTTTAATTATGCCTATAACCACTTCAGAAGGTACAGGGTTGGTACATACTGCCGTGAGCGCAGGAGTTGAAGATTTCAGGCTTGGCAAAAAGTATGACCTTCCAATGATACCGGTTATTTCCGATAATGCAGATTATTTACCCAATTTAGGCTTTTTAGCCGGTAAAAACGCCAAAAAGCATCCGGAAATAATTTTTGATTATTTGGTTGACAGAGAGGAAAACCATAAAGAAAACTGGATTTTTAAAACTGAAAATTATAAACACCGATACCCGGCTTGTTGGAGATGCAAAACCGAACTTGTTTGGAAAGTAGCAGATGAGTGGTATATAGCAATGGACTTAGGAAAACCAACCCTTAGGGAGCAAATGAAAACAGTTGCTAAAAAAATAAAATGGCTGCCTGAATTTGGACTAGAGCGAGAGCTTGATTGGCTATCCAATATGCATGATTGGTTGATTTCAAAACCTAACCGCTATTGGGGATTAGCACTACCAATTTATGAATGCAAAAAATGTGGCAATTTTGAAGTTTTAGGGAGCAAAGAGGAGTTAAAAAGCCGTGCAATAGAGGGTTGGGATAAATTTGAAGGCCACTCGCCTCATAAACCATGGATAGATGAAGTTAAAATAAGATGTAGTAAATGTGGAGAGATAATAGAAAGACTTCCAGATGTTGGCAACGTTTGGCTTGATGCGGGTATTGTTCCCTTTTCTACCATAAAAGAAAACAACCAAGGAGAGCCGTTATATTTAACAAATAAGAATGAGTGGAAAAAATGGTTCCCGGTAGATTTTGTAACTGAAAGTTTTCCTGGACAATTTAAAAATTGGTTTTATTCAATGATAGCTATGAGTACAGTGCTTGAAAACGAAAATCCGTTCAAAACCGTACTGGGATACGGGACTTTGCTTGCCGAGGATGGCAGGCCAATGCATAAAAGCTGGGGTAATGCCATTGAATTTAATGAAGGGGCGGATAAAATTGGAGCTGATGTAATGAGGTGGATGTATGCACGCACCAATCCCACCGAAAATATGCTTTTTGGTTACCGCAACGCAGATGAAACTCGCCGTCAATTCCATATCAAAGTTTGGAATGTTTATAACTTTTTTGTTTTAAATGCTAACCTAAAAGGCTGGAAACCAAAAGAAAAGGTAAAAAGCGATAACGATTTAGATAGATGGATTTTGGCACGTCTTCAAAAAACAGTTAATCATGCCACTATTTTGCTCGATGAATTTGACCCTTCTAATGCGGTGGCAAATATTGAGTTGTTTGTAGATGATTTATCTAACTGGTATGTTAGAAGGACAAGAGATCGCATAGACAACGATTCATTATCAACATTATATGAAGTGTTAGTTACGCTTTGTAAAATTACTTCTCCAGTTACGCCATATATATCAGATCTGATATATACAAATCTAACAAAAGAAGAGTCAGTCCATCTTTCGACTTGGCCATCTAAAGCGAAATTTGATGAATTGCTTGTTGAGAAGATGCAAATGATACGTGAATTTACAGAGGTAGCTCACGCTTTAAGAAAAGAATTAAAGCTACCTGTACGACAGCCTCTTCAACTACTTACACTAAAAAAGAGCGACAACGCGCTTATTTCAGACGAAGGACTGATTCAACTCCTAAAAGATGAAGTAAATGTTAAGAATATCGTATGGGGAGATGAAAATAAGTGGGATACCACAATCACACCTGAGCTCAAAGCTGAAGGGGAGGCGAGGGAGATTATAAGGAAGATTCAGGATGAACGCAAGGCAATGGGGACAAAATTAGATGATAAAGTTATAGTCAGCCTTCCAAGCTGGCCTTCTGAACACGAAGCAGAAATTAAAAAGAAAGCTTTAGTTTCCAGGCTTGAGAAAGGTGAATTTCGTGTTGAAAGAACTAGTTCGTAAAGACCCGCTTTTGTTTACAGCAGTTACTCTTTTAATAATTACAAGCTTTCTTATACTTCGGTCCATAGCACCTTTCGTATTCCCTGTTTATTTCGCATATTATGCTCTTGCCGTTGTTGCTTTTTTAATATTCTCGAGGATTGATTTTGAGGTTATCTCCGTTTTTTTTAAACAAATTTATGTTTTGTCTTTAGTGTTTTTATTGGTCCCTTTGATAATTGGACAAGTAACAAGAGGTGCTGTGCGGTGGGTCCCCTTAGGGCCTTTAACTCTTCAGCCATCAGAGCTGGTGCGCCCTTTTCTAATTTTGTTTTTTGCGAATTTTTTAAAGGGTGGAAGTATAAGCTTTAAAAAACTTTTAACCGTACTAATTCTACTTGCTCTACCTGTTTCACTGATTTTGGCTCAGCCTTCTTTGGGTGTGGCCACACTCACCTGCCTAGCATTTTTAGGGGTGTTACTGGCTTCAAATTTTAGCAAAAAAATTCTTTTATTTATTGGAGTATCGCTTGTAGTTTGCTTGCCTTTGATTTGGCTGGTATTGGCTCCATACCAAAAAGATCGAGTATTTACTTTTTTGTATCCCTTTCGGGACCCATCGGGAGCCGGGTACAACAGCATTCAGTCAACGATATCGGTAGGGAGTGGAAGGCTTGAAGGGAGGGGACTAGGGGAGGGGGTACAAACCCAGCTTTCGTTTTTGCCTGAGCGGCATACAGACTTTATATTTGCTTCTGTTGCAGAAGAGCTTGGATTTGCAGGCAGTATATTTTTAATTTTAGCTTCGTTTTTTTTACTTTTGAGAATTATAGAATGTTTAAAAGCCTCTAAAAGTCAACCAGCAAGGCTTTTTATATCGGGAGTGTTTTTGACCCTTTTTGCCCAGACAATTGTTCATATGGGCATGAACATGGGGCTTTTCCCAATCACTGGGGTACCTCTGCCTCTGGTTTCCGCAGGAGGATCATCTTTAATAGCTACTATGATCGCGCTTGGAATGGTGATGGGTGCAAAAAGGGCGAGTATGTAGTACAATACTTTGTGTAAATTATGAAATACGCAGTAATTCGTCTAGGCGGCCACCAGCACAAAATAGCAGAAGGCACAGAAATAACAGTCGATAGGCTTCACGGAGATATAAATCCCGAGGTGCTACTTTTGGTTGATGAAAGTCGGGTTAAAGTAGGTAAACCTGTATTAAAAGATGTAAAAGTTATACTTAAAACTTTGGGAGACTTAAAAGGACCAAAATTAGACGTTTTTAAATATAAAGCTAAATCGCGCTACAGAAAGCATATAGGTTTTAGGCCACACCTCACAAAGATATTGGTTGAGAAATTAGCATAACTAGCTAAAAGCTATAACCGTATCAATCACTAAACTATTGATCTCTTGACATTTGTGAAAACGAAGTGGTAGAGTATTCCAAGAATAAATTATGTCTAAGAAAAAGGCAGCAGGTAAAACAAGACAACACACAAGACCCGAAGGTAAAAGGTTAGGTGTGAAAGTTCAAGATGGTGAGTCTGTGCGCCCAGGCAACATATTGGTCCGCCAGCGGGGAACGGTTTTTGCTGCTGGGAAAGGAGTAGATGTGGGTAGGGACTTTACTCTTTTTGCAATGCAAGAAGGAATTGTTAAGTATGGAATAAAATTAGGTAAAAAAATAGTTTCTGTTAACTAAATTATGGCTGAGGAAATCGTACAAGTTCATATAGACGAGCTACAAGCTAACCCCTTGCAGCCTAGAGGCTCAATAACCCCTGAAAGCTTAGTTGATCTTGTTGATTCAATAAAGGAGCATGGTGTACTTGAACCATTGGTAGTTGCCAAGACCCCCGCAGGATATCAAATAATCGCAGGTGAGCGCCGTTGGAGAGCCTCACGCTTAGCTGGACTTACTCACGTCCCGTCAGTAATTAGAGAAACTTCGCCCAAAGGCATGCTAGAGATGGCATTAGTTGAAAACGTTCAAAGAGTTGACTTAAATGCACTTGATCGGGCAAAAGGCTTTGAGAGGCTAATGAATGAGTTTGGTCTAACAACGTCAGAAATTGCAGTTAGAATTGGAAAATCTGTGGCTTACGTGTCGAATTCAATCAGATTGCTTTCCCTCCCCGATGCCTTAAAAGATGGCCTGTTGTCGGGGCTGATTACCGAAGGTCATGCAAGGGCTCTAGCTGGAGTTGACGATCAACAGTTAATGGTTGAGGCCTATAAAATAATACTACGGGAATCAGGATCGGTAAGGCGTGCAGAAGACTTGGCCAGGCGTATGAAAGCCAAAGGTCAGCAAGCTCCAAAGCCAAGAGTGGCATTTGAACACATGCGGGTTGTTTCAGAAGATTTAGACCGGATGGAAGATGAAATGCAAAAATGTCTTAAAAGGAGCGAGGAAGATAAACAAGTTAGCGTAAAATTAAGTAGAACAAGGAGAGAAACAAAAATTGCAATGGTTTTTAAGGGTGGGCTTGAGGACACAGAAGAAACTTTGCAAAAAGTTTATCAGGCAATTAAGAATTTAAATCCTGCTTCAAATTAAATTTTTTTATCCCCCGAAGGAATAAACAGGTTGTGGAACAACTCCTGCAACGTTTGGAGGCCAATACAGTAGCCACGCTTTTCCTGTAAACTTAGATTTATCGATAAATCCGAAGTTTCGCGAATCAAATGAGTGGTTTCTGTTATCTCCCATCAAAAAGAATTGATTATCAGGAACTGTTAATTCCTGGCCCTCTTTGACAATATTTCCTGCGCGTGTATCAGTGCTAGGATCTAAATATTTCTCTTCCAGCAGATTGCCGTTTATATATATCTTGCCCCCTTCTAGTTTTACTTTTTCGCCCGGAGTTGCGATTATTCTTTTTATAAATTCTTGCGAGTCATCGGGAGGGGCTTTGAACACAATTACGTCTCCCCTGTGTGGCTCATTAAAGCGATATGATAATTTGTCGGTTAGTAAAAATTCACCGTTGTGGAAATTGGGGTCCATTGAATTACCTTTAATTTTATGAGGCTGTAGTATTAAAAGATAAATGAATAAAAATATTGATACAGCAAATACTAGTACTTGGAGTATATCTAAGAAAAATGCACCTAATTTTCGCATAGCAGGATTATTATACTTTAGTGAGTATTTCTTTGGAAGATGTCAGAACCAGTACCTTGGCGTAAAGGAGAAGGAGCTAATCCATGAAGCTGGGAAATTGAATTAACATTTCTAAAAACCATAGCCAATATTGAATCTTCTAGGAGTAGATGTAGATTGTAAGTGAGGGTAGGCATGGCGTGTTTGACATAACTCATATAGGCTTTTGTTGTTTCGCCTTCTACAAATGAAGGGATATCAAAAGGCAATACTTTCCCGTCTAAATACTTGGTTCTTGCAGAAGCTTCCCCGCCATATGGCTTAAAAAGCCTTCCCTTTCCGTCAGAACAAAAAAGAGCACCACCCGGGGACTCTATGGTTCCCCCGCCAACAATCCTGGTTACCCCAATCCCCGATGCTCCTAATAAAAGAGTAACAGCAACATGATCACTTGCCCCTCCTTCGACTATAATGGGAATAGTAATTTCTCCTCTTAATTTCCAAAGCAAAGTCGGCCAGTCAATTACCGATCCGCTTCTCACGCCTGTAATACACCTTCCGCCTCCGCCAATACCAATTGTTAAAGCATCGGCCCCAGCTTTTTGGGCAGCAATGGCTTGATCCACATCAACTATCATGCCCGTGATGATTTCAATTTTTTGACCGTACTCACTTCGCAATACTTTTACTGTTTCGACCGGCCCCAGCCCTGGCTCGGGAGAATAAACTCTGAATGTTCTTACACCTGCTTTGTAAAGCTCATTAGCGCGAATTAATGCTTTATCTCCCCTGGTTTCTAGTGTTCCCATAACATTGTTTCTCCACTGATTGGATACAAATTTGCGGTCCGTTCTTTTGTCTAGTAATTTTTCCTCAAGTTGGTCAAGCCAATCAAAAACTTCTCTTGCTAAGTCAGCCTGCTGTTTAATATCAGAAAGCACGCCGTTTCTGGGGATTGCTGCCAAGGCGTGAGATGCGGCCATTGTAGTTACAGCAGCGGTTGAATTCCAAACGTCTGGAGAGGCAGAGCCAACAAACGGGATTCTGGCTTGGCGTCCTAATTTAATAAAGGGACCTTGAGCGTAGCGCTGGGTTCTACTTACTCGGTCTTTATCAGACCCAACCACGCTTGCTCCAAGATCGCCAATTGAAATAGAAAGCCCAGTTTTAAAAGCATTTTTAAATACTTCACTTTTCACCTTAGGAACTGGGTTGAATTTGGCATCAGAAGTTTGTTTTAAAAAATGCATACGATAGGGATGATTAAACATTTCCAAAAAATACCATCTGAGGCGGAGTGTTTTGATAATTTTTTCAGAAGGCAGCATACTTATGCCTTCATAATTTAAATAATCAAATGGGGTGCGAAGTAGTCCTTGGCTTGGGTATACATGGTCATCTTCTTTACTCAAAGAGTACCAAGGGGCTAGATATTCATGATTTATGTTTTTTTCAATAATTTTAAGTCTGTTTTTGATGCGTTTTCTGCCTATATCAGGGTCTCTTAGAAGTTCAAAGTCCGAAGCCAGCTTTTCAAGTTTCAACATTACGTTTATAATATAACCCAAGATCAATGAAAAAGATATATTTTGCGACGACAAATGAGGGCAAGCTAAAAGAGGCAAAAGCCATCTTAGGGATAGAAATTGAAGGGGTAGGGCTTGAAAGTGTTTTTGAAATGCAGACCTTGGATCCTGTTACTTTGACTGAACATAAAGCAGAGCAATATTTTGAATACTATAAAAGGCCTATTATAGTTGAGGACACTTTTTTGTTTATTGATGATATGAAAGGCTTGCCAGGGCCCTACTACAAAGATTTTTTAAAAACGATTGGGAACGAAGGCATTTTAAAATTTATGCAAGGCGAGAAAAACCGCGGCGCAAAAGCCCAAAGTACATTGGTTTTTAAAGACCAAAAAGGTAAACCACACGTTTTTATTGGCGAAGTTAAAGGTAAAATTACAAATAAAATTAAAGGAGAAGGTTTTGGCTGGGATCCGATTTTTGTCCCAAATGGGCACAGCAAAACATTTGGGGAAATGGAAATGGAAGAAAAAAACAAACTCTCAATGCGCGCCAAAGCATTTAAAAAATTTAAGGTTTGGTTAGATAAACAAAAGTAATTTTTAACAGTCATTCTGGAGCCAAGCGATAGAATCTTGGATCTGTAGCTCAGGGGTAGAGCGTTCCGTTCACATCGGAAAGGCCATAGGTTCGAGACCTATCAGATCCACAAACTAAAATTTATAAACATCTCTTCTGTGTCTAATCTTAATAACCACGATCGTTCTCTCTTCTATAATATAAACTACTCTGTAATCTCCGATTCTGATTCTAAAGCTATCTTCCCCTTTCAACTTGGTACTTTTCACTAATTTTGGATTCTTTGCTAAAAATACAATCTTTTTGTAAATTCTTTGGCCTAAGCCTTTGTTTAATTTGGAGAGTTCTTTTTCAGCAGATCTAGAAAATTCAAATCTCATTTAATACCAAGCTTCTTAGCAATGGTTTCAGCAGAGACTCGGGGCTCATTTCTTCGTTCTTCTATATCTCTCAAATCAGATAAATCCTCTAATGCCCTTTCCAGGGAGCGATAGTGGTTGGCATCTAAAATTACGGCTTTAGCTTTAGATCTTTGAAGCACATAAACAGGGTCACCAGTTTCATTTACCTGGCGGACAACTTTGGCTAGATTTTGTTTTAAATCAGTGATTGATACAATGTTTAATATAATATGATTATAAGCACTTTCAAGAGTACCGTCAAGAGCACGTTTGGAAGTATTTTATTTAGCCTTCAGAGGGACAGCCAACCAAAGGGGGTTATTTTTTTGTACCTTTGTGCTAATATGGAATCATGAAGAAACAAAAAGTCTCCATGAATGACGTTTTTGGTAATCCTCGATACCGTGGTAAGCATGTAATTTTAGCAGCGGGTAAAATTTACACTGCAAAAACAGGAGAGGGAGCAGCAAAAATATTAAAAGATATTAGAAAAAATAATCCAGATGTAACTCCTGAGGTGGCTTACTTACCCAAAGCCCACTCTCTCATATTATGGATGTAAAGTTTGATTTTGAAGACGCAGGAACAAATTTTTTTGGCAAAGTTTTTAGGCCAATTGCGCAAGTTTCGTTTCATTCTCCAAAACTAGATATTTGGACAACTACTTGGATGGTTGTTGACACAGGAGCAGATTTTTCAGTATTACCGAAATATATCTCGCAAGATTTAGGCATTTCTTTGGAGGCTGATTGTATAGTTGATAGTACAACTGGAGTCGGAGGAGAACAAACTATTTATCTTGTTAAAGAAAGAATTGAGGCAAAAATTGGGAAGATTACACGAAAAGTCCCACTGGCTTTTTTTTCAAGCGATGAAGTACCGCCTTTGTTAGGCCGTCTGGGGTTTTTAGAAACTTTCGACACCGTATTTCTCAAATCACATAAAGTCGTTTTTAAAGTCTAATTTAATCCTATAATATTTGCTTTTCAACCTTCAATTTGCTATAATTTTGTTTTGCACCCACCCAACAATATACTTAAAAAAGTAATTTAAGTATAATGTTGGTAAGATAAAGTAATTTGTCTTGATTTAGTACCTTCCAAAGACTTATATAGCAGAAAGGATCGATAATGTCGGTGCAACAAAGTATTCAAGATGAGATCGATGCTGCCTGGGATTTGCATGACCAGGAAATGGAATGTCAGGCTCGCGAAGGCCAAAAGGTTATCGACCAATCAGAATGCCTCTGTGGGCATATCGCATCACAACATGAGTTCTTTGGCACTTGCCAAGTCTTTGGCTGTGGTTGCCAACGGTTCTATGGCCGAGATTTCGGTTATCCTGGTGCCACTGACTATGATGATGTTCGCGACGACGCGGATTATGAGGAGCTCTTAAATTAGAGCAATCCGACAAGTCTTTTTCATTTAACCCTCTGTGGTTTGATACAAGCACAAGCTTGGAGCAACATCAAACACAAAGGGTTATTTTTTGGCTTTCTGACCCGCCAGCAACGCTTTGCGTATGCAATGCGGGCTGGTATAATACATCTATGGACTCATCAGTTTTTGAAAGAAACACAGGAGTTAAGGGTCAAAACCAAGCCCTCAATACTGCCAAGTATCAAGTTTACAGGGGAGTTAAGGGTTCAGCAAAGCTAATGCTTATAGCCGGCCAAGCTCTATTTCAGCAAGTTATTGATGTTATAAAATCTATTTTTGGGAAGTAGCAACTACCATCATATCGTTCCCCAATGAGTGGAAAAATTTTGAAGTATTTGCCTCAATTTGAGTAAAAATATTTCTACTTGAGTCTATACAGTAATATTTAGTTTCCAAAATTTTAAAGTTTGCATTTTGCAATATAGATATTAATTCTGGCATGGTGTACTCTCTGATGTGGCCAAAAGTACCTTTATCGTGAAAGCGTAAGTCAAACTCTATCGGGTTTTTACCACTCATTAGGTTAAGCCTTTTGAGTAAAGATGCGATATTTGGAGTAGTAACAATTAAATATCCGTTCTTTTTGATAATTCTATTAAACTCCGCAAAGATGTGGGGCAAGTAGGCTGGTATCAAATGCTCCATAACTTCACTAAAAAGTATAAAATCAAAAAAATTATCAGGCCAAGGGTATTTCGGTTGATAAAGATCAACAGGTTTTAGAATGATATTATTTTCCCGAAGCTTATTAAGATGTTTTTTTGTATATAACCGGTAAGTAGTCGGGTGCTCCAAAGCATAGAGTTTTTCGAGGCTCAATATTTTTTTTAATGAAAAAGCAAGAATGCTGCTATGTAACCCTGCTTCTAAACCAATATTGTTTTTGGATATTTTAGGAAGCATATCAATTACTTGTGAATACCGATCTTCTAGAAATATTTTTTCTTTCCTTGAGTATGAGCCAGAGTTTTGGAAAACTTTTTTGTCTAATTTAAATATGACATCCTTAATAATTTGTTTATTATCCATTTAAAGTATGGCTAAAGTATACTATACTATACTAATTTAGTACTTACGATGAAAGTTTCAGTGGTGGTGACATGCTTCAATGAAGAAGCGACAATTGTCCGGTTGCTGGATTCTCTTCTCAAACAAACTAGAAAGCCTCAAGAAATAGTCATTGTTGATGGCGGGTCAACAGACCAAACAGTGCCAATAATTAAACAATTTATACAAAAACATAGTCTAATACGCCTTGTTGAGGAAAAAGGCACAATAGCTCACGGCAGAAATGTGTCAATTCAAAATGCTAAATACCCAGTAATAGCCCAAACCGACGCAGGGTGTACTGCAAATAGGCATTGGCTTGCACGCATAACACAGCCTTTGGAAGATAAACAGATAGGCTTGGTGGCCGGTTTTTACTATATGACAGGCCGTAAGCCACTACAAAAGGCTATAGCACCATTTTTTGGGGTACCCCGAGAGCGTTTTGACCCAAGATGCTTTTTGCCTTCAGGGCGCTCGGTAGCATTTAGGAAACATGTTTGGCAGGAAGTAGGTGGTTATTCAGAAAAGTTGGAAAGGGCAGGGGAGGACACTTTATTTAATTATCAAGTATTACGAAAAGGAATACCCCTTGTAAGGGTTCAAAATGCATTAGTTTACTGGGAGGTACCTAAAAGTTATTGGGAATGTGTTAAAAAATTTTATTTTTATGCTAAAGGAGATGCTCAAGCCGGTATCTGGTGGCACCCAGCTCAGAAGTTGTCGACTCATAATATTAAGATTAGTCTAATTTTTGCAAGATATTTTATTGCATTTATTTTATTTTTGCTCTCTTTTGCCATTCCTATTCTCGGGCTTTTGTTAGTAGTCGGGTTTATATTTTATGTTGCCTGGGCAAGCCGAAAATTTCGTGATGTAGTAAATGACCCGGTAGCTCAAATGTGGGTGCCCATCTTGCAAATTACTGCTGATTTATCAGTCATGGCTGGCTTCGCTTCAGGTATACTTAGAAAATAATGGGTTACTTTAAAGACGCCGTCACAGGTGTGTCGTGGGTAGGAGTTTTGAGATTAACAACAAGAGGTATAGCGCTTGGTAAATATTTTATATTAGGGCGGATATTAGACCCTGTACAGTTTGGTATTTTTGGGATAGCCTCTCTTGTTCTTGCCTTTCTTGAAATAATTACTGAAACAGGTATTAATGTTTTTTTAATACAGCAAGGCGAGGATATCAAAAATTATTTAAACACCGCATGGGTTGTTTCTATTGGTAGGGGTTTTGTAATAGGAATTGTTGTATTAATTTTAGGCCCATTAATTTCCAATTTTTTTAAAAGCCCCGAGGTACTGCCTCTTTTAAATTTAATTGCATTATTGGCCGTTGCTCGTGGTTTCATAAACCCTGCCGTGATCAAGTTTCAAAAAGATTTAAGGTTTGATAAAGATTTTGTTTTTAGATTTTTTATTTATTTTATTGACGCTTTAGTGGCGGTAATTGTTGCATACTACACAAAATCTACACTGAGTTTTATATGGGGAATGATAGCTGGCGTAATTGTGGAAATTATTCTCTCTTTTGTGTTTATAAAACCTAAGCCCGAATTAAAATTTGAGTCTGTTAAGGCAAAAAAAGTAATATCTAGGGGAAAGTGGCTTACAGCAGCTGGCTTATTTAATTATTTGTTCCACCAAGGGGATGACATAATAATCGGCCGTGCGCTGGGAACATTATCCCTAGGTTACTATCAGATGGCTTATAAACTTTCAACCTTCCCGATCACAGAAATCGCCGACGTTTTTGGAAAAGTTACCTTCCCAGTATATGTGAAGATAGCAAAAGACAAAAAACGATTAAAAAAAGCATTTATAAAAACCACTTTAGTTATAAGTATTCTAACAATACCATTTGGAATTATTTTATTTCTCTTTTCTCGGGAGATTATTTTAATAATACTGGGAGAGAAATGGTTATCTATAATTCCTTTGATTAAACTACTTACCCTTTTTGGCATAATACGAACAATATCAGGTTCTTGCTCTGCCCTATTTCTTGCTATTAAAAAGCAAGAATATGTGACAATATTTACATTATTTAGTATCGGTGGGCTTTTAATTAGCATATTCCCCTTGATGAATAAATTTGGCCTTTATGGCGCAGCTGTTGCCCCCTTAGTTGGCTCCCTTATTGCATTACCGGTTGCAATGTATTACCTTTTTCGTGTATTTAGATGAATAAAAAGGATCTTAAATTAAAATATCTATATGATTTTTTAGAAACATTTTGGTATGCTCCTTGCGATGCGCTGCTTAGATCCGTTGAGGCAGTAATTATAAGTAAGGCGACCATCCTGTCTCCCAGTCTTGACGTTGGCTGTGGAGATGGAAGGATTAGTAAATTACTTTTTGGAAAAAGAATTATAGATATCGGAGTAGATCCCGGCAAAAAAGAGGCATCGCTGGCTGCAAAGTCCGGAGTATACAAATCCGTATTGGCCTTAGACGCTGCTAGCTTACCATTTAAAGACGGACACTTTCGTACAATCATAGTAAATAGCACTTTTGAACATATAAAGCATGATAAACAAGTATTAAAAGAACTTTCTCGGGTTACTAAAAAAGGAGGAATAATATATTTAACCGTACCCAGTGATAAGTATTTAAAACTTTTAAAGTCCTTGGGGTTAAACGGCGCTAGGCTTAAAAATTTTAATATTAGAGTTGCCCACTATCATTATCGAACAAAAGAGGACTGGGAAAAAATGTTATCCCAAGTTGGCTTAAAGGCAACAGAGATGCAATATTATTTTCCGAAACAATTAGCTAAAATGTGGTTGTTATTGTTTCGCCTTACTACCTTTAAAGTATACAGACGTGAATTATGGTCTTATTTAAAAGATTCTCCTTACGGTAAATTAGTCCCCAAAAATTTGGTGATTTATTTTTTAAAACGTTTTATTTCTCCAGCATACCGTCTGTCCTTCGAAGAGGGCGGGGGACTTCTATATATAAAAGCGGTTAAAAAATGAAAATTGCAGTTTTTCATAACGTCCCTTTGGGGGGAGCAAAGCGGACAGTTTATGAGCAAATAAAATATTTGTCATTTAAACACGAACTTCATCTCTACATAATATCGGGCTCCAAAGAGGCATTTTTTAACATTAATAAATATGTAGCGTCAACCAAAGTTTTCGATTTTGATATTTCATCTAATATGCCTGGCTTTTTGAGGAGACTGCATAGCGATTTTAAAAATTTTATTACTTTAAAAAATATTCATAAGCAAATAGCAAAAGATATCGATAATAATAATTTTGATGCAATTTTGGTTCACCCTGACAGATTTACCCAAGCTCCATATTTACTCAAGTATGTTAAGACTCCGAGTGTTTACTTTTGTCAAGAGTTACTGCGTATAGCTTACGAAGAAGAACTTGCATTAGCTGAAAACGTCATATTTATAAAAAAATTTTACGAAAAAACGACGAGGTTGTTGAGAAAATATGTGGATCGTACTAACGCACAAAAAGCAGACAAGATAATTGTGGGATCAAGATACATTCAAAGAAAAGTATCAATAATTTATAAAAGAAAAGCTATAGTGTGTCCGCTTGGCGTTGACGTAAATATATTTAAAAAATCAAACAAAATAAAAAATAAAAACATAATATTGTTTATCGGTGCTAAAGGTTTTGTTTCAGGATATAATTTTGCTAATTCATGGTACGATTCATTACCTGATATTCTAAGGAGTAGATATATCTTCGAAGCAATAGATTTCACCGACAACAAGTCGCACTTTATGTCTGACAAACAACTGGCTGCAAAATACAATCAGTCATTTATTACCATTTGTGCCAGCTACAATGAGCCATTTGGGCTCGTACCCTTAGAATCTATGGCCTGTGGCACCCCTGTATTGGCAGTTTCGCAAGGCGGATACAAAGAAACTATTATAAATGGTGAGACAGGCTATTTGCTTCCACGCAAAATCAATACTTTTACTAAGTATTTTATTAAGTTGGTAAATAATAAAAAATTTTATCAGGATATGGGTCAAGCTTCTGTTATTTATATTAAGAAGAACTGGTCGTGGAGACTTCATGGCAGGCAATTAAATACATTATTATTAAATTTATGCAAAACAAAATAACTCTCTCGATAATAATAGTTCACTATCGCAACTTTAAAGTTATAACCTCGTGCATATCTTCTTTAAAAAAGGGTTTAAGAGGAATAAAAAGTGAGATTATTGTCGTTGACAATGATGAGAATAAGTTTTTCCAGCCAAATTATAAAGAATTATTAAAAGGAATTATTTATATAAAATCGCAACAAAATATTGGCTACGGCGCCGCCGTGAATGCAGGAGCTAAATATGCAAAGGGTAAATATATATTAGTTAGTAACCCAGACACAGTCTTTTTTAAAGAAACCTTAAGGGAGATGTTGATATTTTTTAAAAAAAATAGGGAGGTTGGTATGGTTGGACCTACTTTATTGGACAAAAGGCGTAAGATTTATAAACAAATAGGTTCGTCTAGTCTAAACCCTTTGGTCGGTATAGTTGCTCTTTCTTTCTTAAACAAAATCTTTCCAAATAACCCTATTTCAAGACATTATTGGCTTAGAGATAGAGATTTTAGTAGGCCTCAAGAAGTGGATGTCGTTCCCGGGTCATGCTTTATGATACGAAAACAAGTATTTGATCAAGTTGGTGGATTTGACCCCAATTTTTTTCTATATTTTGAAGAATCTGACTTATGCAAAAGAGTAAAAGAAAAGAGATGGAAAATTTTTATTATTCCGGATGCAAAAGTAATACACTATTGGGGTGCCAGCACTCCAAAAAGCCAAAAGATTAATAAAATATTTCAGCAAAGTAGATTTTATTATTTTAAAAAACATTATGGAATTATTTGGGCACTAGTTGTCGAAAGCTTCGCGCGCTTTTCTAAAAGATTTGCAGTGTCCTCCTTGATTTTTTGGTATTTAATTTTATTTCCTTTTGGCCAGCTTCCTAAACTTATTTTTCAGTTTTTGGGATTTCCGTATCAATTCCACATCGCGGATTTTTTAGCTTTAGGTATACTTTTGATAAATTTACCATTAAAATTTTCAAGATACGCAAAAAATTTAATTCTAATTTTTGTATGTTCCTGGATTTTTTCATTAACAACATTTGGTAAGAATTCTATAAACCCGGGTGGTTTATATCTTGTCCGTTTTATATCTTATTTAGGTTTTTTTTACATAATTTACGACTTAGTTTGCAGAAAAATACTACAAAAATATATATTAGTAAAATCACTAATCGGAATTTGTGTCGCTATGGGTATTTTGGGCTGGATACAGTTATTAGTGGTACCTGACCTAACAACACTTTATTTATTAGGTTGGGACGATCATTACTATCGTCTTGTGTCAACCTTTTTAGACCCTGCTTTTACAGGAGTAATCTTACTAATCGGCTCCTGGGTGAGTTACAAATATTACCTATTTGCAAAAAATTTGAGATATTTGATTATTACTATTTTTTTGGCGTTGACTATAATTCCTACTTATTCGCGGGCAACATATCTTGCAGCTTTAGTGCTCATTATCCTGAGTTTTTTGAAAAACAAAATCAGAAAAATTCATGCCTTTTTATTTATTTTAGTATTTGTATCGATATTAATACTTATTCCAAAGCCTCTTGGAGAGGGTGGAAATTTACTTAGAACTAAGTCTATGCAGCTAAAGCTTGAAAACTCGTACGTAGCCCTGCAAATTATTAAAAGTAATCCTATGTTTGGAGTGGGTTTTAATAATATCTGTATAGCTAAACAAAATCTAGGGTTTAAAAATGATAGTCATAACGCGTGTTCGGGGATTGATAACAGTATATTATTTATATTGGCTACTACTGGAATTTCAGGTCTTTTAGTTTTTATAGGATTTATCTTTGAAGTTATTAAAAATACTTCAAAAAATTATCTTGGGCAGATTTTTTTGGGAACACTTATTGTAGTTTTCGTTCACGGACAGTTTACCAATACCTTTTTTTATCCCTGGGTAATGGGGAGTCTGGCTTTATTGGGAGGCATTAGCAGGACTAAGGAGAATAATTGACTTTAATAGTTATTTCAGTCAAATTACCTGCTCTGTCAGAGGATTTTATATTAAAGGAATTTTCACCATCAGATAAGGTAAAAGGGTAACTAAACGACCCCGAACTTCCAACTATAACTACTCTTTCGTTAATGGTTACGCTAGAGTCATTGTCAGTCGCTCCTTCAACTGTAATTAGTTGCTGTTTCGGCCCAAAAAATTTATCTCCCTCTTTAGGTTTGGAAATAGTTAAATCAGGACTCTTATTATCAAAAATTATTACCCAACGCCTGGTTTCTAAGCTTTCATTGCCTGACTTGTCTATGGATCTAAATAAAAGGTTGTTTTCTCCCAAATCCAGCGTTATCCTTGCGGTAAAGCTGCCGCTATTGTCGGCTAAGACATTTTTTTCAGTTTCATTACGCTTTATTTCAACAGTTGATCCAGGTTCGGAAGTGCCCGTAATAACCAATTCCACTTGATTTGTGTATTCCGGTAGAAATTTAACAAAAGGGGGAGCCGGAGGAGTGGAGTCGTTTATGTCAAAATTACTTGAAGAATTGATGTCAAAAAAAAGCCTGGCAACTTGAGTAACCACTTTTATCCCAAAAAATGCCAAAAATAATACTACCCCAATGGTTAGGAAAATATAAAGCCTGGCTGTACGTAAATTTTTGTTATGCTCTATTTTTTCAAGCCTAGAATAGGGACGATAAGCCATGAGCCCTATGTCAGAATCGAACTGACGTCCGCGGTTTACGATACCGCTGCTTTTCCACTAAGCTAACAGGGCAACAAGCCAATTATAGCATTTAAGCCTAATAACCCGAAAATTTTTCACTTAGTATTTTTTCTTGCGGAATTTTTAGACGAATTAACATATTTTCAACATCAGTCACCATTGCAGGAGGGCCGCAAACCCAATAGGTAGCATCTTTAATTAAATGTTTTTTGAGTATTTGTTTATCAATTCTTTTGTCTAGTAAAACTGTATTTGGAAGCGGGCGTCGGAAGACAAAACCGTCTGAAGATGAATATACAAGTTTTATTTTGGCGTTAATATTTTTGGCTTTAAGATATGTAATCATGGACCTAAAGGGCGTAATTCCAAGCCCTCCTGCTATAAAAACGTGTTGACCGGTAAGATTTTGATCTACAAAAAGAACACCATTTGGACCTTCGATATCCACAAATGAACCCTTTTTGAGAGCGGACAAAGCCTTCTTAAATTCCGAGTTCTCGTGAATTTTAGTAGTAATACTTATTAATTTTTCAGTAGGGGAGGAGGATAGAGTAAACTGCTTGGTAATACCGTTTAAAGTAAAATAGTAATACTGCCCGGCATAATACTTTTGAGGTTTTTTGGTTTTGAAATAAAAAGAGTAAATATTTCCAATTTCTTGTTTTTTGTTAACGAAAATGGCCTTCATACCAATTTTTCGAAATCTTCAACATATTCCTCAAGTAAATTTAGAGATTTGTTCCAAAAATCGCTAGAATTTAAATCTACATCAAAGCTGGATAATATTTCTTTTGGATTCTGAGAACCACCTTTTGTTAGAGCATCTAAATATTTGGGTACAAAAGTTTTAGGATTTTCACGATACATTTCATATAAAGAATTAGTTAAAGCTTCTCCAAAAGCGTAAGTAAAGACATAAAAGTTATAGTGATAAAAATGTAAAACATACATCCACCAGTACTCATGATTTTGGGTTAAAGTCAATGATTTACCAAACATGGGCTGAAGCCTATGTTGCCAGTAATTATTAATGTCAGAAGTTGCAAGCTCGCCTTTTTGCCTCCTGTGATTATGAATATCATTCTCAAATAAGTAAAAAGCGTTTTGTCTAAAAATAGTTGCTAATCCTCCTTGGATTTTATTGGCAAGCATATTAAGTTTAACTTTTTTATCAGTTATTTGGGAATAAACTTGGTCGAAAAGTATATTTTCACAAAAAATGCTGGCAATTTCGGCTGTTGCAGTTGAAGGATAATAATTATTTAGAGTATTACCTCGGGATAAATAAGCGTGTATGCCATGCCCTAGCTCATGCGCGAGGGTCGATACATCATCGTGTGTACCTGCGAAATTAACCAAAATCATTGGGTGTTTGGCTGGTACAGAGTAACTGCAAAATCCCCCTCCCCTTTTATTGGGTGTAATTAGAGCATCAATCCAACCGTTATCAAAAAATTTTAGGGCGGTTTCGTAAAAAACAGGGGAAAACTGTTTGAACGATTTTAAAATCATTTCTTTTGCTTCTTCCCAAGAGTATTCAATTTTATCATTTGGGTATAATACAGAGTAGCGATCCCATTCAAAAAGTTTTTGTTTCAAAAGTTTTGCTTTGGTTTTATAAAAACGCTCGGAAATATCATATCTTTGTTCGATAACTTTGGTCATTGTTTCTACGACTTTTGGTTCCATCTCATAAGAAAGAAAAGTAGCTTGCTGGGGATAATCATAACCTCTGATTTCGTCATTTATTTTTTTATCCAAAAGCAGATTGTTTAAAGTAAAAGTATAAAAATGTGAGTGTTTTTTAAGTACTTGAGTTAGTACCTCAGAAGCCTGCTTTCGTGTACTACGGGAGGGGTGAGATTTTAAAATTGGGCTAAGTTGCGACATTGTTAGTCTTTGCTTACCTAGTGCAAATCTTTCCTGAGAACTGGTTTCATCATACAGCCTTATAAAAGCTTGAGATCCGGCCATTGATTTTTTAGTTAAAATAATTTCCTCAGCTTCGCTTACTCGAAAAGGTGTAAATGCTCTAGCATGGCTTAAAAAATGTTTGTAAGTTGACAGTAATGGACCTTTAAGTAGTTTTTGGGCATGTTTATTATCCAATTTTTGCCACTCTAGTAAAAACCACAGAAGCTCTGAAGTACTTTTATTTCCAAATTCTTCTATTTGTTGATAAAACTGGCCAATTTTTGAATCTTTGCTATCTTGGGCGTGAAGGTAATAGGCATAGTTTTGAAGTATATATAGTGTCTCGTCTAACCTTTCTATATCTTTTAAGGAGCTTAGTAATAAATCGGGTGTTAGTTTTGGTGAATTAATTTTACCCTTATATTTTTTAATAAAGTCAGAAGCGAGCTTCTTAATTAACTTTTGATCTTTTTGGATTTGAGAATCATTCGTGTTTTTGTAAAAATCCCTCAAATCCCACTTGGGTGGTTGATTTTTAGCCATGAGGCGATTTTAACATAAAACGCCGTGGTGTACCTAAAGGTGACCCCACGGCGAACTTGTGCCTTTAGCTTCTTAGGAAGCCATTTTTAGAGCAAATGTTTTCAGCCCGATTCGGATAACTAACTTTCCGTGGAAAGCTGTGAGCATCTGTTCTGGCGTAAATGTAAAAGACAAGTCAACCCACTTCCCTCTTTCGGTAGTTGCACTCTCAATACCTTCAAAGCGTATCTTTTGGTAATTGATCTTCAGAGAGCCATTATCTAGGCATTCAATTGAGATTATTCTCTCCTTGCCAACGTATTTTGCAGACATTCCTTCGTCCCAAAAAGTGATTGGGTAAGGGCTCCTTCGAATTTCAAAAATCATACCAGGTTCGATCAAGTGCCACAGGGAGGTTGGTATTCCCAATACAAGCCACTTATACCATATTTGAGTCATTTCAAGACCTTTCTCAACTCAGATACGAGAATGATATTATACAAAAGAAGATATTAATTGTCGAAATTGAGCGGGATAGGGGAATCGAACCCCCTTCTCATCCTTGGGAAGGACGCATTCTACCGGTGAACTAATCCCGCTTATGAGCCTATTATAGCATTTAGCGGGGGATGGTGAAGACGTTGCCTGTATGTATTAGTCGCGGATTAGCTAATTTATTAGCCTGGGCAATTTTTGTCCATTGAAACCCATCCCCATAAGCTTTTACTGCTATATCCCATAAATTGTCTCCCTTGACCACAGTGTATGAATTTCCCGAAATTGTATCTTTTGAATCAGCTTGCGGGGCTTGAGTAATTGCCTGAGGGGTTGAGGAAGGCACTGCTTTAGGAGTCGGAGAAACTTGTACGATTGAAGCAGCTGACACATTTGGAATAACAAGCTCTCTGCCTTCTGTTAGTACATCAGCATCTGTTAATTTATTAACTTCTTTAATTTCGGTCCAGCGGAAACCATTATTATAATATTTTTGGGCTATTGACCAAAGGCTATCCCCTTTTTGTATAGTGTGTTTAAGATCAGCGCTTGAGGTTGCTGTGTTTTCAGTATTTACAGCAGTTGGGGTAGTTGTACCTGGGCGCAGGTTTCTAAAATAATTAACCACCATAACTCCAACAACTATAACAACTAGTGCTCCCAAAACTGCGCTGATTCTAGATTCGTTCATTTTTAATTGCTTTAGTGTATCTTTTAAATCCACTCTTTGTTGTGTTATAGGGCAAACTTAATTTGATTATGAATTTAAACTAGAAAATTGAAGTTGTCAATAGGCGCAACTGAAGTATAAAATTTTTTGGCGGGGTCGAAGGGATTCGAACCCTCGGTCTCCTCCGTGACAGGGAGGCGCGTTAACCGCTACGCTACGACCCCATACCTCATTCGGGGAATGTACAATTTACAATTAACATAACCTAATTTGATTTAATCAAATTGTCACTTTACAATGCAAATATAACACAATCAAGCCTAGGATACAATGAAAACGTACAAAAATTTAAACAACCTTGAAATTGCAGAATTGCTTCGGGATGTGGCTGCTGCGTATAAACTTAAAGACCTGCCTGCGCAGGCAGGCGAGACCAAGAACAAGTTCAAAATTATTGCTTATGAGCGAGCAGCTGATGCAGTAGAGCACTCCTCAAGCGAGTTAAAGGACATTTGGGATGAGGGAAAGCTTGAAGACGTGCCAGGAGTAGGACCTAGCATTGCTGAGCATTTAAGCGAATTATTCAAAACCGGCAAATCAAAGCATTTTGATGAGCTTTTAAAGGATTTGCCTCCAGCCATATTTGAATTAATGAAAGTACCTGGAATTGGCCCTAAAACTGCATTCAAAATGGCAAAATCTTTTAATATTACTTCCAAAGGTGCCATAAAACAGTTAGTTCAAATTGCAAAGCAGGGGAAAATTGCGCAGTTAGCAGGATTTGGAGAAGACAGACAAGCCCAGATACTCAAAAATGTTGAGGAATACAAAGGTCCTTCAACCCGTCACTTACTTCCTTATGCACAAGCAATAGCCGAGGATATTATAGAGTATTTATCCATGAAATCCTTTGTGAAAAGAGTTGATGCATTAGGCAGTCTAAGGCGCAAAGCTTCAACTATTGGAGATATAGATATAGCAGCAGCTTCTGACGATTCAGTTAAAACAATAGAATATTTTTGTGACTATCCTAAAAAAACCAGTGTAATTGAAAAGGGTGAGCGTTCTGCGGCCATTATGCTTCCTGGCAATATACATGTAGATTTGTTAGTTCATAATCCTAAGGCATATGGTGCTGCCTTGCAGCATTTTACCGGTTCAAAGCATCATAACGTTAAACTTCGGGAATACGCTTTAAAGAAAAATTTAAGCGTATCTGACTATGGCATTAAGAAAAATGGCAAATTAATTCAAATTCCAACAGAGGAAAAGCTTTACAACATGCTTGGGATGGATTTTATCCCTCCAGAACTAAGGGAAGACACAGGAGAGATTGAAGCTGCTCTTAAGCATCAGCTACCGGAATTGGTTGAATTAAAAAACGTTAAAGCAGATTTACAAATGCACTCAAGCTTTGATATTGAAACCAGTCATGACATTGGCGAAAGTACTATGGAGGAGTTAGTAGAAAAAGCAAGAAGTCTTAAATATGAGTATATGGCCTTTACAGAACATAATCCCAGCAGAAGTAAACACAACGAGAAGCAAATTGTTGATATTTTAAAGCGAAAAAGAGAAAAGGTGGGTAAGTTAAATTCAGTGAAAACTGGTGTGAAAGCATTTAATAGCTTGGAAATAGATATGATGCCAAATGGGGAACTCCCTGTACCTGCAGAGGGTTTAGAAACCCTAGATTTTGCTTTAGTTTCAATTCATTCTCAGTTTACTCTAAGCAAGTTAGAACAAACTAAAAGGGTATTAAAAGCTCTGTCTTATCCAAAAGTTAAAATATTTGCGCACCCATCAGGTAGGAAATTAAATGCAAGAGAAGGCGCCGAGCTCGATTGGCCAAAAATATTTGAATATATGTTAAAGCATAATCAGTGGGTTGAAATAAATTGTGACCCGATGAGGCTTGATTTACCAGATTTTTTGGTTAGAGAAGCTGTGAAACTTGGCGTGAAATTAACATTAGGAACTGACGCTCATCACAAAGACGGACTTGATAATATGCAATTTGGAATTTCAGTTGCCCGCCGCGGCTGGGCAACAGATAGTGATATAATCAATTGCCGAACTCTCAAAGAGTTCGAAAAATTACTTGTTTAAGTCATGCTGGAGCAAAGCGATAGCATCTCTAATTTTAGATCCTATCAGGTACTTCGTGCCTTCCAGGATGACCACATAGAAAGTGGGTGATCATATGCCGTTATTAATTATTTTATTACCAGTTATATTAATTGCCCTTTGGGCGGTTTCTGAATACAATTTTTTTGTATCCAGCAAGGCGCGCATTAAGGCTGCAGTTCAAGAAATTGGAAATCAGCTTAAGCGCCAGGTGGAATTGATACCTAACTTGGAGGCTTCAGCAAAGGGGTTTTTAAAACACGAAAAGGATATTTTTAAGCAACTGACTGACGCCAGACGAGCAGTTGCAAGCGCAGTTGACTCAGGAGATTTACAGAAAATGTCTGAAGCTGGAGCAAAAGTAGCAGCAGTTCTTCCGGCTCTTAAAATCGCTGTAGAAGATAACCCTGAAATTAAGGGAAGCGAGGTAGTAACAAAACTTATGGATGAACTCCGAGATACATCTGACAAAGTTATGTACGCCAGAAGATTAGTGATTGACTTAACAGCAGATTACAATGTAAAGCTTGTGAGCTTTCCGTCCAGTATATTAGCAAACATGTTTGGTTTTACCGAACAAGAAGGGCTGATTACCCCTCAAAAAGGAGAACACTTGGAGGTGCGAGATAGTGATATGAAATCGCCGCGTGTGAAATTGGACTAATACTGTGAATAATATTTATGAAGCTCAAGCAAGCAACCGCTTAAAGAGCGTGATAATTATTATTGGTTTTATGCTTTTTGTTGGCGTTGCAGTGTATATATTAATGCAAGCCCTGGGGATATATTTTGGATATCAACCCGGAGGGCTTGGGGGAGTAGGTATAGCCTTTATAATTTCAGGGCTTATGAGCTTTGGAAGTTATTACTATAGCGATAAAATAGTTTTAGGTATTTCTGGAGCAAGGCTTGCCGACCGTAAACGAGATTTTATTTTTTATACAGTCACTGAGAATTTAAGCATTGCTTCTGGGTTACCTAAGCCTAAGCTTTACATAATTGACGACACTGCTCCAAATGCTTTTGCAACGGGAAGGGACCCTGACCATGCTGTAGTTTGTGTAACTACCGGACTACTTCAGAAGTTAACCAGGACTGAGCTTGAAGGGGTCATAGCCCATGAGCTAACTCATATTAGAAATTACGATATAAGGTTAATGTCGGTAGTGGCTGTACTTGTGGGAACAGTGGCGCTTTTGGCAGATTGGTTTTTGAGAATGAGTTTTTGGGGCAGAAGATCTAAGGACGACAGAGGATCAAGTCAAGCTCAAGCAGTAATTATTGCACTGGGTTTAATTTTTGCAATCCTCTCCCCAATCATCGGCACTTTGATTCAATTGGCAATATCTAGAAGAAGGGAGTTTGGCGCTGATATAGGTGCAGTCAGTATTACTCGCCAACCCGATGGCTTAATTAAAGCTTTGCAGAAAATCGCTCATGACCGTGAGCCCTTGGAAGCTGCAAACAAAGCTACAGCGCATTTATATATAGTTAACCCATTTAAAGCCGAAGGTCCTGAGCGAAGTCGAAGGAATCCTATAAATACGTTTTCTAATTTGTTTAATACTCACCCCCCAGTTGAAGATAGAATCAAAGAGCTTCAGAAGATGGCGTAAAGCTTGCCCGAGGGATTTTTTTGAGGAACCCCTCGGACGATTTTAATGATGCGTGTGTGTGAATTCCATAAATGGTTCCATGTTAAGAGTGATATTCAGACCGTGATTGTTCGGACCAGGTTTGCCTGTAATCACATGCAGAAATGGAAATTCACGGTTTAGCTCAAACCTTATTAGAGCAACGTGCCCGATGTCCTCAACGGGTTGTGTTATATGCTCAGTCAAGATGAGAACTTGATTGTCTTCCAATAGGGTATCTCCACTACTGATTGAGCTTTTTGACCAGGCCGTTAAGTATAGGAATTCTCCGTTGAAAGTACTTCTGATGACGACAGGGACAGTGGTAAGTGTCTTCACTCCCATCCGCTTGACTAAATGAAGTGAAGGAGTCACTCCCAGCAGAAACCAACCTTTCCCGTCATGAGCCATCAATTTTTCGCTGTAGGCGCCTGACCTCCCATAAGCGACCCCGTATAGGTCATCGATCCTAAAAGGTCCGCTTAGTCCCGTCTTTTGGAATGTTGGCTGCATTCCAAGTACATTCACCATTGTCATTTTAGCCTCCTGAGGCTGTTAAGTTGCGATAAGCAAAACTATAAGTATCTTATCACGTAGGGTCAGCCTATTGCTAGTTTATGCCTGCAAAGGTATTATATTTGCATGGGCAGGCTTTCTGAAACGGACGTAATCAAAGTTGCAAAATTGGCAAATCTGTCATTATCCTCCAAAGAAGTTGAAAAATATAAAGCCCAGCTTTCAGATATAGTTGATTATTTCGAGCAATTAAATGAAGTAAATATTGATAATGTAGAGCCCACTAGCCAAACCACTGGACTTGAGAATGTTTTCCGCTCTGATGAAGTTGACCCAACCAGAGTTTTATCAAATGAGCAAGCCTTAAGTGGCACTGAAAATACTCATAATGGATATGTTGTTGTCCCTATGCTTCTTAAACAGAAAGACGAGTAAAAGACATGGATCTTCCTATCTCAATTAAAAATCTTCACGAAGACCTCAAAAGCAAAAAATATAGTCTTTCTGAACTGACTGATACTTATTTACGAAGAATAGATACTTATGATAAAAATTTGAACAGCTTTTTAACAGTTACTTCTGATTTAGCTTACGGGCAGGCAAAAAAATATGATCAAATATTAAAAGATTTAGGCGATAAAGCATTTGAGCAATATCCTCTTCTTGGTGTCCCCATCGCTTTTAAAGATATATATTTAACAAAGGGAATTCGAACCACCGCCGCTTCTAATGTTTTGAAAGATTATATTCCGGTTTATTCATCTACTGTAGTTGAAAGATTGTTATCTAGCGGTTGCATTATGATAGGAAAAACTAATTGTGATGCTTGGGCGCATGGAGCATCAGGTGAAAACTCTGACTTTGGATCTACCAAAAACCCATGGAATCAGGAATATGTACCAGGTGGTTCTTCAAGTGGTTCTGCTGTGTCAGTTTCCTCTGGCTTCAGTTTAGTAGCAATGGGCACCGACACCGGAGGGTCAATACGTCAGCCCGCAAGTTTTTGTAACTTGGTTGGCCTGAAGCCCACTTATGGCTCTGTTTCTCGCTATGGAGTTATATCAATGGCGTCATCTTTGGATAGCATGGGATCGTTTGGACATACTCCTGATGATGTGAAGAAGTTGTTCGATGTAACTTGTAATCCAGACGGGAAAGATTCTACGGTCACTAATCTAGGTTCATCCAATCTTAAACATAAAGTTAAAAGAATTGGCATTCCAAAAGAGTATTTTGTTGAAGGATTAGACAGTGAAGTAAAAAGCAAAGTCATGGAAGCTGCGGAGGTTTATAAAAAATTAGGATATGAAATTGTTGAAATTAGTCTTCCTCATACAAAATATGCAATTGCAGTTTATTATATAGTTCAGCCAGCAGAAGTTTCTTCTAATCTTGCTAGGTTTGACGGTATTAGATATGCCAATGAAAGGTCGGCTTTTGGAAATGAAGCGAAACGCAGAATCATGCTTGGAACTTATGTGCTATCAAGCGGCTATTATGACGCATATTATTTAAAAGCTATGAAAGTTAGATCTAAATTAATAGAAGATTTTAATAACGCTTGGCATAAAGCAAAAGTAGATGTAATACTAACCCCCACATCTCCAACTCCACCGTTTAAATTAGGAGAAAGATCCTCAGATCCAATGCAAATGTATTTGGCAGATGTTTATACAGTAGCAATAAATTTGGCAGGTATACCTGGACTTGCGATGCCTTGTGGTTTTACAGAAACTGGTTTACCAGTGGGTTTTCAGCTATTTGGACCAAGGTTTGATGAGGGCACACTTTTTGAACTTGGGACACAGTATCAGCAAAATACGAATTTTCATTTACAAAAACCAAAATTATGAAAGAATTTTTAGAATTAATCAAAAATAAAAATTTTGTACGACTTTGGATCTCGCAAATTATATCTCAAGTAACTTTAAATACTCTAAGTTTTTTAATATTAATTAGACTTTTTGAACAAACAGGGTCGACTATCGCCACATCCTTTGTTTGGGTGGCGTATGCTCTTCCAGCGATTATAGTGGGACCAATTGGGGCGGTTTGTTCGGATATTTTTAATAAAAAGAAGCTATTGATGCTTACTAACTTGTCTCAGGCAATAACCATTGCTCTACTTGCGATTTTTTTTCAAAAATATATATATTTTTCTTACGCAGCTGTTTTTATATATTCTTTTTTCAACCAGTTTTATGTTCCCGCAGAGGCTTCAACACTACCCAATATTGTGAGCAAAAAAAGGCTCCCTCAAGCCAATAGTTTATTTTTTGTCACTGTTCAATCTGGATTTGTCTTGGGCTTTGTTTTTGCAGGAATTTTATATGATGCAGTCGGATTCGGGACAACACTTTTTATAGCCGCGGTGGGGCTTGTAGTTGCGTTTTTAACCGTTTCCGGTTTGCCTTCGTTTGCCCCACTGGAGCATATACCAAAAGATATTGAAAAAGGAGTGTCCCGATTTTTCCAGGAAATAGTGGAGGGCTACAAGTTTATTAAAAACAATAAGACGATTCTATTTCCTTTTGCGCTTTTAATTGGTCTACAGGTGGCTCTTTCAATACTAGTAGTTACTATTCCTGTTATTGCCTCCGAAATTGTCAAAATCAGGCCCAGTATCGCGGGAATTGTGGTAGGTTTTCCGGCAGCTGCGGGGGCACTGACGGGCACATTTTTTGTATCCAAATTGTTAAGCCGTAATACCAGAAAAAGAAAAATTATTGAAAGTAGTATATTTGCGTTGTCCATAAGCGTAATGCTTCTTTCCGATATCGTACCCGCTGTTAACTTTTGGATTGGCAGATCGTTAGCGGTAACTTGCTTTTTTGTTACAGGGTTGGCTTACGTTGGAGGCTTAATTCCCACAATTACTTATTTGCAGGAAGTTACGCCAAAAGATTTATTAGGCCGTGTTTTTGGAAATATTTGGTTTATAACAACTGTCGCCACAGTTATACCGGTTCTTTTTTCAGCTACAATTACTGAAATTTTTGGAGTCAACTTAATGCTTACTGTCTTGGGTATAATCGGAATGAGTGTAATATTCGTATCAAAATTTCACCAATCAAAATTTTTTAAAGCATATGTCAAACACTAAATTTTCACCGGTAATTGGTTTGGAGGTCCATATTGAACTTTCAACGAAATCTAAAATGTTTTGTGCTTGCCCCGCTTCTCATTTTGGAGTTAAGCCCAATACTCATGTTTGTCCCGTTTGTATGGGTTTGCCCGGTGCCTTACCTTTTGCCAATCGTGAAGCTATAGATTCAACCGTAAAATTTGGATTGGCTTTTGGTTGCACAATTGCTTTAGTTTCTAAATTTGACCGTAAAAATTATTTTTACCCCGATTTACCCAAAGGCTATCAGATATCACAATACGATTTACCATTTTGTACTAATGGCGAATGGCTAATGACCAACGGTCAAAGGATAAATATTACGAGAATTCATTTAGAAGAAGATACAGGCAAATTAGTCCATACAACCCTAAACAACAAGAAGGTTTCTTTAGTAGACTATAACCGAAGCGGGGTGCCCTTAATGGAGCTTGTTACCGAGCCTGATTTTGACAGCGCTGAACAAGTCGATGAGTTTTTAAAAGATATTCAGCTAACTGCAAGGTATTTGGGAATATCAAACGCAGATATGGAAAAAGGGTCGATGAGGCTCGAAGCGAATATTTCGGTTGCAGTAACCCATTCGACTACGCTCAGGGCAGGCAGTTTACTGCCTGATTACAAAGTAGAACTTAAAAATATAAACTCGTTTAAGTTTGTTCAAAAAGCTATTCAATTTGAAATTGATAGGCAAATACAGATTCTGGAAAGTGTGGAAGTACCGGATCAGGAAACAAGAGGGTATAACGAGAATACTGGTAAAACTTTTACTCAACGAAGCAAAGAAGAAGCTCACGATTACCGCTATTTTCCAGAGCCTGATATTCCTCCAATCCGCCTGGAAAATATACATTTTGAGCTGCCCGAACTTCCAAATCAAAAAAGGGAAAGGTATAAGAGTTTTGGATTAACGAGCCATTATATTGAAGTTTTGGTCAGCGATATTAAGCGGGCAGAATATTTTGAACAGGCCGTAGATTTGGCCAAAGAGCACCAAATCACAGTTAAAGATTTAGCTGGAATTATGGTCAATCAAAATTTAGACAAAGATTATCCAGAACCGGCAGGTTTAGTGCGAAAATTAATAGAGTTGACTAAAAAAGAATTTGCATCAGATTCCCAAGTACAAACAGCAATCCAAGAAACTATTAGCGAGCATACAAGAGCTGTACAAGATTATAAGGCCGGAAACAACAATGTAATTGGTTTTTTAATAGGTCAGGTGCAAAAAAAGCTTGAAGGCAGAGGGGAACCAAAACTTATTCAATCGCTATTAATGAAAAATTTTCAAAAAGGTTGAACCTTTTAACGTTTATATTGAAGAGGTACTAGGTTTAGGTGATTATCTATGCGATCAACGCGCTTTCGTAAATGAGTATGTTCACCATCATATAATCTGAGGAAAGCATCTAACTTCTTTCCCTGTTTTTTTTGCTCATTCATAATGGGTTTAAGTTTTTGATCTAATTTTTCGTCCAGTTTTTGATCTAGTTTCTTATCTAGTAAGGTATCGAGAACTTTTATGTCTTTAGGGGTTAACATACTTTAAGATAATTTACTTTTTCGATTTTTACAAGAAGTTAAAATGTTACAATAGAAGTATATGTCAGCTAAATTTGTCCACCTACATCTTCATTCCGAATATTCTCTTTTAGATGGGTTAACGAATATTAAAAAGCTGACCAGCAAAGTCAAAGAAATGGGCATGGATTCAGTGGCTTTAACTGACCACGGAGCGATGTATGGGGCGATTGAATTTTATAAGCAATGCCTTAAAGAGGGTGTTAAACCTATCGTGGGAATGGAAGCTTATACTACAACTATTGACCATAAAATCAGGCCAGAGCGTGGTAAGGTGCAAAACTTTCATTTAGTGCTTTTAGCTAAAAATGAGGAGGGCTATAAAAATTTGATGAAGTTAACTTCAATTGCGCATTTGGAAGGATACTATTACAGGCCCCGTGTAAGTAATGATACTTTAGCTAAATATTCCAAAGGCTTGATTTGCACTTCTGCTTGCCCAGCAGGAGAGTTAGCAGGGCACTTAATAGATGATAATTACGAGGAAGCTAAAAAAACAGCAAAATGGTTTTTGGATGTATTTGGCGAGGATTATTATTTGGAAATCCAAAACCATAATTATAAGGACCACCTACATGAAGGTCTTCAGACTGAGATTAAACAGGAATTAGTCAAGATGCAGGACTACGAAAAAAAAATTAAAGACGGAGTTATTAAGCTTTCAACGGAGCTGGGAATCCCCATTATTGCCACAAACGACGCACATTATTTAAACAAAGAAGATGCCGAGGCACAAGACGTATTGGTTTGTGTGGCAACTGGAAAGCAGGTAACTGATACAAAAAGAATTCGTTTTATTGATACTCCTGAGTTTTATGTCAAATCTCCAGAACAAATGCAAGAACTTTTTCCTCAAAACCCAGACGCTATAAAAAATACTGTAAAAGTTGCAGAAAAATGTAATCTTAGCCTCACTCTAGGACAATATTTCTTTCCAAAAGCGCCGCTTCCTGACAACAAAACACCGGAAGACCACTTATGCCAACTAGCCAGCGTGGCTTTAATTGAAAGATTTCCCAAGGCTACTAAGGAATATAAGAACAGATTAGAATACGAGTTAAAAATTATCTGCAACAAGGGCTATGCTTCTTATTTTTTAATTTTTTATGATTTAGCCAAATGGGCATCGGAGCGTAAAATCCCGATTAATGTCAGAGGGTCTGTAGCCGGCTCGTTAACAACTTTTGTACTGGGGATCACAATTATTGATCCTATTTACTTTCAAGTACCCTTTGAGCGGTTTTTAAATCCTTACCGCCCTTCAGCCCCCGATATAGACATGGATATTGCAGATGATATGCGGGATCAAATGATAAATTATTTGCGTCTCCGTTATGGCGAGGACAAGGTTGCTCAAGTTTGTACATTCGGAAGAATGCTCGCCCGTGCTTCAGCAAGAGATACCGCGCGTGTATTGGGATATCCTTACAGCGTTGGCGATAAAATTTCAAAACTTGTTCCTCCACCCAAACAAGGGTTTCCCGTCGATATTCCAAAAGCTTTACTCGAAAGCAAAGAACTGAAAGCGCTTTACGATGCTGATATGGATTCTAAAAAAATATTAGATTTGGCTCACCAGGTGGAGGGAAGCGCCAGACATATTTCAGTACATGCAGCAGGTGTGGTAATAGCACCGGGAGAGTTAACGGATTTTACTCCACTTCAAATTGATACCAAAAATGATGGTAAGATAATTACCCAATATGAAATGTGGTCAATAGAAGATGTTGGCTTGGTTAAACTGGACATTTTAGGGATTAGAAATCTTTCAATACTTCGGGAATCTGTGCTGATAACCAAGCAGGTATTGGGAAAAGATATTGACTTAATGAATATTCCCCTTGATGATAAAAAAACTTTTGAGATGTTGGCCAAAGGAAATACCATGGGAGTTTTTCAGTTAGCCAGTTCAGGAATGACCAAGCATTTGGTAGACTTAAAACCCGAAAAAATTGAGGACATCATGATGATGATAGCTCTATATCGTCCTGGTCCGATGGAGAATATTGATGAATATATTTCCCGCAAGAAAGGTTTAAAGCCAATAACCTATTATCATCCCAAGATGGAGAAATTTTTGGATAAATCCTTAGGGGTCTTGGTTTACCAAGACGATCTTTTATATACAGCCCTTGAAGTAGCAGGATATAACTGGGAAGAGGTCGATAAATTTAGAAAGGCGGTTGGTAAAAAAATACCTGAAGAAATGGCAAAACAGCATGTAAGGTTTGTGGAGGGATGCATTGAGAACTCAAAAATGACTAAACAGGAGGCTGAGGGCCTTTGGAATTTATTTGAACCTTTTCAGGGTTATGGTTTTAATAAAGCACACTCCGCAAGTTACGGGATGATTTCTTACCAGACAGCTTATATGAAAGCAAACTATCCGGTTGAGTATATGTGTGCTTTGTTAACTGCAGAATCGGGGGACACAGATAAAATTACCCAAGCAATTTCAGAATGCAGAAGAATGAAAATTAAAATCTTAGCTCCAGACATAAATGAGAGCGATATTGGATTTAAAATTGTTGACGAAAAAGATTCCTTAGATGGCAGAGCCATCCGTTTTGGATTATCAGCTATTAAAAATGTCGGAAAAGCAGCAATAGAAGCGATTCTGGAAGGCAGAGAGGAAGGTCAGTTTGTCTCTATTGGCGACTTTTTATCGCGTGTTGATGGCAGGAGAGTTAATAAAAAGGTATTGGAAAGCTTAATTAAAGTGGGAGCATTATCCCCATTTGGTAACCGAGCTGCGGTTTTATCTTCAATCGATGAGATAAGAAGCAAAGTCAGGCCAAAAGCTGCACCTTTGGGCCAACAAGATTTGTTTGGTGAGGAAAAAAAGGAAAGTAGCCTCGCAAGTGTTTACCAAATTAGTTCTGATGTACCGGAATTTACAGCTGAGGAGCTTGAGAATTTAGAAAAGCAGCTTCTGGGTTTTTCCCTATCTGCTAGACCCATTTCAGACGCTATAGAAACAATTAGTATTTACGCCTCTCACAAAATTGCAGAAGTTTCTGAAAGCGAACATTATGGATTTAAAAATGATCAAATAAAGATAGCTTGTGTCGTAAATGAAGTAAGAGTAGTAATAACAAGAACTAGCGGGGCTGAGATGGCTTTTGTCAAATTTGAAGACGAAACGGGCACCATTGACGCGGTTATTTTCCCGAAACTTTTTAAATTATCCCGCTCTCTTTGGGTGAATGGACGACCACTTTTGATTAGAGGAAAAATGGACGAGAGAGAAGATAAAAATTCTTTAATTGTGGAGGAGGTTCAAACTCCGCAGGAAGCCAGCCAAAACAGCACCGGCGAGTTTAAAATCAAAGTTCCCAAAAGCGCGACCACCGAATCCTTGCAAAATCTTAAAAAAATTCTTCAGATGCACCCTGGAAGCCAAAAAGTAATACTTCTTTTTGAAGGGCGATCCAGCCAGATTATTAATCTACCCTTTGGGGTGAACTGGGACCAAACGTTATCAAGATCGGTTTCGGATCTACTCTATGGGCACAGTCTGCTTGAAGAATAAACCATAAAAGGCTATAATACGCTTTGAATGGCTATTATAACCACACATAACAATATCGTATTTGGCGTTGGCGACACTGTGCGTGTCCATCAAAAAATCCAAGAGGGAGAAAAATCTCGCGTTGCTGTATTTGAGGGTATGGTCATTGGAATAAAGGGTGAGGCAGAAAATAAAAGTTTTACAGTACGTCGAGTTGGAGCTCAAAAAATAGGAATTGAGCAGATTTTTCCGTTGAGCTCGCCTAGGTTAGAGAAAATAGAAGTTAAAAGAAGTGGAGTTAGAGGCGTGCGTCAGGCTAAATTATACTTCATCCGAGATAAATCCAAACGCGAAATTGAAAAAATCTATTCCAGGGCAGCCAAAAGAGGTTTGGTTAAGAAATAGCTTGATTTTTTTTAGAAAAAAGTTTTATACTTAAATTATGTTCGGACAAGTATGGACTCAATTAGGTCAAGGAAACTTACAGTTCCACCCTGTGTTTTTGGTCTTAATATTAGTTGATCTGATCTTAAAAGGGTTATCTCTTTGGAGGTCTGCCAGAAATAAACAACAATATTGGTTTGTTGCACTTCTTTTGGTAAACAGCCTTGGAATTTTGCCTTTTGTATATTTAGCCTTTTTTGAAAAAGAAAAGCCCTTCTTCAGAAAGAAAAAGAAAAAGTAATTTGCCTCTACGGGTTTTATATGATAACTTGAAGTAATGCTCATATTGGGTCTTGACCCTGGTACTGCCACAACAGGCTATGGTTTAATTAAAGTAGAGAAATCAGAATTTTTTTTTGAAGAATTTGGATTAATCGAAACTAACAAAGATTCATCTCCTGAATCGCGTTTGGCGGTAATTTATGAGTCTCTTAATACTCTTTTGGATCGGATGAAACCTGAAGTTGTAGTAATTGAGCGTATATTTTTTTCAAATAATGCAAAAACGGCTATTAGAGTAGGTCAAGCCCAAGGCGTGATGCTACTCTCTGCTGCTCATAACAGTATCCCCGTTGTTGAGTATGCTCCTGGAACGATTAAGAAATTAGTTACAGGTGACGGCAGAGCTAAGAAAAAAGAGGTACAAACTGCTGTGCGTAATCTGCTTGGTGCCAAAGTCAGACAAAATAAATCCAGAAAAATCACCAAAACTCATATAGATAATGCAGTCGACGCATTAGCTGTTGCAATTTGCCATATTCATCATATTATTGCAGTACCAGTATATGCATAAAATAGGAACAGTAACTCATTATTATGACAAAATCAGTGTTGCGATAGTCGAATTAACGGGCGGGATTAAACTGGGTGATAAAATTAAGTTTGTCAGAGGAGGAGAGGATTTATTTGATCAAAATGTGGATTCTATTCAGATTGAACATAAGGAAGTGAATGCTGCAGATAAAGGGGATAGTGTTGGTATAAAAACTGCCAAGGAGGTTAAAAGCCGTGCGGAAGTCTTCAAGATCTAGATCAAAAATTAACTGGCATCCCGCTTCTGACATAGTATTTCGTATCAAGTATTTAGTATCAAGTATCGGTCTTGATTGGGTAGATTTAGACAATGTTCACTGTGTAAGAAGCGAGAATGCAAATACACGCGCTTACGCCCGAATTTGGGGGTTAGGCAGAATCTGGCAAGAAGCCTTAGATTTAAAACCAGCTTACGTACTAGAAGTAATCTCAGAAAAGTTTGACCGCTTAAGTCAAGAGCAACAAGATAAAATTTTACTTCATGAATTGGCTCATATCCCCAGAAATTTTTCAGGGAGTTTAATGCCCCACACACACAGAGGAACAGGCAGCTTTCATGATAAACTGCACAAAATGATCGCAGCCTACAAAAAAGCTAACTAGCAGTTATTCTTCTTTTAAATTTTTCAAGTTCTATTACTCTTTCTTCTAGATTTTCGTGCTTCTTGCTTGAATCCTCAAATTTTTTATCAAGATATTTATAAAGTTCGTTAAACATGATTTGCATTCCTGTTAATACAGCTTCAACAGCCTCATCTAGCGTTTGTCTTGTAACGTGTTCCTGTTTTTCTGATTTCATTGTATAAGGTTTATAATTCATAGTAGCATAAATATTTATGAAAATAACTTTAATTTGCGGCACACACATAACTGCTTCAAGGGAAAGATTTCAAAAAATACTTGATGGCATTCACAAACGGGAGTGGGAGGTGGTGCATTTGACTTCTAATAGTTCAATCACCGAAAGCTTGAGGGGTACATCTCTTTTTGAGCAAAATAAAGTGTTTGTTTGCGAAGATCTAAAAATATTAGACGAAAAAACTCTAAAATTTTTGGAAAAAAAAGTGAAAGATTTAGATTCAAATTTGCTTTTATATTCTAAAAACGCGGTACCTGTAAAATTAAATAATTTTGTTAAAAAATATGGAAAAATAGAAGTTTTTGATCTGCCAAAAACAATATTTACATTTTTGGATTCACTTTACCCGGGCAACAGCAGAAATTCTATTAAGCTGTTTCTGGAAGTTTTAAAAACCGAGCCGGTAGAATTCGTATTTAGTTTAATTGCCGGCCTTTATAGGGATTTATATTGGGCTAAGAACGATCCTGACAGCATGAGTACTTCTCCGTGGCGAATTGGCAAGCTTAAAAATCAAGCCTCACGCTACAGCAACACTATATTAATATATATTATTACAGTACTGGCTGATTTAGATATAAAAGTAAAAACTTCTCAAGCAGATTTATCCCAATCTCTTGATTTGTTTATCATAAAAGAATTAAAATAGCCTTTATGAAGGTAAGTCCGTCAATCTTCAGAGAATACGATGTGCGGGGGATTGCTGGAAAAGAATTTAGTCAGAAGGCTCTAGAGGAATACGAGAAATGGTATGGTAAATTTCCCGGCATTACAATAACCCCAGAAACCGCTGTGGCGCTTGGCAAAGCTTACGGAAGTGTTATTCGCAGACGAGGAGGTAAGAATATAGTCATAGGACATGAAATACGTCCCTATGGCGAAG